>JADMIO010841954.1_pt1 | contig 60832 bp, 47 predicted proteins | sample 8958161 | NCBI WGS metagenome assembly JADMIO01 (sample SAMN16585339, study PRJNA669376) | soil metagenome | isolation source: Crop rotation soil | place: USA: Cullars Rotation, Alabama | collected 2011
AATAAGATCCCCGACTGATTCCCAGGGTTGCGAGCGAAGCGAGCTACCCTGGGGGCCGCAAGTAAGAATTCATCAACCGCAACGCGGTTGCGTCACCGGGATTAAGCGTACCCGCTTCGCGCTATTAAGACATTCCGATTCATTTCTTTGAATCCACCCGATGACAAATAGTCTTTCTATCTCACATTAAAGAAGATGACCTGAATAATGTGAGCTATCAGAAGCACCAGCATCACTGAAGTCGAAATAACGTGTGGCGCTACCCAAATTTTCAGCAGACGGTGCAGATAGATCAGCGCGTCCAGCCGGCGCAGCGTGGCCATGCGCTCGAGCGCTTTCAAAGCCTGGCCCCGTTTCTCCTTTTCTTCGATGGCGGCCATTTCATTGCGGAAAAGCAGCCGCGCTTTCGCCAACAGGGCCGTCAACTCTTCGCGCTTCGTGTATTGCCGAATCAGAAACGACCAGGACAAGAAATGCCGTCGCATCTTGCCTTCGATCAGGTCGGACACGGCACCATCAAGTTTACTGGTGATGCCCGCTAATTCTTCGCGCAGTTCGGCGCGGCGGCCTTCGAGATCTTCGATCAGCAGTGGATCGCCTTCGATGCTGGTCAGGATGCGCGGCGCTATGAAGTATGCCGCGATTCCGAACAGCCCCGTCAGAATCACCACATCGAACGAGACCATCAGGATTGAGGTCAGAATCCCACCGCCATGACTGCCGCCATGCATTAACAAGACGATGCCGGCCAGCAAGCCGGAATAGATGTGCGCCAGCAGCCAGTAGCGCAGTGCACCGGCGCGCCGGCGATAGACGGGCTTGCGCATCGGATAGGTCATGACCACGGCGATGCCACCCAAACCCACCAGGCCGGTGAGCCAACGCATCGTCAGCCAACCACCACGCAGCGATTGATTGAAGCCATAGCGCCAGGCGGCCCAGCCCATCAAAATTGAAATCAACACGACCAACCCGCTGCCAGCCAAATGCCAGGCATTCGCAATCGGATCACTCTTATGAATGTTTCTCCCGATCGCATGTGTCTGATCGCGGAAGACCAGGCCGAGCGTCTTTTCAATCTCGCCAAAGTATTCCTGCGGATTGACTCGCACGAGCGCTCCGGTTGGACAATTCTCTTCACATGAATAGGAAGGACGTTTCGCTCCTTCAGGATTGAGGGGAGTGCTCTCACACAGGTTGCACTTGATTGCCACCATGTCTTCGTTTTCAGCTCCCGCCGGCGCCGGCGGCGCGCTCGAGCCAAACAAAGTTCTCAGCCGAGTCATCAGGCCCGGAGCCACCACTGCCGGCTCGTTGCGCGGCACCATGGTGATCGCGTTGTAGGGACATTGCGTCGCGCAATCAAAACAGCCGATGCAGGTGTGCGGATCGATATCGACCTGGCCTCGCGGATCGCGAAAGATTGAACCCGTCGGACATCCGGTCAAACACTCCGGATCCTTGCAATGCATGCAGACCGAGGGCGAAAGCACATGCTGGGTCGCGCTGCTGCCGATTTTCACGGGACGCTCGATGTGAATCCCGCGTCGCAGCAGCCGCGATTGACCATGGACCTTGTGGCAGGCGAGCGAACAGTTGCCGCAGCGAATGCAAAGGTCCATGTCCATCACGAGCAGATTGACGGCATCGACGATCCCGGTAGCGATTTCTTTTTCCGCGGCGCTGGTTGAGGCATAGTCGGGCACCGCGTTCAGTCCGGTATCATCGTCGGCCGATGAGAAGTCGGAAAAAGCATCCTTGAGTTTGGCGCTCAACTCCGGCTCAGTCCGCAGGGCCTCCAAAGGAATTTCCAGCAGTTCGCTGCGCGCCATCAGCGCCGCGGAATAGGCCCAGTTCTTTTGCCCGCTGAGCGCTTCCAGACCCAGACAATTTCCGGCGCCAAGAAAATCCTCAGGCACCAAAGCTCCCGGTCCCATGCTTTCAGTAATGTCTTCGTAGATCGGCACGCCACGCACGCGCCGCACCCAGCCACTACAGATGAGAAAGATCTTGTCGATGGGTTTGCCTTCCTGGACCACCAGGTGGTGTTTGCCGAACGCCATGAACTGGCTGATGTTTCCCAGAGAGACGAGATCGATAGCGCTGAGTTTATGGATCGGCTGTTCCTGAAGCTTGGCAATCACATTGGCCAGGCCATAGCGTCGATAGGTGTCGTCAACAGTCCCGGCAAACTTCTTAAGTGAACGCAGCAACCTGAGCGCCGGGCGCACCATCTCGAGCAAGGTTGCCGGTCCGCCTTCAGCCGGGACCCTCACGGTGGCGTTGCGGGGAATGCCGGCGAGGATCGAACGCTCGCCGAGGCAGGCGCCGGGCGGAACGCGTGCGACTTTGCGGTCGATGCCGCCTTCGTCGCGGACGTAAACCTCCAAATGCCCTTTCACCGACAGGTAGAACGTGTTTCCGCCCCACTCGCCCTCGCGCATGATCACTTCATCGGGCTCGTAGGTGAGTAGCCGCGCGTAGGGACCAATCTGTTTACCGCCTGAGACCTTGCCCTCGACGATCATTTTCAGATTGTTCTTATTCTTCTCGTCGAGCAGCTCAGACACGATATCGATCGCTTTGACTGCATCGAGGATCGCTTCGGGGCTGGTGTCTGCCTTCGGCATGATGACGAATGGATCGAACGCTGGGCGTGCGCAATTGAGCGCAGCTTAACATGCCATGACAGACTGTGGGAATCCACATTCGGTCGCGACGTACCCTTGCACGAAAATAACCGTGTTGGCCTGTACGATACGTGATAGCATCCGGCTGCAAATCAATTCTGCTTCACCGTCATAGTGACGGCAATGAGAGTCCCCTTTCAAATGCGGGCCCCTTCGAAACGATCGGCGATCATCGCGGGCGCGGTTATTTTGATCGCCGCCTTCGCCTGGACGCTGACGCGTTCCAAGCAACCGGCCGAGACTCCAGGTAAAAAGTCGCCCGCCGCGACACTGCCGGCGCGCAACCCAGCCACCAGATTCAGCGATTCCGACAACGACGGAATTCCGGACTTTGCCGAATTGCGTACGTTTGAGGATCGCGAAAGTTTCCGGCGCTGGTTTACCACAATCGCCGAGACCCAGTTCTATCAACTTAGCGACCAGTGGAAGAAAGACCAGCGCGATTGCGCCGGCCTGGTGCGCTTTTCAATCCGTGAAGCCCTGCGACGCCATGACCGCGCGTGGTTTCAAAAGATGGGTCCGGCTTACGAACCAGTTGCCCACGATGTGGCCGGCTTTGATCTCGATAACAACCAGCTCGGCGAAAAGATCTTTCGCGCCGAACCAGGAGCCTTTCAGGAAACGGACCTGCGCGACGATGCGTTCAGTGAGTTTGCTGACGCGCGCACGCTGAAAAACTTCAACACGGTGTTCGTTAGCCGCGATCGCAAACAGGCCCAGCCCGGCGACTTACTCATCTTCTACCAGCCCTGGGTCCAGAAATTTCCTTATCACGTCATGATCTTTCTCGGCGCGCCGCGGGTGGCGCCGAATGGCGAGCGCGATTGGGTGGTTTATCACACCGGCTCGACCGCCACCGATGACGGCGCCGTGAAGAAAGTTGAATTGTCAGTGCTCGATCAGCATCCCGATCCGCGCTGGCGGCCAATCGAAGGCAACAAGAATTTTTTGGGATTCTATCGACTGAAGTTTTTGCAATGAGTCCGGTTGTCCCTGAGGAGGCAATCAATGTCTGAAAACAGTTCTAACTCGCGCCACTACGTAATCACCGCGGCCATCTATGTGGCGCTGGCCGGCTCTGTCCTGGGCTTTAATGTGATCCGTTCCAAAGCGGCAAAACCGCAACCGCCCGCTCCCGAAGCGCGGCCCGAGAGCGTGCCCAGCACTAAGCCCTACTTTTCGCTGACTACCAATCGCACTTATTCGCCGAACGAGACCACGCGTCTCTGGGCCAGTTATCAGAACGTCGATTACCTGGATTTCCGCGTGTATCGCGTGAAGGACCCGGTGAAGTTCTTTAAGCAGCTCGACAATCCACACCAGATGGGTGAGCAAGAGAAGGAACAGATTGCCCAGGGCTATGGCTCGCGCATATCACTGCTCGAGCGGACGCACCGGCTGAAGACGTCGCTGTTTTCCGCGATTAAGGATTATGTACGCACTCACCTGATGAAGCAGCACCGCGAAGTCTTTAATGAAAAGTTTCGCAAAGAGAAAGAACCGACGCGCACGCCGCTGAACGTGGCGGATTACGCGCGGGTGCCACTGTTGAATCCCGATCAGAAAGTAAAGGACTGGCGCGAAAAGCTGCCGGCGCTGGAGAGCGATTACGACAGCCGCATGATTCCCATCGGCAAGATCGATCCGGGTGTCTATTTGATCGAAGGCGTGAATGGCGACCTGCGCGCGTACTCGATCGCGGTGGTCACCAACCTGACGATGATTCAGAAGACAACTAATGATGGACAAGTGATGGTCTATGTCGTCGATCGTAAAACTGGTGCGCCGCACGAAGGTGTGAGCGTTGAAGTATCGACTGCGAAAAAGACTTTAGCTTCAGGCGCTACCGATAAGAGTGGTGTCTTCAAAGCCGAGATCGGCAAACCCAAAGCAGACGAGACACCGGCGGAAGATGTCGATCCGGAAGAGTCATCGGGCAACACTTACCTGATTATGGCGCGCGAGCGCGACAACTTTGTCATCTCGGACATCGAGTCTTTCTATTTCGGCGGAGAAGGCGGCGAAGACGATCTGCTTACTTCGGATAATCTGACCAGCTATATCTATACCGACCGTCCGATCTACCGGCCCGCGCAAAAAGTCTATTTCAAAGGCATTCTGCGCCAGTGGGGCCGCGAGGGCTACAAGCTGCTCGACCAGAAAACCGTGAATGTGACCGTCGAGGATCCGAACAACGGAAAGATCTTTGAAAAAGAATTGCCCCTCTCGAGCCACGGCTCGTTCAGCGGTGAAGTAGACATTGCTGAGGAGGCTCCGCTCGGGAGTTACAACATCACTGCCAGCATCGGCGATGTGCGATCGAGTGGTTACTTCGAAGTCGAGGAATACAAAAAGCCTGAGTTCAAGGTCACCGTCAAAGGACCCAATCAGTTTGCCGCGGTCGGCGACAAAGTTAAGTTCACCGTGAGCGCGAATTACTTTTTCGGCGCACCGGTAACCAACGCCGACGTGCAGTATTACGTCTACAAACAGCGCTATTACCACTGGTGGTGGGACAGCGATGAGAGCAACGAGTTCGACGACGAGGCCGGTCCGGACAATGAAGGCGGCGACGAAGAGGACTATGGCTATTACGGCAGCGACATGGTCACCGAAGGCGAAGGGACGCTCAATTCCCGCGGCGAGTTGGTCGTCGATTTCGAGGTGCCGAAGCCGGATGAGAAAGATGAATGGGACTACACGTACCGGCTCGAGGCAACAGTCACCGACGCCTCGCGGCGCGACATGGCAGGCGCGTCTTCGTTCATCGGCACGCGTGGCAAGACGGTCGCCGACGCTTATCCCGAACGATATCTTTACTACCAGGGTGACCAGGCAAAGGTACGCGTGAAGACGGCTGACTACTCCGGCCATCCGGTTTCGCAAAAGGTCACGTTGAAATTCATCGAACAGAAGTATGAAAAGGTCGAGAAGGAAGAAGAGTACAACGGTTACAAGTACAAGGACGTTAGTTACGTTCTGCATGAACGCGAACTTGGTTCGGCCGACGTGAATACCGATAGCCAGGGCAACGCCACGTACGACTTCACAGTTCCCTCGCCCGGCAGCATCTATGTCAAAGCCATCGTCAACGAAGACGGGCGCCAGATTGTGAATCGAGGCGGATCGTTCTGGGCTCCTGACAAGAAGGGCGAATGGTCCGACTTTGAATATCGCGATTACGACGAAAGCTCGATCAAGCTGGTGCCTGACAAGAAGTCTTATCGCCCCGGCGAAACGGCCCACGTCCTCGCCATGTTGCCCAAGGACAAGACGCACTTGCTGGTGACGACTGAGCTGTCGGAAGTGTTGACGGTGCGCACCGTCGATGCACCGGGTCGCAGCATCGTCATCGATGTGCCGATCGAAAAGCGTTACGCGCCGAATGTCTATCTCGATGTCTCGTTCGTAAAAGACAGCGACATGTATGAGCAGAGTCAGCTTCTCGCCGTGCCGGCGCGCGACAAGATGCTCAAGCTGGAAATCATTCCTAACAAGAAAGAATTTAAGCCGCGCGACGTGGCTTCATACACAGTGGTGGCCCGAAACGAGGATGGTTCACCCGCCGCCAACACCGAAGTCAGTCTGGGAATTGTCGATGAAGCGATCTACAGCATCCGGGCGGAAACGGCCGGAAACATCAAGCGCGATTTTTATGGCCGCCGCTACAACGAAGTGCAGACCAGCCTGGCGATCAATTACACCTTTACCGGACACTCCGGCGACAAACCGGCTGATCTCGCGAAAAACAAGTCGGCATATCAACTCGCCGACTTCAAGAATGAAAGCTCTTATGCTGAGCCGACTATCAGAAAAGAATTCAAAGACACAGCCTTCTGGCAACCGGATGTGGTCACCGGTGGCGATGGCCGGGCGACGATTGAATTCAAACTGCCCGACAACCTGACCACGTGGCGCGCCACGGCGCGTGGCGTAACCGCTGACACACGTGTCGGTTCGACTGTGCAGAAAACCATCGCGCGCAAGGACGTCATCATGCGTCTCGAGATGCCGCGCTTCCTGACCGAAGGCGACACCGTCACGATCTCGGGCGTGGTGCACAACTTTTTGAAGAGCGACAAGTCAACGAAGATCTCACTCGACCTGAACGGCGCGCAATTGCTCGATGCGCAGTCGCAAACGGTGATGATCAAACAGAATGGCGAGCATAGGGTCGACTGGCGCGTCCAGGCGAACCAGGTAGGTACCCTGACTTTACTGGCCAAGGCGCTCACGGACAAAGAATCCGATGCGGTGGAGATGACTATGGAAATTGTGCCGCACGGATTGAAACAGACGACCGGCAATACCACTACGTTACTCAACGACGGCGAGCAGAGCTTTTCGCTTGATTTGCCCGCGCGCGCCGATTCACAGGCACGCACGTTGCGCATTGAAGCTTCGCCGTCGATAGCCTCAACCTTGTTCGGCGCGCTCGACTACTTAACCAGTTTCCCGTACGGCTGTACTGAGCAAACGATGTCCAGCTTCTTGCCGAACATCGTCGTGGCCCAGGCATTGAAAGACGTGCCGTCGGCAAAGATTCGCGCCACGAACGATCTCGACAAGAAGGTCCAACGTGGCATGGATCGACTTTATGCCTATCAGCACGACGATGGCGGCTGGGGTTGGTGGAAAGATGACAAGACTGATCCGTTCATGACCGCTTATGTCGTCGATGGACTGACGATGGCCAGTCGTGCCGGCTTTACCGTCGAAACGTGGCGTCGCGATCGCGGTCGCGAGAAGCTGGCCGCGCTGCTCAACGCCGGTAAGAACGATAACGGCAATCCGATCGACTACGAAACGCGCGCTTACATGATTTACGCCTACACCGAAAGCGGCGAAGGCGACACGCGGTTCCTCGAAGAGCTTTACGCGAAACGAGCCAGCCTGGGACCGTATGGCCGTGCGTTATTAGCGCTGGCTTTGCAGGAAAAGAAAGACGGGCGCGCGCGCGAAGTGGCGGGCCTGATCGAGGGATCGGCGCAGCGCGACGAGTTTGAAGCGCATTGGCAAACGGCGCGCGTCAACGATTACGGGCGCGATGTTTACCTCGACGCGGAAGCCACCGCGCTGTCGTTGAAGGCCCTTTCCCAAATCACCCCCGAGAGCCAGTTGCTGCCAAAGGTAGCGCGCTGGCTGGTGAAGAACCGCAGCCACGGTTACTACTGGGTCTCGACCAAAGAAACGGCGTTCGCGATTTACGGTCTGACTGACTATCTGAAAGTCAGCAAAGAGCTTTCGCCTGACTATTCGTTCGAAGTCTACGTGAACGGAACGCAGGTGGCGGCGCAGCACATCGGCGCCGGCGACGCGGCCAATGCGCAGGCGATCGTTATTACCAAGAAGGCCGGTGAAGTCGCGAATGCGAACCAAATTCGCATCGTGAAGAAAGGCAAAGGCGCGCTGTATGTTTCCACCGCGCTCGAGTACTTCACCGCGGACGAGAACGTACCGGCGCAATCCTATTCAGGGTTGAAGATCACGCGCGAGTACCTGCGCCTGCATGTGACGGAAAATGAAGGCGGCAAGCCCAGCTGGCGCGTCGAGCCGTTGTCAGGCGAGTTGCGCTCGGGCGATTACATCGTCGTCCGTCTGCATCTGACCGGGCCGCGGGCCCAGTACGTCATGCTGGAAGATCCAATTCCGGCGGGAGCTGAGCAGGTGACCCAGGTGGGTGGTGTTTATCTTAACTACGCGACCGGGCAGTGGAGCGACTGGTACAGCAATCGCGAGTTTCGCGACAACCGCACCGCCATCTTCCTGAACTATTTTGATGGAGACGCGACGCTGCAGTACGCCATGCGCGTCGAAGTGCCGGGCGAGTTTCGGGTGGCGCCCGCGCGGGCCGAACTGATGTATCAACCGACGGTGCAGGCGAACACCAGCAACGATCGTCTGCGGATTCTGGACAAGAAGTAGGCCGGCAAATATGCGACGAGTTGTATTGATAGCCGGCCTGCTGGGCATGATGGCCAGCCCTGTGCTGGCCCGATGTCTCGAGTACGAGCCCACCGGGGTCAGTCTTTCCGGCACGCTCGTGCGCCAGACATTTCCCGGGCCGCCGAATTACCAGAGCGTCGCCCGCGGCGATCAGCCCAAGCGTTATTGGATTCTGAGGTTAATCAGGCCCGTTTGCGTGGACGTCGCTGATCACTTTGACATACACGAAGAAGGGCAAAGGCAAATTCAACTAGTGGTGGAACCTGGCCAATACAAACAGTTTCGAAAACTTCTGGGTCAGCGAGTGACGGCCACCGGAAAACTATTTCATGCGCACACGGCACATCACTACAAGCCACTCTTGCTCACCACGAGCGAGATAAAGAAATTCCGCGGCGCGAGAAACCGGATCATTTCTCAACAATAAGATTTGGAAGGAAATTATGTCCCCAATCAAAACTTTTCCTGACACGATCAAGACGACGCTGAAAAAGCCACGAGCACTGCTTCTCTTCGCCCTGCTTTACGCGGTGCTGCTGGTTTCGTTCTACTTCTTCTTGTCGACGCGCGAAGCGACGGTGTGGCAGGTGCTGCTGACTTACGTCCTGCTGATCGTGATCCCGTCTGAATTCTTTTTGCTCCAGGCGGCCATCATTGATTCCGCGCGAGACCTGGGATTTTCATGGCAGCGGACGCCGCGTCACGCACTGAAGATTTTTGTGGTGACAATTGCGATCCTGATCATCGGCTGGGTCCTTTGGTACTACTTCAATAAGCTGGCCGCCCGTTGGCCCGCGCCCGTGCCGGCCCCGTCCCTAGAGGCGAAGCCGCCCAAACCTGTAGCCCTTCATTGGGCATCACTCCTGTTTGCGACTTTGCGCTTCCTAATCTTTGGCGTGGCATTGCCCCTGACTGCTATCCAACTGTGGATTGAGGTCACCGCCCGCGATGTGCGGGCGACGTTTGCCGGGGGCGCAAAAGCGTTCCTTAAGCGACTCGGCCATGTAATCACGCGGGCTTTCTCGTCTGAGTCGGTCTTAACTTACGGTCTGGGCCTGATCGTTTTTGCTTTGCTGCCGTACGTATTTTTATTCACACCGCTCACTGTCAAAGGCAACAAGACAGACTTCACCGTGTTCATTCTCAGGCTGGTACTGGCTTTTGTTTTGACGCTTTTCGGATGGGTGCTCATGCTCACCGCGCTCGTCCGATCAAAACCGGCCGAGGCTGAACCTGAAATCGTGGTGGCGCCGACCCCGGCAGAGGCACCGGCATAATGTTGTCCGGAGCGCTCGATCATCTTGGAAAAGTCACGCGCGGCCACGCGCTGCTCCTCACCGGCGCATGCACGGTGCTTCTGCTTCTGAGCTTCTCCTCAAGACAAGGCCAGTGGGGACACTTCAACTGGCCCAATTCGAACAACGCGCAAAACGAAACTGAAGTCGACGCGGCGTTGCAGCATGCCGCGGACGATGCGATGGGCCAACGCGACGGCGTCATCGTGATCATGGACGCGCAAACCGGCCGCGTGCGCGCCGGGGTAAACCTCGAGCGCGCGTACTCGCAGGCATTGATGCCCGGCTCGACCATCAAGCCCTTCACTACTCTGGCTGCCCTGCGTTCGGGTTTGATCAATGAAGGTTCGCGCACGACCTGCCCGGGACGTTTCACGGGGCAGAGTTTTTCGCTGCCCTGCGTGCACGCGGACCACTTGCCACCTTTCACACCATCACAGGCAATTGCTTATTCCTGTAACTATTACTTCGCCACTCTGGGACAGCGTCTGGGCCGTGAAAAGCTAATCGAAACGCTGAGGCTGTTTGGCTTTGGCCAGCCCACCGGAATGAATGCGCCCGAGACATCGGGGACGATCAGACCCTGCGAGATGGGGAACCGCGTCCTGAGCGCCGCTGAAGCTAATCACTCATCCCGGCAAGGCGACTGCACCGCGCGGGTGGGGATTGGTGAAAGCGATCACCTTCAGGTGACGCCGCTGCAATTGTTGACCGCCTACACGGCCCTGCTCAACGGCGGACATTTGTTTCAACCGCAGGCAGCCGTCGCGGACAGCTTTCATACCATCGAACGCTCCCGGATCGAAGTGACCGCTGAAGAGTACGAAGTCATTCGTGAGGGCATGGAAGGCGCTGTGCGTTACGGGACCGCGCGCAAGTCGCGCCTCGATTCGTTGCCGTTGTACGTGCTCGGCAAGACCGGAACGTCTTTGCCGGCGCAGGGCTTTAGAAACAATGGCTGGTTCGTCGGACTGGCCGGCCCGCTGCAAAGTGCCCGCACAGCTCAGCCACAAGACTTGAAACTGGCAGTGCTGGTGCTGCTGCCGCGCGCTCACGGTGCCGAGGCAGCCGCGCTCGCCCGGCCAATTTTTGAGGCTTACGCGAATGCTCATGGGCGTGATGCCGATCCCGACACTACTAGTCGCACTTCCCCGGCGGACACCAAAACTCGCGCGAGCAGTTCGTCAGTCAAAGTTCATTTGGTCAGCGCCAACGTGACGCAGGAACTGTCTTTGGAAGACTACGTGATCGGCGTCATGAGCACCGAGGGGACGATGGAAACAGAGCCGGAAGCTTTGAAGGCGCTGGCCATTGCGGTTCGCACTTATGCACTCAGGAATCTGGGACGGCATGCGAAGGACGGTTACGATTTCTGCTCAACCACTCACTGTCAGAGATTTGGCGGCTTAAAGCCTGGCGCAACTCCTGACGATCGAATCGCTACGGCCGTGCGCGCTACCGCAGGCCAGGTTTTGCTTGATGATCATCAACAGATCGTCGATTCCTATTTTGGCGCATCCTGCGGTGGCGAGACGGCAAACCTCGGTACCCTCTGGGGCAAGAATCCGCCCGAATACCTGCGGGGCGTGCACGACGAATATTGTGTTACCGGGCCGCACGCCAATTGGACAGATGTAATTACGCGCGCTGACTTGCTGCGCGCTCTGGACAGCGACACTCGCACCACTGTCGGATCGCGGCTGGATCGCATCGACGTAGCCAAACGTGACGAAACAGGACGCGCCGAGTTCATTTCGCTTGAAGGCGAACAGCGGAAGACAGTGCGCGGTTGGGACTTCAAGATCATCGTGGGCCGGGCGCTGGGCTGGAACGTGCTGAAGAGTTCCCGCTTTGAAGTCTCTCGTTCAGGATCGAATTTCATTTTTCGCGGAACGGGCTTTGGTCATGGACTTGGTCTTTGCCAGGAGGGCGCGCACGTGATGGCCACGCGCGGCGCGAGTTACCAACGAATTCTGGAAAAGTATTTTCCGGGGACACGCATAGAACGGGACGCGGAGACGCGGAGACGGGCGGACACGGGGAATATGGGCTCCTCAAATCGGTGGAAGAGCGACCTGTTTGGGCGGCGCGCGGAGTTTTTCTCCCCGTCTCCCCTTCTCCGCGTCTCCGTGTCAGCAGCCTTTAACACCATTTCCAGCGAGCACTTCCGCGTCACGTATCCAGCGGATCTGCCGCGTCGCGATGCTGACCAAGCCTTGTCGCTTCTGGAAGCGACGCGTTCGGATCTTCAGCGGCGTGCCTCATCCGCAGGCATCGCGATCAATGCGCCGTTGATGGAGGTCCGTTTCAACGACTCGACCGGCGACTTTGCGGGCCGCACCGGACAACCTTGGTGGGCCGCGGCGGCGACGAAGGGCAATCGCATCGAGCTGCAGCCGCTGCCGCTCCTGAAACGTCGTGGGGTCATTAAGTCAACGCTGCGCCACGAGCTCGCCCACGTCTTCATCGACATCATCAGCCGCGACCGCGCGCCACGCTGGTTGGAAGAAGGCTTTGCGATTTATCTCGCCGGTGAAGGGTCGATGTTCTCGAATCATGCAAGAAGTGGCGGGATGTCTACTGACGAACTCGAGCAACGTTTGGAGCATCCACGCACCCAGCAAGAGATGCGTGCGCTGTATGCGCAAGCGTATCTGGCCGTAAATGAACTGGTGCGCACTCAAGGTGAGGCGAGCGTGTGGAAGAGAGTGGGCGCCGGTTGAACCCTCAGGGTGGCACGCAAGAAAATCATGTTGTTAGCAAATCAAAATGTCCGGTTTTATTAGCAAGTGAAATGTCCGGTTTCGTTTTCCTCATAAAACTGGTTATCGAGTAGTAGTGACTGTGGAAGTGTGGGAAAGTCAGGTCGCTTTTTGGCGTGACTTTCCCACACTTCCACAGTCTTTGTCTTGAACCCGAGGGGCCCGGCCATAAATGCGGAAATCCCGCAGATAAAGGGACAAGGCGATAAGCATGTCAGCATCACAGCCCTCGCTCTGTTTAGTCTCAGCCCGAAGGCGTTGCTCGACGCAGTCCTTAAGAGCGAGGGAGATCCAGTGGACGTTGAAATACCACTTCAACTAATTCTTTATGGCACGCCTGGTAGCGACTGAGTACCTTACTGTCGCGGGTCTAACGGCTGCGACTCACAAACGGATTGTCTTTGATCCAAAACCGCCAGGGCTTCGTCACCCACTTCTCAGCGTAATCAATGCCAATGCGCGGTCCGCGCCCGATTTGCCGCGGTGAGATCGAGGTTCCTTCTTCAATCCAGACTTTGTCTCCAAGTAAATCCGCTTTATCCAGACCGCGATCGATATCCATGGCGATGCACAGGCGTCCCGGCCCGCTGGTCAATTCATATTCGGATCGGCCGCGTCGGCGCCGGCGGATCAGATCGAGACCTTCGACCGGTTCCAGGGCGCGCACCAACACCGCATGAGGAGTGCCGGCGACATTCGTGACCACATTGAACTGGTTGTACATGCCATAAACAAAGTAGACGTAGGCAGTCCCGCCCACGCCGTACATCGTTTCGGTGCGATTGGTGCGGCGGCCGCCAAATGCGTGCGAAGCTCGATCTTCCGGACCGCGATACGCCTCGGTTTCGACGATCAGTCCGGCAACACGCGCGCCGTTGCGACCGGGCACAACCAATTTCTTGCCGAGCAGATCGCGAGCGACTTCGAGCACATCTGGCCGAGTGTAGAATTCACGAGGCAGTTTGGTCATAACTAAATGCGGTCGGTACCTGCGGTAGCGGGTGGGCCGAAACCAAACAAAGCTTTCCCCGAGTCACCGACCGCTGCCGCAGGTGGTACTGACTTCACCTCATTCGCCACAACATCACCATCGTAATCACCAGTCCAATCACCACGATCGCGCGGCGAATGAAAGTGCGCCCCACCCGTTGCGCCGTGCGCGCGCCGAAGTAACCGCCCAGCAGCGCCGCCACCGCCATCAATAGCGCGCGCGGCCATGACACCAAATGCGAAATTGAAAACGCGACCACGGCCACGCTGTTGATGCAGATCCCCAGAAAATTCTTGATGCCGTTGGCGCGATGGATGTCGTTTAGCCCGAGCAGGCCCATCGCCGCCAGCATCCAGATGCCGTTGCCGGCGCCGAAATATCCGCCATACATCGCGGAAAAGAACTGCACCACGATGGCGATGGTCCACCATGAGCCGGTCGATTCACCAGACGCGCTGGGCAAATGCAGCCAACGATTCACCGGACCTTGCAGCATAAACAGGATCGTCGCGAAGAGAATCAGGAATGGAACCAGGCGCGCAAAAGTCAGCGTGGGAGTCAGGATCAAGAGCCAGGCGCCGAGGCCTCCGCCGATGACGCTGGTCGCGCCCAGTCGCATCAGGATCAGCGAGCTGTCGTTCATCTCGCGGCGGTACCCGAATAGTCCGCCAAACAACCCCGGCCACAGCGCGACCGTGCTGGTGGCATTGGCCACCTTTGCATCGAGACCCAGTCCGATTAAGAGCGGAAAGGTCAGCAGCGTGCCGCCACCGGCGATCGAGTTCACCATGCCCGCGAAGAACGCGGCAGCCAACATCGCAGCGACATGGAGGAGAGACATGCGCGCTAGTCTAATTGGCAAAAGGCGAGGAACAAAGTAGCGCTCGGCTTGCCGCGCCCAGTGCGGTGAGGCTTGCCTCACCGTGTTGCATTCTTTGGACTGAGGCTCCGCCTCCATCAATCGCGGCGCAGCCTCGATTATTCTATGCAACCGGTAAGCCGCAGGCTTACCGCACTGGGCGTGGCAAAGCGTAAACGCGGTCTACGATTTGATCGGGAATCCTCATGCTAGAATCGCTCAAAATGAAAGCCGTCAAAATCGTTTCTTTCGGCGGCGTCGCAGGCCTGGAAGTCGCCGATGTTGCTGACGCACCGACGCCAACTGCGGATCGAGTGCGGGTGCGCGTGCGCGCGGCGGGTCTGAATCGCGCCGACATCCTGCAGCGTCTTGGTCGCTATCCGGCGCCGCCCGGTTATCCACAGGAAGTTCCCGGACTTGAGTTCGCCGGAGACGTTGAGTCGGTCGGCGCTGATGCGGTCACCTGGAAGATTGGCGATCGAGTCTTTGGTATCACTGGCGGAGGCGCGCAGGCCGAATACGTAACAGTTCCCGAAGATACACTCGCACGTGTGCCTGACAAATTGGACTGGGCTGAAGCCGCGGCAATCCCGGAAGTCTTTATGACCGCCCACGACGCGCTATTCACACAGTGCGGCTTGAAGATGGGCGAGCGAGTGCTGATACACGCCGCGGGATCCGGAGTGGGCACGGCGGCGATTCAACTGGTGCGGGCCGCCGGCGCAATTGCTTACGGGACCTCACGCACTCCCGAAAAGCTGGACCGCGCAAAAGAGTTTGGGCTGGCGGAGTCGCTGGTGGTCGGCGACGATCGGGCGGCTATTAGCGAAGCAGTTAAGACCTGGACGCACGGCGCCGGGGTCAATGTGATCCTGGATTTGGTTGGTGCTTCCTACCTTGAGGCAAATCTGCAGGCTCTTGGTTTGCGCGGGCGCTTGATCTTTGTGGGGACCCCAGGCGGATCAAAGGCTGAGATTAATTATTCGATCGTGATGGGAAAGCGTCTGCACATTATGGGCACTTCGCTGCGCACCAGATCAATCGAAGAAAAGGCGACCGCGACGCGCTTGTTCGCCGAGCAGGTCGTGCCGCTGTTGGCTTCCGGCGCAGTGCGACCGGTGATTGATCAGGTTTTTGCGCTGGAGGATGTGCGCGCTGCGCACGAAAGGGTCGAGTCGAATGAAAGTTTTGGGAAAGTAGTTCTGCGGATTGCGTAATGGTGCTGCGGCTATGCCGCCCTTACAGTGGGGGTGAGGCTTGCCTCACCGAGATGAGAATTTTTTTGACAAGGCTGCGCCTGATGGTTTGAGACGTAGCCTCAATATTCTAAAAACCAGTCCCGGTTAGCCAGAGTCTTACCGCACTGGACGCGGCAAAGCCGCCAGCTCAAGCCTTGCTCAGAACTTCTGAGCGATCGGCACGAGTCCCATCCTGCGACATCCGGCGCGCGGCTTCGTCACTCACGATGCACAGTCCGTGACGACCTTCACTCGCCAGCCGGTGCACCAGCCGTCGCGCTTCTTCGTGAGAGAGGCTGGACGCTTCCAGACCAAGATGGCTGAGCACCGCCCACTTTTCTTGTCCTAATTCGCTGCTCATATCTTTGGGACAAACTTTAGTTTGTCATTTCCCGCAGCGACAAACTGAAAGTTGTCGTAACTCCTACTTTCCTTTGAAGTCAGCCTTACGCTTTTCCAAAAACGCCCTGACGCCTTCGTCCTTATCTTCACTGGAAAAGCAAAGCGCAAACAGATCCACTTCGCGCCGCAAGCCCTCGTCCAGATTTGATCGAGACGCAATTTTCACCGCTTCTTTAGCCAGCCGCAAAGCAATCGGGCTTTTTTCCGCGATGCGATTGGCAATCTCCATCGTTTTCGCTTCGAGCTGATCGGCGGGCACCACGTGATTTACCAAACCGATCCGGTAGGCCTCGTCGGCGCTGATGATTTCGCCGCTCAGGATCATCTCCATCGCTTTGCCCTCACCCACCAACTTCGTCAGTCGTTGCGTGCCGCCGCCGCCAGGTATGATGCCCAGATTGATCTCCGGTTGTCCGAATGAAGCCTTGTCACTGGCGACGCGAATGTCGCAGGCCAAAGCGACTTCACAGCCACCGCCCAGACAATAACCATTCACCATCGCGATCACCGGCTTGGGAAAAGTGTCGAAGGCATTGAACAGACCGCGTTCCAGCATCACTTCGCGTTGAGTGATCGCGGTGCGTTCCGCGAACTCGGCAATGTCCGCGCCGGCAATGAAGGCTTTGTCGCCCGCGCCGGTGATGATCACCACCCGCACGCCATCATCGGCGCGCAAGTGATCAAGCACCGCAGCGCCTTCGGCCCGGGTTTGAATGTTGAGTGCGTTCCTTTTTTCCGGCCGGTTGATGGTGACAATCGCGACGCGTTCGCGGCGTTCCACCAGAATAGTCTCGTAGCTCTGACTCACTTTAACTGCTCCTGCGATCATGATTGGATTTTGACAGAGTAAACCACAACGCGGTGAAAAAGGCCATTTCTCTTAGACAATTTGCAGTTTTCAATTCTCACTTTTCAATTTTCAATGATCTCCCGGCGTCAACCCGAAGATCTACTGCAAACTGAAAAGTGAAAATTAGAAATTGAAAATTGCCGGACTACGTCGAGCTCGCGCTCTCGTCGGGGGTGGCTGGTTGTTCATCGGCGACCCACGCGACAAACAGGCGGGTCCAGTTCTCGGAGGGTTCGGCGATCTGCACGCCGACCCGCGCCGTGCCATAGATGGCCGGCGAAACACGCACCACGGTGGCGGTGGCTTCGGTCGGCGAACCGTCGGGCCGGTGCGCGCGAATGTAGAGATTTTCGCCGATGCTGACTTTCTGATTGAGATGAAAGAGCGCGCCGGAGGTGGAGATGTCGTCCGTCTCCGTGGGCTCGCTCCAGGCGGCGCCATCATCCGCGCGACCCGAAACCACAATCGGCAGACGCAAGGCCATTCGCAGCGCAAAGCGTCTTTCTTCATTTTGGTAAGGAGTGCTCATCACAGTGGCCACGATTAGATCACCGCTTGATCTTCTAATTCAGTCAGCTAGTATAAGCCCGCGGAGCCTGCTCAGGCTCGTTCCATTTGTAGAAACCTTCGCCGCTCTTCTTTCCGAGTTTTCCTTCGCTCACCATCCGGCGCAAAATCTCGGGCGGCTTAAAAGTCTCTGAATGAAGCTTGAGGTGCAGATATTCTGCGATATTTAGACGCACATCAAGCCCTACCAGGTCGGTTAACTTAAGTGGACCGACCGGATGGTTATATCCAAGTTCCATCGCCGTGTCGATGTCGCGCGCGCTCGCCACGCCCTGTTCGACCATGCGCATCGCTTCGAGACCGAGCGTGACACCCAGCCTGCTGGAGGCGAAACCCGGCACGTCGCGCACCACTATCGGATCTTTTTTCATGCGCTGGGCCAGGTCGCGAACCGTCGCAGTGGTTTCGTCGCTGGTCTGACTACCGACCACGATCTCGATCAGCCTCATCATGTGGACGGGATTAAAGAAGTGCATGCCGACCACTCGTTCCGGGTGCGCAGCGGCGGCGGCGATTTCACTGATGGAAAGTGAAGACGTGTTGGTGGCAAAGATGCAATCGCTGCTTACCAGGGCTTCAGTCTCGCGCAATAAGGTCTGTTTGAGATCGAGAATTTCCGGCGCTGCTTCAATCACTATGTCGGAATCCTGTATGTCCGCGAGACTGGTGGTCGTGCGAATGCGTTCCAGCGTTCCGGCGCGATCCGCCTCAGTGAGTTTGCGGCGCTCAATCCCCTTCTCGAGATTCCGTTCGATCGATTTCAAACCCCGCTCGACCACGGCCGCGTCAATGTCGCGCATGACCACATCGCAGCCACAGGCCGCCGCGACCTGCGCAATCCCATGACCCATCGTGCCCGCGCCAAGCACACTAACGCGCTGAACTGGGCGAGCCGCAAGGGTGTGATCATCTTTGTCCGAGTTGCTGCTCAACGTATCTCTTCGACGTGGCCGAACCTAAAAGGTGGACGCCATTTCAGGCCACGATGTGGCTGGGGCCTGGCTGGTTCGACTAACTCGTACAGCACTAGTTATACTATACGCGCAACCGAAAACGCCAATACATTTCCTGTCAGGACGAGGTCGGAACCGGGGTTTCAGCGACCCTGGCGACTAATAAGGAAATACTGTTGTGGCGCATCTTTACGAGTCGATCGCTGGCACTCGCGGCTCAAAAAAAGTAGGAGACAATCAGCTTTTGGCTACCGAAGAGATCAAACGTCAAGTCGTCATCATTGGCTCGGGACCCGCCGGCTTAACCGCCGCCATCTACACCGCCCGCGCGAATCTCAACCCGCTGCTGGTCGACGCTCCGGCTGACACGGAAAAGCAGACCACGCCCGGTGGCCAGCTCATGATCACCACCGAGGTCGAGAACTATCCGGGCTTTTCAGCCGGAATTCAGGGCCCGGATCTGATGGTCGAGTTCCGCAAACAGGCTGAACGTTTTGGCACCGAGTTCCTGGAAGAGTGGATCACGAAAGTTGATCTCAGCCAACGGCCCTTCAAACTCTTTTGTGACGGCAAAGTGATCAAGGCTGACACTTTGATTATCGCGTCGGGCGCGTCAGCCAAATGGCTGGGTGTTCCGGGCGAAGCCAAAACCCCGCACGGATACGGTGGCAATGGCGTCTCTGCCTGTGCGACGTGCGACGGTCCGCTGCCTGCTTTCCGCAACAAGCGGCTGGTGGTGGTCGGCGGCGGCGACACCGCAATGGAGGAGGCCACGTTCCTGACGCGCTATGCAGCGCGGGTTTTTGTGGCCCACCGTCGCGACAAATTGCGCGCGTCAAAGATCATGCAGGAAAAGGCCTTCAACAACGAGAAGATCGAATTTCTCTGGAACACTGAACTGGAAGAGATTCTCGGGAATGCCGAGGACGGCGTCACCGGAGTCAGATTGCTGGATACCAAAAGCGGAGCGACGCGTGATTTTGATTGCGAGGGAGTTTTCATCGCCATCGGCCACAAACCGAACACGGACCTTTTCAAAGGGCAGCTCGATATGGACGAGGTCGGTTATCTGAAGACTTCAGGTCACTCCACCGCCACGAACATTCCCGGTGTGTTTGCTTGCGGGGACGTGCAGGATTCAGTTTACCGTCAGGCCGTCACCGCGGCCGGTACCGGCTGCATGTCAGCGATCGATGCTGAGCGATTCCTGGATCACCTGCCGGTCGAAATGCCTAGCGGTGAAGAAGTGACCATGGAAGGCGAACACATCTCGAAAGATCATCGCCTGATTATTGAGCCAACCGGCGAAGTCGTTTCTAATCAGCCGGAATAGTTCACAACAAAACTATTGAATCATCTTTGGGACGGCGCGAGGGCTCAGGCGGTCGCTCGACAGGTTCTTCGCGATAAAGTTCGGGTTCAGGAAAGTTTGTGGTCCTGAGGTTCGGGCAAAAATCACAGTAGTAACCAATCTGTTGCTTGCGATCTTCGCAATCGTTACAGTTGAGCGCCTGCCCGGCATTCATCAGCGCATTGAGTAATGGCACCAAACGCCGGCCGCGCTCAGTCAGTTCGTATTCAACCCGCCGCGGCAGCCCGCCATAATTGACACGCAGAATCAGCTCGTCCTGCTCCATCTCGCGCAGCCGGCCCATAAGTGTGCGGCTGCTGATCGGATGAAGCTCTTCGAGAAGTTCGGTGGTGCGTTTGGGTCCGGTGAAGAGGTCGCGCACGACAAGCAACGTCCACTTGTCGCCGATCAACTGAAGCGCACCCGCGATCGGACATCCATCAATCTTGCGTCGTCGCACAGCTGATTCTCGCTTTCCGGCCAGAGCTTATCATAAATGCGTAAAGTGACACGCGCATCTTGCACGTGATCTCACGGGCGGGACGCCCTTGCCACTCATTTTCTTGAATTCGCTGCACGTTTGCCCCACAATACGCCGGGTTTAGCAGCAAATCTTCGGGAATCTCGCGCGCACTCCGGTATTCAAATGATTGGGAAAACCATTTCCCACTATCGCATCGTCGAGAAGCTCGGCGAGGGTGGCATGGGTGTCGTCTATGTGGCCGAAGACACCGTGCTCGGGCGACGCGTCGCCATCAAAACCCTCACCATTAAGCCGGGCCAGGACGAGCAGCACTTTCGCACGCGCTTTCTGCGCGAAGCCCGAGCTGTCTCTGCCCTTTCGCACCAGCACATCGCGACCATTCACGACTATGGCGAGACCGACGACGGCGAGCCTTACATCGTGATGGAACTAGTCAAAGGCCAGACCCTGAGCGAAATGATGGTAAGCGAGTCGCTCACCATTGCCCGCGCGGTTGAAATCATCAGCCAGGTCGCCGAAGCCCTGGCTGAAGCACACCGTAATGGCGTGGTGCATCGCGATATCAAGCCTTCGAACGTCGCCATTAATCATCGCGGCGAAGTAAAAGTGCTGGACTTTGGTCTCGCCAAACAACTCAACATCGAATCGATGAGCGAGTCCGATCCTGAACGACAGACGCTGCTCACCTCGCAAACACAGGAAGGCACGATTATCGGCACACCGCTTTATCTTTCGCCGGAGCAGGCTTTGGGATTAGGCGGAGTCGACCAGCGCAGCGACATTTTTTCACTCGGCACGCTGCTCTATGAATGCGTCGCCGGCCGGCCGCCTTTCGACGGCACGACGCGAATGGAAATTTGCACCAAAGTCATTCGCGACGAGCCCACGCTGCCGTCACAAATCAACCCTGACGTGCCCGAAAGCCTGAATCGCATTGCCCTCAAGGCGCTCCAGAAAAAACCTGAAGCCCGTTACCAGTCGGCCGAAGAGATGCTTGAAGACCTGCGCAAGATGCGCAGCGATATGCAAGCGTCGAATATGGACCACGCAGTCACCAGGCTGGTCCCGCCGGCCATAGGACCGCGCGCGACCGGCACCCTCGCCGCGTTGTCAGACATCTTCCGGCGGCCACGGATTTCCCTCGGCTATGTAATCGCGGGCATCACCCTCGTGCTGCTGATGGGCGTAGCCATTTGGTGGCTGACACGCGCGACGCCGTATGAGCCCAAACCCGAGGCCAAACGCCTGTACGATCTCGCGGTCAATTCGTTGCGCGAGGGCGCATACTTCAAAGCCAGAAAGATTCTGCAGCAAGCGGTGGACGATGATCCACGCTTCGCTTTGGCCCATGCCCGCCTGGCCGAGGCGGCGACGGAGCTCGATCTTTCGGATCAGGCAAAGGATGAATTGATTCTCGCCAAGGACCTGGTTGGCAAGCGCTACATCCTGGCCGACCTTGACGCAATTCGCTTGCAAGCCATCAGCGATACCGTGAGCCGTAATTTTGCCTCGTCGATGCAGAATTACCAGCAGCTCGCGGCAAAAGCTCCGGAAAGCGAAAAGGCTTTTGCCCTTGTCGATTTGGGGCGGGCCTATGAAAAGAACGACAAGATCGATAAAGCGGTGGAGAGCTATCGGGAAGCGACGCAACTAAATTCGCATTACGCAGCCGCCTTCCTGCGGCTGGGCGTCGCTCTGCGCCGCAGCCAGAAATTCGCTGAAGCAGACGCGGCCTTCAATGAAGCGAGCAAGCTCTTCTCGATCTCCACTGAAGTCGAAGGCACTACCGAAGTGCTGCTGCAAAAGGGATTGGCCCTCAGCCAGCAAGGCAAGATCCCGGAAGCGCAAGCGCAACTACAATTGGCTTTGGATCGATCGGTGGCGCTCGACAATCCCGAACAGCGCATTCGCACGCTGCAGCAATTGAGCAACACCTGCATTCTGGCCGGAGACGCTGCCAAGGCGCGCGAATACTCGCAGCAAGCGACGCAACTGGCGCAGGGGAATGGAATGGAAACCCTGACTACCGCCGGCCTGCTTGAAGTGGGAAACTCTTATTTGATCAAAGGCGATTTGGCTGAAGCCGAAAAGAATTTCACTGAAGCATTGCGGCTTGCCCAGCTCTACAAGGCCAGATTCAACGAAGCGCGCGCCACAGTTTCGCTGGCCAGTCTTCGCATTCAGCAAAATAATCCCGACGCTGCCCGCGAGTACGCCCAACGTGCTCTTACGTTCTTTCAGCAGGGCAGTTATGGCAGTCAAATGGGCGTGGCCTCGGTGATTCTGGGTCGTGCGTACGACGAAACCGGCGATTACGAGAATGCCGAACGCACTTTTCAGCAGCTGCTGAATTCAGCCCAGCAAACGGGAGACATGCGTTCGGTGATGTTCGCGCGCGAAGGGCTGGGCACAGTTTTCTTACATGCCGACCGGGTGCCGGAAGCTTTGGACCAATTCACCGAAGAATACAAAGTCGCCAGCCAGACGAATGCGAAGCTGGCGCAGGGCTATTCATCCGACTATCGCGCGACGAGCTTGTGGCGCCTGGGAAAATACGACGAAGCGAACGCCGGGCTTTCGGAAGCGACGGCCGCGGCGGCGCCCGACGGACGTGAACCTTTCAAGGACCTGCTTGCGAGTACCACGTTATCGTCGGCCGCGATCGCGTTGAGCCAGAAAAAATCGGCGGAAGCAATTACGAAAGCGCAGAAGGCGGCCGAGTTGGCAGGCACTGAGTTCAAGGTCACCGCCATCCGCGCTCACGCAGTCCTGGGATTGGCGCAGGCTCGATCAGGTCAAGCCGCGGCTGGACGAAAGAATTGTGAAGCGGCAGTTGGAATGGCGCGCGCGATGCGCGATCCCCGGCCGCTATCGGATGCGCTGCTGGCGCTTGCGGAAGCTGCGCTGGCTGCGGGAGACGCGCAAACTGCGCTAACGGTAGCTGCAGAGGCCCAGCAAAGATTTGCCGTAGCGAAGCAAATGGAATCTGAATGGTGGGCGTTGAGCATTCAGGCGCGCGCCAGCGCACAACTGCGCAATGCCGAGACTGCCCGTCAGTTTGCCACACAGGCCGAGGGCATATTGTCTTCGCTGGAACAAAAATGGGGCAGCGACAACTACAAATCCTATGTCGCACGCCCCGATGTCTCAGACGTTCACCAGCAGTTACTGGTGCTTGTCAAAGGTAGTTAGTTCTCAGCCCGCGGACGGCTGTTCTTCGCATCCGCGGGGTTCGCGATTCCAGGAATTAACCTTCGCCGCCGGCAGTGGCCGGTGTTCCACCATCCTGGGCAGCAGCTCCATCGCCGCCAGCCGTGATCGGCGTGCCCGAGTTATCCCCGTACGCAGTTACTTCCGCTTCGGTAGCGACTGAATTATCTTCTCCACCGGAAGTAACCGGGGTTCCCTTTTCTCCATCCATTTGATTCACCTTATCCCTTTCTTTCGTCAACCTTGATGCTTTCAAAAACAGGCTCGGCTACTAACACTCATCGGGGGAATGTTTCTTTAGTCGCCGCCGGCGGTGATCGGCGTTCCTTTTATCGCGGCCTTGTCGCGAAAACTGAGCGCCTTGCGCTTCGGCTTTTTCGAAGTGGCCTTCGGTTTCGCTTTCGCTTTACCTTTTCCTTTTGAGCTGACCTTTTTCTTCTTTGCAACCACCGCGGTTCCTCCTCACCGAGACTGCTGAGAGCGCCTACCCTAACCAAAACCTCCGCGCGTGTAAAGATCTTTCACCCTCATGGCCCAGTTCGACCAGCCAGGCTGTGCAAAAAGTCAGCGGCCAGGCACTGGCGCTGTCACCAGTGCCGCAGACTCGGAAGTCCTTGCCGCGTTCAACTCTTACCAAGCAGCTTGAGATGCAGCGATTATCGTGCCGGAAGGTGACGAGGCTGCAGAAAACCCAAACAGTATTTAGCCGCACCAGCTTCTAACCGATAGCAGCGTCTCTTGCTAAGGAAATCGCGCCGGTCTTTTCCTATCCTGGAAGATAGCCTGTCTATCCGTTTGATTAGCCCGGCTTTCCCCGGGAGGGTTAAGTGTTTCAAGACCGCAGGTTGATGTTGTAGGTTTTGATCTTTGAGTTGAGCGTGGTGGGATTCATCCCCAGCAAGCGTGCCGCGCGAGACTGATGGCCTCCGGTTTGGTCCAAAGCGCGCCGAATCAAATCAATTTCAAAGCGCCGCACCTCGTCATAAAAATTCACGCCGCGTCCCACGTCGATTCCGGATGACGCCCCGGCCGAATCGCGGGCGACTGCCGCAGCCGCCTGCGGATCGGCAATCTCGCGTCGCAAACATTCGCGCGTAATGTCGTCGCCGGGCGCAATCACCACGGCGCGCTCGATAGCGTTCTCCAACTCGCGCACGTTTCCGGGCCAGGTGTAGTTTTCCAGCAACAAGAGGACTTCCGGCCCCACATGTTCTGAGACCTTGCGACCGTTTTCCTCGTTGTACTTGCGAATAAAGTGCTGGGCCAAAGGCAGGATGTCCTGACGGCGATCGCGCAGCGGTGGCAGTTCGATGGGCACCACTGACAGTCGATAGTAGAGATCTTCGCGGAACATTCCCTGCCGCACCGCTTCCTTCAAATCGATATTTGTGGCGGCAATGATGCGGACGTCAACACGACGAGGCGAAGTATCACCCAGCGGCGTAAACTCGCGCTCCTGGATTACGCGCAGCAAGCGCACCTGCGTCTCGGGCGGAATGTCGCCGATCTCATCCAGGAAAATCGAACCGCCGTCCGCGACTTCGAACAAACCTTTCTTCGCCGCCACCGCGCCGGTGAACGCCCCGCGCGTATGGCCAAAGAGTTCTGACTCGAGCAGTTCAGAAGGAATATTCGAGCTGTTAACGGTGACGAACGAGCGGGACGCGCGCGGGCTGGCTTCGTGAATTGCTTTCGCGATCAGTTCTTTTCCCGTTCCGCTCTCTCCGGTGATGAGGACCGTCGAACGCGCGGGCGCAACCTGCTCAACCACGCGAAACACTTCCTGCATGATGTCGGACCGGCCAATGATCGCGCCGCGATCTACTTCACGGCTCATCGCCTGCCGCAGCGACCGGCGTTCTTCTTCCTTGCGCCGACGCTTAATGCCCGCCGCGACCTGGGCGCTGATGTGTTCGTTTTGAAATGGCTTGCGAATGCAACCGAACGCGCCCTTCTCCCACGCCGCGATGGCGGTATCGAAAGTCGCGTAAGCAGTAATCATCAGGACCACTGACTCGCCGTCCAGCTTGAGAAACTCTTCCAGCGCGCGCAGTCCGCCGATGCCGGGCATGGAGACATCGAGAAGCACGACGTCGTATGGTCGCTTGGTGTACGCGTCCAACCCTTCCTCGCCGGTCTTGGCAAGATCCACGCGATAGCCTTCGGCCGAGAGCAAAGTCTCGAGCACGTCGCGCATGATTTCTTCGTCGTCAACGACGAGTACGGAACCTTTTTTAGCCATTAAGACAAAGATGCGGACTATCGTCCGCCAGTAACAGAACCGCCTGACTTAGTTTGGTGAGTGAGATTATTACCGAAGTTTGGACCAAAAGTGAATCAGCTACTGGACTGCCACCTGAAGCCGCGCGCGCGGATCAGTGGTCGGTAGAGTGATGCGGAAAGTCGAACCCAGCCCGGGCGTGCTCGCCACGCTGATGTGGCCCGAGTGTTCCTGGACGATGCCGTAAGTCACCGCCAACCCAAGTCCGGTACCACCGCCGACGCCTTTGGTGGTGAAGAATGGGTCGTAGATCTTGGCCACGTTCTCAGGCGCGATCCCAATCCCGTTGTCAGCCACCTCAACCATCACCAAACCGTCCTCGTCATTTCTGGTGGTTAGCGTGACCCGGCCATGGCCATTCGAGATCGAATCGCGCGCGTTCAAGATCAAATTCGTAAAGACCTGTTGCAGCTTAACTGAGTTTCCATGAACTTCGGGCAGGTCAGTCCCATAATCCCGCACAATTTCGATCTGGCTGCGTCGCAGCTGCGGCTCAAGCAGTTGCAGGGTGTCGTCGAGCACGCGATGAATGTCGACCTGATTGAATTCCGCCGCGCTGCCGGTGCGCGAGAAATTCAAAAGGTTGGTGACGATGTCGGTGGCGCGATCAGCCTGCCGGCGCACCTTCTGTAACAGCGCGTGCTTTGGATCATTCTCAGACAACATGCCCAGCAGCATCTGCGTGTACGAAGAAACTCCCGTCAGCGGCGTATTGACCTCGTGCGCGACACCGGCGGCGAGCAAACCGATCGAGGATAGCTTTTCCCGCTGCTGTAGTTGCTCTTCGAGCTGAAGCCGCCCGGTCACGTCCTCGAAAACCACGAGTGCACCGGTTTGTTCGTCAGTATCGGCGCGAAGTGGCGCGAGCGCGATGTTCAAGACCAACGAGCGGCCCTGTCGCGTGCTGGTGTGCAGCTTGTAAATCTGGCGGGTCTGGCTTAAGCGCCAACCTTCGGGGCCGAGGACCTGATGCAAGGTGTCGGCAAAGTCTTCAGCAAAGAGCTCCTCAACATTCCTTCCGATCGCTTCCGCGCGCGAAATTGAGAAGATCTCTTCCATGGCTGAATTCAGCCGCGTGATATTACCGCCGAGGTCGACCGCGAGTAGGCCCACATTGATGGATTCAACAATCGACTCGTTGAATTCCTTGAGCAGCTCAAGCTCGGCGGCGCGGGTGCGCTGCTCCTGATAAAGCAAACTGTTTTCAATCGCGACCCCGATGTAACCTGAGACGGTGCGAAGGATCTCGACATCTTCGGAGGACAGCAGCGCCCCATCGGCGGACCGTCCGAGACCGATGACCGCTACCATGCGCCCGCGAGTCACACACGGCACGTAGTAATGCAGCGTGCGCCGCACAAAGCTGCCGTTTTCGCTCACCATTTCCAGATCATCAGCCCGCACCACACCGGTCTCAGCCGACCGGGTGCGAATCATTTCGCGAAAGTCAGGTGGAGCGGTGACATCATTTGAGAGCCCGGCGGTGCGCGCGACGCGGTAACCTGAGGGCGCGGCGGCGTCTTCGATAAAGATGGCGACGCGCTCTACATTCAAAACTTCGCGCAGCCGCGAAATCAGCGAGTCGAGCAGTGGGTCAAGGGTAGTGCTTGCGGAAATTGTCCGGCCAAAATCGAGCAGACTGTTGCGCAGGTCATAGCGGCGACCGTAGAAAAGCCGGTCGACCCTTTCCTGCAGAAAATTCTTCACCGGCGCGGCAATCATCACGATCGCCGCCATCGCCGCCACTGAAAGGATCAAACGCAGAGTGATCTCGCCGGTCGACTCGACGTTGCCGCTCAGCGCATAAAGGCCGGCAAAGTAAACGACTAATCCGATACCCAGGGCGATCCCGAAAGTCGTCGCGGCGTAAACCATGGCGCGCCTGACGACGAGCTCGACATCCATCAAGCGATAGCGCACCACCGAATAGCCGAACGACAAAGGAATCAGAATCAACGGCAACACCGACACGTCCGTGAGTTGTTCGGCGCTCTCGGCTCCGAGGACGTAACCGATGCCATAAAGCAAAGTGAACGGAGCAATCGCCAGCGCCGATCCCCACACCACCCACTTCAATTGCTGACGGGCGACAGTGTTCTTGCTCACCACCAGCCGGCGAATCATCAGGCCGGCGCTGATCACCAGGGCCGCGACAAAATGAATGAAAGCTGTCTTGTAGTAACGCACGGCAAAAGCCTGCGAATAATCCAGCGTCGATGGAATCACTCGAATCAACTGGTCGCGCAGGAAGATGACGGTGCTCACCACCAGCAACAACACGGCCGGCAAATACAAAAACGCCGCGCGCCAACGCTTTTCCTCAAACAGTCGCTGGCGAACCGGATAAATAGCGCTGAAGTGCAGGAACAGCGGCGCGAAAAGAATAAATCCGGCGTTGCGCAAAAACGCGATCGCCAGATCCAGATCGCGGTAGGCTCCGGTCGGTGTGTAGAAATGAAAGACGAATGCGGCCAGGCAAACCGTCGCAAAGTGCAGCACAAACGGAGAACGCCCACCCTGTTTGAAAACCACGAACAACCCAATGCAAAGGTAAATGATTCCGATCAGGTTGATGTAGATATCGCGCGCGTTCCACGTCTTGATCGATCCCAGATGATCGAGGTCGGCGTAATAAAAGCGCGTCTCGGGAGGAAAAGAAGGCCGTTCGATCAGGTAATGTATTTCGCCGCCCACATGGGCCCGATCGAGATACATCTGGACGCTCGCCGAATTACCTACCGGTTCGCACTTGGGTTCGGAAGTGCCGGGATCGCAGCGCTGCCCATTGGCGCTGACCGCGATCAAATGATCGCCGGCAATCATCCGGGCCCGCGCCGCGGCTGATCCAGGTTCAACTGATTTTGCGATGACGCCCTGGGCGGTATCGACCCAGGTGACCCCGTCGGTGGGTGGAGATTGATGGCTCAGGCGCTGAGAAAAGTTCAGCGCGCCAGCGACAACTAACAATGCCGTGGCACCCAACAGAATCCATGTTCGTCCGGTTAGAACTGAGCTTTTCATTGCCTCATTCAGCAGCTATGTACCTCGTGGTTCCGTCCCCGGCGCACACTCCACTGCCCGCAAACACACCAAATCGTTCCTGCTCAAAGCAACCAATGTTCCAGCAATGCAGGCTGTTACAGATGTGTGCGCGTGCGCGCACGAGTGCCGATTCGACGCGGCTTTGCGCGTGATTCCTAATCTCAAGAAAGGAAGACATCCACAGTCTCCAAACTTCAACTGTCCAAGTTTTCGTACGCGTCCGAGATTTTGGAGAAACACGCGAGGGCTCGGGGGAAAAGCCGGGCCACCGATAAGAGAAGAGAGGGCGTGTTCCGCCGCGGTCTCAGAAGCGAACTGAAATTCCTCCGCGAAGCGAGCGCCCATTGGGGCCGACCTGCAATAACGTTTCACCGTTGCTGGTAGTTGTCTGGATATCCAGCAGGTTGCGCGCATCAATCACCGCTTTCGCTCGCACCGGCAAACCGAAGGTGGGCAGATCCTGGGTAACCTGAATACTCAATGACGGATCATAGACTGCCAGCTGTCCGGCGAAGGGATCGATCGCAAAAACAGTAGCGTCAGGCGAGAACCTGAAAACTGTCTGCACGTGAGTTCCTGTGGCCCAGTCGCCGGCGAGTTGCAACGCGACCGACTGGAAGAATGAACCAGCAAACAGTTGTGATGGATTGCGAATGCCACGAGCCGAAAGCCTCTGACCACGTCCGAACGAGTAACCGGCTGATGCGTTCCAAACGTGACTGAGACGGTTCGAGTAAACCAGACGAAAACCACGGGCTGAGCCCTGCTGGTTCGCGACGCGAATCAACTCAGTTCCGGGGTCGCCGGAAAAACCGGAAAGTGAAGTGGCCAGCAAACCAACACCGCGGCCGGAAGTCATATCAAGAAACGCGGTGGCTTCCACACTCGAGCGATCAGTTAGTTCGCGCTCGAGTCCAACTTCGAAGCGACGACTGCGCGCCATTACGGCTCGTCCACTAACAAATGCCACTGGTTGATTGGCGGGCTGACGGAAAACGACGTCGCCGCCTTCAAAGTTCGTCACGTTCTGAACGTCGAGACCGTCGGCGCCCGGATGGTATGCAGCCTTCACCCGGGTGCGCGCATTCGCGTCGAACTGCACGCCGAGCCGCGGGCTGAGCGCTCCGGCATTTCCTGCACCAAAAAATTTCGAGTAGTCCAGGCCCAGCACGAGCACAAAACCGTCGCGCACGATCCATTCATCTACCGCGCGCACCGACATCTGCCCCAGAGTTCGCGACGAGCGATTTCCCGCGAGCGGGTTGTAAGCTGCGATCTGTGCCGCGCCAGTCGTCAGCGCCACCCGATGGCGATCGTTCACATTCAGGCGGGCGGTCGTTTCAAAACGCTGCGGCGCGCTTGCGCCGACGCCGGTCTGCCCGGCAAAGATCAAATCGATTCGATCAGAAGCCTGCAGGGCAACGGCAAAGTTCAATCCCTGGTATGCCGAGCCAAACGGTCCGGAAGAGCTCGCAAAATAAGTTTCGACAACACCCTGCGGTTTGCCTCGACCTTGCTCATCTGTAGCCGCGTTGTCCGTGGCGGTTACTTCGTCAGCCTGGGCCTGGGCCGATTCCACCGCGGCGACGGTGGAATCTTCGCCTTCATTCTGTTGAAAAATAGATCGCTGATTCTGGGCCGCGCGCAGCCGCCATTTCACATTATCGCGATCACTGCGCGTTTCGGGATAGGTGCGACCTGCCCCCAGTGGTTCGAGATTGAAGCGATAAGCAATTTCTGCAGAAGGGTTGACCGTAACTGATGAAAAGAGGACTTCGCTGAAGCCGTTGGCAACTGCTTTCAAGGAATAACGTCCGGCGGGAATTTTGGTTGAGAAGCTGCCATCCGCGGCAGAGCGCGTCTCTTTAACTATCTTGTTGGCGCCTTCGCGGATTAATTGAATCAAGGCGCCCGCCAGCGGCAGGCCTCGATTATCACGAACTGTTCCGGTGATGGTCGCGAGGCCGCGGGTGCCTTTACCGTACGCGGACGCGGTGAACGTCGTCGCGATCACGGCAAGCGCCACCAGCGGCGCGCTAAATCTGAAGAGTTTTTTCATCGCGGCTGACCTCCGACTGTTACCGGACCTCGAAGCCCTGCGTTGAAACGATACGAAGTGACCTTCGTTCGTTGAAAAGAAATGTCGTCAACGGTGGTTCGATTCTCCGCTGCGTTTGTCAGATGCCTGAGCGGCCAGCTTTCGGTTTGACTGATTTCGAAGCGCCGCCCGGGGCGAAGGGAGACCATCACCCGCTTGGATGGCAGTAATTCTCGGCCACAGTACGACCTACTGTCAAGCAGGTTTTGGCGCTTTGGCCCGCTTTTCACTGGTCAAAAAGAAAAGCAGGGGGCCCGTTTTGTCGCGCCTTTTCCCCGTGTTACGATGGATTCTCCTGACGACAGTGAGTTCCTTTCGGTTGTAATCACGAATGATTGATCAAGTAAAGACAACCCGGCTGCCTAATGGTCTGACGATTCTGACTGAGCACATGCCGGGACTGCGTTCGGTCAGTTTGGGTATCTGGGTGAGGCGCGGCTCGCGCCATGAACCGCCCGCGCTCAACGGCATCTCGCATTTCATCGAGCATACTCTTTTCAAGGGCAGTAATCGCCGCACGGCGCACCAAATTGCCACTGAGTCAGATCGTTTAGGTGGAAACCTTGATGCCTACACCACCCACGAACTGACCGGCTTTGCCACCAAAGTGGTGGACACTTCGCTGCCGCAGGCTTTTGATCTTCTGGTCGACCTGGTCACCAATCCAAAGTTTGATGAAGTCGATTTGAAGCGTGAGCAGGGCGTGATCATCGAAGAGATGAAGATGATCGAAGATACGCCGGACGAGCTGCTCGGCGAGCTTTTTAACGCCGCCTATTTTCCCGACCAGTCTCTGGGACGACCGATCGAAGGCACCGTCAAGACTGTCTCGTCGTTTGACCGCGCGCTGACCGCCCAGTTTCACAAACACAACTACGCACCTGCGAATCTGGTCCTCGCTGCTGCCGGGAATATTGAACACGACCGTTTGGTTGAGCTGGCTGAGGCGGCATTTTCAGGCACTCAATCTGAAGCTGAGCATGCCGCGTTGCCATCGCCTTCACCGGCAGCTCCGATCCTGATCGAACGCAAGAGCGAGCTTGAGCAGGCACATCTGATCGTGGCGGCGCCCTGGCCGTCGGCGAAAAGTGACGATCGTTACGTCGCCAGCATGCTGGGAACTATAATTGGTGGCGGCACGTCCAGTCGCCTCTGGCAATCGATTCGCGAAGAGCGCGGTTTGGCTTACTCGATCGGCGCAGGCGGCAGCACCTTTACTGACATCGGACTGTTTGCGATTTATGCTGGAACTTCACCAGCGCACCTGGATGAAGTGCTGGACTTGTCGATGAAGGAACTACGACGCGCCGTGCGCGAACCAGTTTCCGCGGACGAATTGCAACTCGCCAAGGACCAGGCGGTCGCGTCGGTCTTATTGAGCCTGGAATCGTCGAGCTCACGCGCGGGAGCCCTGGCGCGTCAGGAAATAATTCACGGTCGCAGAATTTCACCGGACCAGATCATCAAGCGAATCGAAGAGGTAACTACGGAAGATACTCTGCGCGTGGCGCAGGAGTGCTTCACTACTCCGGCGCTGGCGCTCGCGGCCCTGGGAAATCTGAATGGATTTGCCGTGGACCGCGGGCGGCTGGAGATATAGTCGTTAATTTTCAGTTTTCATTGGCTTGGTCTCACTGCCCCAATAACCGCGACTATCTAAGATGAAACTTTCAGTTCTCGGCAGCGGCTCTACCGGAAACGCGGTGCTTCTGGTAGCCAGTGGCACGCGCGTGCTGGTCGATGCCGGCCTGAGCGCCAGAGAAATCGCGCGGCGCATGTCGGCGATTGGCGAGGATCCAAAGTCACTCGACGGCATCCTGATCACACACGAGCATGGCGATCACGCAGGCGGCCTGCGAGTGCTCCTGAAAGCTCTCGACTGCCCGGTGTTTATGTCAGCCAAGACTCGCGACGCGTATGTCTGCGAGCGCCGTAATGTGGCCAATGACGAACCGCGACGCCGCGCGGACACGCTGCGAGGTCGCATGGTGGAGATCGATTCGGGTCATGACTTTCGCATCGGCGAGATTGATTTTCATCCCTTCACCGTGCCGCACGACGCGGTCGATAATTTTGGATTCACCGCCACACATGAAGGCGTCAAGGTGGCGACGGTGATGGACTTTGGCCACATCACCACGTTGATTACCGAGCGGCTGCGGGGCTGTGCGGCGATCGTGATCGAATCGAACCACAGTCGCGACATGCTGAAGACCGTTGAAAATTATCCGTGGGAGTTAAAGCAAAGAATCCTCTCGCGGTTGGGCCATCTCTCGAATGAAGATGTGGCTGAGTGGCTGGTTGACGGATTTGACGGCCACGCGACCCACATCGTGCTCGCGCATCTGTCACAGCGCGCGAATAATCCTTATCTGGCGACGATCACCGCCGAGACGGCTTTGTACGAGCGATCGCCGCTCTTCCGCAGCGACACTCAAATCGTGCTTTCTTTTCCAAAAGAACCAACTAAATGGATCGAAGTGTGAGAAATTCAACTGCGGCTTTGCCGCCGCGGCATGGCCGCCTCTGGGCCTGTTCGTTTGTAGTGTTCGCGCTGATTCTGAGTTTGGCTTGCCGACCAAACCCGCGCCGTAGTGGGCTGCCAAACGGCGCCCAAACCGCGCTCGACACGGCCATCGAAGACATTAACGCCGGCCGGTACGAAAAGATTTACAATGATGCTGCTCCGGAATGGCGTGCTGAGGCGAGCGCCGAAGAATCAAAGGCAACTCTGGAACGGATGCGCGACAAGCTTGGCAAGCCCGGCGTGCGCAACCTTCAAACTGCGCGCGAAGAACAAACCGGGTCCGGTCACGCCGTCATCTTTATTTACCAGACATCCTTCGAACGGGGTGATGCGATGGAAACATTCACCCTGGTCGAACATGGCGGGCAGTGGCAACTGGCAAAGTATTATGTGAGTTCGACGGCGCTCAGGTAGTGAATAGTAAATCGTGAATCGCGGCTTGAGACGCGTTTCTATTTACGATTTACCATTTACGATTCACTATTTACTAATTCCCTATGATTGAACGATACACATTGCCCGAAATGGGCGCGCTCTGGACCGAAGAGACGAAATTCCAGAAGTGGTTGGACGTCGAGATTGCTGTCTGCGAAGTGCACGCTGAGATGGGCACGATTCCGGCCGAGGCCCTCGAGCAAATCAAGAGTCGCGCGAAATTCTCGGTTGCCCGGATCAGCGAAATCGAGAAGACCACCGATCACGATGTGATCGCTTTCACCACCAACCTCGCCGAAGAAATTGGCGAGGCCGCGCGCTTTGTACATTACGGGCTAACATCCTCGGACGTCGTCGATACTGCCAATGCGCTGCTGCTGCGCGACGCGTGCGACATTCTGATTCCAAGAATCGATGCGTTGCTCGACGTGCTCAAACGGCGCGCTTTCGAATTCAAGAAGACCCCTCAGATTGGCCGGACGCATGGCATTCACGCGGAACCAACTTCATTTGGATTGACCTTCGCGCTCTGGCACGACGAGATGCAGAGAAATCGCGAGCGCCTTAGCCGCGCCCGCGAAGTTGTGGCGGTGGGTAAGATTAGCGGCGCCGTCGGCGCCTTTGCCCATCTCGATCCGGTCGTGGAAGAAAAAGTTTGCGCGCGACTTGGACTACGCGCGGCGCCTGTCTCAACTCAAATCGTCCAGCGCGACGCCTACGCCGAATATCTTTGCACGCTCGCGGTCGTCGCCTCATCGCTCGAGAAGTTTGCTTTGCAGATCCGGCACTGGCAGCGTACCGAAGTGCGCGAAGCTCAGGAAAAATTCAAGCGCGGGCAAAAGGGATCGAGCGCGATGCCGCATAAGCGCAATCCGATTCTCTCTGAGCGTCTCTGCGGCATGGCGCGGGTCGTGCGCGCTAACAGCATTGTCGGCCTCGAGAACGTTGCTCTTTGGCACGAACGCGATATCTCGCATTCATCCGCCGAGCGAGTAGTGCTGCCCGACTCAAGCATTGCCACCGATTACATGCTGGCGAAAGCAGCCTCGTTGATTGAAGGTCTCGTCGTCTATCCCGAGCGGATGCTCGAAAACCTGAATGCCACGCGCGGACTGGTTTTCAGCGGCCAGTTATTGCTCGCGCTCGCTCAGTCAGGCGTGTCGCGCGAGACCGCTTATGAATGGGTGCAGCGCAATGCGATGAAATCGTGGGATGAAGGTGAAGATCTGAAGTCGCTGGTCGCTGCTGATAAGGACATAGCTGCGCAACTGTCCGCCGAGCAGATCAATTCGGCATTTTCGCTCGACAACTATCTGCGAAATGTCGACAAGATTTTCGCGCGGGTGTTTGGCGAGGAAGCCGGCAAACCAGAAGCGGCAGCAACCGGATCGCAAAACTGATCCGTATCACTGCCGCCCGAATACTGCGCGATAACTTACTTAGTCCACTTCTCGGCCATTCCACCGATCAGCGGCAATTTGAACCACGCGCCCTGATAAGCCTTAACGGCCGACAAAATCAATCCGATGATGTAGAGAATCACGAACACAAACCAAATCAGGCCCAGCAACATACTGGCCAAACCAGTAACCGCGCCCGAGTTGGTGGCCGCGCCGGCGGCAACTCCGCCGACAAAAACGACCGCGCTGATGATCCACAACGCAATCATCAGCACGATGGCGGCGACGTGCAACAGGATCGATTGCAGTGCATGAAACTTCACGAAGCGATTCTCTTTCTCCATGATGAGCGAGATGATCGCGATGATGCCGATCGGGTAACCCAACGCGGCAGCGACATTACCATCCAGTCCGAGGGCCGACTTCCCAGTATCCATTTCAGTTTCTCCTGCGAATTTTTGAAATCGTAAATCGTTTAAGAGCTGAACGCCTTATTTATTGACTACGTTCCAGGCGATATTGCCGATGATTGGCAACTTATAGTATTGGCCCTGGTAAGCCTTAATGGCCGCCATAATCAGAAACGCGATCAAGACCAGGGCAATCAATAGCCTGACTAACAACCAGCCTATCCAAATGAAGAATCCCAGATCATCACCCAAGGCAACCGCGGCGAGCATTCCCAAAACCCGGATTGCTATACCGACGACCACCCACACACCGCCGAAAAGCATTCCCTGCATTGCATGAAAACGCACCAGCCGGCTTGTCTTTTCAATGATGAAGAAAACCAGACTGAGAATGATTCCCAGACCACAGCAAAACATTGTCAGATAGCAGAGCATTGAGGCAAGGTTCGCGTCCATGCCCAGGCTGGATTGCCCCGTAGGCGCTTCGGTTGGCGGCGGAGGCGGCGGTGTATATGGTTCTGACATTGGAACTTCTCCTCCGGAAATACTTAGGAATGCTTATTAGGACGGCGGAGATACTATGATATCGGCTACCGTTAGCGCAATGTTTTGCCGTATTATCTTGCGTTCTCAGTGCGACAGACATGAAAGCCAAAGTTTACGTGACCCTAAAACCAAGCGTCCTGGACCCTCAGGGCAAAGCCATCAAACATTCAGTAGATTTGCTCGGATATGCCGGCGTCAACGACGTGAGGCAGGGCAAGTACTTTGAAATCGCGCTGGACGGCGCACTGGCCGAGGACGCGGCCCGCGAAGAAGCGACGCGCATGGCGCGCGAAGTGCTGTCTAACCCGATCATCGAAGACTTTCGGGTGGAGATTGATCAGTGATTGCACGGCAAACTTTAGTTTGTCGACGGCTGAGACAAGCTAAAGCTTGTCGTACATGGAGATCTAATCAGTGAAATTCGGTGTCATAGTCTTCCCCGGCTCAAACTGCGATCACGACGCTTATCACGTTATTTCGAAACACGTCGGCCAGCCGGTGGATTTCATCTGGCATCGCGAAACCGACCTGGCGAGTTATGACGCGTTGATAATTCCGGGTGGATTTTCTTACGGCGATTATCTGCGCGCCGGCGCACTCGCCAGTTTTTCACCGGTGATGACTTCAGTGAAGAAATTCGCGGCCCAGGATAAATTGGTACTTGGCATTTGCAACGGCTTTCAGATTCTTTGCGAAGCAGGGTTGCTGCCCGGCGCTTTGATTCGTAATCGTGAGCTGCATTTTATCTGCGAGCACGTAAACGTGCGCGTGGAGAGCACGAATACACCCTTTACCCATGAATTGGGTTTGGGTGAAGTGCTGGCGATGCCCATCGCCCATGCTGAAGGAAACTATGTGTGCGATGACCAGACCCTCGCTGAGCTGCAACGTGACGAACGGATTATCTTTCGTTACTGCGACCCCGCCGGGCAGGTTAGTGACACCACCAACGTGAACGGTTCGCGCGATAACATCGCCGGCGTTTGCAGCCATGGGCGGAATGTCATGGGTTTGATGCCACACCCCGAGCGCGCCTGCGAAGACTCGCTGGGATCGAGCGACGGGCGCGCAGTATTTCACTCTTTGGCAGGCGCATTGGCCGCGGCTGCCTGAAGCAAGATCGGCGATTTGGCAATCTTATGAAACGTTTTCTTCCCTTCTTAATCATCGCCCTTGTCCTGATCGGCGGATTAATCGGCCTTTGGTTTTCGCTGCGATCTTCAACGTCAACTCCGAATCGGAACGCCGCTACCCCGGATGATCGGATGCCTCCGGGCGCGCAACCACCCAACGTGCGCGGTAATCCACACGCGCCCGTGACAGTTGAAGAGTTCGCGGACTTTCAGTGTCCTTCCTGCGGTGTTTACTATCCTGAATTGAAAAAGATTGAAGCCGAATACGGCGATCGCCTCCGCGTAGTCTTTCGTGAGAATCCGCTCTTGCCGATGCACCAGTATGCATTGGTCGCCGCGCAAGCTGCCGAAGCCGCCGGCCTGCAAGGTCGCTTCTGGGAAATGCATGACAAGTTGTACGAGAATCAAAAGACCTGGAGCGAATCTAAAGATGTTGTGCCGATCTTTGTCGATTACGCAAAACAGATCGGACTGGATACGGATCGCTTCATGCGGGACCTCAGTGGCGAAGCAGTCGCCGTGCGCATCTTTCAGGATGGAAAACGGTCCCATGCACTCGACATCAAATCCACGCCAACTTTCTTTGTGAACGGTAAAGAAGCAACCGGCGATCAGTGGAAACCGGAAGGCCTGCGCGCGATGATCAATGAAGCTTTGCGTGGCAGCGCTGGTCCATGATGATTGCTTCCCCGCCCTCTAAACTATTTTCCCGGAAGAAACGAGCAGGAAAACGATGAGTACGACCACCAGCGCATTGTCGGACAATAAGCCTATCGCCTGGTCTTACCTGATCGCGGCGGCGGTGTCTCTGGTGGGATTGGTTGACGCGATTTATCTCACCGTCCAACACATCACGGGGGCGACTTTGCGTTGCACGCTGGTGTCAGGATGTTCAGAAGTGCTCGGCAGCCCGTACGCTCAGATCGGTCCGGTCCCGTTGGCGGCGATCGGCGCGGCTGCTTACTTCACCGTGTTCAGTTTGGCGATCCTCGCCGCTTTCGGTTATCGATTCGCGATTCCGTTTCTGAAAATACTCCTGACTCTGATGTTTCTCACAACTATCTGGCTGCTGTACTTGCAGGCGTTTGTGATTCGCCACTTCTGCCAGTACTGCCTGTTGTCGGCGGCGGTAACCATCGTCCTGACAATCATTGTTTGGGCATCGCGAGGCAGAAAATAAAGTGATGTGGCACGCGCATCTTGCGCGTGGATTCACGGGCGGGACGCCCGTGCCACTTCATAAATAAAGCTTCTAACCGGGCGAGTTTATCTTAATTATTTGCGCGGATTTCGCCGGGGTAAGTCTCTTGACAAAAGCGCGAAGAAGTATAGGATCGGGCGTACTTTTACCGCGGTCCTCAAGCATTCTAACGGCGCTGACCAATCAAACTTAATCTGGAGGGCGTGATGAGTTTTTTGCCGGGTTTCGAAGACGACATTTTCATAAGCTATTCGCACATTGATAATCAGCCACTGACCGAAGGCCAGCGAGGTTGGATTTCGGATTTTCACCGCGCGCTCGAGACGCGCCTGGCGCAACTTTTGGTACCAGAGCCAAAGGTTTGGCGCGATCCAAAATTGGCCGGAAACGATTTCTTCGAGGACAAGCTGCTTGGCCGCATCCCCCGTATTGCCATCCTGATCTCAGTCATCTCTCCGCGCTACATTAATTCCGAGTGGTGCATCAGGGAGATGAAAGAGTTTTGTCGTATCGCAGAAGAGCGCGGCGGCGTGCGCGTCGATGACAAATCCCTCATCTTCAAAGTTATTAAGACGCCGGTGTCGTCTGAGAACCAGCCTGTCGAAGTAAAAGGCGTCCTGGGCTACGAGTTTTTCCATTTCGAAAAAGAGACCGGACGGCTGCGCGAGCTGAATCCGGAAGTCGATCCGGAAACCAAACGAAACTACTGGCGCAAACTGGATGACCTGGCCTATGACATCCACGAACTGCTCGTCCGCCTGAAACGCGTTGAGAAAACAACTGCACCCGTGCCCGAGGATAAAGGCGTCAGCGTTTACCTGGCGGACACAACTTTTGATTTGCGCGACGAACGCGACAGTATTCGCCGTGAACTTCAACAACGTGGTTACAGCGTGCTTCCCGACGGCACGCTCGCTTCCAACGCCAAAGAGTTTGAGGAAGATGTTCGCGAAGCTTTGAGCCGGTGCCGGCTTTCGATTCATCTGGTCGGCGAAAACTATGGCGACATACCTAAGGGCGAAACCAAGTCGCTGGTCTATCTTCAGAATCTAATCGCGGCTGAGAGGAGCCGCGACCCGGGCTTCTCGCGTTTGATCTGGATGCCCGTTGATCTAAAGGCCGGTGACCCGCGACAGGTTGAGTTCATTAACTATTTGCAGCGCGACCCGGCGGCCCAGCAGGGGGCTGAATTGCTGCAAACGTCCGTGGAAGAACTCAAACAGATAATCAACGACAAGCTGACCATCAAGAAGGAAGTGATCCAACCGCCGGCGGTGCAGACTGGTCAAAGTAGCTCTCCGCATATCTATCTGATCTGCGATCGCGAAGACATGAGTTCCATCCTGCCTTTGCACGATTATCTGTACGATGCCGGCTACGAACCGATCCTGCCGTCGCTTGAGGGAATCGAAACCGAAATTCGCGAAGAGCACAAAGAGAACCTGCTCTGGTGCGACGCTTGTCTTATTTATTACGGCGCCGCCAGTGGGCCCTGGCTGCGTTCAAAACTCCGCGACCTGCAGAAGATCGCGGGTTATGGCCGGACCAAGCCGATGCTGGCCAAGTGCGTCTATGTCGGGCCCAACGAAACCCCCGACAAGCAGACTTTCCGGACGCATGATGCCGTGGTGATCAAGAACTTCAGTGCGTTCTCGCCCGATTCCCTGACGCCATTTCTCAATCAGTTCTCGCAACCCCAAGCCGCGCAAGGAGGTGGGCAGTAATGTCGACCAACCCATTCCCTGGATTACGGCCGTTTGATGCGAGCGAGAATCATCTTTTCTTCGGGCGCGACGGCCAAAGTGACGACATCCTGACGAGCCTCAGGCGTAATCGCTTTGTAGCCGTGGTGGGCACTTCGGGCAGCGGCAAGTCCTCGTTGATCCGCGCCGGCCTTCTGCCGCTTCTTCATGGCGGCTTTATGGCCAAAGCTTCATCGACCTGGAGAATCGCGGTCATGCGTCCGGGCAACGATCCGATCGGCAACCTGGCTGACGCCCTGGTCCAGGATGATGTGTTGGGGGCGCGTGATGAAGATCCTGAAATCAGCACCATCATCACTGAAACCACACTGCGTCGCAGTGGTCTGGGATTGATCGAAGCGGTACGGCTGGCCCGCATTCCCGAAAAGCAGAACGTGCTGGTGGTGGTCGATCAATTTGAAGAGCTGTTCCGGTTCATGCGTAACGTTACCAGCGCCCACGCTGAGGATGACCTGGCTTTTGTAAAACTGATCCTCGAAGCCACGCGCCAGACCGAAGTGCCGATCTTTGTCGTGATCACGATGAGATCCGACTTTATCGGCGACTGCGCCCGGTTCCGCGAGCTGCCGGAAACTATCAATCGCGGTTTGTACCTGATTCCGATCATGACGCGCGATCAGCGCCGCGAAGCGATTGCCGGCCCCGCCGCCGTGGCGGGCACTCAACTCGAGCCACGGCTGGTGAACCGGCTGCTGAACGATGCCGGCGAAAATCCGGAACAACTGCCGCTGCTTCAGCATGCGTTGATGCGCACCTGGGCGAGTTGGGACGCGACTCCTCATGATGGCGTGCTCAACATGGAGAGCTATGAAGCCATCGGTGGGATGGAGCACGCGCTGTCACGGCATGCTGATGAAGCCTTTGCGGAGTTGCGTAACGACCGCGAGCGAAACATCGCGGAGAAGATGTTCAAAGCCCTGGCGGAAAAGGGGCCCGATAATCGCGAAGTGCGGCGGCCGACCAAAGTAGCTGACATCGCGGCCATTGCCGGAGCCACCTCAGCAGAAGTGATCTCGGTCATTGAAGTCTTTCGCCAACCGGGGCGGTCCTTTCTGATGCCACCGCCGGAAGTGCATCTGGATGAACAATCGCTGATCGACATTTCGCATGAGAGTTTGATCCGTGGCTGGAAGCGCTTGAGCGAATGGGTCGAGAGTGAAGCCTTGTCAGCCGCGATCTACAAGCGCGTGGCTGAGACGGCGGTGCTGTTCGACAAAGGGGAAGCCGGACTTTGGCACGATCCGGATCTACAGGTCGCGCTGGGTTGGCAGGACAAGGTCGATCCGAACGAGGCGTGGGGCCGGCGTTATCATCCCGGATTTCCGTCGGCGATGAACTTTCTTTCCAAGAGCGTCGCCTTACGGGATCAGGAGCTGTTTCAAAAAGAAGAGCAGCGCGCCCGCGAAGAAGCACAACGCATTCGCGAACTGCGGCGCACGCGCAGATTCGCGGCGGTGTTTGCGGTCCTGCTCGTGTTGGCATCGGCCCTGGGCGTGTGGGCCATGACGCAAAGGACGCGGGCCAACAGTGAAGCGGCCCGGGCATTGACCGCTTATCGCGACGCGGAGAACGCGCGCAAAGAGGCGGTGGTGGCTAAGAACGAAGCCGTGGCCGCGAAAGAAGAGGCCATCAGGAAGCGCGATGAGGCGGAAGCAAACAAGAAGCTCGCCGATGAGAAGACACAGGAAGCTGAGGCAAATCTGGCCACCGCGCGAGCCGCGCGGAAAGCGGCTGAAGACGCCGCCCTTGCAGCAGCTGCCGCTAATAAGCGGCTGGTTCAGGAACAGGCCGTCAGTTTTGCTCGCAGTCGCCAGTTTCGGGACACCGCTCTGGGAGCGGAAAAACAGAATTTCACCGACATGAATCAGATCAGCTTTCTGTCGGGACGTTTGATAGACGTGTCGTCTCCAAACGACGCCCTCAGGTGGCACACGATCAAAGCTTCAGCGCTTTCCAACATCGGGCAGCACAAAGAAGCCGCGGAAGAGTACACCAAGGTCCTCGACGTGGCTCCCGATGATCTCGGTGCGCGCATGTCGCGGGGCTATATGTACATGCTGACCGACAGAGTCCCGCAATCGATCGATGATTTCGATCGGATCCTCGCGGTCGATCCGAGATCTTCGCTCGCTTATCTCAACCGCGGCATCAGTCAGGGGATATTGGGGTCGTATGCGGACGCCTCAACCTCGATCAAATCGGCGATCGACACATTCACGCCCGGACTTTACGGATCACTTTCTGAGAACGAGGTCTCGCCCACAATCCTGGAAGCTACGGGCAAACGATCCATCGCGGCGAACGAAACCGAATTCCAAACTGCTCTTCACTACCAGTTGGCAAACATCGAGGCTTTTCGGGGTGGCACCGAGTTTGACCATCTGATGCAGAGCGCCAGTCAGCGAACCACGTCCGAAGCGGCAAACTTTACCGCGATTAACTGGGCCTGGCTTCACATGAACAATCGGCCGGCGGATTACGGCGGCTTGGTCAGCCAGGGCGCGGCCTGGGAACGTCTGGGTCCGGGTTACTGCCGGCAGGCGATCGCGGCGTATCAGGATTTTCTTGCGACCCACGATAAACAACGCGACCCGCGTTACAACAGCCTGGCAGTCTGGGCGAGGCAGCGCGCCAAGATTCCCTGCAACACGCCGCCACTGCCAAAGCCCGAAAATGATCCGCAGGCGTATGTAATTCAGGCGGATTACTGGAGTGACAAACGCGATTTCGATAAGGCTGAAACGCTTTTGACGAGCGCGTTGGAGAAGAGCCCATCCGATGTGGCGCTGCTAATCAAGAGGGCCCAGCTGCGGAATTGGGCAAGAAAATTCCCTGAGTCCAAAGCCGACGCGGAAGAAGCGATTCGACTGGCTGGTAATAAACCGGTCCCCAGGGCATACGTGTACCGCGGGCTGGCTAGTGGTGATCTGGGTGAAAGGGAAAAAGATCTTCGCACTGCCTTGAAGGATTCGCCCACCGACACTGACACCATGTCTTTCCTCAGCCAATTACTTGAGGATAAGGACGTGGACGAGGCGATCGATCTGCTGGATCGGGCGACCCGGTATGAGCCGGGGAACGACGGCCTCCTTTTCCGCAAAGCCACCTTGCAGGAGAAGGCGGGCCGCAATCTTGACGCGCTGCGTTCAGTGGAAACAGCGATCGCGATTAAGAGCAACGAGCCGTCATATTACGATCTCCGTGCCACGATCGAGAAGAAGCTGGCGAAACCCCCGGGCGTGGTCACCAGTAATCTGGTCGGTGGTTACAACAACATCGCTGATTTGCTTTTGAAGCGTGGAGAGTCCGGCGAAGCCCTTGATGCTTATGTGAAGAATCTCAAGACGCTCGCCGCCGCTGCGTCAGAAAAGGGCGGCGAGTCCTTGCACTACGACATGGTCTCGACCATGCACAAGATCGCCAGGCTGATCGAACAACAGGGCGCCTCGAAAGAAAAGGTAATCGCGCACCTGCGAGTCCTGTTCGGTGACGTGAAAGGGCTCGAAGCTGTCCTTAATGAAGAAGTGAAGCGTCTATCCAACTAACCGCGGGCGCGACGAGTTCACTTCTTCGCAGTGTGTTTCGATCGAATGGCCATCGCCTGCTCTTCAAGTTTGAGTGCTTCTGGCTGCCTTTTGAGCATGCGCAGGGTCATGGCGTAACGTTCCATGGTCAGCGCCAGATCAAGATGATCTGCCTGCAGGAACTTCTGGCGCGCTTCGAGGGCCTGCTTCAACAACGGCTCGGCTTCGGCAAAACGCTCCTGCTTCCGAAAAAGCTCGCCCAGCTCGAACCAACTCGTCGCCAGTTGCGCGTCCTTCAATTTGGCGACGGATTGTTTGAAGAGCGGCTCCGCCTGTTCTCTGTTTCCCCGCGCGTAAAGAAGCAATGCGTAGTTCTTTTCAAACCAAACCGTGCCGTCCGTGTCGTTGGCTTTCCGTGCCGCGGCAATGACCTGCTGATAGATAGGTTCTGCTTCTGAGTATCTACCCAGGAAGTAGTACATCTTGGCGATGTTGTTCAGGATCGTGTTGTGACGCGCATCATCCGCCTTTAGTTTTTGATCCCAGATCGCTTTAACTTTTTGGTAAGTACTTAAGGCGTCGGCGTACTTCTCCTGGCCCTGATATGCGAAGCCGAGATTGAGCGTGTAATTTGCCAGAGTGCCGAAGGGATCTTTAGCGGATTCCAGTAACGCGATCGCACCCTTCAAGGTCGTTTCCTGCTGCGCATATTCGCCGCGCGACTCAAACATGTCGGAAAGATTTTCGAGCGCCCCGAAGTAGGCCTGGACTTTTAGTTTGTTGTAATAGGTTTCGAGGGCCAGTCGGTAATAGCGCTCGGCCTCAGCGTAGTCGGTCTGAGTTTGCTTAACATGGCCCAGCCGCTGGTAAATCCTTCCAAGCAGTAAATCGTATTCACTGTCATTAATGTCGATTAACTGAAGCGCCTTTTGCAGCAGTTCTACCGCCTCGGGGTTCCTGTCCTGAAAATAAACGACGCTGCCGAGGCCGTAGAGTAGATGGGGAAGAAGTTTGTGGTGCGGCGCAGGCGGCGATCCTTGAAGGCTTGCGACGCCCATCCGGTAGAAAGGCTCGGCGGTGGCGAACTTCTTCATGCCATAATAACTGTCGCCAATCTTCAAAAGCGGCCGGGCCATTTCCACGATTGGCGCCGCGCCTGGCACTCCACCGGGACCGAGTTGTTTGGTCACGAGTTCCGCATCGTTAACCTTTCCCTCTTTCAGATAAGTCGCTGCCAGCCACAAAACAACTGTCGCCAGCCGGGGATCCTGTGGTCCAAGCGCATCGGCTTCCTGCCGGGCCAACTCAAACCGCTTCCGTGCCTCAGCATAAGAATTTTTTTCCGCTTCGCCTTCGAGCTCTTCACCTTGCTCAAAAGACCTGATACCAGCATCCAGGTAGGTGCGCCAAAGCGCGGACTGCGCCAGAGCGACCTGGGATGTGAGAAGCAGTATTGCGCCGACTGCTAATCGCAGCCACACGAGACCGGAGCGTCGTAGGTGATGAGCGGCAAGCCGATGTCTTGCAGCGGGAGTTAAGCGTTTCATAGAGGTAACCTCGCACTTTGAACGTTTTCGGCGACAGAATATATCCGATCGCTCGATATCGCTCAAAGTTTTCCGGGGGCACCGGCGTCTCGCCCGTGAATCACAGGCAAAATGCGCGTGATACCTTAAGAAGTTTTCACATTTGAAAAGTGAACCACCGCGCGACTTGCCACGTCCAACTTGTCGTTGCTAATCTCTGAGTTCGCCATCAACGCTCGAAAGGAGTTCCGAAATGAAAAAGCAGTACGCCATTTACCTTGTTCTCGCTTCCTTTGTCGTCATCGCCCTGGCGGCGATCGCCGGCAGCGGCCGCGGCACCGACGTTCCGGCGCCCCCGGCCATCGGAGCCACAGTCGATGACTTTGCCCTGCCCGATGCCGACGGCAAGGAACATTCCCTGAAATCCCTCATGGGTAAGAAAGGCGTCGTTTTGCTTTTCATCGCGACGCGCTGTCCGGTGTCGAATGCTTACAACGAGCGCATGGAACAGTTGGCCCAGGACTATCGCGCCAGGGGCGTGACTGTGATCGGAATTAACTCTAACTACACTGAGCCGGCCGCGGAAGTAAAGTCACACGCCGGAGAAAAGCATCTGACCTTCACGATTTTGAAGGATGAAGGAAACAAGATCGCCGATCGGCTGGGCGCCACGCGCACGCCGGAAGCGTATGTGCTTGATGCGCAAAACAAGCTCGTCTATCACGGCCGCATCGACAATTCGCAGAAAACGGAAGGCATCACGTCGAACGATTTGCGAGATGCGCTCGATGAAATGATCGCCGGAAAAGCGGTTACCAAGACCGGCGGCGCAGCTTTCGGCTGCACGATCAAACGGCCGTCGTAAGCTGCGGGGCACAAGCTGCCAGCTTGTCGATGGTCACTGCAAACGCCGGCTGGCAGCCTGCGGGTACCGGGAAAATGCGTTCAATTCTTACATTCTCGATCAGTCTGATAGGACTCTGTTGTGTTGCGGCGCTCGTCGCTTCTGGGTTGACGCCCGCGATCAGTTCCGCCCAGGACAATAAACCGCCGGTCGTTGCGCTCAGCACCACGTCGGATGAAACCATTCGTCTGATAGATCTCGAAGGGCTGAAGAAGCTCATCGCCACTGATTCCAAAGACCCACAGCCGATCCTGATCAATTTCTGGGCGACCTGGTGCGACCCATGCCGCGAGGAATTTCCGGATCTGGTAAAGATCGATGCTGATTACCGCGCAAAGAAACTCAACTTTGTCGCAATCTCGCTCGATGACGTCGCGGACATCAAGACCGCCGTGCCGAAGTTCTTAAAGGAAATGCATGCGTCGATGCCGGTAGTCTTGCTGAACGTGAACGATCCCGAGCCGGCCATCAAAGCCATCGATACGGCCTGGGACGGCCAATTGCCGGCCACCTTCCTTTACGATCGGGAAGGCAAGGTCGTGTTCAAGCATTTCGGCCGCTTCAATACGGAAGAATTGCGCGGGGCGATCGATAAAGCGGTCGGCGAGAAGTAGTCAGTCGCCAGGGCCAACAATACGAACGGGTGAGAATCTAAAAGGTGTGCATTCTTCGCTCTGTTAGGAGCGAGATGTTTATAGCCGAGAACGGCTTATTTGGATGATTCCACTCAGCGCGGCATCGCACGATGCCGCGCTGAGTGTCTTTGTAAGACCGATCGCGCGTCTATAGACATTTGGCTCCTGACGGAGCCAGGAAGATTGATCTCAAACGAATTCGTGATGCACTCAATTACTACCGAAACAATCGCCGCCCACAACCTGACTCCCGACGAATTCACGCGCATTAAAGAACTGCTGGGACGCGAGCCCAACCTGGTCGAGCTCGGCGTGTTCTCAGTAATGTGGTCTGAGCATTGCTCCTACAAATCGTCACGCATCCACTTGAAACGGCTGCCCACTCAGGGCGAACGCGTCATCGTGCCCCCGGGCGAGAACGCGGGCGTAGTCGACGTGGGCGACGGCTGGTGCGCCGCATTCAAAATCGAATCTCATAATCACCCGAGTTTCATCGAGCCATTTCAGGGCGCAGCCACTGGTGTCGGTGGAATCCTGCGCGACATCTTCACCATGGGCGCGCGCCCGGTCGCGGCCCTCAACAGTCTTCGCTTCGGTTCGCTCGACGATCCGAAAAATGGTCGTCGCAATCGTTCACTGCTGGCCGGAGTCGTCGCAGGCATTGCCCATTACGGCAACGCTTTCGGCGTGCCTACCGTGGGCGGCGAAGTCGCCTTTGATGATGCGTACGCGCTGAATCCGCTGGTCAATGCATTCGCCCTCGGCCTGGTCCGCAAAGATCAAATCTTCTTCGGCAAGGCCACCGGCGTCGGCAATCCGGTCCTTTACGTGGGCGCCAGGACCGGCCGCGACGGCATTCACGGCGCGACAATGGCTTCCGCAGAGTTTGACGAGCAAGCCCTGGAAAAACGCCCAACGGTGCAAGTCGGCGATCCTTTCCTGGAAAAGCTTCTGCTCGAAGCGTGTCTCGAGGCGATGCGCAGTGGAGCGATTGCCGGAATTCAGGACATGGGCGCGGCGGGTCTGACTTGTTCGACGTGCGAAATGGCGGCGCGCGCGGAAACGGGCATTGAGATTGACCTGTCGTTGGTTCCGCAACGCGAAACCGGCATGACTGCGTACGAGATGCTTTTGTCGGAGTCGCAGGAACGCATGCTGATCGTCGCCCACAAAGGACGCGCGCGTGAAGTCGCCGAGATATTTGCGAAGTGGGATCTGGATGCGATCGTCATCGGACGGGTGCGCGATGACGGGCGCATGCGAGTGATGCATGAGGGCGAATTGGTTTGCGATGTGCCGGTGAAAGCGTTAACGGACGAAGCGCCGGTTTATGAAAGGCCTATGGAGGCAGCCAGTCGTCCGTTGTCAGTTGTCACTAGCAAAAACCAGGATCTCGGCCAGGCGAACAACGAACCACTAACCACTGACCACGGACAGAACCTGCTAAGACTTCTTTCCTCGCCAAACCTGGCTTCAAAAGAATGGGTTTATCGCCAATACGATCACATGGTGCGCACCAACACGGTCGTGCTGCCCGGCGCGGATGCGGCGGTGGTTCGCATAAAGGAAACGCGCAAAGCCCTGGCGATTGCGCTGGACGGTAATGGCCGCTACTGCACCGCGAATCCGCGTGAAGGCGCAAAGTTGATGGTCGCGGAAGCCGCGCGCAATGTGGTCTGCGTCGGCGCGAAACCAATCGCGATTACGAATTGTTTGAACTTCGCTTCCCCGGAACGGCCCCAGGTCATGTGGTCGTTTTCCGAAGTCATTGATGGCATGGCCGAGGCCTGTGCCGCTTTTGAAACCCCGGTGGTTTCCGGCAACGTTTCCTTTTACAACGAGACGGAAGGCCGCGGCGTTTTACCCACGCCGGTAATCGGCATGGTCGGTTTGATCGAAGACGTTAAGCGTGTGATTCAGCCCGGCTTCAAACAACCAGGCGATCTAATCGCCATGCTCGGCGACACGCGCGCAGATCTCTCAAACAGCGAGTACGCAGCCGTGATCGAGAGAAATCCGAATGGACGCGTGCCCGTGCTTGATCTCGAAGTTGAAAAGGCGGTGCAGGCTGCGTGCCTGCGAGCGGCCGAAGCAGGGCTGCTGCGGTCAGCTCATGATTGTTCGAATGGCGGACTGGCGGTAGCGCTCTCGGAGTGCTGTTTCTCTTCGCTCAACCGCGCCGCCATCGGCGCTGAGGTCGACATCGCCGGTGACCTGGACCTGGTGACGCGCCTGTTTGGCGAAACCCCATCACGCATCATCGTCAGCTTTGCAGCGGTTGACCGCGCCGAGGTCGAAGCGATTGCCGCCGCGGCAAACTGTTCCATGACGATGTTGGGGGAAGTTGGCGGGGACCGCTTGCGTATCCGCAGCAGCGCCGCAGAAGTAATCAATGCTTCTGTCGCAGAACTCGAGCACGCGTGGCGCTCGTCTCTCAAACAAAAATTGCAGGTTGAGGTTATGGCGGCGGGCGCCGAGTAACCCGCAGAACTTCTTACCGCTATTTTCTTGCCAGGACTACCGGCGACTGTTCAGCAGAGCGAATCTTCTCAAAGAAACTGCGCACCAGGTTGTATTGATCCACAGGGATTGTGCCGGCACGCTGGACAAATTTTCGCGTGAAGACCAGCTGGCCTTCTTTCACCTCGTAGGTAGTCGCATAAGAACCGAACGGAGTATCAAGCATCACGGCGTCAGGCACTTCATCAACGTCAAAGCCCGCCGGCAGTTTTACGCGCACCGTCTCAGAATAAGCGTTTGATCTCAGCACTACCGGCTGTGTTCGCTTGCCCGCCGTCAGCGCGAGCGACTCGCGGCGCGAAACCATCGCGGGTTTGAACACCAGCAGGCGGTTCTGCATCAACTGCCCGTATGCCGGTGCGACGAAATCAACATCCAGCTTGAAGTGGCCGGCCGTCACATCGTCATTAGACTCGACCTTATTAACTCTGGCGGCGGTGGCGCCGGCGCTGATCCAACCCTCAATCGCTTTTTGATATTCGGGGCGAGACATGTGGCGAAACTCGCTGCGATAACCCGACGCCCACCGGCCGGAAGCCTTCTCCTGAACGCTGGCCGACAACAAGCCTTCTTCCGACAAACTGGCATCAACCTGCCTGTCGAGAGCATTGCTTTCCGCGGGCGTCACCGGCATGCGCACCAGCGACCCAACATCTCCGGCCACCAAAAGCGCCCAACTTCCCTGTTCATGATCCGGTAAGTCACCAACCATCGTGTCGTCGTCAGTGGCGTCAAAAATCAGGAGCCGGCCCAATTTCGGATGCGTCACGATTGTCGACACCTGCGTTTCATCGCCCACTTTAATCGCGATGATGCAGTGGTTGAACTGAAACGGTGAGGCCCATTCTTCGCGCACGTAGTAAGGATCGCCCGAGTAGATGACCACTGGATAGGAAGTAATATTCAGCACCTTGAGCATGGCCCGCATCAGGTTCGCCTTGTCTTTGCAATCGCCGTAGGATTTGGCAAACACATCGGTGGCCGCATGAGGCCGCATGCCTCCACCCCGGCTCACGCCGATGTCGATCGAAATGTAGCGAATGCTCTGCACGAACGTCGCAATACTGCGGATCTTATCGAGCTCGGTCCTGGCATTGGCGGTGAGCTGGCGTGTTTTTTCGGCGAGCGTCTCGTTGGCATTGGATTGCGGATCATGCAACTGGCTGAGCCAGTACGAAACTTCGGCCCAGGTAGAAAAAGTTTTGAAGTTAGGCGAACTGGTGTCGCCGGGCGGGAAATAACCGATAGCCAGGCGCGGCGCCAGGCTGGTCACGCGCGGGCCACTTGGCTCAGCCGAGATGGGCGGAAGATCGCTGAGTTCCCACGTGTAGGTGGAACCACTGGTTGTGGGGGTAATCGGCGCGTGATTGAAAGTGACGCTCTTTGCCGTCCAACCCGTCGGCAGACTTAAGACATAGCGCGAAGAGAGCGTGGGCAGTCGGGCCTGAAAAGACCAGATGTCCTGCGAAAAGATGGAACGCTCTTCGGTAGTGGATTGATAGCCGAAAATGGCTCCCGCGTCGGCATCGTCGGACGCGTCGATCATCTTGTAGCGCGATTCGTTGTAAATATCGTTCGGATCTTCCATCGCGTCGATGGTTTCATCTTTACCGTATTTTTTGACGGGGCCCGCGGGTCTAATCAACCACGCGCGCAGCTCGCGAATCTTTCCGGCGTCGCTTTCGTAATACGCGAGTGCCTGAGCGTATTTCCGACCTTCACGCGCGAGAATGCGAACCGCAAACGTGTTTACGGTGGTCACCCGGCCGTCCTCGTTTACCGTCACACGCTGCTCTGCCGCCAGCACCACTGCCGGCACGTCCTTTTCGTAGGCCGGCACGCTCGCCTTCGCCGCCTGCTGCAGCCAGGCAGGCATGTCATCACCCGCGGCGCGAGCGCCCGAAGCGATGGTTAATATCAACATGCCCAGTCCGATCAATTTCAAGCGCATTTGTCTTTAACTCCCTCTTTCCTGACCGTCCTTAACCTAGTTCCCGGTGCTCTGCTTGAGTGTGATGGTGTGTTCGTTAGCCTGGCTAACCCGATCGAAAAGGTTCTTCAGCGGGACGTAACTGGTTTCGGGAAAAAGGATATTACTGCCGCCACCAAAGAAAAACTCCCGACTGTAGTTCAACGTTCGACCATCGGTGGTGATGCTCATCTTAATCTTCTGCGCCGCGATCTGCGAGGTCATTTCCGGTGTTATCGGCGCCGGGGCGTCTGCGTTATCCAGAGTGAACCCAGCAGGCAACTCGACGGTGATCTGCTCCTGTTCGGACCAGGGATAATGAAAGTAAATCGGGTATTTCCTGTCAGCCGACGAAAAGATGGGCCCCTGACCATGATTGAAAAACCCCGGCTGAAAGAACAGGCGCTTGCCGGTGCGCTGCGCGTAGCCGGGAACACGAACGTGATACGAATAGGTAAAAGGCTTCAGCGGATCAGCGACGTTTGCGATTTTGATCTGAGAAATCTCAGCCGTGCTCATCCGGCCTTTGATCGTGTTGCGCAGTGTCTCTTCACGTTGCGTGGGCGAGTCATCGTCATTGTATTCTTTCCGGTCGAATCCAAGATGACCTCGATATTCGATGGTCACGTCGCCTTCGAGCGTGCCATCGTCGGACAACTGGAACTTGCCGATTCGCTTTTCAACGGATTTCTCCGGTCCGGACAGCGGAGTGCGCACCCAAAAAGGCTCTTTGGCGTCAGGAACTAATGCATCCTGTTCCTCTTCAGGCCATCCCAACATTCCAAACTCTGTGTACATCTCGGCAGGACTAAAAAATTTCCACTTTTCGTTCACCGACACTGCGATGAAAGAAGATTGGAGAAAGGAAGAGTTAGCTAACGCTTTGTCGAAGAAGAGATCGTCGCGGTTTCCGGAAAGCGCCAGACGGGCATCGAAACCGGCTGCCTTCGCCAGGGCCCCGAAAAGCAGATCGATGTCGCTGCCGGTGCCGCCGCCTCGCTTCAGCGTGTCCGCCGGCGACTTATTCTCTTTAAGTTTCTTCTTGTCATCGTCGGTCAGTCCGGAAGCGTCGTCATCTACGTTCTTGATTTTCGTCCGACAAAAATCATAGATCCGGCGAAGCTTTTCCTCAGGATCAGTCGCATCCCCGACAATCCCGGTGACGGCGGTCTTAACGTCTCCGTCCACCTTCATAAAGTCCTTGGAAAGGGTGAATAGTTTCTTGCCAAAATCCATCCAGTATTTATCAGGCTCGATCTTTAGATCCTCTGAGAAATACAAGAACAGCCACGAACGCAATTGGTCCTCAGGTGGCGCTTTCGGTTCTTCGCGAAAGGCCGGCATATTCGTCATCGAGAACTTGTAAAAGCCGTCCTTGTCCTTGACGAATTTCGCCTCACCTAAGCGGAAAGGCAGGTAGCGCATTCCCTGAAATGGCTTGAGGTAGTACGTGACATTTGCGACCGGAATGTCACGCTGAAATTGGATACGCAACTTGTTGGCGCTGCCGCCGGGAACTACCTCGCGCCAGCGATATTCGATGATTGAGCCCGGCTCGATTCCCGGCAGAGCAAATGACTTGGCCTTGATTTTTCCACCGCTGGCTTTGACGATGGTTCGCTCAAAAACGTCCTCTTTCTTCAATTCAATGATTGCGCCGTCGGGCTTAATAACACGAGCAGCGATGTCCTTGATTCTCGATGAGCCAAGGAAGGGCAAATCAACTTTGCTTTGGGATTCCTTGCCACGTTCGGTGAAGACTTTGATCCGGATGTAGTTCCTCAGCGAGAACTCCTCGAGTTGACTATCGTCAAGTCGAACCTCCCAAAACAGCGCCTCGGCATCGGCGTCTTTCTCAACCGACGATGACTTTGAGGCGAGTTCGGCGGGATCGACCGGACGCCAGTCGTCGCCGCCAGCCAGCACCTGGTGAGTGGCGCCCAACAGAAGACACACGATTACCAGGCGGAGAATCGCGGAGCAGGGGGGAAACATCATTAGAAACCTTTCAGTTGTTTGAGAATTACGGGCCGGATAATAAAGCCGTACTACGGTTAGTTAATTCCTGGACCGCGCCGCCCTCGGCTGCGTCACATCGGGATGACGAATTCGGGATTGTAACTCAACGACGTGAGGGCTGACAAATCTTTCAGTTGCACGATTTCCTGACACGGTTGCCCGGCGATTTCTCATTCTTGCCAGGACTTGATGGCCGCCAGCCAAACCTCGCCCAGGCCTACATTTCTTTCCCGGGCGCGCGCCGCGCAATCATCGTGTTCGGGAGCTGCTTTTTGCGAACCGTCAGGCAAGTTCGCGACTTTCATGCGCACTGCCCCGTAAGCAGTCTCAACCGTTTCAACTCGGCGGGGAAGACTGTAGCGGGTGACGTTTTCTTCGCGCACCCCGAGCGTGGTGGTGTGACGGAAAAGCACCGCCCTAATTGCGCTCACGTTTTCCGGCTGAGCCAGGACCTGGACCAGGATGGCGGGACGATTCTTTTTCATCTGGGCCGGAGTCAGCCACACATCCAGCGCCGCGGCTTCAAAGAGCCGATCGATTAAGCCTGAATACCACTCGGGATTCATATCGTCGATGTTACAGGCCAATTGCGTCAGCATTTCTACCTGCAACCCGGAGGCGCTTTCTGTCTTTTCGCCGATGATCAAACGCAGCACATTCGGCCGGTCGGGCCAGTCCCGCTGGCCTGCGCCATAACCGGCACGGTGGACTTGCATGGCCGGCATTGTTCCAAACGACTGAACGAGCGTGCGCAACAGAGTGGCGCCCGTGGGTGTGACGGTTTCCCCGTCAACCGGGACACCGATCACCGGTAAGCCACGCAGGAGGACGGCGACCGCCGGGGGCGGCACCGGCATCAGGCCATGTTCGGTTTTTACAGTTCCTTGCGACCAGGGAACAGAGGTGCAATGGACGCTTTCGATGCTGAGTTCGTGAATGCCCACCAAAGCGCCCACGATGTCCACAATCGTGTCCACCGCGCCGACTTCATGGAAGTGAATTCGGTCGACCGGAACGTTATGCACTGCGCTTTCGGCTTCAGCTAACAGTCTGAGTGCGGAAACAGCGCGTTCTTGAATGAAGTCAGGCAAATCTGCCTGCATCACAATTGCAGTGAGATCTTTCAGACCTCGATGAGGCTGATGAGGCGAAGAAAAGATCTGGACCTGCGTGGCTGAAATCCCGTATTTGACGACGCGCTCGACATTGAGTTGGACATCGCCAAGCCGGAGGTACGCGATAACTTCGCGCAGTCGTTGTTCAGGCCAACCCGCGTCGATTAGCGCGCCCAGCAACATATCGCCGCTGATGCCGGCGAAACAATCGAGGTAGGCGACGGTCATGGCTGCTCGGTTTCTCCGGCGCGCGCCAGGCGAAGACGTGTTAACAGCCGGTGTGCCGCCGCGGCTGCTCCCAAACCGTTGTCAATGTTGACTACTGTCAGTCCGGTAGCGCAACTGTTGAGCATGCCGAGCAGCGCGGCCAAACCACCAAAGCTGGCGCCGTATCCCACACTGGTCGGTACCGCGATCACGCAGCTATCGACTAAGCCGCCCACCACACTTGGTAAGGCGCCTTCCATGCCGGCAACTACTATCACCACATCCGCGTCTTTCAGGTAATTCGCGTGCTCCAGCAGTCGATGAATACCCGCGACCCCAACGTCAAAAAGCGTCTCAGTCTTATCACCCAAAAAGCCCAGCACCCCAGCCGCTTCTTCGGCTACCGGAATGTCCGCGGTGCCCGCCGCGACCACCAAAGCCTGCCCCACTTTTGCTTTTGGAAGTCCGCCCACAGTCACCAGACGAGCGACGTGATCGTAGACTGCGGTGGGCACTTTTTCTTTAATCGCTTCGAAGTGCTCGTCGGTGACGCGACTGGCCAGAGCGATGCCAGTGCGACCAACGAGGGACTTCATGATTACCGCAGTCTGTTCGGGTGATTTACCGGCCGCATAAACAAATTCGGGCATGGCCTGACGAAGAGCCCGATGATGATCCAGTCGCGCAAAGTCGCTGATCGACTCAGTAGGCTGCCAGCGTAGTTTGTCCAGCGCTTCGTCCGGAGAGACGTCGCCATTCTCGACGTCAACCAAAAGCTGTTTCAAAAGACGACTATCCACGTTGCCGTAACCCCTCGTTCATGCTGCCGTGCCGCAAACCCTGCAGGTCAAGCGTCACATAAACATAACCGGCCGACTTCACTGCTTCGATGATCTGTTCACGCGCTGTCAAAGCCCGATCAATCATCACTGGATCAACTTCGATTCGCGCGAGCTTGTCGTGATGACGTACGCGCAAATCCTCAAAGCCGAGATTTCTCAACGCCCGCTCGGCGAGATCTACTTGCCTGAGCACCTGCGCAGTAATCGGTGTTCCGTATTCCACGCGGCTCGACAGACAAGCCATTGCCGGCTTATTCCAATTGCTCAAGCCTAAGTGCCTGGCAATAGTGCGAATCTCTTCCTTGTTGAGACCCGCTTCGCAAAGCGGGCTCCGCACTCCCAGCTCTTTTCCCGCCTTGCGGCCCGGACGAAAGTCGCCGGTGTCGTCAACATTGAAACCATCCACCACCGTCGTAAAACCACGACCGCGCGCCACTTCAACCAGCGCGCCGTAAACGTGCTCTTTGCAGAAATAGCAGCGGTTAGTGGGATTCGCTGCATAACGCGGATCGTCTACTTCGCTGGTTTCGATTCTGACGACGGGAATGCCGATTTCATTTACGATATCGAAGGCTTCGCGCTCTTCCTCGGCGCCCAGACTCGTCGACGAGGCAATCACCGCCAGCACGTTGGCGGCGCCCAGTTCCTCCAGTGCTATCCTGGCGACCAGAGTGCTGTCCACTCCTCCGGAATAAGCAACGACGGTCCTTTCCAGTGAACGCAGAATGCCTTTCACCGTTTCGAGCTTGGCAAGTAAAGCCGGCGCTAATGCGGATTTATCCCTGATACTGATCATTCCCTGTTCTTTCCCGAAAAAATTGGTAATGCAGTTTAGCATTAAGTCCGCGCCGGTTCATTTTGCCTCGCGCACTGCCCCTGCTAAATTGGGGACATGACGATCAAGAGATTGGACCACATCAGCGTCGTCGTCGATGATCTTGCACCCGCCGTTGCTTTCTTCACCGCACTCGGCATGACGGTCGAAGGCGAGATGCCGATCGAGGGCCCGTGGGTCGACCGCGTCAATGGCCTCGAAAATGTCCAGGTGGACATCGTTATGATGCGGACCCCGGATGGGCACGGGAAGCTTGAGCTGACCAGGTTTCGCAATCCAAGACTGGTCGAGATCGAACCGGCGAGCGCACCGCCGAACACGCCGGGCCTCCGAAGCGTCATGTTTACAGTCGAAAGCGTTGACGCCACTGTCGCTCGTCTGCGGGCCAACGGCGCCGAACTCGTCGGCGAGGTGGCCCAATACGAAGACAAGTACAGGGTTTGCTACATCCGTGGCCCTGCGGGCATCATCGTCGCGCTGGCCGAGGAACTCTGACGCGTTCACCGTCGTCCGGGATGCCGGTGACGCCCCGGTGCTGCTCTACCCGATACCCTGTTTGGCAACCATCCTTCTTTTTTGCCTGCTTGCGCCGCGGTATTGTTAAGCGCATTAAGTCCGCGCCGGTTCATTTCGGGAAAGCGGGATGGTATAATTCACGCCAGTTCACAAAACATTTCACAATTTCTGGTTTTTTACGCCGCAATGACCAGGCAAATCCGGAGGAACAGATAAATGGCGACAGAGATGAAGCGGTCGGGCACCACCCTTGATCGTATTGAGGAAATGCTGGGTGACGACGCTCGAGAATTGCTCGATTACAAGTCACAAACCATCCCGCAGGACCAGCTTTATCTTCCCGGCCCGGACTTTGTCGACCGCGTGATGTCGCAGTCTGATCGCACCCCGGCCGTGCTACGCGCTATGCAGTCGCTAATCGATCACGGACGCCTGGCGGGGACCGGATACGTCTCAATTCTGCCCGTCGATCAGGGCATCGAACACTCTGCCGGCGCCTCGTTTGCTCCTAATCCGCAGTACTTCGACCCGGAAAACATCGTGAAGCTGGCCATCGAAGGCGGCTGCAACGGGGTGGCTTCCACTTATGGGGTGCTGGGCAGCGTCGCACGCAAATACGCGCACAAGATTCCGTTCATCGTTAAGATCAATCACAACGAACTGCTGACGCTTCCGAATCAATTCGATCAGGTCCTGTTTGGCACTATCAAGGAAGCGAGCAACCTGGGCGCGATCGCGGTGGGCGCTACGATCTACTTTGGGTCCGATCAATCAACACGCCAGATCACGGAAATCGCCAACGCGTTCGCGTACGCACACGAGCTGGGAATGGCTTGTATTCTCTGGTGCTATCTGCGCAATTCTAAATTCAAAACTCCTGAAGGCGACATGCACGCGGCCGCCGATCTCACCGGGCAGGCCAACCACCTGGGCGTCACGATTCAAGCTGACATCGTGAAACAAAAACTTCCCGAGCGAAACGGGGGCTACCCTGCCGTCGAAAAAGAACTCGGCAAATCCTATGGCAAGACCAGCAAGCTGGTTTATGAAAAGCTGACCACCGATAACCCGATCGATCTGGTGCGCTACCAGGTCGCCAACGGCTACATGGGCCGCGTCGGCCTGATTAACTCCGGCGGCGAATCGAAAGGCGCCGGTGACATGGCCGCAGCCGTCCGCACCGCTGTCATCAACAAGCGTGGCGGCGGCATGGGTTTGATTTCCGGACGCAAAGCCTTTCAACGCCCGATGAATGAAGGCATTGAGCTCCTAAACGCGGTTCAGGACGTTTATCTCTCTCCGGAGATTACCGTCGCGTAAACTCGGCCCGACCGAATTCGTCAACCAGAATATTTTCTCGGAGATCATGCCGACTACCATTCAATGGAAACACGGCCGTAACCGCCGTCGTTCACCCCGGCCGGAACCGCGACCGCTGAACACGCTTAAGGCAGCGCTGGGCGAGATGGCCCGGGCCGCGATCGCTGAGCCGTTCATGCTTTCGATTGAGCGCCAGGAGATCTTTCTGCGGCGTCTGCCAAAAGAACTCGACGGCTTTCGCATCGTCCACCTCTCAGACTTTCATTACGGCCCGATGGTCAATCCCGAGCACCTGAAGCGAGCGGTGCGCGCGGCTAACGATTTGCACGCCGACTTGATCGCACTGACGGGCGACTATATCTCGCAGGACCGGGCATACGCCGCGCCTTGCGCGGAAGTCGTGGGACGTTTACGAGCGCGTCACGGAGTCTACGCGGTACTGGGCAATCACGATCACTGGACCGACGCCGCTTTGATCACGGACCTGTTTCGCTTGTCAGGCATCCGCATGCTGATTAACGAAGGATTGCGCGTCGATTTGCGGGGTGAAACTTTCTGGCTGGCCGGTGTCGACGACACCATGGTGGGACTCGAGGACCTTTCGCTGGCGCTCGCCGGATCCAGCGATGACGAACTCAAATTGCTGCTGGCGCATAACCCAATCATTCTCAGGCGGGCCGCGCGCGCCAACGTTGATTTAGTGCTGAGTGGTCATACGCATGGAGGCCAGGTGACCTGGCGTTCAGAACGTAGCCGTTCCGGCCGGCCGCGCCGTCGAATGTTGCGGGGCTTGGGCCGGCGCGGTAACACGCAGATTTATGTCACACGCGGATTGGGTATGGTGGTCCTGCCGATCAGATACGGATGTCCACCCGAAATATCAGTTCTTGAACTGCGTCGCATCTAATTCCCCAAACTTTTGGAGTGCGCTGACCTGTCAGCGCTTTAACTTTATCAAGAAGAAAAGCGGCGATCAGTAGCCGCACTCCCCACATCTTTAAGAACTCGTGTCGTCGCGAATCATCACGGTGCCGAATCTGCTGACTGTCTTCCGGATGGCGCTGATTCCCGTTTTTGTCTCGCTGCTCTTCTATCAAAAGTTTCTGTTGGCCTTGGCCGCCTTTGTTTTGGCCGGCATCACCGACGGTCTCGATGGACTGCTAGCGCGTCGTTTTCATCAGCAGTCTCCCCTGGGCCGCATCCTCGACCCGGTGGCCGACAAGATGTTGCTCGTCACTTCGTTCGTGGTGTTGTCGATGCGCAGTGTGTTTCCCGAGCCTGTTCCGAAACATCTGCCCGTACCCTTCTGGGTTACCATCACCGTCTTCAGCCGCGACGTTTTTATCCTCGTGAGCGCGACCGCCATCAACATGGTGACCGGTTTTCGCGCTTTCCAGCACAGTGGGATCCGAAGCTTGGAATTCACGTGACTTGAAGTCGCGGCCGCACTGACCCTATAGTGAGTCGTATTAATTTAAATCATACCAACATGGTCAAATAAAACGAAAGGCTCAGTCGAAAGACTGGGCCTTTCGTTTTAATCTGATCGGCACGTAAGAGGTTCCAACTTTCACCATAATGAAATAAGATCACTACCGGGCGTATTTTTTGAGTTATCGAGATTTTCAGGAGCTAAGGAAGCTAAAATGGAGAAAAAAATCACTGGATATACCACCGTTGATATATCCCAATGGCATCGTAAAGAACATTTTGAGGCATTTCAGTCAGTTGCTCAATGTACCTATAACCAGACCGTTCAGCTGGATATTACGGCCTTTTTAAAGACCGTAAAGAAAAATAAGCACAAGTTTTATCCGGCCTTTATTCACATTCTTGCCCGCCTGATGAATGCTCATCCGGAATTTCGTATGGCAATGAAAGACGGTGAGCTGGTGATATGGGATAGTGTTCACCCTTGTTACACCGTTTTCCATGAGCAAACTGAAACGTTTTCATCGCTCTGGAGTGAATACCACGACGATTTCCGGCAGTTTCTACACATATATTCGCAAGATGTGGCGTGTTACGGTGAAAACCTGGCCTATTTCCCTAAAGGGTTTATTGAGAATATGTTTTTCGTCTCAGCCAATCCCTGGGTGAGTTTCACCAGTTTTGATTTAAACGTGGCCAATATGGACAACTTCTTCGCCCCCGTTTTCACCATGGGCAAATATTATACGCAAGGCGACAAGGTGCTGATGCCGCTGGCGATTCAGGTTCATCATGCCGTTTGTGATGGCTTCCATGTCGGCAGAATGCTTAATGAATTACAACAGTACTGCGATGAGTGGCAGGGCGGGGCGTAACCTAGGTGACAGAAGTTAAAAGCCTCCGGTCGGAGGCTTTTGACTTTCTGCTAGATCGGCCGCATCGAATATAACTTCGTATAATGTATGCTATACGAAGTTATTAGCGATGAGCTCGGACTTCCATTGTTCATTCCACGGACAAAAACAGAGGGGAAAG
>JADMIO011683284.1_pt1 | contig 60821 bp, 49 predicted proteins | sample 8958161 | NCBI WGS metagenome assembly JADMIO01 (sample SAMN16585339, study PRJNA669376) | soil metagenome | isolation source: Crop rotation soil | place: USA: Cullars Rotation, Alabama | collected 2011
GAGCCAGTGTGATTACATTTGCGGCCTAACTGTGGCCAGTCCAGTTACGCTGGAGTCACTAGTATTTAGGTGACACTATAGAAGCGGCCGCGACAACTTGTCCACGTGGAATTCTAAGCTTAGGATCCCAATGTGCTGGAAAGGGGAATTCTGTATCGCATTAAGTTGGAAGATTTCTCAGCCGAAAAGATCGCGGAAGGGATGGAAGGGGGCGATGGAATTACCTGGGACAAGACTGGCGGGCAACTCTTCGTCAGTTCGTGGCTGAATGGTCACGTCTGGGGGATTCCGCGGCCTGGCGAGAAACCGGTCCTGCTGACCGACAAGTTTGCTCAGTCGGCCGACACGTGCCTCGACGCATCTGGATTGCATCTGATTGTGCCGTCGATGAAAGACGGTACGCTGACCGCGTTGCCCACGACTATCCCCGGTTGGGAAGTTGATAAGACGCCGCTCGCCATTAAGACGGAAATCGCATTTCCCAATCTGCAATGGACCGGTTGGACCGGCGAGGACAACGGGATTCCGGCGCCGCTGCGGCCGATTCTGTTGACCCATGCGGGCGACAAAACCAATGAGATCTACGTGCCGACTCAGCAAGGTGTCATCCATCGGTTGGCCAATTCAGATGCGACAACCAAGACAGAAATCTTCATGGATATTACCGACCGGGTGCGGTACATCGACAAGCAGAATGAAGAAGGGTTGCTCGGCATGGCGTTCCATCCGCAGTTCATGACGAACGGCGAATTCTTCGTCTTCTATACCGATGTGAAATCCAAGATGGCCAATAAGGTCTCGCGATTCCGCGTCAGTAAGACTGATCCCAAGAAGGGAGATCCGGCGTCAGAAGAGGAAATCATTCGGTTTGAAAAACCGTTCTGGAACCATGACGGTGGCACGATTGCGTTTGGTCCCGATGGTTACCTCTACATCACTCACGGCGACGGGGGCTTATTTAACGATCCAAAGGAAAATGGACAGAATTTGAAGTCCATTCTGGGCAAGGTCCTGCGTCTGGATATTGACCACAAGGCCAACGGCAAGAATTATGCGATCCCCAAGGATAACCCGTTTGTCGAGACCAAGGATGCCGCACCCGAGATCTGGGCTTATGGCATCCGCAATATCTGGCGTATGGCGTTCGACCGTGGGACTGGTCGATTGTGGGCGGGCGAAGTCGGTCAGAATCTGTACGAAGAAATCATCATCCTGAAGTCCGGCGGAAACTACGGTTGGAATCTGCGAGAAGCATACCATCCGTTCGGTAAGAAGGGGGTGAATGTCACTCCCGGTCTGATCGACCCCATCTGGGAATACCACCACGACGTGGGCAAGTCGATCACCGGTGGCTTCGTCTATCGCGGGAAGAAATTGCCCGAGCTGACCGGCATGTATCTGTATGCCGACTATGTGTCATCACACGTGTGGGCGTTGAATTATGACGCCAAGCTGGGACGAGTGACCGCCAACCGCGAGATCTCCAGCGCCAACGTTCCGATCCTGTCGTTCGGCGAAGATGCCGAGGGCGAGCCGTACCTGCTCACGTTTACTCAGTCGGGCAAAGGCATTTATCGGTTGGTGAAATCCGAACCGAAGAAGTAAGTCGGTAATAAGATAGCCAACATTCGCAAACCTGGGCCCGTACTACGAGATGGCGATTCTTCGCCACCTCGTGGACGGGCCATTTTGACGTGTGCCTGGCTCGGGTGCTCTTCCACATCGGCACATTGCGGGCCATAATTTGCAGGACATCGGGCCGACGGCCAATCCTCTGATTCAATTTCCCGTGATACTATCGATCATGATCTCTCGTGCCGTCACAGATTCCGGCCCAGTAGCGATTCCGGAATGGAATCCAAGCTGCGAGCGGCCCCGGCGTTGGCGAATCGGGCTGACCCTGATCGCCGCGTGCCTGTTATCCAGTTGTGAATCTGCGGCCGACAAGCCGGGCCAGGCTCAGGGTTATGTCGAAGGGGAATTTGTCTACGTCGCATCCCCTCTGCCCGGCAAGTTGGTGAAGCTCAGCGTGCAGCGAGGCGGGCAAGTTGCAGCCGGAGCACCTCTATTTGCCTTGGATGACGTTGCGGAAAAAGCACTACGCGACCAGGCCCAGCGGCGGGTCGAGCAGGCCCGGAACCTTCTGGCGGATGCCCGGAAAGGAAAGCGTCCCACCGAAATTCAATCCTTGGCAGCGCAGTTGGAACAGGCCAGGACCGCACTCATCTTTTCGGATCGTGAATTCACGCGCTTTGAAGAACTCGCCAAAACCAAGACAGCAACGGCCGAAGAAGTCGATCAGAAACGGTCAGCCCGAGATCAGGATCGGCAGCATGTCCTGCAGTTGGAAGCCGACTTGAGAACGTCGCACTTGGGTTCGCGAGACGACGTTATTGCGGCCTCGGAGGCCGATGTGCGTGCTTTGGAAGCGGCCTTGGCCAAGTCCGAATGGGACCTGTCGCAAAAGCAGCAGCAGTCAGACCAGGCGGGGCTGGTCTTCGACACGCTGTATCGTGAAGGGGAATGGGTGGCGGCCGGGCGGCCGGTGGTCTCTCTGTTGCCTCCGGCGAACATCAAGGTCCGGGCGTTTGTCCCCGAGACCTGGATTGGCAAGGTACATCCCGGTGATGCCGTGGAGGTCAAGGTCGATGGAGTTGGCGATACTTTCGCGGGCAAGGTGAGTTACATCTCGCCGAAGGCCGAATACACTCCGCCGGTGATCTACAGTCAAGAAACGCGCAGTAAGCTCGTCTTTTTGGTCGAAGTTGTCTTTGAACCAAAGATTGCCGCCCAATTACATCCGGGGCAACCCGTCGACGTCTTGTGGAAGTTCTGATAAATGACAGACGAACTGGCCATCGACGTCCGTGGCATGACCAAACGGTTCGGCAAACGTACGGCCGTGGATCATGTCGATTTGCAGGTGCGCAAAGGGGAAATCTGCGGCTTCCTGGGTCCCAATGGGAGCGGCAAGACGACGTTTATCCGGATGTTGTGTGGATTACTTCGCGCTGACGAAGGGAGTGGTCGCTGCCTGGGGCATGACGTCATCAAGCAGAGTGAGGAGATCAAACGCCAGGTGGGCTACATGACCCAGAAATTCAGCTTCTGGGAAGACCTCACGATTGCTGAAAACCTCGATTTCGTGGCCCGGATGTATTCGATTAAGAATCGCCGGCAAGTCGTTCGTGACAGCCTGGACCGACTGGGATTGTCGGCCCGCAAGGACCAATTGGCCGGCGAACTGTCCGGTGGCTGGAAGCAGCGTCTAGCCCTGGCCGCATGCATGATCCACGACCCACTTCTGCTGTTACTCGACGAGCCGACTGCCGGCGTTGATCCCAAAGCCCGCCGCGAATTCTGGAAAGAGATTCATCAGCTTTCCGGGCAGGGACTCACGTTTCTGATTGCCACGCACTACATGGACGAAGCCGAACGCTGTCACCGTCTGGCGTTCATTCTCAATGGCAAATTGCTCACACACGGGACGGCGAGCGAAGTCATTCAGCAGAGCCAGCTCACGACGTGGGCCGTCACGGGACCAGATTTGCTCCAGTTAGCCGATCAACTGCGCGGTCAGCCTGGTGTCGAGCAAGCGGTGGTGTTCGGCAGTGCCTTGCATGTGAGTGGTGCCGACACTGGAGCCTTGGAGCACTCGATTGCACCGCATCGCACCGATAAGTATCACTGGAAGCAAATTGAATCGGGGCTGGAAGATGTCTTCATTCACATGATGGACAAGCCAGCGGAGGCTCCCAAACCATGAATGGGAGCCGCATTTTTTCGCTCTCCAGGCTGTGGGCGATCGTCGTAAAGGAATTCGTCCAGATGCGGCGCGATCGCGTCACGTTCGCCATGATGGTCGGAATTCCTCTGATTCAATTGCTGCTATTCAGCTACGCGATCAACTCGGATCCCCGGCATTTGTCTGCCGCCGTCTTAGTCGCCGATCACGGTCCGCAGGGGCGCTCGCTGTTGTATGCCCTCCGCAACAGTACCTACTTTGAATTCGTGCGGCAGGTTGATACCGAGGCCGAAGCCCAGGACATCCTGGCACGGGGAGAGGTTCAGTTTCTGATCAACATCCCCGAGAACTTCACGCGCGACCTGTTGCGCGGTGATCGACCGGCAGTGCTGGTGGAAGCCGATGCCACCGACCCCGGCGCCACGGGTGGCCCACTGGGGGCTCTGCCCTCGCTATTGAATAGTGCGTTGCTGAATGACGCCAAGGGGCCGCTCGATTATCTGGCGAATACGGAGGGGCCCATCGATCTGCGGATTCATGCCCGCTACAACCCCGAAGCGATCACTCAATACACCATCGTGCCCGGCCTGCTGGGGGTCGTGTTGACGATGACCATGGTCATGATCACGGCGCTCGCGATCACTCGCGAACGCGAAAGCGGCACAATGGAAAATCTGCTGTCGATGCCCACACGTCCGCTCGAAGTCATGATTGGCAAGATCGTGCCATACATACTGATCGGCTACATTCAAATGGGGCTGATCCTGGTCGCGTCCCGATTCTTATTTCATATCCCGATGATCGGCAGCATCCCGCTGCTACTGGCCGTGACATTCGTTTTCATCGCGGCCTCATTGGCGGTCGGCGTGACGTTTTCGACCATCGCCCAGAACCAGCGCCAGGCGCTGCAGATGACGTTGTTCTTCTTCCTGCCTTCGCTACTCCTGTCCGGCTTCATGTTCCCCTTCCGAGGCATGCCAGTCTGGGCGCAGATGTTGGGAGAAATCTTTCCGCTGACCCATTTCCTGCGGATCGTTCGCGGCATCCTGCTGAAAGGCAACGGCTGGAACGACGTGATGCTGCAGCTATGGCAGATTGCTCTGTTCGCGGTCGTCGTATTGGTTATCGCCGTCTTCCGCTACCGCCGGACTTTAGATTGATTCTATGTTGAAACGAGGAAGAACTTAGTTCACGCGATCGAGGATTCTGACCACATCTCGATCAGCCTGGCAACTCCCCTTGCCGTCACATCGGTGGGCAGAGTCAGGTAATCTCCCGGCAAATTGACGACTTGTGAGATATCCAACGGTACGTGGATGAAACAAACCTGAGTTGTCAGCCGATGCGTTTCGATGAAATGCTGGCCCCAATAGAGCGTCGCGTTACAGAGGTATGTTCCCGCATGAAATGAAACATACGCCGGGAAGCCTTCCGTGCGCAGACGATCGGCCCAGATGGACAGGGGAAGCGGCGTTTGATAGGCCGCCGGGCCCTGACGGTCCAGGGAAAAGGTGTCCCCTTCAGGTCGGCCGGGGACGGCGCCGACATTCAGCCCGACGGCTTCGAGCCGGATCCGAGAGCTCTGCTGAACCTGCCCGAGGTGAATGGCCAAGTCGAAATTCTGTTGCAGATCTGCCTCCAGCAGCGGCCGGGCGAGATCGAATTCGACGGGGTAGATGCGACGTGTTACCTCGAACCGTGAAGGTAATAGCGGTAGCAACCGGTCCAGGCACAACTGGCTGGCGTTCGTTTGCCAGGCCCCGAACGGTTCAAATGCCGTCACGAGGATTTTCGATGAGTGCCGCATTTTCAGGTCGCGGTCGCCGGTTGAGCGTCAAACAACTTGCTGATCAGCCTGCGATCAGGCGGATCAGAGATCAAACTGACCAGAATTCCCGCGACCAGTGATGTTCCCAGTCCCCACACGATTGGATCGCAGCCGAATAAGTAGTACGGTCGGAAAGTCGTCACCTGTCCGAGCAACGGGGTTTCGGGCAAGCCCAATACATCCGCGAGCCGGAAGATACCAATGCTGTAGAGGATGAGCGCGGTTCCCGCACCGGAAATCATCGCTGCCAGGACTCCGGCCACGGATGCTCGTCGCCAGAATGCGGCCATCAACGCCGGGGCCAAGAAAGTGCAGGCCGTTCCCGTTGAACTGAAAACGACGATGGCCTGCAGGTAGCTGACGGGTTTAATATTGGCTGCGACGGCGATGACACCGACCAGGATCATTGCCGCGTGCGATAACCACCGCAGGCGGGCTTCGGAAGCGTTCGGCTCGATGAATCGCTGATAAATGTCGCGCACCAGGCCGGATGAAATCACCACCAGGTAGGAACTGACCGTCGCCATGATGGCACCAAAAGGGGCCGCCAGGATCAGCCCCGCCCAGAATGAGCCGAATGGCAGGTCCTTGGTTGTTTCCAAGGCCATGCGGGGAATGATCTCGTCGGAATGACCGCCCAGATTCGGGAACAAGGTGCGGCCACAAACGCAGATGATGATCAGCGGAATGTAGATAAAGCAGTTGTAGATGCTGAGCAGATAAATCGACCGGCGAATGGTCTGGGTGCTATCGCACGCCATGATCCGTACCATGCCGGCGGGCGAACTGAGTCCCGAATAGACCCACAACACAAAGAACGAGATCGCCAGACTGAGCGGCAGGAACATGCGCCCCTCGGCATTGGGATCATAGCCGGGGCCATAGATGAAGCCGGGGCCGGTCTGCTGCACGGCGGTAATGGAGGCCACTTCCATGCCGCCCACGCGTGACATGGACAGTACCAGCAGCAACACCACACCGCCAAACATCATGATGCTCTGGAATAAGTCGGTCCAGACGGCGGCCAGGAATCCACCCGCCATGGTGTATCCCACAACGGTCAATGTGAAAATGGCAAGGCCCATAAAGTACAACCAGTCGACTGGAGTGGCGCTGGTTACAATGGCAGACTTGTGAGCTTTCAATTCGGCCGGTGGTAACAATTCCTCCAGGGCCTTAGTGAGAGCCGCGACATCCGCGTACCCGTGGTCAGCCACGGTCAACAATTTGTCGACAGTTTCAGCCTTCATTCCCTGCTGGCGGAAAGCTTCGACCGCATCGCGTTTGAGCACGAAGTTCGTGAAGTCTTCGCTCATGGCAAAAGACTTTGTTCCTGGCCAGGAGAGCTTCATGACAATCGCGCCTGCCTTGAACTGGGCGATCATCATGAATGACATGTAAAACAGAATGCAGATCGAGGCGACCAAACCTAACGCCGGGCTGTTGAAGCGTTCGCGGAAGAAATCGGGAATGGTGATAGCCCCCAGCTTGCGCGATAGTTGAGCCAAGCGTTTGCCCAGAATACCAAAGCCCGTGATTGGAACGACCATGTAGCTGCCGATCCACAGCGTAACGACCCAACCATGCGTGTAGACCAGCGACGGGAAACCCATGAATGTGCCGCCACTTTGGACGGTAGCGGTGAGTGCCAGTGCCCAGGCCCCCAGCCCACGGTTCCCCAGAAAGAATCCCTTCATGAAGGACCCGTGCTGCATGGCCCGGTTGGCGAGGACGCCGATCCAACCCGAAGCCACGATGAATATCGCCAAGGCAACGATCGTCCCAATCCCGCCCTCGGGAGTCGCATTGACGGAGTTTGCGCTCGCAAAAATCAGATTAAGCATGGGCCACCTCCCCGGCGGCGGCCGTGGCTTGTTCAGGATCCAGACCCAAGTCCTCATCGCGAACGAGGAATGCGCCAAAAATTAGCGAAAACGCAGTGCAAATCCACCAGGGCAAGGCAACACCCCAGAAAATCCAGGAAGGAAAACCCAGCACGAAAGTGACTCGTTCCGCACCCTGCCCGCGGTCGACCCATAACTCGGGAACTCCACCCGCGACGGCTGGCTGCCGCACGTCCACGAATTTCTGGTCGGAGATGCGAGACGCATTCAGATCTTTCGACTCCTGGGAAGTGGGCAGGTTGAGTGAAATGTACCCGTTAAGGTAACAATACGAGACCGACCAGGTCATCGCGATCAGCCAACTGGCGAATACGATCAGCGCTTCACGTCGCGCGCTGATCAAGACCGGATCTTCCTGAATAGGCAGCATTCAATCCCCAAAAATGGTGGTGGGTCAGCCTCAATGTCAGCGTGCAAAAAGACTGGGGGGCAAAGTTCCCAGAATCCGGAAGTTTACGCGATTTCCCACCAAGATTTTCTGCTCGATTGGTTAGACGCATCAACGGACCTTGATTATAACTGGCTTTCATCTGACTTGAAAACCAACTCGACATCCAGCCAGTCTGAAAACTGGTGCAGCGGCAATTGCCGCAATCGACTCGGTGTATACAATAGACGCCGTATGATCGACAAGCTGACGGCCAATCACTCTGACTTAACAATTCCGTAGGAATTGGTTTTGTAAGTGGAGCTGCGATTGTTTCCTGTCTGGAGAGTTGCCATCATAACCGGTCTCGGTCATAGCAAATCAGTTTGATCGGGCGTCGGCACAATTTGTGACACCACAGATTTTGACACATGGGAAGATGAGGACGCGACGCAGTGAGTGAGTCAACCAAAGCCACATCGAGATCACTTACGTCGCCCAAAGTCCTGGTCGTCGATGATGACCGGGCCGTATTGCACATGGTTCAGAAGTGTCTGGCGGACGATGTGGAAGTCCTGCTGGCCAAGAGTGCCGAGGAAGCACTCGCCATCACCAGAAGCGAACAGCCGGACGTCGTGCTGATGGATATCACGCTTCCCGGTCAGTCGGGGCGCGACATCTTTCAGCAGATTCAAGACTTGGATCGTCGGCTGCCCATCATCTACATCACCAACGACGACAGCAGCGAAACGACGATTGAGACGATGCAGTTGGGCGCCTATGACTTTGTTGTCAAGCCGCTGGACTTGCCCCAACTGCGAAATCTGGTTCTCAAAGCGCTCGAAATGCGGCGCCTGATGAGCGTCCCTGTCGCAATTCCCATCAGTGAATCCTCACCCAGTGACGCCGATTTATTCGTCGGTCGCGGACCTCGCATGTTGGACGTCTTCAAGGCGATCGGACGAGTTGCCGGCCAGAACGTCACGGTCCTCGTTCGCGGTGAAAGCGGAACGGGCAAGGAACTCGCCGCGCGAGCCCTGTATCACCACAGCACCCGTCGCGATCAGCCATTCATGGCGGTGAACTGCGCTGCCTTGCCGGATACTCTGCTCGAAAGCGAACTGTTCGGACATGAAAAGGGATCCTTTACCGGGGCCGAGCGCCGGCGTATCGGAAAGTTCGAGCAATGCAGCGGCGGTACATTGTTTCTGGACGAAGTCGGCGATATGTCGCCCCTGGTTCAAGGGAAAGTCCTGCGGCTGTTGCAAGAGCAGCGTTTTGAACGGGTTGGCGGGAACGAAACCATCCAGACCGATGTCCGGCTGATTACCGCCACCAATCGCGATCTGGAAATGATGGTGGAAGCCGGTGAGTTTCGAGCAGACTTGCTCTATCGCCTCAACGGAGTGACGATTTTTCTACCTCCTTTACGAATGCGGCCGGAAGACATCCCCTTGCTGCTGCAGTACTATCTCAGCCGGGCCAGTCGTGAGCTCAACAAGACGCAAATTGAGGGCATTTCTCCCGAAGCTCTGGAAATCCTTGCCAAGTATGAATGGCCGGGTAATGTCCGCGAGTTGCAAAGTGTGATCCGCCAAACCGTATTGCAAACGACCGGGCCGGTAATCGTTCCCGATTTCCTGCCGGCCGAGGTGCGCGAGGCCGCCACATCCAGTGAGAAGCAAGCCGGAGTAAAGGGATTACCGGCATCAGATCTCCGAGCATTCATCGAATCTCAACTTCACGAGAATACTACCGATTTGTATGCCAAGACCGTCGAGATGATGGAGCGATTTCTCTTCACCCGGGTCTTACAGGCGACCGATGGCAATCAGTCGCGAGCGTCTGAGATTCTGGGGATCACGCGGGGCAAAGTGCGTGATCGGATTGCCTCGTTCAACATTCAACTCGATAAGAATGTCACGATCGAAGATGAATCCGAATGATGGTGCAGGATTGATCTGCATTTCATCATCATATTGATTCTCAAGCTTCCGCGCTGCGCTCCAATCGTACATTCGATTTTGGAGCGCTGGTCGCTGGAAACTCTCTTGCTCTCCGAGCCCTGACGCAATTCGCTGTCCAACGGCTGAGTTACGTCAATTCTCTGCCGTTCTCTATCGAATGGCACGGCGGGTGCGTTCATTCCCAGAAGACTGCGGCTCCCCACCATCATGAAGTCGCCGCAATTCTCAATAGGGAAAAAATCTGATGCTTAGCTTCTGCCATTTCCGCCCCAGCCTGAGGAACTGTTCCCTGTGGACTGCTTTGCTGGGATTGGTGCTGGCGGGGGCCGGTTGCGAGAAGAAAGAAAAGGTCTTGGAAATCAAGACGCCGGGTTTCGATCTGGAAGTCAACAAGACCGGTTCCGGCGCATCCAACGTCGAAATCAAATCGGATGGCAAGGACAAGATCGAGATCGATACGCAAAAGCATCAGAAGCCATAGCAATTGGATCAAACAATTCGTCGCGACCACAGATCGCTGACGAATTTCAACGAACCAATGGTTTGCGGTATTGAGTGTTCAAAATTGATCGCAGTGGAAGTCCATTGTGGATCACAAATTTCACTTCCATGAAAGGGAGAATGATCATGTTGAGCTGGGCATTGACGTTTCTGATCGTGGCCATAATTGCGGCCGTACTGGGACTGGGAGTTGTTGCCGGGACGGCGGCCTCCATCGCGAAGATCCTGTTTATCGTGTTTATCATTCTGTTTCTCGTATCGTTGGTGGCTGGCCGTCAGGTCAGAGTCTAGCTACGCGAACGAATGGCGCGGGAGATCGCTTGAGTTCAGAGCATCTCTATAATTCAACATAGTGCATAGCCGGGGTTTGAGCTTATTCGCCAAGACCCCGGCTTTTGGCGCGCTGCCCCGAACTTCAGCAGCACCTCCACTGCATCGCCAAAACATTCGTGCATCCACGAGATTAGATTAACTGATATCCTCGCCATGCTGTACAATATAGAAATCTACTATCATGTCCCTGTCGTCAATTCATCAGATGGCTCCGGATATCATGAACACTCCACGAACGTTCGAGGCCGGTGATCCCCCTTGGCCCGTGTTTGATATCGAGCGTTCGCTCCGTCGGCTTGGCGGTGACAAATCACTCTTGCGAGACTTGGCGCGATTCTTCGTCGAAGACGCAGAATCGCTGTTAACCAGTTTGCAGGGGGCCTTGGAGTCGAAGGACACCAAAGCGGCGAGTCGGGCTGCCCACAGTTTGAGCGGCCAGTCCGCCAATTTTAGTGCGGATATTTGCTCATCCCTCGCCAAGGCCATCGAACTCGCCAGTCAATCCGGTGACTTCGAATCTTCAACTGGCATGTTGGAAGAATTGCTGCGGGAAGTGAACCGCCTGACTGAAGCTCTGCGACGTCAAGTACTCACCGAAACTCCGTGAGCAGCACTTGTTATTGGCAATTTGATCACTATTTGTTGAGTGACTTGCGTTGAATCGTCAGATCCACAGGCTTCTGCCCATCCACGTAGATTTGCCGGGCGAGCTTGGGTAGTAAGTCTTCCAAAGTGGTCCAATACATTCGCTGCATGGCCATAGCTCTGGCTCGCTTCCGCGATTCGATTCCAGATTCCATCGCGTTTTCGAACTGATCCACGAGCGCATTGAATCGACTGGCCTCGCCAGTGGCAACAGAAAGCTCCTGAGCGCGAGTCGATTCCGCCTGATCCTTCAATTGACTGCCCTGCGCCTCCGCTTGTGCAATCAGCCGTTCGGACTGCGTCTGAGCCTCACTGATTAACCGCTCCTTTTCGGCGCGAGCATTCGACACATCCAGAAATGCCTGCTTGACCGGGACCGGCGGGCGGACATCAGCCAGCGTCACGTCCTCCACAAATACTCCCAGTCCCCTTAACGCAGCCGACCGGCGAGTTTCAATCGTCAACCGCTGCCGCAAGGCATTCAATCCCAGGGGATGAACGTAATCGACTCCACTACGCGACACGACATCTGACACCAGCGATTGCGTCAAGAACCGCAAATGCCGCTCGGGGCTTTCCTGATACAGCAGAAACTGCCGTGGATCTTCAATGCGAAACTGCACCTGGGCCTGCAGATGCAGGATGTTCTTATCACCTGTCAGGTACTCGGATTGACGGCTGGAAACGAGCGGTTTCAAGAAATCGCTGTCGTCTACTTCGTCAGCGGTCCCCAGTCCCACGGTCACCGTACGAGTCTCATTCAGGTTGACTCGATCCACCTGACACATCGGCCAGGGCAACCCGAAATGCAACCCACTGCCGACCAATTGCGGACTCGCCTTCCCAAACCAGCGCACTACCGCTTGCTCATTACCGCGCACGACAAACACACCGGTTGCGGCGTACGCGATCAGCAGGAACAAGCTCAGGATGATGGTTCGTTTCATCACTCAATTTCAGCGGGAAGGTGGACGTTGTCAGTTGTCGGTCGAGATACTCCCCTGCTCCTGGGTTCTTCCCTTTTAGACATTAGACATTAGGATTTAGGATTTTCCCCTACGGCCCCTCAACACTCGGCGTCCCGGTCGATTTCGGCCGCGCAGGCCCCGGCACATTCTCCGGAATGCCGTCGATCAATAATTTCAGGAATGGACTAGAGGCGGACAACACCAATGTGGTCTGATTCGTGAGGACCTTCTGATAGCTCTCCAGATTCCGCAACCAGGCGTAGAATTCCGGATCTCGGGCGTGGGCCGTGTTGCGGATTCGCAATGCTTCCGCTTCACCTGCAGAGCGAATACGTGACGATTCGCTCTGCGCCTTGGCCAGGATCTCCGCACTCCGCCGCTTGGCCTGACTTTCAATCACCAGTTTCTCGGCTTCGCCCGCACTACGGTACCGCTGAGCAATCTTGTCGCGTTCCTTTCGCATCCGTTCGTAAACGGCGAACAAGTTGCCCTCCGGCAGATTGATCCGCTGAATGCCGATATCGACGACCTCAATTCCCAATCGAGTCATCAGTGATTCTGTCTCGTCCGATTGTTGACGTATTTGCAGTTGAACTCGGTTGGTCAACTGGGCCAAAGGGCTCTCACCCTGCGGTCCGGCTTCTGAGTCGGTTGACACCAGTAGATCGCTGAGTGCCAGGCGCCCCATTTCCGCGGACAGGATCGACCGGACACGCGTATCCAGCCGAGCCTCTGTGGTGGGGATGCCACCCAATCCGCGATAAAACTTGACGACCGGCCGGTCCATCAATTGGCCGGCCGAACCAGTCGGACTGGATGCAATCCGCCAGCACAGATAGGTATCTACAATGATGTTCTTACGGTCCTTCGTGAACATCTCACGCCCGCGCGGATCGAACAACTGCAAGCGGCGGTCAAAACGACGCACGGTTTCGATCGGCCAGGGCAATTTGAAATGCAGCCCTCGGTCAGATTGAGCCACATCGATTTGATCATAGACCGCCGTAATCACACCAAAGCGTTCGACAATCACCAGTTCAGTCTCATCGACGAATACGACCGAACCTATCACCAGCGCAATGAGCAACCCCGCGCATACGATCTGACCCATGACGCGCCACGTACGGCCGGAGTTAGCAGTGTTTGGCTGGGGATTGGCTGTTGACATGAAATCGAAATCAGGCGGTTGGATACTGCGGATAGAGACCGTCTCGCTATCCCTGAAATCACCTCGATGCGGTCCGTGGAACGCGAGTTCGAGCGATCCTATCTACAGTATCCTCAACTCCGACCAATGTCCAAGCCGTTCGCAATCGCTTAACGCCACATCATCCCAGAACTTCCTCGACCGGCAATCCTCCGTGAGTGATCGAATGCGGTCGGTTGGTGCTGTCGGGGACCATTGTGCTGGGATCGATTCCCAATAAGTGATAGATCGTCGCGCACAAATCGCCCGGCGAAACGGGGCGATCTTTCGGATATGCCGCCTGAGCGTCGCTGGTCCCCAGGACGAACCCCGATTTGACTCCACCACCGGCAAGGAAACAGAAGCCGCATTGAGGCCAGTGGTCTCGGCCGGCGCTCTTGTTGACTTTCGGGGTGCGGCCCATGTCGCCCATCATCACGACCAGCGTCGAATCCCACAGGCCGCGATCCTTCAAATCTTGCAGCAACGCCGGCACGGCACGATCGACAAACGGCAGCCGCAGGTTCTTCAACATTTTGAAATTGTTGCTGTGAGTATCCCAATGCCCGTTTACCTTGGATTCCGTGTGGATCGTGATATACGTCACACCCGCTTCGACCAGCCGCCGAGCCATCAGCATGCTGGACCCAAAAATGTCGCGTCCATAGCGGTCTCGGTTGGCATCTGGTTCAGCGCTGATCTGGAACGAGTTGCGCACAGACGAGCTCAGCAGCAGTTCAAACGCCTGCTGCTGCCAGTGAGACATGATCTGCGGCCGCTTGGAATCCAACCGCCCTGCCTGGGTGTCTAGCTGTTCGAGCAATGTGCGGCGTCGATCGAGCAAGTCGGCAGTCAACTCACCTTGCAGCGCTGGCAGCCGCGGATCACCAATCGCCCAGACGCTATCGTTATAAAAATCCTTGCCGGGATCCAATTCCTTGTCGAGCTTCGGGCTGCACGTGCTGAACAGTGGGTCGTATTGCTGACCCAAATGGCCGCCATAGGGACCACAACGACGCAGCGACTGCGAATAACCGGGCAACGCCGGCAATACGATATAGGGCGGAACGCCAGACTTCGTCAAACCCAGATAGTGGCACACCGAGCCCATGCTGGGGTGATCGGTCGGACGCGAAAAATAATCCTGCGAATCATTGCCACCGGTAAAGCCCGTCATCACCGCATACGGATTGTGGCTGTTGTATCCATGAGACAACGTCCGAATCAGCGTGACTCGGTCCATCCAACCGGCCAGATTGGGCAAGTGCTCACAGATCTGTAATCCGGGCAGCACGGTCGGGATAACGCCGAACTCGCCCCGCACTTCCACTGGTGCGGACGGCTTCAGATCGAACATATCGATATGGCTGGGTCCACCAAACAAATCAATCAGGATGACGGACTTGATGCGGCCGGCTAACGCGGCCTTGGCAGACGAGACCAACGGACCGGCCAGCGTTGCACCCCCGAGGGTCGTCAACGCCCCGACGCGCAGGACTTCCCGCCGCGACACCCCGGCGCAACTTTTCCCACCCGGTCCTAGAATACTCAGCATCTCACGTTCCCCCCACGATAGAGATTGATACGTGCGATTTGGTTTATGTGTTATTGAGTTTATCGGTTAAGGTGACATTGGGAAACCGAGTTTTTCCCGAAGTCACTGGAATTGCCCAACTTCGTGAAAGGCCTCATGAGATGAGAATTGTCGTTCGAGTTCGATCAGAATGCCCGATTGCCAGTTTAAGGGCGTTAGAAACTCCGCTATAATCCAGAAATAGTCGAATGGAGTGGTCCTGTTGGGCATCTTTTTTGGATTCTTGAGTGATAAGTTTGACTGGCTGACGCCTTTCGCAAAAGTTGCCCTTGGTAATCAGAAGGAAGTGCCACCAAGATGATCCATCCTCGCACGATGATTGAATTTGTGATGGCTGAGCCATTTCGACCGTTTCGCATTCATATGGCAAGCGGCAGAAACTTTGAAATTCGACATCCTGAAATGATCAGACTCGGCAGATCGTCTGTGACAGTTTATTTGCCACCGGATAACGATCCCAATCAACCTGATCGCTGGCAGGAAGTGTCAATGATGTTGATGGAATCAGTCGAGCCTATGGAAAATCCAGTCTCCACGGAAAGTCGCTAGTTATGTTGCAGTTGCCCATTGTTGATGGATCCCCTGAAGCTGCCGCGGCGGCCGAATCGGAAGAAGGCATCATTCAGTCGAAAGGCACTTACGCCTTCGTCACCCTCGGCTGCCCCAAGAATCTGGTTGATAGCGAGAAGATGCTGGGCACACTGGCCCTCGATGGATACTCGTTGGTTTCATCCCCCGATGGAGCTGATTTCGTCATCGTCAACACGTGCGGATTCATTGAAAGCTCACGGCAGGAATCAAAGGACGTCATCCGCGAAATGCTCACGCTGAAGAAGCAGGGCAAGACTAAGGGCGTCATCGTCGCGGGCTGTCTGCCACAACGACTCGGTCCGGCCCTCTTGGATGAGTTGCCCGAGATCGATCACATTGTCGGTGTTTTCGGCCGAGATGAAATCAATCGCGTTGCCGACCGGCTGGTGGGCAATGTCCGCGAACAGCGGGAACTGTTCCGTCCGGCCCCCATCAAGGCGATGGACGACCGCGGACGCCTGCGATTAACCCCCGACCATTTTGCCTATCTGAAGATCTCCGAAGGCTGCGATCGCACCTGCACGTTTTGTTCGATCCCCCAGATGCGCGGCAAGCACATCACCAAGCCGATTGAAATGGTCGTCGAGGAAGCCAAGGAACTGGTTGCAGACGGCGTGCGAGAGTTGATCCTCGTAGCCCAGGACACCACCTATTACGGCATGGATTTGTACGGCGAAGTGCGGCTGGTTCAATTGCTAAAGGAACTGGAAAAGATCGAAGGGATCACTTGGCTGCGGTTGATGTATCTCTATCCGGTCAATTTTACCGACGAGCTGATCGATACCATCGCGAACTCGTCGAAGATCATTCCTTATCTCGACATGCCGCTACAACACATCAACGACACGATGCTGAAGCGCATGCAACGCCGAGTCAACAGCGCACAGACGAGGGAACTGGTCAGCAAGCTGCGTGACCGGATCCCCAATCTCGTCTTGCGAACAACGTTTGTCGTCGGCTTCCCCGGTGAGACTCAGGAACAATTCGAGGAACTGCGGGACTTCGTTGCCGAGACCGAATTCCAACGAATGGGTGTGTTTACTTATTCGCTCGAGCCTGGAACTCCCGCAGTAAAGCTCGAAGGCCACCTGCCGCAGGAAGTGAAAGACGCCCGTCGCGATGAATTGATGGCCTTGCAACAAGGGATTGCATTCGACTTTACCGACTCGATGGTGGGTTACGAACTAGACGTCATGATCGACGAGCAGCTTTCAGAGGACACATGGCTGGGCCGCTGCTATGCCGACGCACCAGAGATTGACGCGAATGTCATCGTCACAGGAACCGGCCTGAAGGTGGGGCAATTGGTGCCCGTCGTCTTAGAAGGACGCCAGGATTATGATTGGGTGGGCGTCGTCGCCGAGCCTGAGGAAGACGACTAATCCAAGTCGTAGGTCAGGCTTTCCAGCCTGACGCGATTTTTTATGCGACACGAACGTCATTCAAATGACATAACCGGAAGACGGTAGCGCTCCCAAGTGATGCGGCGAATCGCCAATTAAATCCGCCGGTTTGAAGGAGACAACTCCCGTGACACAGCCGACTGCCGTCAGTCCTGCCGCCTTGACCGCCCCGGCGCCGCGCGAGAATTGGGTCAATGCACCCAACATCATCACGATTTCCCGATTAGTCCTGTCGGTCGTATTGTTTGCCCTGATCAGTCTGTGGCAGGATGCCAACTGTGGGATCGCCGCCGCCATCCTGTTCGCCATTGCAGTCTTTACGGACGCTCTCGATGGCTATCTGGCTCGCAAGTACAACCTCATCACCCAACTGGGCCGCATTCTCGACCCGTTCGCCGACAAGGTCATCGTGCTCGGCACGTTCATCTTTCTATTGGAACGAGCCCCCGCATCGGGCGTGAACGCAGCCATGGTGGTCACAGTCCTGGGACGGGAACTGTTGGTGACCGGATTGCGCAGCTTTCTCGAACAACACGGCAAAGATTTCTCGGCGAACTGGATCGGCAAAGTCAAGATGGTACTGCAATCGGTAGCGTTGATTGTCAGCCTGCTGTCGATTAGCCCGCTGTTTCAAGCCAGCGGCTTCCTGCTCACCCGAGACATCTTGCTGTGGTCTGCCGTCGCCATCACAGTCTACAGCGGCTGGATCTACATCCAACGAGCGATGCAGTTGTTAAAGGAATAACAACCCATGAATTGTGGATTAGAAAGCGGAGCGCAGCGACGCGAAATCCCCCCCTTACGAAGGGGGGGCCAGGGGAGGTTAAGTTGTCTCCCGGCCCACGACAGTTCAGCCGGCCTCCACACGAAACGTCCAACTCGCATTCGTCAGACACTAGTCGTCTCAGGCCTGGTCTTCAGTGTCGCAATCTCAATCGCATCAGCCCAATCGCCGACAACATCCTCCCCCCGCCGAACCTTGGTCGTCCTGATCGGTGGCATGGATTCCGATCCCACCGCCGCCCAGATCGCTGGCCAGGCCGCGAGAAATGGAAACAGCGGACTCTATCGATTGATGGGCGACTTGAAGCACGAACGAATCGTCCCCGAGTACTTCAATTGGAACGGCACGCGGGCGGGAAAAATCAAATCGCAGCCCAAAGCCGACGTCAGCCCGATCACGCAGACGATCCGCGACCACGCCCGCCAGCATCCGCGAGACCGGATTGTTGTTGTCGGGAATAGCTGGGGTGGTCACACGACATGGGAAGTGTGCCAGACGCTGGTTGACTCACCCGCTCCCGTCGCGATCGACTATGCAGTATTCCTCGACCCATCATCCGTGGGACGAGCCGACACGTCTCGGCCCAAGGAATTGCCGATCAACATCAATCGAGCAACCAACCTCTACACGCGCAACGTCTTCGGCTGGCGACGCTGGCCAAAAGAAAACCGCATCGAGAACATTGATTTAGGAGACGCTAAGCACGGCTTCCTGGTACAAGGTGGTCCGGCCTACGACGCCTCGTTCGACTTCAATGCACACGTCGCTGCCGAATGGGACGAGCGGATCCACGCCGAGATCAAACGCAAGATTTTCGACGTGACTCTGGACAAGCCAACAACAGAGGAAAATCCGGCCACAAATCGTTGATCACGCCCCATCATTCGCTTAACTCGAAGCCAACGTCGAAAACTACCAAACAAAGCATCCGACGACGATTTTCTACGATCACAGGACGCGATTTGGCGGAGCTCGGGAAAGCATCGGCGCTCGAACCTGTTGCATGGATGAGTGTCTAATCGGCATCGTGGCACGCTACGTGCGTCGATTTTGATGCGGCGGAAAAGGCTGAGGGGCTCGATGGTGAGTTCGAATTTAGTGAGACGGTGAATCAATTGATCCCGACGTAACTTAGGGCCAGTGGTGTTTATGTTCTTGACGGATCATTGTTCGCTGATGTGACTGCGAAACTGGCAGGTCGTGGCCGCAAAATAGTCACGATTGACGCAGGCAAACGCGAGAGAGAGTCAAAACACACAAAAAAGTGGCTAACTCATGCTTGGTGGATAGCGAGAGCTACTGTTGAGAATGAGTAATTCCGAAAATAGGAACGTTGAGGCATGGTAAACCGCTCGATCGATCCGTCAAGAAAACCCTTAAGGTGTGATCCTCATTCGGATGACTTACGTTATGGGTCTAGAATTTGACGAACTGTTTGGCGATGTAGTGATCAACCAGTTTATCAACAGATTGAATTATGTAACTTTGGAGATACATCCTGTTTCAATCGCATGACAATCTCGATTGAGTCCGAGAGAAGGACGATTTGCTCAGCCGCAGTATGTCCGCTCGAATTACTTTGTCCGGCTGCTGGTTGAGACCTTATCGGTTTCAGGTAATGTGATGACATCGGACGAACATCTGCTTCTCGAAGCCGTCAAAGTTGGACATGAGCCAATAGTCAAGTTGTTAATCGATGGTGGCATTGATCCGAATGCCATAAATGAAGACCACCAGACTCCGTTGCACCTCGCTGCGCTTTACGGGCATCCGGAAATTGCCAAATTGCTGTTGCAACATGGGGCTCGGATCAATAGCGCTGACTGCGCCGGGCAGACACCTTTGCACCACGCGGCTTTCGGCGGGTACTATGATGTTGTGGCCATTTTACTGCTGCAGGGTGCGAACGTTCACGCACGCATGGTGTCGGACTCAGAGGCGGATGGAAACACCCCGCTGCACAGCGCGGTGATGGGTGTTGGGCATACGGGTGTGGTACGATTGCTATTTGACCATGGTGCCGACGTTCGATCTGTCAATTCGCTTGCGGAAACGCCACTCCACTTGGCAGTGGAATATGGTGTGGACGACGAGACCATTTCGGAACTCCTGCGACACGGTGCGGATCCCACGGCGCAAAACATCGAGCACCGTACGCCACTGGATGTCGCTCGTTTCTACCATCAGAATTTCGATCACGACCAGCCTAAGATCGCGGAGGCCCTCGAGTATCGGCGTATCCGTGCGTAGCTCGAGCTCCCTTTTTTGATACGTGATCTTAGAGTACCTGTCTGCGCTCGTCGGATTGCAACAATCTCCGTCCTGCCGAACATCTGATCTTCCAGCCCCGCTTGGCAACATGTGTTCTGCGTCTTAGGCTGAGGTCTCAGTAAATCGTTATGCCCGTAAGTTGCCGAATTCTGAATGCCTGAGTTCCTGGTTCTGAGACTTTGCAACTTCAGCCATCCCCAACAATCCATAAACGTAGCCGAATTCATCAGGATATCCAACCCTCGCGACACCAACAATGCATAACATCCAACTATACAATAACTTGCGTCATTTTTTCAGACACTCTCGTATTCACTGGATCGGAAAAGGAGTGGCCTTGATTCGAGGTCGTCGAAGGCGATTGACATCACGATGAAGACCCCAGTATTAATCATTCGTATATTGATATCTGCGGCATGATCATATTCCTTGTTTTTCGGCCAAAGTTTGAGCGGTGTCGGCGTCGGAGCGGTGATTTGATGGTCCAGGTTTTCAGACCTCATTATTAGGACACTTGCACATATGCACCAAATGTGACAGTATAGGAACCCTGAGGTTGGTTGAAGCATCGACAAACTGCGTGAATCAACGCGGCAATCCGCATGGCTCAACCTTCTCTCATCTAGCCGCCGAAACGCGATGGAACCAGATTACTTCGCAGTATTATTAGTATCCCAAGTCGTGACCGCCAATCACATCATGATTGACCACATCGGTTTTAACTCAAGGTTTTCGCTTGCGGGGCGCTTAACTTGTTTCGGGTCGCTGACGCGCCGCGCAATGCTTACGTTCTTGGCATGCGGGAAGTCGTTTGCGCGACTATCCTTGATGGCCTGCGTCAAAGTCGCAGTGAGATCTGAACAATGGCACCCAAAGGTGCCATTTTTTATTTGTCAGAACTGATCAGCAAAGTCTCGACGAATTGATTTGAGTAAATGTTGAGTCCGCTCGCATCTTAAATCCATCTTTGATCGATGAGTTGTCCCTAGCGGCAATCGTGCCATGGCCCACGAGGGTGTCTAATGTCAATAGACGGTGCTCCCAGCTTCATTTTCGAAGCTCCTTTGATCGCGATATCATATGCGACGGCGGATCTCAAATACGTTGGCCCAATTGTCGAGGCGTTGTTAATCAGTCTCGACCAGCAAAACCAGAATCGTATCTATTTTTATGCTTTCGCGGATGAAGCTCCTGATCGGAGCGAAACCATCATCACCACTAGGAACGCCCAACTTTATCGCGATGCTGATCTAATGGTTCTCTTTTCGTCCGAGCGTTTTTGGAAGGATGGAGGAGCAATCTTGTCGCTCCCACTCGGATCGGAATGCAGTTGGTTAGATGAACGGCAGGCAGCCAACAAGCAGAATCTCGTCCTCTCCATCGACGGTAAGGTTATCACAAGTCCGCTGGCCCATCCGGTGAAGCTGACGCATCTCAAGAATCTTCATGCCAACACGATCGTGAAGATAATCCTTAGTCAGATATCACCTGCAAGACTCCTCACTGATCGCCTTTCGCCTCGTGATGTCCTTTTTAAGTCATGGGTTCCAGGACTCCGCCAGGAAACTCCTCCACCCCACGAGCCGGATCTTCGCAAAGCCATCGCGATTTCCACAATCGCATCCTCGCAGACCGTTTATTGGAATGCGTTGAAAAGGGCGGCGATGGCGTTGGAGTCTGAATTAATTGATGCTAGCAAGAAGCGGATCGACACCAGGTCGATGGCGAAGATATCAAAAGCCGCTCGCTACTTTTTTGAAATGGGCGGCGGTCCCGGTGTAATCCCACTTCCAGAGGGCAACCAATGCCCTTTCGGGTTCAGGAATTCATTGCTGCATAACCGGGCCATGGCCGTCGGACAAGATGTTCAGGCATGGAGAACTATTGCACGTATTACTACGTTCTTGTCGCCGCGAGGAAGCTTTCCCGATTACTTCGAAACCGCTGAAGTTATCTACAATATCCAAGATCTGTTTAGCGGGATCGATTCAGATAAAACGTTGAACTCAATCAGAACCTTCCTGATCGTTCTGCAGGAGGAAATTGGGGCCGCGATCGAAAATGCCAACAATGCCGTTAAGTGCATAAACTCAATTGTAGTGAATGATACTCTCGAAATCGATGAGGTTGCTAACGTCGAAACCTTTATCAACGCAGCTATGCCCGAACTCCTCAAATTCGCGCTGTGGACATGATCATAAACAGGGCCCATATGAGTTTTGAAGAACCCGACATTCCGCAACTTGTGCGTCTCGACTCACCTCAGACGCGCGAGCTATTCGCCGATGCTGCTCGCTCTGCAAGCGTCGACCGTTTCTTCGCGCGAGTGAATGCTCATTATGACGAACTTGCCGCTGGACCTGGCGATGATGCTACGGGTAAGGCTGTTGCATTGTTGCAATGTGGAACGCTGTTATTCGATCGAGGAGGGATTGACGATGTCCTGCGCACCTATCGAACCTGGTGTGCCCTCGGTTTTCTCGATCCGCGCACGGTCTCGATCAGGTATCTTTGCGCCGGAGAATCTGAACTTGATGCGTTCTTAAGCGAGCTCATGCTAGTCGTCGGCGATGCTTTTCGGATCCCCGATCAACTTCGCCAATTTGCGAGCAATCTATCGCAGTCGGCAGACTCTGCAATTCAGAAAATCGCCGATCGTATCGAACATTGTGCTCAAAACGGGGCCCGGTTCGTCACATCCGAATCGTATGATTCGGCGACTGTCGGGCGGCAAATGGTGACATCAGCAACAGAAATCGTTAGTAGCACCGCGGTGACTACAGATTATATCGACCAGTTCCGTAGCGACTCGTTCGATTTTAAGGCGAGCCTTCTGGTCGATCAGTTCAGAAAGATGTTTCAGCTCAGTGAGGTTGAATATCAGTTCGCAAAGCAACTACCCGATAACGTCATTTCTCACTTTAGTAAACGAGAGAGTGCACTTCGGACCGATACCGAAAGCTTTGACCTTCCGAAACTAGTCGCTAGATGGGTTTCAGCATGGAGCGATAAGCACTTGAAGAGTACTGAGCCAATCCGGCGTTATGTCCTTGCGCAGTTATTGTTTCTCCTGGTCTCATTGATTGCTCAGGCGGAGGTTGAGGCGATTGAGAGTGCGTCGCGCAGCAGAAAACTCCTTGCTCCAAGCGGCCGCCGGAGCCCCAGGGTGGGTATCGTCCGAAGTGAAGCTGAGGCCGAAGAAACTACCAGCAAATCAGACTCAGCAGGAAGTTCGGCCGAAACTCAGACTGTCGCTGAAGCCGATCACAGCGAGGAACTGGAAGATATCTGTATTGCCATTAGCGAGATCCTGAGGTTTGACGTTAGTTTCAGCGAACTTTGCAGTATTCCGATGAGCTCCAAATTCGTAGAACGCTGCAGAGCCAACGTGCAGGAACTTTATCGCTATAACAAGAGTCAGTTGGAGATGGGATTTCTCGCTCAGAAAGCTCAACTCGTCGTCCCTCGGATGGATTTTCACTTTCAGATTCAGATGGCGATCGACGAGTTCCAGAATAAACGAAAATCGGCGGGATTCAGGCCCTGGAAGAAATAGATGTCACAACCACACGATATCGCTACGCGGCTGCTGTCCGCATTTCCGGACGATCCCCGTAAGGCGTTTGAATTTATCAATGTCATGTCGCGGGCATTCTGGCGCCTGGCGCTGCAAACTGGAAATGAAACTTCCGTCGTGGGTCCTCTTTTACCCTCCGACAAGAATCATTATTCGTTCGTAGGCAAACAACGGTTCATCGACTATCTGGGGCAGGCAACAGACCGATTTTGCACGTCCTCGGATGAAGCGGTTCAACTTCTTTTGGAATTATTTCCCTCCGGAGAACCTGTTTCACAGGCCACTTCAGGCTTCCGCCATGCCCGGACCAGTCCAGGGTTTGGTGGATTCATTGATGGACACATTATTGCCATCTCTCGGCGTATCGAACGCAACGAATGGGTACCTGGACGCGCCAAACTATTGGAGATTATCCAGTACGCATGCCGCTCTTTTATCCCACCATTGCTGCTCGACGATTTGTATTGGAAAGAGCTCCGACGAGCGTATGGCATCACTGATAGTGTCGATTTTCTGGACTATGCTTTGCGATGGTGTGAATGCATCAACAATATCGGGCGATCCATCATTTCGTATGATGAGTTGATGTCTCTTGCCAGAACTGAAGAGCCCGCAACTCTTCACGACGAATGGGCGGAGTGTCTCACCGAACTGGCTGAGTCGGTGGAGATTATTCGACCAGTAGGAGATCCGAACAAGGGCTCTGCCGTTGACTATCACATTGAACATCGAGCCGACGGTTCGTTCTTATTTCCCCGCTTGTTTGGGGTCTCCACTGGCGTGGAGGGTTTGGACTACTTGCTATTTTCTGGTTTGTGGTTGCCTCGATTAGGCGCGCACCGTGGTCCTTCATTTCATGTAGGCGCCGATTGTAACGCTCCATCATCCCTGCCCGACGACTACCGTGAACAATGTAGCATTGTAATCGCTGGTAACCCCGGAATGGGGAAGACCACGCTGGCCCTGTCCATCGCTGCGATGCTTGCCGCCCGAGGCGGTCTAGCGCTGTATTTCAGATTCGAACTCGAAGAAAAGACGCTCCTGCGACAGTTCATTCAGTTTCATCGCAAAGTTCAGCCCTTTCTCGAGATCGTATCCGCGTTTCCCGATCGAGATAATCCGAAGCATCGGTGGCCAGGTGGTGGCGTGCTTTCCTTCAAATTTTTGCCTCCCAGCGATATTGAAGCATTAGAAGTGATAGTCGACGACGTCGTTTCTGCGTGGGCCAATTATGCTGACGATGCACCTGCTGACTGTCTCAAAGAGCGAGTTGCGGTGTTTGACACGGTGAACGCCTTGAGTACTTACGGTGAGGATATCAGTCGCAGTCGGCGGCTGCTGCGCAGTATTACGAATCGACTCAATTCACTCGGATTTGCGGTGATCTTTCTGGTTGAGGGCAACAAGCCCGATTTCGATCATCATTTTGTAGACGTCGATATTCGACTCGACGATCTGGCATCCAAAGAATCACCTGATGTCTATCGCGCGATCAGCGTGGCGAAAACTCGTGTGCAAGCTTCCCATCGTGGTAATCACGTCTACCATATCAATGCCGAGCAGGGAATGTCGGTTCATCCTTCGTCCATTGCGGTGCTCACCGCCCGTCGTCGTCGAAACAGCCAAGTTGCAAATCTCAATAGTGCGCGACGCGCCAAAATCGAATGTATCGATCCTGGCATCAGGTCTTTTGCCAAGTACTTTTCCACGCATTTAGAGTCTGACAGTGACAAAGGATCATCTTCTAGTGTCTCGTGGTGGCATCCCGGAAGCGTTACGACACTGGCGGGCCCTCGAGGCTCGCTTAAGTCGAACTTTTCGACGGTGTTTGCGAAGTCTCTAACGGAAGAAGAGCTGCGGCATTACGGTTCGTCAATGTTGCTGCGGTTTTCGGAGGCGGGAGCGATCTCTCTCCCACATAGCAGCACTCACGTTGTTAGTAGCCACTCATATGCGCGAATTACTGAGTATTCGATCAACTCGCGGACAGCGCCCGAAAGGACCGGTACCCTAGTCGATGTACTAATACGAAGTGGTCACATTGCACCCGGTGATGTGCTGGAAATCGTTCGGAGTACTATTCGACGCCGCAAGTCAGAAGGGAGTCGCTTTTGCCGCGCTGTAATCCAGGCTGTTGGAAATATTCAAGCTGATTTTCCAGCCATTTATGAGGACCGCTCCTTTATCCCGGCGCTTCGTGAGATCTTTTGGTCGAACGCTGTCACACTATTGCTCGTATGCTCCACACCCGAGGAATCGGCCGATTATCCCAGCAGCGTCTCGGACCAACTGTTCGGGATGTCTGACAACATTATAAAACTGACCTCCCACGAAGTCGGAAATGAGTCACTGACAGCGATCCATGTTGAACGTTCGAGTGACTCCAGTCACAAGCGCGGTACCCACGAATTGAAACGGTGGTCGTGTGGCGAGCTAAGTGGGCTGGAGATTCAGCCCAGCTTCGATCTGGTCGACCATCCGAGATCGAAGCTGGGTGATGCGGCAAGGATCGAGGTTGACTTTGTCTTTGAAACAAAATGTCAGCAGCAGTATGCGATCGGCCTGAAGGAGCGATTATTCGAAACGTCAGGCTATGTGGTCAGCGCTAGAGAGTTGGGACTTGACTCTCCGGAGAGTTCTCCCATCGAGGACTTCTCGAGAAAGCAACTTCGAATCCGGATGGTCGATGCCAGTTTGCTCTACGCCACGGATGACAAAGCCAGCCTGCATTTGCTGCCCGTCACCGATTTGGGGGAAGAGCACGAATCCCTCGTAAAGTCTCTGACTTTTCCCGGTGGCGAAACGCCTCCAATCGACGAAATGTCGACGATTCCATTTTTTAGTAATCCGTCATTCTTGGTTGCCAGTAGTGAACTTCGAGATTTTCTCAGAAGTGAACATGCGGCTGGTAATGATGTCGGTCGTCGATTGCTGGATGGATTGGGAGACTACTCGTGGTCCGAGATTATTGGGGTACTTAGAAAGTTCTCTCAACAGTGCAACTACGAGCCAGCTCGTTTATTTTCCATCTTTTCTGGCGGCCGAAAACAAGAGAACGCGTCCTGTTTCTTCCTCGAAGTGTTGCTGGCAGAAGCGCTGCAGCAAGATGTGGTTTCGGTCAACTTTGGTCAACAAGCAGCACATACCTTCGTGGGAACGAAGCAGATACCGGCTCTCTGCGAGAACGAGGCGTTGGTCCGATCCACCATAACGCATTTATGCTCGCTGTTGTGGGGGGTAAAGCAACTACAAATGCCAATTGATCAAGCGGGGTGTACCCAAGCGACGTCCAATTTCGCGCTATCGAGAAAATGGTACGCAACTTTCCGACAGTATTCCGATTTCACCGAGGCGCTGTTTGGTGCGAGGGATACGGGTTTGCATCCTTTACGGTTGCCTGGTAATGTCTGGTCCAACGGTGATTGGCATCTTGGAATTTCTGCGGAGAGTATTGGAATCAGCAAAGGAATTCAGATCATCACCAAGGAATTCCTCAGCGAAGAGGCGAGCCTAGACAGATTGTATGCCGGAGTGGGGCTGCCAGTTCAAAAAAGCATATTCGACTCGGCGCGGGACAGCACTGTGGCCGGGCTGCCATTGTCGTGGTTTGTACCATACATCAACAGCGAGCGTGTAATCGCGAGATCGAAAATAGTCAGGTATGCCGCAGCAAGGCGGATCGTAATGAACCTGATGGCATATGTTGCATCATTAGACAACTTCGATCCGAATGACGAGAATCATGAGAAAACAGTAGAAAAACTTGTGTCGACATTCCAATCTGAGATTCGGATTTGGTGCCGTAATGTGGTCTAAGCAAATGCCCCGTGTCACAGATGTGACGTGCACGTTTTGTGCAATTTATGAACCGTTCAGATTCCCCAGCCCGTTATGCACTTCCAGTCATACCGAACGAAAACTTTCAAAACCCTAGCAACAGGTGTTGACTCGACACCTTGGGGTCCGATAATGGAATTAGCCTGATTCAGCATAGGCCGTGGGTTCTGTGGTCGTCACCAATAGTAAAACTACCAGTGGCGATCACGGGGCGAAGCGGCTAAGGTTGGTCAGGAATTTTGCTTTTGTGGCACCCGATTTCGCGATCAAGTGCCACTGGGTAATGCGTGTCGGTGCAGAAAAATCTTGGCGAGAAATCTCGCACGCTTTAGCCATACGGCCACTGTGGATCCAAGTTTTTCTGCACAAAGACGCAGAAGACCAAGGGGGGCGAACGGTTTCGACTGGATCGCCGGTGACTTGGGTGGCGTGCCGTGGTTGATCAGATGGCCACGTAAAAAGCTGATCAAATAATAATTGCCAACAAGCAATTCGCTTTGGTTGCCTAGTAATAGGTAACCCTGGTTCAGGAATCCCTGCCTGAGGAGTCCGAAGACCAGTCGCAATATCAGGCTGGCTCCGGTTCAATGCCCACTACGGCCGGAGCAAGATTTGTGGTGGACTGGCGGCGAGAGGGCCTTGTTGGCTGAGCCTTCCGCAACGAGAACAATCAACCAAATACGCACGTAGAGGCTCATTTCCAAGCATCTCAGGACAGGGGTTCAATTCCCCTCGCCTCCACTTCAACAAAGCCTCGCGACGAATATTCGTCGCGAGGCTTTGTGCCTTCGGCAAGTAAACGGTCTCGGCTTTGCCGGAACAAAGCCGCTTGACCCCATTTCCCATCCGGCGATTTAGACGCGCTCCAACAGCGCTACCATCTTTACACCGACACCCGTTGCCGACGCCAGATTTTGACCGGTCACCAGATTCCCATCCGCAATGCTGTTGGCAGACCACGGAGCTGCGGCGTGGAATACTTCTCCTGCTTGGTCAATGGCGTTTGCAGATCGAAAGGCACGTCGGCCCGGGCATAGTTGTCTTCCTCGGCGGTCGTGAACGAGGTGATGTTCTTGCCGCTCACCAGATAGGATCCTTTGCTCAACCTGACATTCAGCAACGCCACCCGGCCATGGCACACGGCCCCAACGACCGCCTGACGTTCATAAGCCTCCCCAACGACCTTCTTGAGCACAGGAGCGTCCGGCATATCCACCATGGGAGCAAACCCGCCGGGTACAAAGACCGCGTCATAGCGAGTGACGTTGACGGCCGACAGCTTCATCGCCTGCTGGATGCCAGCCCAACCCTCGCCCGTCGAAAACTTCAGGTGGTCCGGATCACCAGCCAGGTTCAGCCCGTCTAGGTACGGGCTCCCCCCGACAAGCTGGCAAAGTCGATCTGGTACCCCGCGTTGACAAACTCAGTGTAAGGTTGTGCGACTTCGGATAGAAATGTCCCCATTCTTGTGTTCCGGGGACCAGTTGAGCTCGCGTTGGAAACGATGATCAGGATCATCTTCGGCATGACAGCTCGCCTCAATTATCGGCAATTCGTTCTTGTTGCTGGCTTGCAAAGTGGCGCAGCTTTTCGCCGGGTGGCACGTTGCAGTTGATCAGCCTGCGCCACTTAGTCCCGCAATCGGCGACGTCGCTCAACCAGGAAGGAAGTGTGCGAACAAGTCCTAATCATTGATGCGCCGTCGCATCTTCGCATTCTGCGGTCCAGATCACCGGTATGCAACAACCACAGTTCAATGCGCAAATCGCGGCCTAGCTCCGACAGAGCGTGGGGGGCAAACTCATTGAACAGCGAGGCAAGACGGCAAACCGGCCTTCGGTTCACTTCGCTCGCCCATGTAAAAGGACTGTGCACCCAACAAGCGGCACATTGCAGTTGATCAACTTGTGCCACCCCGCGCATGCTTCGCCAGCAGTATCCATGTCCGGACTAAGGGTTTTCCCCTAGGCTGTTACTTGTCAAACCAACAACGATTCCTCAACAATTCACTATTACTTCATGTATTGCCAGAAGCAGTCGAATTCTTCAGTTTCTTCGATCTCCAATAACAACCCTTCAGCCACTGGTAATCCTGCTGGCAGTCCATCGCATTCGCCGACGAAGCTGGCCGAAACGGCACTTGTCGTTGCCAAGGTGCCCCTGTTGAATTCACCGGAGTCGATCGCACCGTGAACATCGCCATCCTCGATTCAATTCCGATCAGAATCTATCGAAAGAATCGCGCCGGTGAGTTCACCTACGCGAATGCCGCATGCATTCGAGATCTGGGGCAGGTGCGATTGGAGGACGTGCTCGGGAGAACTGACTTCGACTTCTTTGATCAGAGTCTGGCTGCACGTTGGCGTGAGCAGGAACAGCGCCTGTTCGAAACAGGGAAACCAGTCAATTCTCAAGTAGAACAGGAATTGTGGACGAACCGTCCGTCCACGTGGGTTAAAACCAGCAAGATCCTGGAACCAGAAGTTGATAGTTCTTTAGCGGACATTTGGGGAGTATCGCTAGACATTACGGATGACTATCATCATCTTCAGATGTACAAAGGGGCCGTTGAAGGTCACCGTGACGGGGTGTGGCATTACCATGCACAAACATCCGAGATTTGGGTGTCTCCACAATGTCATGAAATGCTTGGATTACCAACCGACTCTGGCAAGCTGGCGTCCGTTAAGAACTGGATCTTATTCGTTCATCGCAGAGATCGCGCACGAGTCATTAGCACGTATCGCTCACTGACTGTTGACCTCCCCCACGGCGAGGTGGATTGTCGATTTGTCAATGCTTTCAACGTGGATGTCTTTGCGCGAATTCGATTGACATCTGAGTTTGACGAGCACGGCGTACTGGTTGGGGTGTCTGGATCGGTCAGCGATCGATCCGAATACGAGCGAAAGTATCGTTCTCTGCTTGATCTGGTGCCAAGTTTCATCTTTGTCAAGAACAAGGAACTGAGATTTGAGTTTGTCAATAGGGCCCTGGCTGATGCTTACGGCGACGACCCGGACAACATGGTCGGCAAGACTGACGCACACTACAACAAGAATCTCAAGCAATTGGCGCGGTTCCGCGAGGCGGATCTGGCCATCCTGGAGGGGCGGGAGAAGCGTATTCACATCCCGGAAGAAACCTTTGATCACCAGAATTCCGATCGACTGATGCTAACGACAATTAAGGTGCCGCGTCCGGGCGTCCCCGGCGAACCGGAGGTCACCGGTGTCGTGGGCGTGGCAACGGACATCACCGACTTCGCCCGGACCCGACGAATCTTCGAGACCCTCATTGCCCATATCCCGGATGGCGTGTTTTTCAAGGATCGTAGCGGGCAGTACCGCCACGTGAATCCTGCGATGGAGAAGTACCTGTCTGAGCACAACCCAATTCCCTGGGAAGGGAAGACAGACTTTGACTTCTTCGCGCCGGAAATTGCCAATGAATGGAAGTTGCAAGACGAAGCCGTGTTTGGCTCCGGCAAACCGGAATTGGGAGACGTCAGTGAGACTGATATCCGTGGCGAGACTCAATGGCGACGAGCGAGCAAGGTGCCGGTCATGTCGCTGGATGATGAAGTGATTGGCCTGGTCGGTATCACCCACGATTTGACTGAAGAGCGCAGCATTCAATTCGAACTACGCAATAAGACGAACCTGTTGCAGGCAGTTCTGGATACGATGCCCCTGCAAATATCGCTGCAAGCGCCGGATGGGACCTATCAACTGTGCAACCGTGAATTTGCCAAGTTCTTTGGGGTGGACAATCCTGCAAACATACTGGGCAAACGGCCGGATGAGGTGATTCAGGATCCCGATGCTCGTGTCACCTTGACGGCGTTGCTAACACAAGCACAGCACGGGATTGAGATTAAACAGCATGCGCTGACGGAACTGGATGGAAATCTGAATCGGCAGCGGCTGCTGGTCAGTCTGTATCCAGTGAAATTCGACGGAGTTGACAATGCCACGCCGTCAATCTTGACGATCCGAGACAACCTGACGAATGCTGCCAAGGAGGTACGTCAGCGACACCAGACGCAAGTTGAATTGATGGATTGGATACGCCGTGAAGAGAATGAGGTACGCCGAGTCTATTTGGTGTTGCTGGGACTAACCCACGTCGAAGCGCTGGGTTTGAATCGCGCCCTGCTGTTCCGCCGCCGGTTGCGCAACAGAGTCAAGTTGAAGTTTGTGCTGGCGATCGGGCAACCGTCGCAAGCCGCCGCGAAGGCCTTTGAGAAATCTACACCTGAATTGGAACGGCTGACGGTTACTGAATGCCTTCGTAAGTTCGATGAGTCCGGTCAATCGCTCGATAGGCCGTTGAATGAAGCTTTTCACTCGCAGTTCAGTCGATTGCTGTCGAATGGAATTCTGGTCCGCGACATTGAGTGTGCCGAGAAAGAAGGCAAAGCGCTGGTGAGCACGGTGCCGTTTGAAGAGCAGGATGAACCGCTATGGAGATCGCTGCGTCGTATCGACTCGAAGCAGGCCGTTTATGGGATTATCCCGATTGATGACACCGAAACCTGGCTGATCGTGGCCGACAATGTCAGATCGGGTAAGAACATTAATTCAGAAGGAGTGACAGGGAGCCAGGAATCAACCCATCAAGACATCCTGGCATATTGTCGGGCGGCCCAGATCGCCATCGCCGCAGCCAAGCAGAATGCCGACCATCGAGCGCGAATCTCCAGTCAGATTGCATGGCGCACCATTTCCGGTGATATTTCGCATCGCTTGGAGAATATTTTTCCGTTCACGCAATCTCGAATCAAGCAGATGCTTTCGGGAGTCGAATCAGCCGATCAACGCGAGCGTTTGCTGTTAATCCAGTCGGATCTAAATCGCGCGTTGCGGCTGATCAAAGGGTTCAGGCGCCATGCGCCTCCGATTACCCCCGCTATCGGGAAGTCGCCGGCGGTACGGGTCGAGGATTTTCTGAAACGCGTCAAGGCGCATATCGACCTGCACGTCAACGTGACCATCCATGCCCCGGCGCATAATATCGCGGGCTTGTGGCTGCGCGCCGACGATCAGTTGATTCAAGATTGCTTCGCCCAACTGGCAGCTAACTCGCAAATGCACTCGAAACTGGAAAATCCGGCTTGCACGATTCGCGCCATGTCCTTTGAATCAGTTGAGAGATTTCAACTGGGACCGCGGCATGACCATTGGCTGGAGATTCAATTCTCGGATAATGGGGTGGGGGTTCCCAAGCAGTTCAAAGAGCGGATCTTCGAGCCTATGTTTACGCGGCACAAGGACGGAAGTGGCATGGGATTGGCAATTGCGAGAAAGGTTGTGGAAGCACACGGGGGGCGAATCCGCGAGATTGGGGCTTTGAATGACGGCGCGTTGTTCAGTATTATCCTGCCGCTGTCCTTACAAAAGCCTGTCTAACAAAGTTTGACCATACGATTGAGGCATCAGGGTCTCACTCGAGCATACTGTATCAAATTGGTGCTGACAATTGGTTGCAATCGGGGCTGTAAAGGGACATCCAAATGCTCGAGACTGGAGTGAATGAGATCAAAGTTCTGATTGTCGATGACGAAGAATCTCCCGTTCACGAGCTCATGGACAGCTTTTCCGTGCGACGTATTCCCGGAATCTCGTTCATCGTCCACTCTGCGAAAAGCGTCGAGGAGTTTCAGACATTCGTTAGGACAGATTCCGTTCCAGACGTGCTAATCGCAGATTTGAAGCTGACTGAAGATAAGGGAGTCGAGTGCGGTGTCGATGAGGTTATTTCTTGGCAGATGATCTTGAATCCCGAATCAATCGTGATTGTTCATTCCGCCTTTCCCTGCGAGGGAAGGGATAAGATCGATCTGGAAGATCTCGATCCCACCGCCGAAGCAGTCGATATCTGCGTGAGGGCCATGCGAGCGGGTGCCTGTGCATGCTATAAGAAGTCGGAAGATAGCGCCGACTATGTGGTCGATCAAGTGATCCGCGAAGTCGAAAGCCGACGGAGTCACGAAGTCGGTTTTGATGTTGCCTGGTGGAATTCCCACCGAAGTGATTTGGAATCCAATTATGGTGGCCGCGCAATTGCAGTGCGCGGACAGCAAGTCATCGCCGATGGCGATACCGTGCCGGAGCTACGAGACAAGTTACGACAAGTCGTGCTGCAAGGCGCGTTACCCACGATTCTCCTTATTCCCAGCGGGGACGAATGAAATGAGTCAGCCGAAGCCGGGCCAGGTCTTCTGTCTGAAAGTCCGTTCCTCGTTTCCACACTATTCAAATCGGACGCGAGAAAAGAGGTTCATCGGACTGCCATCGCTGCAGATTCGATTGTCCGCGAGACCAAATGATTCTTCTTCCGGATATGGCTTCCTGCGCTGGCTCAGCCCCGGACAATCGCCCAGCCGAGCTCCGCTTGTACACCTTCCTGTGATCGATGCCATTGTGGACACCGGGGCTTCGCGTTGCGTCATTTCCTCGTCGGATGCCTATGACACATTCTCATCGCTGCGTGGAAGGGATTTGAAGGATCTGAAGGAGAAATCGATTACCTTGCCGAACGGCATGCCGATGAAAGGACAGGAATTGATGATGGAAATGCAGGTTGTCGGCATCCAAGGGACATGGGTGGTGCCGTTCCTCGTTTCTGACAGACTGCATACGCCGGTCTTATTGAGTTGGAAACAACTTCGACGTCTCCTGCCCCCCGTGTGGTGGATCGATGGAACGTCGCTCCTTCTGGGTGACCTAGTGAAAAGGTAGATCCAATTCTGCGTTTGTGCGATTGGCAGGGCATTGGTGGTTTCACCTCATCTTACTGGGCGCTCGCCGGGTGGCATCGGACCTCGAACCCGAGCGAAGCGAAATGGTGACCTGCTCACGAAAACTACCTAATTGCGAATCTCTGCTCGCCGGCACCTCGTGGCGGCACGCCTCTCTCCAACTGACGCACCTCAGTCAGTCGCCTCGGGCTACCAGGGTCGGCCCCAGTCGAAAGCGATGCTGTCGATTGGTGCTGGCAGCGAGCCCTTGTAGTCAGCGGCGCCCAGCGTTCGCAGGTCGGCCGGGATCAGGGCTTCTGCTTTCAGCAGAGTTTTCTCCGCCTGCGCGTGCTGACCGACTTTCTCTTCGGCCATGGCGCGGACAACCAGAGCAATCGTGCCAGGCTGCCAATTCAGATCCTTCAACCTTGTGGTCCATTCGATCGCTTCGGTTGGTTGGCCCGCGCGATAGGCCACCAGAGCACAATTGGCGACAAGCCAGTCATGGGATCGATCCCACTTCGGATCATTTGTGGACTCGCGCAGGAGCTTGATTGGTAGTTGCGAATGCTCGATGCCATTCGGCAGGATCAAACAGGTCTTGATCAACGAGTCGGCGGTTTCCGCATCGAGAACAATCAACCCAATACGCACGTAGAGGCTCATTTCCAAGCATCTCAGGACAGGGGTTCAATTCCCCTCGCCTCCACTATGGTAAAACGGCCCTTGAACACCGCGTTGTTCAAGGGTTGTTTGTATTATAGCTGCCATCACTTGCGAGTCATGGTGTCACTTGCGAACTGTGTTTCAAACACCCAATCGCAGTTTTACGGCTCGTAATCGAAGACGTGTTTCCCGTTGATCTTACGCAGTTCAATCGTTCCGATGCCTCCTTGCGGAAAAGCGAAAGACTGGCGGGCTAACTCCCTTCATGCGGGTGCCTGTAAGATGGGCGGATGGGGGATTGGTTTTGACTTAACTGATATTCGCGATACGAAATACGACCAACTTGCCCGTTGATAGCCCTTTGGCGTGATTTGGCATCGGATATGCTTCATATCTATTTCGAACACGTGAATTCAGATTCGCTCACCAATCGAGCATGTCTCTCTTGATGATGATTCATCAGCTTGCGAGTCGTGGTGGCATCATCGCAAATCGGAACTAGTGACATGCGTAATGTGCTGACGGATCTGGTGATCCGATATGGGAAACTCTGGATCGGGTTTTGGCTCGTCCTGGCAATTGGTGCAATCGGCATCGTCACTGGATGGGTGAACTCTTTCAGTTTCTTGCCGACGCACGTTCCGGGCTGGCATCAAGTCGCGGCTGACGGAGAATCTGTACGCCTGCCCGCGAATGTGCCGACGACTCGTGGGGAGCTGCTTTTCAATCAGGCATTTCCTGCCGAACGGCTGGGAAGCAAGGTCGTTGTGATTGTTTACAGAGAGCAATCACCCCTCACCGAATTGGATCGCGCATTCATCGAAAACGAGGTGACGCCACGACTGATCGAGATCCAAGCTGAGCCAGGAACAACCATTAAACGAGTCCGCGATTTCAACGATCGCGGTATCGGAAAAATTCTCGACAATCGAACCGGTGAAGCCACATTAATCGTGGTGGACCTGCAGCATGATTTTCTGGATCAACGAAACAAGCTGTCCGTCGACCGGGTTCAGCAGATGATCGAGTCCCTCCGCGGGGCACATTCGTCAACAGTACCTGCGGGGCTGCAGATCGCGCTGGGCGGTTCCGCAACCGTTGGCAGAGATCTCGTTCAAGCCGCCGGAGACGACGCGCAGACTTTGAATCAGTGGCCCATCCTGGTGATTATTGGCTTGTCGCTCGCGCTCTTTCGTGCACCTCTCGTCGCGTTGATGCCAGCGTTTGTCACATATGTTTCGCTGCAAATCTCACTGGCCGGGCTGATTCTCCTGGCGTGGGCCGGATCGACGGGGATTGAGCCGTTGACCCTATTGCGTCCGTTTGCGGGACTGCAGACATTCGTTTGCATCCTCGTGTATGGTACGGGTCTCAACTACAGCATTTTTTTCATCGCGCGCTACCGCCGGGAGATCGACCGTGGAGCGACTGTCGATCACGCATTGGCTGCGGCACTCGGAAATTCCGGTACGACTGCTGTCGCCAGTGTGGGGACGATTTTCTGCGGGATTGGAACGATGCTGAATGCGTCGTTCGTGAAATATCAGCAGGTCGGTGGGGCGATCGTACTGGCATTGGGGATTACTCTCGTCTGCTCGCTCACCTTGTTGCCTGCCTTGCTCAGAATGGCGGGCAAGTATGCCTTCTGGCCGCGTCCGGTTGGGGGAGATGCCCCTAAATTGAACTCGGCGTTATCGGCGGGTGTTCTGCCTCCTGCTGATCCACCGCCAGTTGCTGATCGAGGCTGGGCGATGCTCAACCGGCACCCCTTCCTCGTCTGGTCGACGATCGTGGCAGTGATGCTCCCCTTGGCTGTGACCGGAGTCGTCCTTCACACTAAGACCAGTTATGGAGTCGTTGGCGATCTCCCGCCAGATTCGACTGGCGTCGTCGGGGCATTGGCGATTGAGAAATACTTTGGCGCGGGAGAATGTGGACCGGTCACCGCGTTGCTCCACAATCGTCAGATCGACTTCTCTTCGCCCGACAGCTACGAGATGTTTGAGCCGGCGATTACGACATTGACTGAGAAGAGACAACAGCTTGATATTTTCGATATCCGAAGTCTGATGGACCCGCTCGGATTAGAAATCGAAGCAGGCGTTCTGGTACGCGGGATTGCCAAGAGATTCTACATCAGCAGGGTCCCCGAGCATGAGGGGCACGTGATGCAGTTCGACTTGCTCATGCGAGACGATGCATTTTCACCCGACACCAGGCGACAACTGCAGGTCATCGGACAGACTCTGCGAGACTCGTTGCCGGAATCAATTCGAGCTGAGACCGAATTATTCTTCATCGGAACGACCGCCAGCGTGATGGACCTGAAAGCGATCACGGAACGCGACCAGATCGTGCTGGATAGCGGGATGCTGGTGATCGTATTCCTGGTGCTGATCGTGATCTGGCGAAAGGTGGCGGTCCCCTGTTATTTGATTCTCAGCGTCTGCTTCGTCTACTGCGCAACACTGGGGTTGACTGCCACGATCTTCTGGATGCTTGATCCGGGCTTCGCTGGTATGGATTGGAAGGTACCCATTTTTCTGTTTACGATCCTCGTGGCACTGGGCCAAGACCATAACGTGTTCCTGATTTCACATATCAAAGAAGAACAACTCGCGAGTGGCATGAGCGGCGGAATTCGAACCGCGCTGACCTCGACTGGAAGCACCTTATCGAAATGCAGTCTGCTCACCGCGGCCGCGTTTTTCTGCTTGGCTGTCAGCGGCCATTTAAGTGGTTCGCGACAACTTGGAACGGCTCTCACAATCGGGATACTCCTCGACATGTTTGTGGCCCGACGCATTCTATTCCCTGCGTGGCTACTGATGTTCGAACCGAATCGTAGCCGAACTCTTACGAGCAATTCGGTCGTCGAACCACCTGCGAGTTGACAAGAATGAAACGGAAGTCGACTTGTTCTCTAGATGGATCAGGCAACAGGCAACGCTTCCCTTTGCAACGAGAGTTATTCGAGTTGGTTAGATGGGCTACTGCCCCTTCTGGACCAATGGCTGTTAGCATTTATGCCGCAATGAGTTAGGCCAAGACGGACTTTCGAGCCATGTTTCTTCCCACGCTGGTTATTGGACCCGTCCGGTAATGGGTTGTGCACGGGTAGGCATGTGATGTTAAGATAAGAAGTGGTTTATGTCTGGATCGGTTCAGGCCGATCTCCGATAGAAACTGTCAAACAAAGTAGAGCCGTCCTGCCTTCGACCTCAGCTGTCACTCCGTCTGAACGAACGGTTTGGAATCGTCCGAACTGCCTCGCCACCCGCCAAAAAGCCAATCCATGCGAAATCTGATCGTCGCTATTCTCCTGGTGTCCGCTCCTGTTTGTTGGGCACTGGCCGCGGAACCGGTCGGCACACCGTTGACGTTTCAGCAAGTTCGCGAGGCAGGTCGAGCGAAGTCTCTGTTTTTGAAAGAGACCGAGAAGAAGCTTGAAACAACGCCGGCCATTCCCACAGCCAATCTGGATCACTTCCGTAAATCCATTGCGCCGGTCCTGGCCCAAAAGTGTTTGGCTTGTCACGGTCCAGAGTCGACCAGGGCGAATCTGCGAGTCGACCGCTTGAATCCGGATTTGCTGGCTGGGCCCGACGTTGACCGCTGGCGTGGTATCTACAAGGTCCTCAGCAATTCCGAAATGCCGCCCGACGATGAGGAAGAATATAAGCTGGCCGATGCCGATCGTCAGAATATTGTCAACTGGCTCAGCGAGGAAATGAGTAAGGCTTCCATTGTTCGCCGCAATAGTTCGGCGAATTCATCGTTTCGCCGGATGACGAAATACGAATACAACTATGCCCTGCAGGATCTCCTTGGTCTGCCCTATCCGATCGCGAACAGCTTGCCACCCGAGACGGCATCGGAGGACGGGTTCAAGAACAGTTCTGACCTCTTGCAGATGTCGGCCATGCAGTTTGAGGCCTATCGCGAGTTAGGGCTGAAAGCGCTCCAGCGAGTGACCGTCACCGGCGAACGTCCACCGCCTGTCACGTACCTCATTTCGATGCAGGAAGTGATGACCGGTTTGAAGTTCGACGATGAAAAGGAAAAGCGACGGTTCAACAAAGCAGACGAAAAATCTCGCGGCCACCAGCACAGGTCGCACCTGCTCAATCGAGCAACGGGTGACGGGATCCTGTTCCACGAAGGGAACGCGATTCTCAAACCTGGCGAGCATGCGGGCCACAACCCGGACGTTTCGCCGGTGGTCGTCGTCCTGCCGCGATCAAACGAATTGAAACTGAATCTGGATCGCTTCCTACCTGACGAAGGCATGATGCGCGTCCGGATTCGCGCGGGACGCACGACAAACGAACCCAACGAGTACACCAGTCTGCGCCTGGTCTTCAGTGCTCATACCAGTAACAACGCAAACTTCTCGAACGTTGTCAGCCAGCGGGATCTGTCCGTTACGGCATCGGCCGACAAACCGGAGTTCATTGAATTCGACATCCCGCTCAGCGAAATCCAGCGCAACCCGTTTCGCAAACTGGAAACCACGTTCCCCAGACGCGATGAATTCCTCCACATCCGCAACGAGTCCAACTCTCACGGTGGCAAGGAACCGCTGCAGGTGATGATCGATTACATCGAAGTCAGCGCACCGCACTTCGATCAGTGGCCGCCGCAAAGCCATCTCAATATTTTCGTCGAGAGCAAGAACAAAAGCGATGAGCAGAGTTACGGTCGTGAGGTGCTGACTCGTTTCCTGGAACGCGCCTGGCGACGTCCTGTCGCTGCTGACGAAGTGGGTCCGTACATGGAACTGTTTGCCAAATATCGTCCCGACTTTGACACGTTCGAAGGGGCCATGCTGGAAGTGTTGGCCACGGCCCTGGCCTCCCCGGAGTTCCTCTATCTGACGCAGAGGTCTCCCGCCGGAAATACCCAACAACCAGGGACAATCAGTGATCTGGAGCTGGCGACTCGGCTGTCGTTCTTCCTCTGGTCGAGCGTGCCAGATCAGGAGCTGTTGGAACTCGCGAGACAAGGCAAGCTGAAAGATCCCGTCGTCTTGAACGCGCAAGTTGATCGTATGCTGGCCGACGCTCGCGCTGAGCGATTTGGCCAACACTTCGCGGAGCAGTGGCTAGGCCTGGATGGTATGGAAAGCGTCACGCATGTCAAAGACGACGCGCTGCGAGAAGCGATGCGACAAGAGCCCATCGCGTTCTTTCGAGAAGCCCTGCGAAACAATAGCAGCGTGATGGACTTCCTGCATGCGGATTACGTCGTGGTCAACGAACGATTGGCACAGCACTATGGGATCCCGGGGGTCTTCGGTCCCCATTTTCGCGCGGTACCCATCGTTGCGGACACGCATCGGGGCGGCATGTTGACAGCCGCGGGAATGTTGACGATGAATTCCGACGGCACGGATTCTCACCCGTTGAAACGTGGCGTCTGGCTGCTGGAGCGGATTCTTCAGGACCCGCCACCACCGCCGCCGGCCAATGTTCCGAAAGTCGATCTCACCGATCCGCGAATTCTGCAGATGACGCTCAAGGAACGCATCGCCGACCATCGCAACAAGGCGGCTTGCGTTTCGTGCCATTCGCGAATCGATCCCTGGGGGATCGCGTTCGAGAACTACGATGCCTTGGGGGTCTGGCGGGCAAACATTAAGGACAAGCCGGTCGATGCGACTTCGGCCTTGTTCAACAAGCAGGAATTGGCTGGAGTGGATGGTCTCAAGCGGTACCTGCTGACTGACCGACAGGATCAATTTGCCAGGGCCATGGTTCACAAGATGTCGGCCTATGCTCTAGGCCGGCCCCTGACTTTTGCCGATCATGCGGATGTTGACGCCCTGACGACCCGGTTCAGAAGAGACGGAGATCGGGTTGCGGATCTGATACATTTGGTCGTGAACAGCAAACTTTTCCATTCGAAATAGAAACTCCTTACCCCGAAGGGGTTTCACAACAAAGCCCAGGGTTCGACGTGTACTCACGGCGTACCCTGGGTAGGCAGACTTTGAAAAGGCATACCCTGAAAGGGTTCCACAACCAGGCGAATAGATTTGAGAGGTGAAGAAATGTCTCAATCGCTGGCTCAAATCTATTTGCACATCGTCTTTTCAACGAAGGACCGAGCCGAATACCTTGAGGATCCGTCATTTCGCCAGGATCTTCACAAATATCTGGCGGGGGCATGCAATCAATTGGACTGCCCGGCAATCATCGTTGGAGGAGTTGCGGATCATGTGCACATCGCCTGCCGCCTGGGGTGATGCATTGAGGTCAATATCTTGCTGCGCGAATTGAAGCGAGAGAGTTCCAAATGGGTCAAAGTCGAGGCACCTAAACTCGGAGATTTTTCATGGCAAGGGGGATATGGAGCCTTCTCTGTCAGTCCTTCGCATCTGGACGCCCTCGTTGAATACATTCGCAATCAAGAAGAGCACCACCGCACCGAAACATTCAAGGACGAATTTCGACGGCTATGTCGAATCTACGGAGTGGAACTCGATGAGCGCTACGCTTGGGATTGAGGTTGGAGATATTCGCAATTGTCAAAGAGTTCAAACGCGAGTTGTGGAACCCTTTCAGGGTACAATTTGTAAATTGCTGACTTACCCAGGGTACGCCACGCGTACGTGGCGAACCCTGGGCTTTGTTGTAGAACCCCTTCGGGGTAAAGACCAAAAACTGCACACACTGCGCAACTTCATTAGCGGAATGAAATCGTAATGACTCATAAACCAGTGACCTTTGATCGTCGGACTTTCTTGCGTGGTGCTGGCATCGCGTTGGCGTTGCCGTGGCTCGAATCAATGGCGCGGGCCAATTCCGCCTCGCAAGTCACGCCCAGGCGATTCCTGAGCGTCTATCATCCGGATGGTGTCGGTCTGCCGCTGAAGTCCGACCCGGCGTGGAATGACTGGAGCTGGTTCCCGCGTGGTGGCGAGAAGGATTTCCAACTGACCAAGGTCCTCGACGTGCTCGAGCCGTTGCGGAGCGACATCACAATTTACTCCGGGCTGTCTCACCCGGCGGCCAGAAAGGTGCATGGGCATTCCAACGCCGATCAATACCTGACCGGTGCCGACATCGGCGGTGAGGGTCCCTACAAGAACTCCAATTCCCTGGACCAGGTCATTGCCGAGCATGCTGGCGAATTCACCCGGCATGCTTCGATGGTGATGTCGACCAACGGCGGCATCGGCGGTCCACGCGGCGCGCAGACTCAGTCGTACAACCGCGAAGGCCGCCCGATTCCGGCCATGAACAGGCCGAAGCAGATTTTCGATACGCTGTTTGTCACCAGCGGGAAAGATGCCCACGCCCGGCTGGCCCGCAGCAAGAGTGCCCTCGATTTGCTGATTGCGAATACCAGGTCGCTCGAAAAGTCGCTTTCGAATCAGGATCAACAGACGCTCAAACAGTATCTCGATGCCGTACGCGATACGGAGCTCAAGCTGGTGAAAGCGCAGAAATGGATCGATACGCCGATCCCTGCCGTCGATACCAGCAAGCTCCATCTGGAAGCCACACCGGAGGAAGCCCGGCTGTACTTCCAAACCATGTACGAGCTGATTTACCTCGCCTTCCTCAGCGATTCCACGCGCGTCGCGACGTTCCAGTTGGGACGTGAGAACGGCGAAGGTCCTCACGATTTGTTATCCAAAGCGGTGGGCCTGAACGGTGCTCATGGCCTGACCCACGCTGTCAAACAGCCCGATGGCTGGAAGAATCTCGGCACCTACAACCGCTACCAGGCCGAAGAATTTGGTCGCTTCGCACAGAGGCTGAAGGAGACGCCCGAACCGACCGGCAACGGCAATATGTTGGACAACACCTTCGCCATGCACGGCTCGGCTTCGAGCAGCTTTCACCTGTCGCGCAACTACCCCATTATCTCTGCCGGCGGAAAGAATCTGGGCTTCACCAACGGCCGGTATCTGAAGTTCGGCAAGGGCAATGAAGACAATCAGGCCGGCGCCGGAATCGACACCGATGCCGGCTGGCAAGATGAAGTCCGCATTGAGGAAGAACCGCTCGCTTTGCTCTTTACCACTCTCTTGCAACGCTTTGGCGTCGAGACCGATTCCTTTGCCGGAGTGACGGGCACGTTGAATCGGGTTTAAACGACTCCAGTTCGCCTGACGCACACTATGGCGTGGGGCCAGTGGGCTATCTGTCACAAAAGGTGCAGACGGCGAGCAGCAGGCGCAATACGCGTCGACGCGCAATGGCCGACGAACTCGGCATGCACTTCAGGGTGCAGTGAATGCTCCGGCGTCGTATTTTTTCCAGAATTCGGCGCTGGGCATCAATTTGTCGTGCGCAATCCCAATTTCCATCAGGGAATCCATCTCCCGCAGGGCTGGTAATCCCTTCAGGTTTGGTTTTGGCGTGAACGACAACTTCTTCAACTTCATCCCCGCCAGCGGCGAAAAGTCCGTAATGGGCGTCTCGTGGCAATACAGCTGTTCCAGGGGCATTCCCTTGAGCGGTGACAGGTCAGCCACTTGAGTGACAAAGCAGGCCAGAAATGTGAGTCGCATCTCTTTCAGCGGGGAAAGGTCTGCGACTAGGCAATTGTCACACGACAAAACAGTCAGTGGCATCCCCCTCAAGGGCTCAAGATTCTTGACATCCCAATTTCCGGAAACTCCGAGTGTTTGAAGGGGCAGTCCTGAAAGCGGGGTCAAGTCTGTGTTGCCCGGGCCAAAGCAGGAGAATGCCGTGAGTTTCAATCCCCTCAGCATGGAATAATCGACAACTTCTTGCGAGCAAGTCAGATTGCTTACTTTCGTTCCCTGTAACGGTGACAGGTCGAGTTGCCTCGCTGGATTCTTTTTCGCATAACATCCCAATCGGACTAATTCGGGGAATGCGAGCAGCGGTGACAGATCGGACACTTTGTCCGTGTAGATCATTAATTCAACAACGTTGCCGTCCTGAACGACCGGGAGGCTCGATGCATCCCAGAAGTTTCCATAAAGCTTCCCATCAAACCCAGGATTCAATTCCTGTAGCTTCTGGCCGACCATCGCCACCTGCTTCTCGGGGGGCTGCGTTTTCGCGCCCTTGACCCATTGGTCGAAGCCGGGTGTTTGAAAGGCGAGCGTTTTCGGAGCCGTGTTTCCGAATTCGCCAGCGTCATACTTCTTCCAGAATTCCGTGGCGGATATTGTGGGATGCCCTGGAACCGAGATGGATTCGAGCGAATTCATCTCGCGGAGCGCGCTCATTCCCGAGGTAATATTCTCGGGAGAAAAGGACAAGGTCTTCAACTTCAGGCCTTGCAATGGCGCGAGATCCGATATTGGCGCATTGACGCAATGCAGCACTTCGAGCGGCATCCCGTTCAACGGCGAGAGATCGGAAACTCCAGTCGACGTAATCGTCAGTGATTGCAAGGGCATTCCCTTGAGCACGGAAATGTCCTTGATATTTGGATCGTTGATTATGAATGACTGCAATTTCATGCCTTCCAGTGGAGACAGATCCGCATCTGCGAGGCTACTCAAACTGAGATTGGTGAGTGGCATGTTTTTGATTGGCAAGAGACTCCTGATCGGACTGCCTGTAGAGGATAGGAAGCCCAGGCGCATTTCGCTCAATGGAGTCAGGTCCTCAACCAAGGTGCTCTGGAAACAGAGGTTCGACAGGTGCATCTCGCGGAGGGGACGGAGGTCGCTGAGTTTGCTTCCATTGTACCCGCTACAGCTCAGTTGTCTCAGCCCGCTCAATGCCAGCACTGGCGAAATATCGCTCACCTGATTCGTGAAAAAACCAATCTCCCTGACCACACCGCCTTCGACACCAGGACTTCCGCCCCACATGCCGGTGATCTTCCCGTCGAACTGCGGATTCAACTCGATCAACTTCTTTTTGACTGCGGTCAACTGCTGCTCGGCAGGCATGTCAGCCACGCTCTGCACCCATTTTTTGAAGCCGGGCGATTTCCAGGGTTCGCCGCCCGCGACCTGTGTCTTTTCCTGCGGATCCAAGTCTGCCTTGTTCGCATCCGGTTCCTTCACCTTGACGACACGTTTGCCACTTTTGGCATTGCCACTCAAGAACACAACTGCCACCAGGACCAACGCGCCCAGCACGCCGCCGCCGATCAGCAGATTCCGTTTGTCTTTAAGGATCGCCTGCCAGTCAGATTTCGGCCCAATTTGCTGCGGCGTGCGGACAGGTGGTTTCTTCTGAACGACCGATTGCTGGGCGAACTCGACCTCTTTCAGGAAATTCGTCAGCCCTGGATCCGACACCGCAAATGATGGCGGTGGCGGAGCCACCGTCTGTCCGCCGGCACAGCCTTCCAGATCGGCAATGACTGCCGCCATGTTCTGGTAACGGTCTTCGGCTCTCTTCGCCACCATCTTCTTGAAGATGGTCTTCAACTGATCCGACACTTGCGGACAAGCGGCTTGCAGATCGGGGATGGGATGTTCTCGATGGGCCAGCAGTTTGGCCATCAAGCTGTCGCCGTCGTAAGTGGCCCTGGCGGTGAGCAGGAAGTACAGCGAGCAACCCAAGGCGTAAATGTCGGCTCGGGCATCAGCCGTCTTGGTGTTCAGGGCTTGCTCCGGAGCCATGTAATCGATGGTCCCCATCACCGCCCCGGTGCTGGTGAGCTCCGCCTGTCCGACTTCCCCATGAATGCGCGCCAGGCCCATGTCCAGAATCTTGACCGTCCCCTTTTTATCGAGCAGCAAGTTGGCCGGCTTGATATCCCGGTGGACGATTCCCTCGGCATGTGCGAATTCCAGACCCCGGGCCGCTTGCAGGACGTAGTTGACCGCCTTATCCACGGCCAGCGGGCCATTCTTCTTGACGATCGCCGACAGATCGCTCCCATCCACCAGTTCCATGACCAGAAAGTGGACGCCGTTGGCCTGATCGGCATCGTCAGCGGCGATGATGTTGGGGTGACGCAGTTTGGCCGCCGCCGTGACCTCGCGTTCGAAGCGGGCAATTGCTGCTTTGTCTTTGGTCATGGCGGCGGGCAGCAATTTGATCGCGACCATCCGGTGCATCCGGCGATGCTCGGCCTTGAACACCTGCCCCATGCCGCCCGCCCCGATTTTCTCCATCAGAACGTAGTTGCCCAGAATCAGCGACTTGCCCTTCCCCCTGTAGAGCTCTTCGGCCTGAAACTTCGTCAGCTTCTTCTGGCGCACGAGTTCCCGAGCAAGATCTTCTGCATCTTTGGGAGCTGCCTTGGGCGGCACAAAGTCCGCGAGCGTGTCGCCGGCGAGTAAGCCGCTGTCTTCAACGTACTTGATGAACTGTTCGAGAGGAGTGGCCATATCCGGGTTCAACGTCTCCTGCAGTCAATTGGCGCAACTTCTAATGCGCAGTCAGGGCCATCTTGCTTAAGACATCCGCCAATTACCAGCAGGCCTTCAGAGTGTTCCTCGCCCCTGACGTGGAATGCGAGATTCTCTCTCACCTGCAAATCGCCACCCCACGTTTGGAGATTCCGGCCGCCACGAATATGAAACGACCAGTTCAATAATCGAAGCTGCTGATTTGGTTGGTCGGCTGCCCTCCGACACTGGTCAAACCGCATCGCGGCGGCCAAGCCACACCGCCATTTGGCAACTTCGTGCCAACGAAAGAATTAAAACCCGCCAGAGGGGCCCCTACCGCTGACGATGTTGCCCGACCCCTGACGATACTGATTGTAATCGCTGGGTGGCATATTTTCTTGAAGCTGCGTGAACGATGCAAGTCAGAGGCTGGTCACCGTTAGAGCGTGCATTAAGACGGACCGGCGGCAGGTAGGTCCAGCCAGCCTCTGAGTCGTTTCGCTTTCGCTGGATCAAAACTCAGTGCCGCCCAGCGATGTCAAGCGGGACTCCCCTCGATTGCAATTCCAACCCGAAGCTATGGTCACGACGTCGTTGATCTCCGCAGGAGACAACAGCTGCGGGGAATCTTAGAGCGAGTCTTCTAATTCAACTAGGAGGGTGGCTAGGTCTGGAGCGTACTCGCGAAGACCCGGATTTGTCCCGCACACCGGGGCTTCAGGAGTACCTTCCAGCCCCCGGCCACCCAATTAGAAGACATGCTCTTAGAAAAGAGCGAAACTTGAACTTAGGTGGTGCGTCCTTCAGGGAGTCTGGATCGCATACAGGTCGGCATCCTTCATGACGAAACGCAAGCGGACTGGCTTCCCGGCAAGCTTGCTCACGTCGCTCCCCTGCTTCCATGTGACCACTTGATCGATCCGATCGCCGAAGATTTCCACACAGTCCTCCAGCGCGAAGCCGGGAATTGACTTGCCGGACGCATCCTGAATTTCGACCTGGATCGATCCAACGGCACTGGTCGAGGAATTCATTTCCAGGCGATTGCCGGAGAACAGGATCGGCTTGGTAACCATCTCACCTCCCTGGCGGTCCGCGTGGATCGACACGAACCCATCCATTCGCAACGACAACCGCCGCAGCCGGGTGGCTTTGTTGAAATAGCTTTCGGTGGCGTAGATGGAAAGTTCGGGGATGCCTTCCGCCGTGTCGGACTTGGTTTGAACGACGCCCCAGGCAGGCAGATTGTTTCTCGAAATCCAGCAGTCAACTGACAATCCCGGCCGGATGAAGGCTTCGGGCCAGCGGTGGAACTGCTGTCCGTCCCGGCTCGTCATGAAGAGGGCGTCGGTAATCCCCAACTCGCCCGGTTCAGGGTTGCGGAAGCCCGTAATCGTGGGAACCCCTGCCATCGTTTGCGAGGACCGCGAGGCAACGTACCGCATCGGGAAACCCAGATAGATATGCGGCGCCCGCATGTAGGGATTCACCGCGTTGGTGTAGAGCTCTTCTTTCGCCGCCCCGGGATATTCCAACCAAATCGGATCGGTCCAGTGGATAAAATCGGTGGATGTGCTGGTCACAATGGCACGTTGGCCGTCGCGGAGATCGCGGTGGAATTCCACATAACGCTGTCGCGTGGTATCCCAGAAGGCCAAATTCAAGGAATCAAATGCGCCCTTCGTAATGACGGGTGTCTCTTGAATTAGCGACCAATGAAGTCCGTCGAGCGACTGATAGGCACCTAGCCCCCCTTGTTTTTGGGGCGTTCCCATAATAATCGCCACGGCCTTGTAGCGTTGCTCGGGCTTGCAGTCCGGATTGGTATCCTTGAACGGCGCAAAGGCGTGGGTGCCGTCGGGGCCCGCCCAAACGATATTATTCTGTTTCGAGCCATTGAACTCGCAAATCCCCAAGTTGGGCTTTGTCCAGCTGATGCCGTCTTTGCTCTCCGCGTAGCAGACGTGTTCAGAAGAGAACTGAAAACTCTTGCCGTCGAGATTCCAGCCTCGGTAGTACATCCGGTAAAGGACTCCGTCCTGAAACACGACGTGATACCCTGTGAGATTCCCTTCCCACGGGCTATCGCCTGTGATGGCCACTTCACGGCGGATGGGCTCGTGAAGCATTTGCTTAGCATTGTGCAAGTTGCCGATGAGAAGGTCGTCTACGAACGGCTGCAGACGCGTCCCGATATCGATCGGTTCCACCGCCCAGGAGGATGTTGCCGCTGCCATGAAAATGAGTGCGAAGCACAGTCGGATGATGCACATTTCTGCTGTTTCACCTGTCGGTGTTCATTTATAAACTCTAACAAAGCCTCTGCGGCACCTCGAAAACAACGGGTTTGCCCTGTCAAACGGATGCCCACAACCGGTTTTGTTAGGGCTTCTTAGCGAATTCGGGCTTTTCCGTATCTATGCCCATTTCCCAAGCCGACACATAGCGCATGCCGGTGACAACTTCGCAAAGTCTGCGGGGAAAAGAGAATACCTCCATTTAGTGGATCCTCTCCGTCGAACAATCGGTACCGGCCAACTCCGCGAATGAGGACTTGAAACACCAGTCGGCCAGGCACGATTGCGGCTGATCGCGGCATAGTACCCGAAAAACTACCGCAGTTCTCTCCCGGCGGCAATTAGGTTGCCCCGACCTGTCTCTCGTGGAGCCAGATGCTTTAGACATCGCTCTTTCGATAATTCACGCGACATAGGCCTTGTTTGCTGCATTCCCGGCGGGCCGTATAATCGCCTTTCGGCGGACCGAAATCGACGGGGATGTGATCTATCGAACGACGGACTATCACATGAAATTTGGATTCTTATTGGCATTACTTGCACTTAACGCCGTGGTTACCGCCAATCAACACGCCTTCGCCCAAGAGCCTGGACAATCTGTCGCCGACGGTGCAAATGCCAAAGACCGTGCGCAAGTCACTCCGGCCGGCAAAGGAGAACGCGGAATACCCGCGGGTTTCAGTGGCGAGAAGACTGCCTGGTATGGGTTTGATCGCTTCGACTTCCTGATGGACGATGCGGCCCTGACCGTCAAGCCGATCAAGGCTTCCCCGGATGAAGGAACCGGGGTCAGTGGTGATGTGGAGGGCCAGCTGCGCTGCATCGTGGTGGCTCCGAAAGAGGCAGCCCCTGGTAAGCCCTGGTCTTGGCGAGGCCGTTATTTCGATCACGAGCCGCAGGCTGAAATCGAATTGCTCAAACGCGGTTTTCACATCGGCTTCATCCAATCCGATGCGCCCAAGCCGTGGGATGCCTGGTATGCCTTCCTCACGGAAAGACATGGGCTGTCTCGGAAGCCGGCCTTTATCGGGATGAGCGGAGGGGGGCGAAACTCATTCACGTGGGCCACCACGAACCCTGACAAAGTTTCGTGCGTCTATGCCGACAATCCTTTGATTACCAGGGACAGCCTGATGAGACTCGGGGAGTTGGCCGATCGTGATGTGCCGTTGCTCCACATTTGCGGCAGTCTCGATCCTCTCTCAGGCCGCCACACACTGCCCATTGAAAGCATCTATCAACAATTCGGGGGCAGGATCTCCGTGATGATCAAGGATGGCACCGGGCACCATCCTCATAGCCTGCGCGATCCGACTCTCATCGCAGATTTCATCACACAGAGCCTTGAGCATGCCGGCCCCGCCCCTGCCTTCGTGGGAAAGAATTTTATTAAGTCATCGTTCTACGGCGTCGAGAACAGTTACTCCCACTTTCCGAAAGAGGAACTCTACATCACGTGTCGTGGAGCGTGGTTCTCTCCGACCTACGATCGATACGAATTCAAACCCGACAGCATTACCGGGACCGTGAACGCCATCGTGCCCAAGATGGCGGCTCCCGGCAGGCCTTGGGTTCTCAGGGCGGACCTGGTTTCTCGAGATGCCGCGGTCGATTTGGCTCTGCTGCAAAAAGGTTTTCACATCGTCACTGCCCCTCGACCACGGGACCCCAATCGCACCCTTCTGCAAGAGTGGGACGCTCTTTACAAGTTCTTGATCGACCAGGGATTTTCCACAAAGCCGGTCATGGAAGGCGCAGGCGGAGCGGCTGGCGAAGCCTACGCCTGGGCGATTACGAACCCGGACAAAGTCAGCTCCATCTACGGCGAGAATCCCATTCTGGGCAACTACAGTTCGAAAACGCAACCGCTTGATAATCTGGCCCCGCTGGCCAAAGCGGGGGTGCCGCTCTTCCACCTTTGTGGCAGCCTCGATCCGTGGCTCCAAAGCCAAACGCGAGTCGCCGAGAAGCGATACGAGGAACTCGGCGGGCGGATCACGATCATGATCACCGAAGGCGTTGGTCACTACCCACTCGCCCCAAAGAATCAGCAACCGGCTGTGGATTTCATCACTAAGAGTGTTGCCGGTAAATGAAGCAGAAAGAGTGAACCCACGGTTGCCCCATTTTTGTGCACGGAAACACTTGGGCTTAAATCACCGTGACGGCGGGTCTCGCGGGTACGCTCGACGCCACTCTACGGCAGCATCAGTTCGCAGATTTCGACGCATCGTGTAGTTGCGTAACGACTCCGTCCAGAAAAGTGGCCAGCCGAGTCGCGGCCTTTGCCGCGTGTTCGCGAAGTTTCCACATCTCCGTCGCGCTGCCCGGACGTTTCCAGATGGCACCGAGAGCCGCACCAATGCGCACCGCGCCTGTGGCCCCGACGACCGACAGGATTTCAGGAGGCAAGTCTGCGGTCAGGTCGTCGCTGATGACTCGGATGGCCATGAAGCGGACCTTGGAATCTCGGCACACTTGAGCCACCGCCAGGCTTTCCAAGTCGACCGCCAGGGCTTCGTACTTTGCACCGAGGTCGCGCTTTTCCTGGACCGTTCGAACGATATGGTCCGTCGTCAACAGCCGACCCACATGCAATCCGGTCTGGGGACTGGACGACATTTTCAGATCGAGAAACAACTGCTGGCCATGCTGATCACAGATGGCATTGGCGATGACGATGTCACCGAACCGCAACTCTTCATGCAGCGCGCCAGAGAATCCCACAGACAGAATCCACGCCGGTGAGTGGGCATCAATCAGGGCTTGAGTGGCAGTCCGGGCCTTGGCAAAACCCATTCCACCTTCCACGCTGGCCACTCGAATTTTATCGTACCTTCCCCCCTTGAAGACCATGCCGTTGCCCTTGTACCGCTTCACTTTTTCGCAACGGTCCATGAAGGCTGAGATCTCGATCGGCAATGCGGCCACCAGGCCAATATCAGCATGAGCCAGATCTTCGGGAGGCGGGGCAGGGGGCATGAACAGTCTCGCGGAAAGTTTCAATACGCAATTCAGATTGACGAACAAGTGATTCGTAGCGCTGGATGAGCCACGGTGCTTGCCGGGAGTCCACTGTAACATGAGGCGGCGGCAATTGTCACTGTTTGACTCGCAGGATGCGGAGCGAAGCTCCGTAATGTCTCCCCCCCTTACGAAGGGGGGGGAGCTCACGTCGCTACGCTCCTTTGAACCAGGTCGTGAACGTACCTTTTTCCGGCACCTACCAACGTGCGTCTCCATGATGCCGAGCCAACCTTTGTCACGGCATTCTCAGCACAACTGAATCCAGATAAGATAGACGGTTGAAGCACTCCTCATTATATCCCGCATGACCCGCCCACCAGTTGTGATATGAAAATCCTGTTGTTTGACATTGATGGCACGCTGATTGACAGCGGCGGAGCCGGTAAGCTGGCCATGGAAACCGCCATACGCACCGAATTCGGGTTTGGAGTGCCGACGACTCCGATACCGTACGCCGGACGAACTGACCGGGCGATTATCGCCGATTTACTGCGGCACTATGGCCTCGAACCGTCACCGGCCAATATCGAACGGGTACTCAGTGCCTACCTGGGACACCTGCCTGAATGTTTGATTCAGCGGCAGGGAAAAAAGCTACCTGGCGTCCAGGCGCTGCTGGAGTCGTTGCGAGGCCGTGCGGATGTCATACTGGCGTTATTGACGGGCAATGTGCAAGCGGGTGCAGCCAACAAGCTCACCTATTTTGGACTGTATGATTTCTTTCAATGTGGAGGCTTCGCCGACGATTTGCACGATCGCAACGACGTCGCCCACGTGGCTCGCACCCGCGCCGAGCAGCATCTGGGCCGGCCCATTGATGAGACCGTCACGCTGTGGGTGATTGGGGATACGCCGAATGACGTCACCTGTGGCCGACATATCGGCGCGCGCGTGCTCGCGGTGGCCACAGGTCAGCATTCCGTCGAGCAGTTAGAAACGTCCCAACCAGATCACGTGGTCAATGATTTGACTGATACGCAGCAAATACTGGAGTTGTGGGCGAATTGAGAAATTCGAACGGTTTGAAGTTTTCGGTTTTCAGACAAGAGCGGTCAGACCGACTCGCGAGTTTTGAAGTTGCGGTTTGGTGAGAGATGATCTTAGCCCCGCAAGGGGCGACCGAGTAAAGCCTGGGGCGGAAGCCCCAGGTCTTCGAGGCAAATTGTACATTGAAGCCCCGGAGGGGCGACCCCACTCCGAATTTGATCGGTCTGGGTCGCCCTTTCAGGGCTAAGAACGTCTTGTTGCAGCTTTCCTGGGGCTTCCGCCCCAGGCTTTATTCGGTCGTCCCTACGGGACTTGGATCCGAGTAAACTCTTCACCGCGAGGTCATTGGCGACACCACTCGGATAGGGCAACTCGATCCTCAGCCCTTCGTTACCTTCTGTTAGATGTCTTTTTGAACAGAAGGAAACGAAGGTAACGAAGGAATTCAGTGCAAAGAACTCTCCGGGCCTGATTGCACCGGGCTCACCAAGAGAGTTGCACTATTTCGGGGACTATTTTTGCACCGCAGAGGAACGGAGAGCGCAGAGGAGAGGGCATAAAGGCCACCGACATCTCTTCTCTGCGCTCTCCGTTCCTCTGCGGTGCAAAATGAATGATTCCCTGCAAGATCTCTCGCTACTTCTCCGCTTCTCGTTCTTTCTCTTCGGCCTGCAGCTTGGCGAGCCAGCGGCCCCAGAGAAGGTATTGAACGACCCCCAACGGAACGACGATCAGCGGGATGACCAGGATCCCGATGATGAATGGATTCACGATCACAACCAGCAGGAAGAAGCCCGCCGCGCAGGCGAGCACCAGCATCGCTGCGATCATGGTTCCCGCGTTGGAACCGGGACGGTTGGCAGGGGGCATTGGCGGAGGAGGCACGATCAGGCCATTCCTTTCAACAGTTTTCGCAACTGCTGATGCCGGTGATAGAACCCGTCTTCCAGGTTATCGAGAATCTTGGATTCCGTGACCATCAACCCCATCAGTCCGCCGGGGGGCTGGAACTCGATGTAATCACCGATGACCAGTTTGCCGTCCGGATTCATTTCAAACCGATGTTCGTGCCGCCACTGCTTGAGCGTTCCCTGAACTTGTTGCTCGACAAACAGCGTGGGTCGTTCGAATTCGATGATCTCGTGCTTGGCGGTCAGGATCTGACCCCACGCTTGGATCTTGAACTCAAACTGCGTCCCGAGTGCAAAGGCTTCCGGTGAATTCACAAACTTCAAGCCCATGCCGGGGGGGCTCAGCTTTTCGTGATTCGCCGGACGAATCAGAAAATCAAACGCCTGCTCTGCAGTCACTTCAAGGATCAAGCTCGTCTCAAAGACCGCCATCGAGTATCTTTCTTTCAGCCCGCAATGTCATGAGATATTCAGATACGCAAGAAATGATTTCTGGCTCCCCTCGCCCTGGCCCCGAAAACGAAAACGGCGGGGAGAGGGATCCAAGTCGAACGTGCCCCTCACCCCCGTCCCCTCTCCCCAGAGTACTGGGGCGAGGGGGGAAGTGAAGTGTTTTAGTTTGCACTCGCGCACCCACATGGAGTTTTAAGGTTCGATCAGCGAATCCGCAAGACGCTGAACCACGTTCGTGCTGGAAATCGAGGAATGCGATGGACCCATCCGCCAACAAGCCCGCCTATTTGATTTTCGATACTGAGGCCATCGCGGATGGAGATCTGATCAGCAAGATTCGTTACCCCAAGGACAAGCTCACAGGAAATGCGGCGATCGCCCGTTATCGTGCCGAACTGGTGGCCGAACGAGGTGACGGCAAGGACTTCATCCCGCATACATTCATGCTGCCAATCTCGGTGGCGATCGGCAAAGTCGATGCGCAATTTCGACTGCTGGATCTGACAGTTCTGGACAGTCCCGCGTATCGCCCGCATGTCATTACCAAGAAATTCTGGCAGGGCTGGACGCACTACGGCCGTCCGACACTGGTCACATTCAATGGACGCGGCTACGACCTGCCGCTGCTGGAACTGGCCGCCTTCCGCTTTGGAATCAGCCTGCCGGCATGGTTCAACTACGACGGCAAATCCTTCGAACAGGCACGTAACCGCTACAACATGGACGCCCATCTCGACCTGCACGACTTGATTTCCAACTATGGAGCAGTCCGGATGGTGGGAGGCCTGAACTTGCTGGCCAATCTGATCGGCAAGCCGGGCAAGAGCGAAGTGGACGGCTCGCAAGTGCAGGACATGTATCTGGCAGGCAAGGCACAGGAGATCAACGACTATTGCCGCTGCGACGTGCTTGATACCTATTTCATGTTCCTGCGCATGCAGGTCCTGCTGGGCCGGTTGAAGCTCGACGAGGAACAGAAGTTAGTCGATGAGACTCACCAGTGGTTGCAGCAGCAAGCGTCAACGATTCCCGCGTACGCCAGTTACCTCAGCCATTGGGGTGATTGGAAGGCACCGGTGGAGGGGTAGGTACTTCGTCCAAGCGAGCGTCCGGCGTAAGCCGGATGGTATCTACACAAGTGGTGCAAGGATCAAAATCCCTGAAAAACAGAAATATTAGCTCCCCTCGCCCACCGTACTCGGGGGGAGAGGGGCTGGGGGTGAGGGGGGCTTGGCAAACCATCGAGCATCCTGTTCATGACCGACGGCTCACATCGAATTCATTGGAAAAACTTGCAACGACACCCGCCAGACTGCCAAACCCCTCACCCCCGGCCCCTCTCCCCGGAGTACCGAGGCGAGGGGAGCGAAAACTCTCGCGTGTTGCTTGTTTCCACTTGTAAGGATACTAATGGCTTACGCCGGACGCTCGCTTGATTCGTCGATCTCACTTCAACTTTTCTGCGGCTGTCTTACGTGCCTTCTCCATCACACTGGCCAGCGTCACGGGGGCACCGCCCTGGCGTTTGCTTTCATCGGCGGCTTCCATAAAGGCGTAGATTTCCAGGGTCTCTTCTTCGCTGACCGGAGAGACTCCCGTGCGATAGAACTTGACGATCTCGACCAGCAACGGACCATATCCATCGTATCCACCGATCGGTTCGACTCCTTTTTCCGCAAACGCCGTCCCGCCGTAGCCGCCGCCCCCTTTGCGAATGCCGCGGAACGTTCCGATCCGGCCGTCCTTCCAGACTCCCAATGCCAGCTCGTAATCGGCCGACGAGGCCCGACTGACTTTGTCACAGCCAGTCCCCATGACCGTGAACAGGGTCTCTACACCGTGGATTCCGTACCAATACAGATCGGGATGAGTTGCTTCGAGGGCACAGGGACTGAACGCATCGCAGCCGGTGATCTTGCCAAGTTTGCCGTTCCTCAGGGCCTGAGCGTTCTTGGAAAAACGAAGTGACGACGACGAGAACATCGGCACCTTGTACTTTTTCGCCGCTTCAAAGATCGCCACGGCATCGGTCAGACTGCCGGCGATCGGCTTATCGATAAAGACTGGCTTGCCCGCTTTGAAGACAGGAAGAACCTGTTCCAGATGCGGCCGGCCATCGTTCGTTTCCAAAAGCACGGCATCGACCTTGGTCAGCAGCGTATCAATGGAATCAACGATCTCGACCCCCTTGGCCTGGACTTCTTTGGTATAGCCGGGGACTCGTTCCGTACTGGAGACGATGTCGGGGCTGCCCTTGGGATAGGCGGCGACAACGCGGCAATGAGCAAATTCCGCATCGGCTGGCTCTTTGTTCAACATGTTGGTAAAGGCCAGGACGTGTGACGTATCCAGACCGATGATTCCAACACGGATTTCCTTGACTGGATCTTCTGCTCGGGATTGAGGCAAGTCGTAGACCAGCAAACCCAGTACCAGCGCCCACAGGCTCCACAAACAAGATGTACCACGAGAGGATGGACGCCACATAGATCACGTGCTCCTGCTGAAGACCGGGCAAACGTCAACGAACTCTGATGTGATTATGCAGGAAGTCCAAGCACATGCAACTGTGTGGCATTGGTCCTTGGTCCGTGATCCAATTCAATTGTTGATCCGGTTCGCGTCCAAGCACCAACTGACAAAGTCTCATCCCGGAAACCTCAGTCGGTGAGATCAAAATTGAAAACATTTTTGTCCCCGGCGACCACGCTTCGTTTGAGCTCCGAGGATTTGGGATCGGCATATTTTTCGGGAATCGTGTTTTCCGTCTTGATCCCACCTCCGGGACCGAGCTTGATCATATCCTGGGCGGTCATTTCTTCAGGTTTCTTCCCCGCCGTGGACTTCGTTAGGGCAAGCGTCACGACATAATCACCGGCGACGGCACCATCGTCAGTATCAAAACTCGTGAGCTTGAAATTGCCCTGGCTGTCGGTTGTGCCGGTCGGATTCCGGGGCGACTTTCCGGCGGCAAAGAATGTCACGGCAACATTGGGTGCGGGAACACCCTTCAGTTTGACGGATCCCGAAACCGGAACCGTCTTGGGCCGTGCGGAATCTTCACCAGTGCAACCGCTGAGTCCCACGCAACCCAGCAGTAGTGCAAGGCACAGACGGGGCGATAGTTTTCTTAATCCTGGTTTGTTGGTCATGTGTCAGTATTCCATCTAATGTGGGAATTTTGGAGACGAAACGCTCGGAGAAAGTCTCTCCCTGGCCGGCGTTCACAGACAACTTAGTTCCTAGTGAACAACTCTTAGAGCGAGTCTTCTAATTCAACCTATGGGGTGGCCGGGTCTGGAGCGTACTCGCGAAGACCCGGATTTGTCTGGCAGACCGGGGCTTCAGGAGTACCTTCCAGCCCCGGCCACACAATTAGAAGACTTGCTCTTAGAATTCACCAACAACTTGATTGTCGTGGCGATCGCCCAGTCGTTGGTACGTGTTGTAGTCAATGTTTTCGCTCAGAAAGCGGACGGAACCGTCACCGAGCAAAATGTGCGCGCCACCGACATGTCGGGATTTGAATCCCTGGGACGTCTGCCAGTTACTTATCCCGTTGCATCCACTGCCGTCACCAGGGCATGTCTTGAAGTTGATCGGTGCGGTCGTGAACAACCAATTGGAGTTCACGTTCGCCCAGCCATGGCGTTGATGGTCGCTGCATTCGGATCGGCACTCGCCCATCAGGATCGTGTTTGTCGTGCCGTCGGTCATGTCCTTGATTCGCGCGGAAAACCCATAGCGACTGAACATTCCCGAGATTTGATTGGGGTCTCGGCTGTCGCTGTGATCGGCTGGGCCGGTTCCGAAGACATTGCCCGGATACGACGAACAACCATTACCCGATTCACGCTGGGCACCGCCGGACAGACCATAACTCGCAGTCGCCCAGTTGCCTTGGATGTTGTTCGTGCCGGGATAGTACTTGGCACTCGTATCGCTCGGGCACACAAAACCAGGAGGCTGAGTCTCGTAGTAGTGACTGCCGGCCGCAGCCGTGTCAGCAACGGGGACCACCCACGTCGTTACGGAAACCTGCGAGATTATGTTGTACAGTGGGGCTTGATCCAGATAGGGCAGCAATTGCACCAGGGCCCCGGTGTTGAGCGGGTTGCCAAAGTTCCCGGGATTGATAGTGCACGGAAAAACGCCGATGGCATCATGGTAATTCTGCATCGCCAGACCAAATTGCTTGAGGTTGTTCTTACACTGCGTACGGCGAGCAGCCTCGCGGGCCTGTTGCACGGCCGGAAGTAAGAGGGCAATCAAGACCGCAATGATGGCAATCACCACCAGTAATTCGATCAACGTGAAACCTCGTTTGGACGTGTGAATCATGGGTCACCTCAATTCTGGAACAGAGAAGAAATATGAATCGCGCATTGCGCCGACACTGCAGGAACAGACATTGGCCAACCCCCTGGGTCGCAGACACTGCCTTGGGGGCTCGGTCCGAATCTGGTTGACCACTCTTGGGTGAGCCAGCAAGTACGACATTTTGTCATAATACAGACACAATGTCGGTAATCAAGAGAATTACCGCGGACGATGCGTCACAACATGCATTTGACAAGCAACTAAAGCGTTACTGTCTTTATTGATAGGCGAATTCAGATTTTTTGTCTTTTTCGTTAGAAACGACCTCTGAAGTGGGGGCTTCGCAGGGCTGGCGACGACCAATTCGAGCTTGTCAGGCAACCAGGGTTTGGCCGATAGGTGTGTTTGACTCTGCAGCAGCAGCGACCTGCCCGTTATACTTCGGACGTCGAATGCAACGGCGAAAGGTCGCGACCCATCAAGAGACTCTAAAGCCGGTTATGGGTACTCGGCTGACGCGACTATTCGAAGAGGCAAATCAGTGCCTCAGAGAATTTGTCTGTCTTACTTAATAAACGCTAACAAAACCTCTGCAGCACCTCGAAAACACTGGATTTACTCGGTCAAAAGGGTGTCCACAACCGGTTTTGTTAGGGCTTCTAAGCCTGTTTTGTCGCTGGCGGGAACGTATGAATCCGATTGGTGTTGAATTCTCTGCGCTGGATCCAGAAGGCTTATTCCATCATCAAAGGTTGGAGCTCAGTCCCGATTTTCGGTGCGTAAAATCCTCGACCTGCCCGCAGGGAATCGCCAACCCAACAGCGGCCGCCAGCGACGTGAAATCGTGTGGTCAGCCCAACCGGGCGGATGAACCCGAGATCTCAATGGTCTGGATCGGATCGGGTGCAACACCCGCTCAAGTGCGGTCCGCGCTGGAAGCCGGAAAGCACGTGTTGTGCGGGATCCCTATCGTTGGTGCCTTTGAAGAATGGCGACAACTCTTCCAGCAGCAGCGTGACGACAACTCGCCACGAGTATTTCTCGCGGCCCTGCATCGTTGGGATAGCCGCTTCCGCACCGTGCAGTCCCAGATCAACACTGAAAGCCTGGGGACTGTACTTAGCCTGCAGCAGATCTCACGGCAATTCGTACCTGGCGAGTTGAATCAGCGACGAGATGCTGCCGGAGATGACAGGCATCGCTTGGAGCTTGAAGCGGCCGAGTCGCAGAAATTTGAACACAAATGGTTCGAATTCCTGGATGAATTGTTGCTGCTGGTCCCGCAGCAAGTCGGGTCGGTCGCGGCACGGTCGACAGGCACCGGCCGAGCGGCCTGGGTGACTTTTGCAGATGGCTGCCAGGTGCACCTGGAACTCAACCGTCGCAGTCTGGCCCCTTTAGAGACCGGCTGGATTGTCGAGGGAACAGTCGCCGGTCTGGCATCAGGCCGTCGGTATCGAGCTGAAGCGGATTCCGAACTGGTGGACGTGCCGATCGAAGTCCTGCCCACCGACCAGAAGGTTTTTTATCATTCTCTGGTCGGCACGATTCGGGACGGGGCGCCGTTCCCCGTCACCGCCGAATCGATCTTACGCGTCCTGGAATTGCGCGCGGCCATTGAGGCATCTCTGCGCACCAGCGGAGCCGGCGAAGGTTAGGCGCGGGATAGTGCTACGTTGACGATTTAAGTCAAGGGAGCGTAGCGACGTAAGCTCCCCCCCTTACGAAGGGGGCAATAACGTTCGGCACGAATTGATTACGCAGTGGTTGATGGCCTCGATTTTGGGACTTCGAAGCGTGGTAGGCTATAAACGACGGTTGTTTCGGGCAGCGACGGCTCGTGTTGGGGCTTGGGAGCCTGGCGCGGCGCGTACCTTCGGCGTGGGCGGTCGAAGTCTGTGCTCGAGCCCTGGCTCTCGATTAGATTTTTTTGTTGGCGGCTCGTTCCTGGCGTTCCCGCTGTCGCTCGATGTGGCGTTCCAGTTCTTCCAGAGTGGCCCATCCCCCCAGATAATGCTGCAACATTTCCCAAGTTCGTTTGTTGGGCTTCAGCCCCGTCCACAGAGTCACCAGCAGGCTGACAATCAGTGCTGCATACAGTTGCATCGTCACCCCTTTTTCCTTCGTGGAAATCAGGTGTCGACAGCCGAGGATCTGTTTGAACCAGCGAAAGAACAATTCCACAGTCCAGCGATACCGATAGGCCAAGCCCACAATTTCCGCAGGCAGGTCCAGCCGGTCGGTCAGCAGCCACATTTCGATCGGTTTGCCGTCATCATCCGCGGTCGCGATGACGACCAACCGGACTGGTTGTTTCAATTCGTCTTTATGATGGCTCGTGCCCAGTCGCTTGAGAATCACGTCGCGAATAACCCCCGCCTCACGAGCGCTCGAGGTGATCTCGCGCTCCTCGGCGGCCACATATGCCACATTGTCCTTAACGCGACCGATGAAGGACGAACCTGCATCCAGAATCGCGCGATACAGGGAATAGTCCTGGTAGCCCCGGTCGGTGACGTACAATCGTCCCGGTTCCAGCAGAGCCTTCAACTGCGCGGATTCCGAGCAGGCGGCAGGGGTCACCGATGCGCCGCGAGGCACGGCGTCGAAAACCGAAAACTGCAGGTGCA
>JADMIO011564988.1_pt1 | contig 60820 bp, 56 predicted proteins | sample 8958161 | NCBI WGS metagenome assembly JADMIO01 (sample SAMN16585339, study PRJNA669376) | soil metagenome | isolation source: Crop rotation soil | place: USA: Cullars Rotation, Alabama | collected 2011
GCCGCGACTTCAAGTCACGTGAATTCCAAGCTTCGGATCCCACTGTGCTGGAAAGTCGATGAGGACATCGAGGCCCCGCTCGGCTGGTCCCCGCACCTCGGCCGCCCGCTCGACGGTGAACGCGTCGGCGTGCAGCGGTGAAGGGGCGGCGCCGGACTCGATCGGTTCGGGCAGCGGCAGCGGAGCGACGGACTGCACGCCACCCGTGCTCACGTGCTCGGTCCACTCGCTGCCGTCCCAGTACCGGATCTCGGCGGCCCCGAGCGGGTCCGCATACCAACCGGCAGGAGTGCTCGATTCGCTCATTGGGTCCCCATCTTGATCGAGCGGACGTAGGTTTCGCCCATGAAGCTCCCGGTCATGCCTCCGGTGTCGCCCATGCTCTCGAAGGCGGTCGCCGATCTCGATGCGCTGCCGTCGGGCGCCGACCTCGTGTTCGAGCCGAAGTGGGACGGCTTCCGCTGCATCGTGTTCCGCGACGGTGACGACGTCGAGCTCGGCAGCCGCAACGAGCGGCCGTTGACGCGCTACTTCCCCGAGCTCGTCGAGGCGGTGAAGCGGGAGCTGCCCGATCGCATCGTGGTCGACGGCGAGATCGTCGTCGCCGCGACCACTGGGCTCGACTTCGACGCGCTGCAACAGCGCATCCACCCCGCCGAGTCGCGGGTGCGCAAGCTGTCGCAGGAGACGCCTGCCTCGTTCATCGCGTTCGACCTCCTCGCGGTGGCCGACGACGACCTGATGGAGCAGCCGTTCACCGCGCGGCGGGCGCGACTCGAGAAGGCTCTCCGTTCGGTCGGACCGTCGGTGCACCTCACGCCCGTGACGAGCTCGGTGGATCAGGCTCGCGACTGGTTCACGCGCTTCGAAGGCGCGGGCCTCGACGGCGTGATGGCAAAGCCGGCCGACCTCCCGTACACGCCGGACAAGCGCGTCTTGTTCAAGGTGAAGCACCACCGCACCGCCGACTGCGTCGTCGCCGGCTTCCGGTGGCACAAGGACGGCGAAGGTGTCGGCTCGCTGCTCCTCGGCCTGTTCGACGGGGAGGGCACCCTGCACCACGTCGGCGTCGCCGCATCGTTCAAGGCGACGTTCCGCAAGGAGCTGGCCGAGCTGCTCGAGCCCCTGCGCAAGGACGCGTTGAAGTCACACCCGTGGCGCTCGTGGGCCGAGGCGCAGGGCGCAGGCGAGGGCCGCATGCCCGGCGCGGTCAGCCGATGGAACGCGAACAAGGACCTGTCGTGGGAACCGGTGCGCACCGAGCGCGTGATCGAGGTGGAGTTTGACCAGCTCCAGTCCGGTCGCTTCCGCCGCGTCGCCCGCTTCATCCGGTGGCGACCGGACCGCAACCCCGACTCGTGCACCTACGGCCAGCTCGACGTCGCCGTTCCCCTCGAGCTGCGAAAGGTCTTCGAGGACTGACTCAGCTCGTCGGCTTCTTGGCCCGCGAGGGCGCGACGCGTGGCGGTTCGCCTTCCATCTTCGGGTAGACGGGCGGCCACGGCGCATCCATGAGACCGGACGCGAGATCGCGCTTGGACATCTCGAGCAGTGCCTCGAGCGACTGGGGACGTTCGTTGCTCCCGCCCCACGGATCGCCGTGCTCAGCGACGCGCGGCGGCACCGTGATCAGCGTGAGCTCATCGGGCGTGATGGACGGCAGCTCGTCCCACGCGAACGGCGTGGACACCTGACCGCCAGCGCGTGGGCGCACCGACCACGCGCCAAACACGGTCTTGTGCGGCGCATTCTGGTTGAAGTCGACGAACACGCGCTCGCCGCGCTCCTCCTTCCACCACGCCGCCGTGATGAGCTCGGGGCGGCGACGCTCGAGCTCGCGCGCAACGGCAACGGCGGCCGCGCGCACTTGGTACGAGTCCCAGCGCCGCTCCAACCGCACGTAGACGTGAAGGCCGCGGTTGCCTGTCGTCTTCGGGTGCGACTCGATCCCGACCTCGTCGAAGAGCGCCTTGAGCTCCGCAGCTGTCTCGCGCACCTGCTCGAACACGACGCCCGGCGAGGGATCGAGATCGATGCGCAGCTCGTCCGCGTGCTCAGGGTCGGCCGCCAGGTTCGGCCACACGTGGAAGCCGATGCAGCCGATGTTCACCGCCCACAGCACGTGCGCCACATCCGCGGCGACGAGCGCGTCGCTTGTCGTTCCGTTCGGCGTGCTCACGACCGTGGTCTCGAGCCAGTCTGGGTGCGAGTCGGGCACGCGCTTCTGAAACCACGACTTTCCGGTCGCGCCCTCGGGGAAGCGCTGGAGCAGCGTCGGACGCCCGCCCATCGCGGCCATGAGCGGCTCGCCGACCGCGAGGTAGTACTCGACGAGGTCGAGCTTCGTCTCGCCTCGCTCGGGAAAGAAGGTCTTGGCCGGGTTCGTGATCTTGACGGTCTTCCCGTCGACCTCGATCTCGGTGAACGGCGACGCCACGCCCGAAGGCTAAGCGGTCACCCGACGGCGGGCGGTGAGGTCGTTGCAGGCCTCGCACACCTCGGCCGGGATCACGCCGGCGCGCATGAGCAACGCGAAGATGCGGCAGCCGACGCACAGCGCGAACACCGACTCGAGCGTGGCGAACCCGACCATCATGGCCAGGATCACGTCGGCGACACCGGTGAGCCCGAACCCGAAGTAGGCGAGGAGTGCGATCGACGTGCATGCCGCGCCGATGCCTTGCGCGAAGCGCTTCGGCGGGCCGGGCACCGGCCGCTCGGGCACACCGAGGCGCGGCACCACGACGCGCGTGACGAGCAGCGCGAGCGGGCTGAGCCGTGGGCCGGTGAGCACACGGGCCCAGAAGCCGTAGGCGAGCGGAACGAGCAACCAGTGCTGGCGCAAGACGAGCGCGCTCAAGGACATGACCACGACGCCGCCGGCGACGAGGCGAGCGGCGACCTCGTTGACCGTCTCGGGGAAGCCGATGAGACGCCGGTGCTTGGTGTCGACCACGGCTCCACCTTACAAAGCCGATCGGCTAGGTCACCTTTCTGTAGCCAACTTGACCCGGCGGTCAAGATCTTGGTCGACTTGTGTCGATCGGGTCCGATCCATCGACAGGGGGACTGCCATCCAATGACGGACACCGCTGACCGCACCACGCTCACCACCGACGACCCCGTCGCCGAGGTCACCGCTTGGCTCGAAGCCAACTGGGATCCCGACATCACGGTCGCGGAGTGGTGGGAGCGCCTCGGCACGTCGGGTTGGGCCGCGCCCACCTGGCCGGTCGACGCATTCGGCAAGGGCCTCGCCCGCGAGGACGGCGTCCGCGTGCAGCGGGCCATCTCGGAGTTCGGCGCGCTGGGCGCGCCGGGCGGGCTCGGCCTGCTGCTGGCCGGCCCGACGATCGCCACCCACGGCGACGACGAGCAGAAGCAGCGCTACCTGCGCGACATCGTCACCGGCCAGAAGGCGTGGTGCCAGCTCTTCAGCGAGCCGGGCGCAGGCTCCGACCTCGCCGGTCTGCAGACCCGTGCCGTCAAGGACGGCGACGAGTGGATCGTCACCGGACAGAAGGTGTGGACGTCCGGCGGCCAGGTCGCCGACCTCGGCATGCTCATCGCCCGCACCGACCCCGACGTCCCGAAGCACCAGGGCATCACGTACTTCGCGATCGACATGCACCAGCCGGGCGTCGAGGTGCGCCCGCTGCGCGAGCTCACCGGCCGCGCCATGTTCAACGAGGTGTTCATGACCGAGGCGCGCGTCCCCGCCGACGCGATGATCGGTGGGCTGAACAACGGCTGGGCCGTCGCCAACACGACGCTCATGTTCGAGCGGTCCGGCCTCGGCGCGGGCGGTGGGTCCGAGGGCGCGTCCGCGGCCACGCCGGGCACGATCGCGGCTGACCTCCCGAAGCGCGTCGGCGACTTCGTCGTCCCCCGCGGCTCGCGCCGCTCGGGCGGCGGTGGTGGTCCGACCGGTCTGATCGGTGGCGCCAGCAAGCTGCTCGTCGAGCTCGCGAAGGGCAACGGCAAGATCAAGGACGCGTCGGTCCGCCAGGACCTCATGAAGCTGCACACCCTCAACGAGGTCGGCCGCTACATGAGCCTGCGTCAGAAGGCGGCGAAGGCACAGGGCAAGGACATCCCCGGCCTGCCGAACATCGCCAAGCTGTCGATGAGCGAGATCATGCGCCAGTCGCGCGACATCGGGCTGCGCATCGTCGGGCCGTACGGCACGCTCCACGCGTACGACGGCGAGCAGCGCAAGGTGCTCGACGAGGCGACCGGGAACCCGTTCCTCGGCATGGTCACCGAGCTGTCGCTGTTCGCGCAGGCGCCGCCGATCTACGGCGGCACCGATCAGGTGCAGCGCAACATCATCGGCGAGCGCATCCTCGGTCTCCCCAAGGAGCCCGCGAACGATCGCACGCTGCCCTTCAAAGAGCTCCCCAAGAACGGCTGACCGTGCTGCTGACGCGGCGCCCTCCTGGGGTGCCGCCCATCGACCCGCCGCGGGCCGAAGGACATGTCGCGCTACCGCGCGGCGGGCGCCTCAGCTATGCCGAGTACGGCGATCCGGAGGGCCGGCTCGTGCTGTGGTTCCACGGGACCCCTGGCGGCCGCCGTCAGATCCCCGTCGTGGGCCGCGTCGAGGCCGAGCGGTTGGGCATTCGTCTCGTGTGCGTCGAACGGCCCGGGGTCGGCGGCTCGACCGATCACGTCTACCGCGTGCTCGGCGAGTGGGCCGACGACGTCGCGGTCGTCGCTGACGACCTCGGACACGACCAGTTCGCCGTCATCGGGCTGTCGGGCGGCGGGCCGTACGCACTCGCGTGCGGCGCGCGCCTGAAGGACCGCGTCACCGCCGTCGGCGTGCTGGGCGGTGTGGTGCCGTCGGTCGGCGACGACGCGGTGGCGACCGGGCTCGTCGACCTGGCCCGGCGGTTCAACGTCGTGCTGCGTGCCGGTCGGTGGCCGATGGGCACCGGGCTGTGGAGCGTGATCCGCATGATCATCCCGCTCGCCCATCCGGCGTTGCTCGGCTTCGCCGCGATCATGCCGCCCGGCGATCAGGCCGTGCTGCACGACCCGGACATCGAGGCGATGTTCATCGACGACCTCGAGCTCGCAAGCCGCCGGCAGTTCCGCGCCGTCGTGAACGACGGGCTGCTGTTCGGGCGGCCGTGGGGCTTCGAGCTCGGCGAGATCGAGGTGCCGGTGCGGTGGTGGCACGGCAACGCGGATTCGATCGTGTCGCTCGGTGACGCCGAGGACGCGGTCGCGCTCATCCCCGACTGCGAGCTGCACATCCGCCCCGGCGAGAGCCACCTCGGAGGCTTCGCCGCCGCCGACGACGTCCTCCGCACCATCCACGCGTTGTGGGCTGACTGACCTTCATTCTGGCGTCAGCCACGGCCGTATATGAGACGCCATTGACGCCAGAATGAATCAGAAGCGGCGTTCGGCGAGGCGAATGGCGCGTTCGGCGAGTCCCGACCCGCCGATCCGCTCGGCCAGCTCGACGAAGCCGGGCTCGGGGCCGGTCCACTCCATCTCGTCGACGTTGCTGATGACGCCGGCGTCGGCCTCGACGGTCGCGATGCGCCGGAACAGCAGGGCCAGCTCGAGGTTGTCGCGCAGCACCATGGCGAGCCGGCCCGGGTTGCGCACGCCGATCCCCCAGTCCTCGCCCATCGGCGGGATCGCCTCGAGGTGCACGTACCGCGCCAGCAGCGCGGCCGCGGTCTTCGCACCGAAGCCGGCGAGCCCGGGGAAGCCGTCGGCGCTGTCACCGACCAGCGCGAGGTAGTCGGGGATCGACTCCGGGTCGACGCCGAACTTCGCGCGCACGCCCTCGACGTCGTAGATCACGTCTTGGCGGCGGTCCCACTGCACGACCTTGCCGCCGACGCACTGGCCGAGGTCCTTGTCCGGTGTGCAGATGAGCACCCGCTCGACGCGGTCGTCCTCCGACGCCACCTTGGCCGCGGCAGCAAGACCGTCGTCCGCCTCCAGCTCCACCATCGGCCACGTGCAGATGCCCGCTGAGACAAGTGCCTCCTCGATCAACGGGAACTGCGCGAGCAGATCGGGCGGCATGCCCGCGCTCGTCTTGTAGCCGGGCCAGAGATCGTTGCGGAACGACTCGATGATGTGATCGGTCGCCACGCCGACGTGCGTCGCGCCCGACTCGAGCAGCGTGAGCACGGAGCCGACCACACCACGCGTCGCGCCGAGGTGCGTGTCCTTGTTGTTCGGCGCGAAGTGGTAGCGGAACAACTCATACGTCCCGTCGACGACATGGACCTCCATGAGGCTCAGCCTGTCACGGGGCGCCGGCTGCACGTACGCTCGGCGCATGGGTGGTGGGGTGGAGAGGTGGGCGGCGGCCGCTCGCCGTTGGTGGCCGGTGCCCGTGGCCGTGCTGAGCGCGCTCGCGGTGCAGAAGCTGCTCTTCGAATCTCGCTATGACGTCTCGGGACATGCGGCGGGGCACCTGGACAGCGCGACGGCCCCCTTCGGCGCCGTGGTCCTCCTCGCCATCCTGTTGTGGACGACACCGGCAGGTCGACGACAGCCCGACGTGGTGGGCGCGTGCCTGGCCTGGCTCGCGGCGACGGTGCTTGTGCTCATCGGCAACGTCAGGGTCGTGGATGCGCTGGTCGATGCCGGGTTGGGCAACGCGCCGACCGAAGGCCTTCCGGACGTCGCCGACCACGCTCTGGCAAACCTCGCGCCGTGGCTGGGCGTGGTCGCGGCGATTGCAATGGCGGCCGTGTTCTGGAGGCGCGGTCACGTGAGCCGCGCGGTCGGGATCGGTTCTGTGCTGCTGAGCGTGGTGTTCCCGGCCTGGATCTTCCCCGGAGCAGGCGTGCTGGTGCTGGTCGTCGCGCGTTGCATCGCGTACGAGCGCTCATCGAAGGCCGCACCGCCGCTGCTCCCTCGCCTCGCGGGCTGACGACGGGGTCACTGCGCGCGGCCGCTCGTCACGCACCAACGAGGCGGAGGACGTCGGACGGCGTGGCCCGTCCGTCGTGGATCACCTCGCCGTCGCGCAACGCTATGCACCGGTCGACCCGCTCGACGTACTGCGGGTCGTGCGTCGCGACGACGATCGCCGCGCCGTCGGCGTTGGCCTCGTCGAGCAGCTCGAGGAGGCTCGCCTTCCCCGGCGCGTCGAGGCCGACGAAGGGCTCGTCGACGAGCAGCAGTTGGAACGGGCGGATGAGGCCGATCGCGATGGACGTCTTCTGCCGCAACCCGCGGCTGAACCGCGCGGGCAGATCGTCGGCGCGGTGCAGCAAACCGACGCGATCCAGCAGCTCGTCGATCTCCTCGTCCCCCACCGCAACACCGTGGAGCGCGGCGATGTAGCCGAGGTGCTCGCGCACGCTGAGGTCGTCGTAGAGCACTGGGTCGTCAGGGACGAAGCTCACCGCGGCGCGCGCGTCGGCCGTACCCGCGACCGCGTCAGCGATCATCACCGAGCCGCTGGTGAGCTCGAGCAGCCCTGACGCGAGACGCAGCAGCGTCGACTTGCCCGAGCCGTTGTGACCAACCAGCGCGACGGCCTCGCCCTTCTTGATCTTGAGGTCGAGCGGCGCGAGGGCCACGAGGTCCGCGTAGGACTTCGTCGCCTTCGTCGCCTCGAAGATCGGCTCAGGCACCTGCGTGCTCCTCGTCCTTGTCGGCGGTGTTGCCGTCCTTGGTCGCGTCCTTGTCGGGGAACGCCATCTCCATCTGCTTGCCCCACCACGCGTGCACGTCGTCACGCACGCGCACCCACCCGAACACCAACCCGCTCAGGACGATCACGCCGCCCGCTGCCGCGGCGGCGGCGGTCGTCGGATGACCGCCGTGCTCCGCTCCGATGCGGGCGGCGAGCACCGGCAGCGTGCCCGCGGTGGCGAGGATGGGCGGCCACGCCGAGCGGGCCACGAGGCGGGCGCCCGCGATCTCGGGCGGCAGGAGCGTCCAGGAGCTGCCGAAGCTCGGCGCTCCGGCCATCGTGCTGATCGCACCGCCCGCGACCCCGGCGAGAGCGGCGGGCACGATCGTGATCGCGGCGACGCGCACGGCGAGTGCGCTCGGTTCGGTGAGCACGCCGATCACCGCGCCCACGACGCCGACGAGGATCATCACCGCGACAGCGACCGGGAGCTGGCGCAGGTGCAGCGCGCCCGCCTGTACCGGTACGGACTCCTGCCGGCTCGGGTGGTCGACCTCCTGCGCGAGCGCCTCGACCGCATCGAGCCCGGCGATGAGCAACGCGAGGCCGGCCACGAGCAGAGCGGGCGTGGTGCCGGTCCACACGAAGTGCAGGGCGACGCCGGCGACCCCGCCCAGCAACAGCAGCCGGGCGACGCGCGCCGCGGGCCACCGCAGGACGCCCCGCACGCCGCGGTTCCACACCGGCAACCGTGCCGGACCGGTCCCCCGCCGGCGCACCCACGGCCGGACGCGAGGCAGCTCCATAGCCAGCTGACGGCGGAGCACGATCACCGTGCGGATGTCCTGGAGCGTCGCCGCGAACCGGAGCTGGCCGACGAGGGTCGAGCGTCGTTCGGCCGCCTCGACCGACGCGTCGCCGACGAGCATGAGGCCGACCGCGACGACGGCGATCGACACGAGGAGACCCACGACGCCGAGGAGGTCGACACCGAAGGGCCACAGGCCGATGCGGCCCACCGCAGTCATGGGCGAGTAGTCGACGGTGTTCATGCCGTCGAAGATCGCCCAGAGCACGAGCACGAACCCCACCAGCGACGCGATCCAACGGGGCAGCCGCACCGCGGAGGCGCACAGCGCGGCGCCGTAGGACAGTGCGATCGACGCGGCTGCGAACAGGGCAAGGCACGCGACCCACGCGGGCCCGGACTCGGGAAGCCGCTTGCTCGCGAGCACGCCCGCGATCGCGCCCGTGACGACCGCGCCGAAGAGCAGGAATCGAAGCTGGCGCAGCGCCGGGCCCCGCAGCGCAGTGGTGCGATCGACGGGTGCGAGCAGCACGTGCCGCACGTCGGCCCGCTCGAGCGCGAGCGGTCCACCCCGACTGCCCGACCGCAACCCGATCGCGACTGCGGCTGCCGCGAGCACGCCGAGCCAGTCGTCGGCCTCGCCCTGGAAGTCGGCGAGCGCGGCGGGATCGAGGCGCTTGTCGCCGACCAAACCGGCGAGCACGACGATGAGAACCGAGCCGATGATGGCCGTGAGATACGTCTGGTAGAGCGCGTCGACCCAGTGGACGTCGGCGAGCCGCTTGCGCCGCCGGAACTTGCGCCACTCCGCGAGCGAGTGCTCGAGGTCGGCGTCGGGATCAGCGGTCAGCACCGTCGAGCGACGCTAGCCGTCACCCTTTTCCGGTCCCAGCCGGGTCAAGCAAACCTGTTCTGGGTGATCTTCAAACCGGCGCGGTCCCGTGGTTCGAACTCCTCGTAGTGGCGGGTGTAGCCGGTGCGCCGGATCCGCCAACCGTCGGCTTCCTTCACGTACTCGTCCTCGTAGATCGCGGTCCCGCGGATCGTGAACGCCAGCTCGGTGTCGATGACGATGTCCTCGAGGCCCCACATCCCCGTTGCCTCCGTCTCGCTCGTGAGGGTGATCTCCGGGTGGTGGACCTGGTGCGTCGTGATCCGCGTGGTCATGCCCAGGCTGTCTCGGAGGAACGCGAGGATCGCGTCACGGCCCTCGTAGTGCAGCTTGCCGCCGGCGTAGGACGCGACGCAGTCCTCCGTGAGCAGCGCGCCGAGGTCGTCCCAACGCTTCAGGTCGAGGAAGCGCACATAGCGGTACTTCAGCTGTTCGATGTCGTGGACGGCGTGGAGGTCGAGCATGCGTGGCACGCTACGCGCATGCGCTTCACCGTGGCTCTTGCGATGTGCGACCCGGAGCACTACCTGCCCGTCGCCCGGGCCGCGGATGAGTCGGGCTGGCACGCGGTGGCAGTGCCCGACTCGCCCTTCTTCCCCGAGCACACCACCGCGTCGTACCACTACTCGTCCGACGGCGGTCGCTACTGGGACGCGAGCACGCCGTTCCCCGACCCGTGGGTCGTCATCCCGGCCATGGCCGCGGTCACCGAACAGGTGCGCTTCTACACGATGGTGTTGAAGCTCCCGATCCGTCAGCCGCTGCTCGTCGCGAAGACCGTCGCGACCGCGGCCGTGCTCTCACACAACCGGGTCGGGCTCGGTGTGGGTCTGTCGTGGATGCCCGAGGAGTTCGAGTTCCTGCACGAGGACTTCAGGACACGCGGCCCCCGCACCGACGAAGCAGTCGCGATCATCCGCGCCGTCATGGCGGGCGGGATGGTCGAGCACCACGGTGAGCACTACGACTTCGATCCGCTGCAGATGAGCCCGGTCCCGAGCGAGCCGGTGCCCATCTACATCGGCGGCATGACCAAGCCTGCGCTGCGGCGCGCCGCCCGCATCGGAGACGGGTGGATCTCCGCCAACGCGACCACCGACGAGCTGGCCACCACCATCGACGCGCTGCGCGCTGCGCTCGAGGCCGAGGGCCGCACGACCGACGGGTACGAGATCAAGGTCGTCGCCACCGACGCGTTCGACCTCGACGGCTTCAAGCGCCTGCGCGATCTCGGCGTGACCGACGCGATCACCCAGCCCTGGTGGTTCTACGGCGGCGAGCTCGACGCGCTGCCGTCCAAGGTGGACGGCGTGCGCCGCTTCGCCGACGAGGTCATGGCGAAGCTCGACTGAACGCGCGCGCTAGCCGCGCTTCACCCGTCCGCGGAGCGTGGCGAACGCGAGCGACATGCTCACCACACCGACCGCGGCGATGGACAGCACGGCCTTGCCGAGCGCGGCCGCCTTCCACCCGTCCGTCTCGAGCGAGCGGAGCCCTTCGAGCAGGTAGGTCACGGGGTTCACCGTGGCGATCGCAGCCAGCCATCCCGTGAGCGCGTCCTTGGGCAGAAAGCTCGTCGTGAGGAAGGCGAACGGGAAGAAGAGGATGAAGCTCGCGTTGACCGCCGCGGGGTTGCCGGTCTTGAGCGCGATCGCGTACGGGAACCCGGTGAAGACCACGCCCCACGTCCCCGCGAGCAGGAGGAAGACGAGCACGCCTGCGACGCCCGTCTCGAAGCGCACGCCCACGGCGAAGCCGAGCGCCAGCACCGGGATGCTCAAGGAGATGACGAGCACGAAGTCCGCCACCATCAGGCCGAGCAGCAGCGCGAGGCGATGGATCGGCGTCAACAGGAGGCGATCGAAGTACCCGCCTTGGATGTCGGTGACGAGCGACGACGCCCGGCTGACGCCGGTCACCGCGAAGATGATCGCAACCGGCAGCTGGAAGGCGCGGAAGTCGATGCCGGTGCCTCGTTCGGCCAGCTTCTCGAGCGCGCCGATGTTCACCGCGAAGAAGAACAGCGGCACGGCCAGCGCGGGGACGATCGCCTCGGGCTCTCTCGGGATCTGGCGCACGGCGCGACCGGCGACCGACACGAGGTCGGCGACGAAGCCGGCGCGGCGAGCGCGGATCTCGGTGGGCGTTGTCGTGGTCATCGTTCCTCGCTCTCGTCGTCGTCGCCCCACGCTCGATCGATGCGGTTGCCGGTGAGCTCAAGGAACACGTCGTCGAGCGTCGGTGTGCGCAGCGTCAACGCGCGCACCTTCACACCGGACGCGGCGAGCGCAACGGCTACGGGGCTGATCGCGGCAGCGCCGTCCAACGCGCGCGCGACCACCTCGTGGCCCGACGCGTGCGCGGACGCGACGCCCTCGACCCCCGCGAGCGCGCTCACCGCGACCGCGGGGTCGCCTTCCACCGTGACGACGACGAGGTCGTCGCCGATCGAGCGCTTGAGCTCTTCGGGTGTCCCCTCGCCGACGAGCAGACCGCCGTTGATGATCCCGACGCGGTGGGCGAGCTGGTCGGCCTCCTCGAGGTACTGCGTCGTGAGGAAGATCGTCATGCCGAGCTGGTCGTTGAGGCGGCGCACCTCGTCCCACACCTTCGCCCGGCTGACGGGATCGAGCCCGGTCGTCGGTTCGTCGAGGAAGAGCACGTCGGGGTTGTGCACGAGCGCGGCGGCGAGGTCGAGCCGGCGCTTCATGCCGCCCGAGTACGTCGCCACGCGATCATCGAGTGCGGTGCCGATGTCGACCAGGCGCGACAGCTCGTCGACGCGCCGATCGATCTCGTCGCGGTGCAAGCCGTAGAGGCGGCCCTGCAGCCGCAGGAGCTCGCGACCGGTCTGGCCGTCATCGAGCGCCGCGTCTTGGAGCGCGACGCCGATGCGCAAGCGCACCGCATCCGCTTGCGTGGCGACGTCGAAGCCAGCGACCCACGCCTGCCCGCCGGTCGGCAGGAGCAGCGTGCAGAGCATGCGGACCGTCGTCGACTTCCCCGCGCCGTTCGGACCCAGGAAGCCGTAGATCTCGCCGTTCGAGACGTGCAGGTCGATCCCGGCCACCGCCTCGGTCGCCCCGAACGTGCGCCGCAGGCCGACCGCCGCGATCGCATCGGCGGGCTGCGTACCGTTCATGGCCATGGACCTGAGCATCTCATGCGCGTTCGCGACCTCCCTCTCGACGCCGGATCACATCGTGCTGGCAGAGCAGCTCGGATACGACCGGGCGTGGTGCTACGACTCACCGGCGCTCTATCCCGACGTGTGGATGGCCCTCGGGTTGGCGGCGGTGCGCACCGAGCGGATCGGCCTCGGCCCCGCCGTGCTCGTGCCCAACCTGCGCCACCCGATGACCAACGCGGCCGCGATCGCGACGCTCGCCGCGCTCGCACCCGATCGCGTGGCGGTGGCGATCGGCTCGGGCTTCACCGGCCGCTTCACGCTCGGGCAGCGCCCGCTGCGCTGGGCGTACGTGCAGTCCTACGTCGAGACGGTGCGCGCCCTGCTCCGAGGCGAGGCCGCCGAGTGGGAGGGCGCGCCGATCAAGATGCTGCACCCTGACGGGTTCGCACCGCCGCGGCCGATCGACGTCCCGATCTACATCGGAGCGGAGGGCCCGTTGGGCACAGCTGTCGCGCACGCGGCCGGCGACGGGATCTTCGCCGCGGTGTTCCCCAACGCGGACGCGCGAGGCAAGCCCCAGGCGCTGCTCCGGTTCGGCACGGTCATGGAGGCGGGCGAGTCACCGTCCGACGAGCGCGTGATCGAGGCGGCCGGTGCGGCGACGGCCGTGATCTACCACGGCATGTACGAGCGCGACGCGGCCGCGGTCGACACGCTGCCCGGGGGTCAGGTGTGGCGCGAGCAGGTCGAGCAGACCCCGGAGCGGGAGCGGCATCTCGCGATCCACGAGGGCCACCTGATCGGCCCGACGGACCGCGACCGCGCCGCGCTCGCCGCGGGAGGCGCGGACATGATCCCGACGTTCACGTTGTCCGGCACCGCGGCTGAGGTGCGCGAGCGCGTCGAGGCGTTCGCCGCGCAAGGCATCACCGAGATCGCGTACCAGGCCGCCGGCCCCGACATCCCGAGGGAACTCGAGACCTTCCGGGCCGCCACCCGCGGACTTTGAGAACGAGCGTTACTCCTGGACGAGCTCGATGAGGGTGCCGAAGGCGCCCTTGGGGTGGACGAACGCCACCGTGGTGCCCCGTGAACCGGGGCGCGGGGCCTCGTCGATCACCCGGCCACCGTTCGCCTTCACCGCTTCGAGCGCCTCGGCGCAGTCGCGCACGCGATACCCGATGTGGTGCAGGCCCTCGCCCCGCTTCTCGATCGCCTTCGCGACAGGGCTTTCGTCGTTGGTCGGCGTGAGCAGCTGGATGTAGGACTCGGCGACGCGCAGCAGCGCCTCCTCGACACCGTCGGACTCGACGATCTCGCGGTGCTCGACCAGCGCGCCGAACGTCTCGCGGTAGTAGTCGATCGCAGCGCCGAGGTCGCGCACGGCGATCGCGACGTGGTCGATCTCCGTCAGCAGCGGCGCCACCTGGCCCGACTCCTGGGTCTCGTCGGCCTTGTCCTCGTTGGGGTTGCGCGCGGTCAACGGCATCAGCTGTGCCTCCTGAAGAGCGTGATCTTGTCCTCGCCGACCTTCTCGCGGAACTCGGGGTCGTCGATGCCGAGGCCCTCCTGCGGCGCGAGGCAGAGCACACCGATCTTGCCCTCGTGCAGGTTCTTGTGGACCGAGTACGCGGCCTCGCCCACCTCGGTGAGCGGGTGCACGGCGGAGAGGATCGGCTGGATCATCCCCTTCTGGATGAGGCGGTTGGCGTCCCACGCCTCCTTGTAGTTGGCGAAGTGGGAGGACTTGATCGACTTGAGCTTCATCCAGAGGTGCCGGTTGTCGTACTCGATCATGTAGCCGGACGTCGCCGCGCAGGTGACGACGAGGCCGCCGCGCGCGCACACGAACACCGATGCGCCCATCGTCTGACGCCCCGGGTGCTCGAACACGATGTTCGGGTCCTCGCCGACGAGCGCGCGGATGTCCTTGCCGAGGCGACGCCACTCGCCCTCGTCCTGGGTCTCCGCGTCCTTCCAGAACTGGTAGCCCGCGGCCTTGCGATCGATGGCGGCCTCGCAGCCGAGCTCGTGCAGCAGGTCGACCTTGTCCGCCGACGACACGACGCCGACCGGGATGCCGCCGCCGTTGAGCACGTACTGCACGGCGTAGCCGCCGAGCCCACCGGTCGCGCCCCAGATGAACACGACGTCGCCTTGCTTCATCGCCGCACCGTTGTGCGACACGAGCATGCGGTACGACGTCGAGTTGCACAGCGCGTTGCACGCGGCCTCTTCCCACGTGAGGTGCGCGGGCTTGGGCATGAGCTGGTTCGCCTTCACGAGCGAGAGGTCTGCGAGCCCACCGAAGTTCGTCTCGAAACCCCAGATGCGCTGGTTCGCCGCGAGCATCGAGTCGTCGTGCGCCGAGGGATCCTGGTCGTCGACGTAGTTGCAGTGGATGACCACGCGGTCGCCGGGCTTCCAGTTGCGCACCGCGGAGCCGACCTTGAGCACGACGCCCGACGCATCCGAGCCGACGACGTGGTACGGCAGCGCGTGGCGCGCCCCCCACGTCGACTCCTTGCCGAGCCGGTCGAGGAAGCCGAACGTCGACAGCGGCTCGAAGATCGAGGTCCACACCGTGTTGAAGTTGATGGCCGACGCCATCACGGCGACATAGGCCTCGTCGGGCGCGAGCTCAGGCGTTGCGACGTCGTCGACGTGCAGCGACTTGCGCGGGTCCTTGTCCGCGGAGTCGAGCCCCTCGAACATCGTCTGCTCGTCTCGGAGGACGTACGCACCGCGGTAGGACTCGGGGATCCCGAGGGCCGCGATCTCATCGCCGGAGGCCCCCGCGAGGATGGCATCGAGGATCTGCTGCATCGGCGGAACCTACCCGCCGTTGCGCGCTCTCCCCAAGAGCACGAGGGGTACCTTGGTGGCGATGGAGCACCCGGACTTCCGAGCGCGCCTCGAGACGCAGGCGGCCACGATCATCGGCCGCGCCCGCGCCGAGGCCGCGGAGATCGTGCGGGCGGCCGAGGCGCAGGCGGACGAGATCGAGGCGGAGGCCAAGCGTCGCGCCGCGACGGTGATGGGTGACGTCGAAGGGCTTCGCCATCAGGCCCACCACGAGCTGGTGCAGGCCCAGGAGCGGGCGCTGCTCCTCCGATCCGACGCGCAGCGCAACGCGGACGGCATCGTCGAGCGGGCGACGCTGCGGGCTCGCACCGAGGCCGACGAGCTGCTGCGCGAGGCCCAGCAGTCGCTGGCCCGTGCGATCGACGAGAAGACCGAGGCCGAGGCGCGCATCGAGGCGGCGAAGGAAGCCGAACGTGCCGCCGCCGAAGCCGAGCGCCGGGCCGCTGACGCCGTCGAGATCGTCGCGATGGCCGCCGCGGAGGCTGTCGCGGAGGCGACGGCCGAGGCCGGTGTCCCGCTGGCCCGGGCCGATGCGGCGGCGACGATCGACCTGACGATGGCCCGCAGCCGTCCGGTCGACAGCGACCGGTTCCTGGTCACGATGCAGGGCGAGACCTTCGACGACCTCCTCGCCGGCGCCATCCGCGCCGCCGTTCGCCGCGCCTTCAACCCCCTGGGCGTCCGCGCCGGCCGCTACGTCGAACCCCGGGTGCTGAGCTGATGCTCGCGCTCACTGCGTTCGCTGCGAGTCCGTCGGGCTCGCTGGCGCTCGCGACCGACGGTTCCTGACACGCGGCGAGGGATCGACCCAGTTGTGCGAGACCTTGGAATCGCTCCGAGCGGAACTGGGTCGACAGCCAGCGACGAGCCGCACGTCGAGCCGAGCGAGCCGCAGGCGAGTGAGCGAGACCCGAAACGCAGCAATTGGCCTTGCGGGGGGCCGTCCGTAGAATCGCTGGACTCGTTCGACTCCTTGGGGGAGGTCCCTAGATGGCCGGTTCCGTGATCCTCGCTGGCGCCCGCACGCCCATCGGCAAGCTCTCCGGCGCGCTCGCCGGGTTCTCGGCCGCACAGCTCGGCGGCGTCGCCATCCGCGCCGCGCTCGAGCGCGCCGGCCTCACGCCCGAGCAGGTCGACTACGTGTTCATGGGCCAGGTGCTGCAGGCCGGCGCCGGCCAGATCACCGCCCGCCAGGCCGCGGTCGAGGCCGGCATCCCGATGACCGTTCCCGCGACGACCGTGAACAAGGTGTGCCTTTCGGGGCTCAACACGATCTACCTCGCCGACCAGATGGTGCAGGCCGGCGATGCGGACATCGTCGTCGCCGGCGGCATGGAGTCGATGACCAACGCGCCCTACCTCCTCCCCCAGGCGCGTGCCGGATACCGCTACGGCGACGGCTCGGTCGTCGACTCCGTCGCCCACGACGGTCTGTTCTGCGCGTTCGACAAGCTCGCCATGGGCGGCTCAACCGAGAAGTACGCGGCGTCGGCCGGCATCGACCGCGAGTCGCAGGACGAGCTGGCGGCCAAGTCGCACGACCGTGCCTCGGCCGCGATCAAGGAAGGCCGATTCGCGGATGAGATCGTCCCGGTCGAGATCCCGCAGCGCAAGGGTGACCCGGTGCTGTTCGACACCGACGAGGGCGTCCGTCCCGGCACGACCGTCGAGTCGCTCGGCGCGCTGCGTCCCGCGTTCGACAAGGCCGGCAACATCACCGCCGGCAACGCCTCGCAGATCTCCGACGGCGGCTCAGCCGTGATCGTCACGTCGAAGGCGACGGCCGAGAAGCTCGGCGTCGCGCCGCTCGGCGAGATCGTCGGCTACGGCCAGATCGCCGGTCCGGACCCGTCGCTGCTGACGCAGCCCTCCCGCGCCATCAACGCGGCGCTCGCCAAGACCGGCAAGAAGGTCAGCGACATCGACCTCTTCGAGCTGAACGAGGCGTTCGCCGCCGTCGGCATCGCCTCGATGAAGGACCTCGGCATCACCGACGAGATCACGAACGTGGACGGCGGCGCCATCGCCCTCGGGCACCCGATCGGCATGTCGGGCAACCGCCTCGCCATCCACATCCTCAACGAGCTGCGTCGCCGGGGCGGCGGGCTCGGTGCTGCGGCGCTGTGCGGCGGTGGCGGCCAGGGCGACGCGATCCTGCTGCAGACCCTCTGAGAGCAGCGTCTTTGTCCTGATTTGGACACTGCGGCTTGTCACCATGTCGCAACCGTTGTAACGTGACCGCAACACGATCTCTGGCTCGGTCACCCCACCCACCGAGCCGGAAGGTCACCCCGACGTACTGCTCGTGGGAGCCGGAACTCGTCCGCCCGCGCCCGGTTCCCCGGGCAGTGCGTCGGGGGGTTACACCTCCGTCGGCCTGCGTCAGTCGACGACGCGGCGGCCTTCGAGGGCCCGGCCGAGGGTGAGCTCGTCGGCGTACTCGAGATCGCCGCCCACCGGCAGCCCGCTCGCGATGCGGGACACCGTGATCCCGTCGATCGGCTTGAGCAGCCTCCCGAGGTAGAGCGCGGTCGCCTCGCCCTCGATGTTGGGGTTCGTGCAGAGGATGACCTCCGACACGCCCTCGTCCTCGAGCCGCACGAGCAGCTCCTTCACCCGCAGCTGGTCGGGGCCGACGCCCTCGATGGGGTTGATGGCGCCTTGGAGCACGTGGTAGCGGCCGCGGTACTCACCGGTCCGTTCGACCGACACGATGTCGCGCGGCTCCTCCACGACGCACAGCAGGGTGGCGTCGCGTCGAGGGTCGGCACAGATGCCGCACAGCTCGCCCTCGCTGATGTTGAAGCACTGCGTGCACCACGCCACCCGGTCCTTCGCCTCAGCGATGGCGCGCGCGAGGCGCAGCGCGTCCTCCTTCGAGAGCTTGAGGAGGTGGAACGCGATGCGCTGGGCCGACTTCGGGCCGATGCCCGGGAGCCGGCCGAGCTCGTCGATCAGGTCCTGGACCGGCCCTGCGTAGACGCCGGCCAATCAGTCGTCCTCGCCCGAGGGCAGGCCAGCACCGCCGAGCAGCCCGCCCAGGTCGAGCCCCCCGAGACCACCGAGGCCGCCCATGGCCGCCTCTTGCGCCTCGGCCATCCGGGTCGTGAGGTCGTGCAGGGCGGCGAGCACGAGGTCCTGGAGCATCTCGACGTCGTCGGGGTCGACCACGTCGGGCCGGATCGTCACCGACTCATACGACAGGTCGCCGGCGCCTCGGATCACGACCGCACCACCGCCCGCGCTGCCCTCGTAGATCTGCGAGCGCGCCTCCTGCACCTTCTGGAAGCTCTCCATGATCCCGCCGAGATCGGGCATGCCCGGGATGGCAGGCACGGCGGGGAGCGACTCGTCGTCGGTCACTGGTGCACCTTCCTACGTTGGAACAGACCACGCGTGTCTCGCACTCGGGGCACCAGTGACCGCTCGGCCCTTCGGGCCGAGACTGCATGACATTGGTTCGCTCGCACTCCGTGCTCGCTCACTGGTCTTCCTCCTGGACGAGCTCGGAGCCGGGGAACGCTTCGGCCAAGCGGTCGACACCGGTGCGCCCGTCGGGCGGCGCATCGTCGAGCGCGTGCACGTCCTCGATCTCGACCGCCTCTTCCATGACCGCGGCGATCGGGGTGGGAGCCGGTTCTGCGGACGGGGGCGGCGCGCTCGCGCCTTCGACCTCGAGTACGAGGGGGACCGGCCGGCCGTAGTGCTCGGCGAGGACGCGCTCGACGTCCACCCGCATCTCCTCGCAGCGACGCCGGTGCGGCTCGTTCGGCAGCGCGAAGTGCGCGCCGCGCTCGTCGACCGCCACGAACCGTCCGCCCGCGAAGCGGGGCTTCGCACCGCGCGGCAGGAGCGCGAGCAGCGTGTCGCCCCAGGCCAGCGTCAGCTCGTCGCGCGTCGGCAGGTCACCCGAGGCGACCGGCGCGGCAGCGACGGGAGCGGGGGACGGCGCAGCCTTGGCCGCGGGCTTCGACGGCGCCGGCTTGGACGCGCGTTGTTCGGCGAGCGCCTTGCGCGCCGCGTCCGCGGGACGCCCGCTCTGCGGTGACGGGGCCGCGGGCGCTGCCGGTGAGGCCGGTGCGATCGAACCGCCTGCGGCCAGCGCGCGCTCGAGCCGTTCGATGCGCTCGAGGAGCGCGGCGGTGGAGGTGTCGGCCTCGACATCGGCGAGGCGAACGAGCGCGGTCTCCAGCAGGATGCGCTGCTCGGGCGACTCGGGCATCTTCGCCAGCGCGTCGCCCAGCACCTCGATCGAGCGGGTGATGAACGGGCGCTCGAAGCGCTCGGCCAGGCTGGCGACGTGGTCGCGGTCACCATCGGGCAGGTGGTCGAGGGGCACCTTCATCGCGGCGAGGAAGACGTCGCGCAACCGACCGACGAGCTGCTCGCCGATCACGCGCGGATCACGCCCGACCGCGACGGCGTCGTGCACGGCGACCAAGGCACGACCGGGGTCGCGCTCGAGCAACGCTTCGACCAGCTCGTCGACGCCGACCTCGCGCTCCGCCGTCCCGCCTGCCGCGACCACTTGGTCGAGCGCCGACAACGTGTCGCGAGCCGAGCCGCCTCCGACCCGGAGCACGTGGTCGATGGCCTCCTCGCTCACGTCGAGCCCGGCGTCGGCGATCACCCAGCGCACGTGGGCCTCGAGCACGTCAGCGGGCAGCAGGTGGAACTCGAGGTGCTGGGTGCGGCTGCGGATGGTGGGCTTCACCTTCTGCGGATCCGTCGTCGCGAGAACGAAGTGCACGTGGGGCGGCGGCTCCTCCAGCGTCTTGAGGAAGGCGTTCTCCGCGCCGGTCGAGAGCATGTGCACCTCGTCGAGGACGTACACCTTCGAGCGCCCCGGACTGGCCAGCGCGGTGCTGGCGATGAGGTCGCGGATCGCCTCGACACCGTTGTTCGACGCGGCGTCGAGCTCGTGGACGTCGAAGCTGGTCCCTGCCTCGATCGCGATGCACGACTCGCACTCGAGACAGGGCTCCCCGTCCACCAGCGCGGTGCAGTTCAGCGCCTTCGCGAGGATGCGGGCGGTGCTCGTCTTGCCCGTGCCGCGAGGGCCGCTGAACAGGTACGCGTGGCCGACCTTGTCGTCCTTCACGGCGTTCCGCAGCGCGGCGACGATGTGATCCTGACCCTTCAGCTCGGCGAACCGGCGGGACCGGTAGCGCCGATACAGGGACTGGTAGGCCACGGCTGCCGACTCTACCGGCGGTACGCGGGCGGCTTTCGGTCCACTATCGTGAGCAGGCCCCGCCTTCGCACGTGGCGGCCGGGTCCTGTGCAACTGCAGGCCGTGAACCGAGTCAGGGCCGGGAGGCAGCAGCTCTCAGCGGACCCTGCGGTGTGCCGCAGATCGCCTGGCCGCCACCTGCGAGGGCGGGGCGGCTCGCGCAAGTGAGCCTTGGAGGGATGCGAGAGCGGCCGAATCGGCACGCTTGGAAAGCGTGTGTGGGGCAACCCACCGTGGGTTCGAATCCCACTCCCTCCGCCAAAGTGGACAATTCGGACGGCGGGACTGGATCCAGGCGCCGGTGGGAAGTCCTTGCGCGTGCAGCACGGCAACGAGCACGGCCCGCTGCCCGTCGCGCGCCCGTTCGAGGACGCGTCGAGCGCGGTCGAGGCGATCCTCCGCCAGCTCGCCGCGGCCGGCCTCGGCACGTGGGTGTTGCTGCCGGGCGACGACGTGGGTGCACGTGGCGACACGATGGTGACCATCCCACTGGGAGGGGCCGATGAGGAGCACCCACGATCGCTGTGCTTGCAGCGCGCTGGCGTGCGGCCGCTGTGCCCGGAGGAGCGTTCGTCCGTCCACCTGGCCGCGAGGCTCATCGCGACGCTGCTCGGCGCGGACGCCAGCACCGCGGAGCTGACCAAGAAGGTCGCGCAGGCGGAGCGGGAGTCCGCCACCGACGCGCTCACGGGACTCGGGAACGCTCGCAGCTGGTGGCGCATGCTGTCGCGCGAGGCGGCACGGTGCGACCGGTTCGGTCTCGTCGCCGTCGTCGTGGTCGTCGACCTCGACGACCTCAAGACGATCAACGACCGGAGCGGGCACCTCGCCGGCGACAACCTGCTCCGCACCGCCGCGCAGACGCTCGGCACCGCGGTGCGAGCCGAAGACTTCGTCGCCCGGCTCGGCGGCGACGAGTTCGCCGTTCTTGCGGTCGACTACGAGGCACCGGCGCCGGACCTCCTCGTCGACCGCTTGCGCGGCGCGCTCACGGATGCCGGCGTGTCCGCGTCGATGGGTGCCGCGCTCTACCAGCCAGGCGGGCAGATCAACGACGTGTTCCACGAGGCCGATCAGCAGATGTACGCGGTGAAGCGGGAGCGCGCCGGCTGCCGCTGACGGTGGGACACTCGCAGCCGTGGAAGCGCGGATCGGCCGGGTGATCGTCCTCAACGGTGCGTCGAGCTCAGGGAAGACGACGCTGGCCGCTGCGTTGCAGGCGCGGCTGTCCGCGCTCGGCGAGTGCTGGATCATCATCGGGGTGGACGACTACATCGCCCGCCTGCCGTTCGACTGGGTTTCCGCCGGCGATCACGTGGGACCGCGAGCGGCCGAGGGCCTCACGGTGCAGCCGGTGAACGGCGAGGTCGAGCTTCGACTCGGGCCGGTCGGTCGACGCCTGTGGGCGGCGTACCGAGCCGGTGTGTCGGGCGCGGCGCGCGCCGGCATGGACGTCATCGTCGACGAGGCGCTGCTCGGCGAGTCCGAGTGGGAGGGCTGGCAACAGGAGCTCGACGGGCTCGACGTGCTCTGGGTGCGGGTCACGGCTGACGCTGCGCTCATCGAGGCGCGCGAACGCGAGCGCGGCGACCGGGTCATCGGCTTGGCGCGATCGCAGCTGGACGTCGTGCACCGGTTCCACGAGCACGGCGTCACCGTGGACACAGGGAAGCTGAGCTCGTCCGAGGCTGTCGACGTCATCCTCGCCGCGCGAGGATCCGATGATGCTCTCGGATGAGGACAAGGTCGCGGTGCAGCAGGCGTACGCCGACGCGTCGCGACGCGGAGACGTCGACGCGATCGCAGCGTTGACCGAGCCCGACGCGGTGGTGTGGCACAACCACGACGACGCAACGATCAGCGCGGAGCAGTCGCGCAAGACCGTGCGCTGGTTGCACAAGACGATGCCTGACGTCGCGTGGCAGGACGTCGCCGTCCTCCCGACGCCGAACGGCTTCGTGTGGCAAGCAACGATGACCGGCACCGCGCCCGGCGGTCCGGTCACCGCGCACACCTGTGTCGTCGCCACGCTGTCCGACGCCGGCAAGGTCACGCGCCTGGAGGAGTACCTCGACTCCGCCGCCCTGCGCCCTCTCACGGGCTAACCCCTCAGTTCTGGCCCGCGTTGTGCACGTAGGGCACGCACAACGCGAGCCAGTTCGTTGGGCTACGGGGTGACGATGGGGAAGAAGAGCTCGAAGGTGTCGATGAGCTGCGCGAGCTGGTCGAGGGCGGCGCGGTTGCCGTCGACGTCGAGTACGTCCGCGCCGGCGCGGCCGAACGCGAAGTCGAGGAACACCTCGCGCGTGGTGCGGATCACCGCATCAGGATCGACCGCGGGGCGACCTTCGACGTAGTGGATCGTGCCGTTCTGCACGCCGAGCGCGATCGGTGCGAACCCGTCGAGCTCGATCGTGAACGAGAGCCGGACGCCGGCCGCCTTCGGCCCGTTGACGCGCACGCCGAGCAGGTCGAGCGCCATTGACGGCGTCATCGCCTTGTTCACCTCGCTGCCGAGCCGCACTCCCGGTAAAGCGGGCGGTCCTTGGCGCAGCTCTTGCGCGGCGGTCAGGTAGAAGTTGCGCCACACCGCGGACTCGGCCTGATAGCCGAGCTGCTCGAGCGCGTCCGCCTGCAGCGCGCGTGCCTCCATGTTCTCCGGGTCGGCGAACACGAGGTGGTTGACGACCTGCGCGACCCATCGGTACTCGCCGTCCTCGAAGCAGGCGCGGGCCCGTCGCAACAGCTCGTAGGCGCCTCCCATGAACTCGACGTACTTCGCTCCCGCTTCGACCGGCGCCAGCGGATCGAGGTTGGCCGGGTTGCCGTCGAACCAGCCCAGGTACTTCTGGTAGACGGCCTTCACGTTGTGGCTGACGGTGCCGTAGTAGCCGCGGTTCGAGAACTCGCCCCGCAGGTCGTCCGGCAGCGTCATCTCCTCCGCGATCTCGATCGGCGTGAGGCCGAGGTTGGCGAGGCGCATCGTCTGGTCGTGGAGGTAGCGGTACACGTCGCGCTGGTTGCCGAGGTAGCGGCGCACCTCGTCCGCACCCCACCGGGGCCAGTGGTGGCTGGCGAACACCGTGTCGGCGCGGTCGGCGAACAGCTCGATCGCCTCGTTGATGTAGTGCGCCCACGCGAGCGAGTCGCGCACCTGCGCGCCGCGCGGCGTGTAGAGGTTGTGCAGCGTCGCCGTGCAGTTCTCCGCCATGCAGAGCATCCGCCGCTCGGGGAACAGGAAGTTCATCTCCGCCGGCGCTTCGGTGTCCGGCGTGACCTGGAAGACGACGCGCACGCCGTCGATCACGATCTCGGTGCCGGTCGTCGAGATGTCGTGTGTCGGCGCGAGCAAGCCGTTGGTGCCCAGCGCGGGGACGGCCTTGCCGAGCCCCGCGTCCACCTGACCGAGCGGGCCGCGCGGCAGCAGCGTGCCGTACATGTAGGTCGCTCGCCGCGTCATCACGGTGCCAGCGATGACGTTCTCGCTGATCGCCGCGTGGAGGAACCCCTCGGGCGCGTAGATGGGGACGTCGCCGGCCGCGACCGCCTCCGGTGTCACCACGCCGAGCACCCCGCCGAAGTGGTCGATGTGGCTGTGCGTGTAGAGCACGGCGGTCACGGGACGCTCGCCGAGGTGGGACGTGACGAGCGCCAGCGCGGCCGACGCCGTCTCGGTCGTCGTGAGGGGGTCGATGACGATCCACCCGCGCTCGCCCGCGACGAACGTCACGTTCGAGAGGTCGAGCCCGCGCACTTGGTAGAAGCCCTCGGCCACCTCGAACAGCCCCGCGTGCCGGTTGAGGTTGGCCTGTCGCCACAGGCTCGGGTTCACCGAGTCGGGACACGGGTCACCGAGGAAGTCATACGAGTCGAGGTCCCACGCGGGCAGGCCGATCGGCCCGTCGATCACGTTCGCGAGTGGCGGCGCCAGCAACCCGCGCGTCGCGAGCTCGTGGTCGTGGGGGTCATCGATCGGCAGCGCCGCCGCAACCTCGGCTTGGCGCGCCGCGGTCGCGGTCGACGCCGGCTTCGGCGCCAGTGGCTCGCCGGTCACCCCGTCGTCGTCTCGATCGGCCTGCGCACCGGGCGGGGCAGCGAGTCCGGCGACGTGTCGACCTCGTCCAAGGTGATCTCGCCGGCGAGCACGCGCTGCTTCCACTCCTGGTGCTCGCCGTCGCGCTCGTGGAACTCAGGCATCACCTCTTGCGCGAACAGCTCGAGGCTCGAGCAGATGTCTTCGTGCGTGTTGCGGCCGGCCTGGTTCAGGAGGATCACCTGGTCGACCTGCGAGCGCTCGAACTTCCGCAGCTTCGTGCGGATCGTCTCGGGCGAACCGATGAGCCCGCCCGCGTGCATCTTCTGCCCCTGCGGCGAGTGCCGGAACGCCTGGTACTCCTCCCACAGGCTGCCCGTGCCCTCCGCGCCCGGCACGTGGGTGCTGTAGTAGCGCAGCGCGAACGCGAAGAACGTCCAGCCGTCGGCTTTGACGTTCGCCTCCTCGTCGGTCGGGCAGCACATGAAGCCGCACACCACCGCGATGTTCGGGTTGGTCACGTAGTCGGCGAGCTTCTGCAGTCGCTTGGTGTACGTGTTGTAGTACGCGGCGACCCACGCGTTGGCCTCCTCCGCGCTGACGAACTGGAAGCCGAGCGCGCCCATCCCCCAACCCGCCGCCGCTTCGATCGTGTCGCGCTGCGAGCACGCGACCCACAGCGGCGGGTGCGGCTTCTGCAACGGCTTGGGCAGCACGTTGCGCGTCGGAAAGTCGAAGTGCGGCCCGTGGTACTCGACCGGTTCGTCGCCGAACATCGGGATCAGCGCGCGCACGCCGTCCTCCCACACCTCGCGCTTGTCGCGGAAGCGGCGACCGAACGGGTGCAGCTCGGTGGTGGTCGATCCCTCGCCGAGCCCGAGCTCGACGCGCCCGCGGCTCACGAGGTCGAGCGTCGACACGCGCTCTGCGACGCGAGCCGGATGGTTCGTCGTGAGCTGGATGATGCCGTGCCCGAGCCGGATCTGGTTCGTGCGCTGGCTCGCCGCGGCGAGGAACACCTCCGGCGCGGACGAGTGGGAGTACTCCTCGAGGAAGTGATGCTCGACCTCCCACGCGTAGTCGTAGCCGAGCCGGTCCGCGAGCTCGATCTGGACGAGCGAATCCTGCACCAGCTGGTACTCCGCACCGGCCGCCCAGGGACGCGGCAGCTGGTGCTCGTAGAAGATCCCGAACTTCATGGGGCTGGCTTAGCAAGCCTCGGCGGCCCCCGCTCGGCCGCCTTGACATGCCCCTCAGGTCTCGTAACGTGATCGCAACATTCGAGCGAAGGGAGAAGCGGATGGTCGTCGACAAGACGAACCCCATTCCGACCGGGAGCACGGTGGAGGTCTGGAACCGATCCCTGGGCCGCTTCGCTGGACAATTCGAGGTGGCGGGGCGCGACGCCGGGCGGGTCAAGGTCCGCCGGCCCGCCGACTCGGCGCCGCTCCCAGAGGTGTTCACGGTGGACGAGGTGCGGCCTCTGTCCGGGAACGATCGCTAGCGGAGCAGGTCGCTAGCCGGAGCAGACCACCACCAGCACGCACGACTTCGGCGGAGGCGACGGTGGTGGTGCGGGCGGCTCGGTCGTCGGCGGCGGGGGCGGCTGGGAGGGGGCCGGGGGGACCTGGTCGCGGTGCACTCCGTCGAGGGAGACGGGCGCGGTCGATTCGTCGATCTCGGTCAGCACTCGGTTGGGGTGCTCCTGCTGCAACCACGCCTGCGCGTACTGGAACGCCTGCTGCGCGGTCGGCCCGGCGCCGTGCAGGAGCATGCCGCGGCGCACGAGGTACTCGCCGAGGTACGAGCGGCCGAAGGAATCGCTCTCATACGCGAGGTCGTCCGCACCCGCCGCCGCAGTGAGCACGCGGCCCGGGCGCAGCAGCTCGGTGAACCCGCCGCCGTAGCACGACGCCATCACGACCCACGCGTCGTGGGCGAGCAAGCCCTCGAGGTGCTGCGCGATCAACCAGTCCGGCACGACTGCGCCGTCCGCGCCGACGACAGCCTCGGTCGTCTGGCCGAGCTTGCGGGCATGGCCGGCGTAGAAGAACACCGCGGTGTCCTCCGGGCGCGCCTGCTTCACGAGCCAGTCGATCCCCCGCAGGATCCCTCGACCGGTGGCGTCGTGGTCCTCAGCGAGGATGACGTGGTCGGCGTCGACCCCGTAGCCGTTGAGCGCCTGCACCATGTCCCGGGCATCGGCCACCGCAGAGTGCAGGTCGGAGGTGTTGTCGGGATAGTCGTTGATGCCAACGACGAACGCCCACACTGCGCCGCCGCCGCCCATCGTGGCCGCTGCGGCAGGGTCCATCGACGACGGCTGCTCCGCGGCCACCGTCGAGCTCGACTCCGCGGTGTCGTCGACCGAGACGACCTCGCCTGACGGAGGCACGATCGGCTGCTCGCTGGGCTTGGGCTCGACGGTCGGCGCCGGTCTCGTGCGCTCCCGGACAGCGGGCGCGGGCGCGGTCGGGTGGACGACCGCGGCCGGCGGGTCCTTCGACAGGGTGACCTGCTCGCGGTCGGGCGGGTTGCTGCGCTTCTCCGGGACGGCCAGCACCGCGGCGAACAGCACCACGAACGCGATGAGGAGGAGTCGCCGCGGCACGCGGGTGGCCCACCCTCCCAGCATCGCAACCCCTGACTTTCACCACTCCGGCCGGACGGCCCCAGCGCCGTCCGAACGGGATCCGATCGATTGCTACGGATCCATTCGGCGGCGCTGTGGTCGTCTCCTGCCTGAACCTGACAGCCGCGTCATGCTCATGTCGGACCGGTAGCGTCCCGATCGATGGACGACGACGCCGCCATGGGCCTCGCCCTCACCGAGGCGGCCGCCGCGCTGGCGCACGACGACGTGCCCATCGGCGCCGTGGTGCTGGTGGGCGGCGAGGTGGTGGCCCGGCGCCACAACGAGCGAGAGCGGCTCGGCGACCCGACCGCGCACGCCGAGCTGCTGGCGTTGCGCGACGCCGCCACCGCCGTGGGCGACGGTTGGCGCCTCACCGACGCGACCCTCGTCGTCACGCTCGAGCCGTGCCCGATGTGTGCGGGCGCGCTGGTCGCGGCGCGTGCGAAGCGGGTGGTGTTCGGTGCCGCCGACCCCAAGGCGGGTGCGTGCGGGTCGCTCTACAACCTGTGCACGGACCCGCGCCTGCACCACGAGGTCGAGGTGCGCCAGGGCGTGCGCGCCGATGAGGCTGCCGCGTTGTTGCAATCGTTCTTCGCGGAACGCCGTGGAGGAGACGCCCCCGAGGCCGACTAAGTTCGCGCCCGGAGGGTTGCCTGAGTGGCCGAAAGGGGCGGCCTCGAAAGCCGTTGTGGCCTCCGGGTCACCGTGGGTTCAAATCCCACACCCTCCGCCACTCGAATCGGCGGCAAGATCGCGAGCCGGTCCCCTTACATTGCTTCGGTGAGCCGTCTCAGCGTCGACGAGCGTCGAGCGTCGGTGCCGGCGCTGACGTACCCCGCGGCGCTACCGGTCAGCGAGCGCAAGGACGAGATCCTCGCGGCGATCCGCGACCACCAAGTCGTGGTGGTCGCCGGTGAGACCGGCTCGGGCAAGAGCACGCAGCTTCCCAAGATCTGCCTCGAGCTCGGACGCGGGATCGAAGGGCTGATCGGGCACACGCAGCCGCGACGTCTCGCCGCCCGCACGGTGGCAGAGCGCGTCGCGGAGGAGCTCGGCAGCGACATCGGGGGTGTCGTCGGCTTCGCCGTCCGCTTCACCGATCGCGTCAGCGAGCGGACGCTCGTGAAGGTGATGACGGACGGCATCCTGCTCAACGAGATCCAACGTGACCGTGAGCTGCGCGGGTACGACACGTTGATCATCGACGAGGCCCACGAGCGCAGCCTCAACGTCGACTTCATCCTCGGCTACCTCAAGCAGCTCCTCCCCCGCCGTCCTGACCTGAAGGTGATCATCACCTCCGCGACGATCGACACGGAGCGCTTCTCGCAGCACTTCGACGGCGCCCCGGTGGTCGAGGTGTCGGGGCGGACGTTCCCCGTCGAGGTGCGCTACCGCTCGCTCGTCGATGAGGAGAACGACGTCGAGCGTGACCAGACGCAGGCGATCTGCGACGCGGTCGAGGAGCTGCGCCGTGAGGGACCCGGTGACGTGCTCGTGTTCCTCAGCGGCGAGCGGGAGATCCGCGACACCAACGACGCGCTCGCCCGTCTCGATCTTCCGGACACCGAGCTGCTCAACCTCTACGCACGCCTGTCCATCGCCGAGCAGCACCGCGTGTTCCACCCCCACGCGGGACGGCGCATCGTGCTCGCAACGAACGTCGCGGAGACGTCGTTGACGGTGCCGGGCATCCGCTACGTCGTCGACACCGGCAACGCCCGCATCTCCCGGTACAACCGGCGCACGAAGGTGCAGCGGCTGCCGATCGAACCGGTGTCGCAGGCATCGGCGAACCAACGCGCCGGCCGGTGCGGTCGTGTCGCGCCCGGCATCTGCATACGGCTGTACGCCGAGGACGACTTCGACGCGCGGCCGCCGTTCACCGACGCGGAGATCCTGCGGACGAACCTCGCCTCGGTCATCCTCCAGATGACGGCGATCGGCCTCGGTGACATCGCGGCGTTCCCGTTCGTCGATGCGCCCGATGCCCGCAACATCAGCGACGGCATCGCGCTGCTCGAAGAGCTCGGTGCGCTGAAGGAGAACGACGGGAGCCGCCGATCCCGCCGGCTCACGCCGCTCGGACGCCAGCTGGCGCGGTTGCCGATCGACCCGCGGCTCGCACGCATGGTGCTCGACGCGGACGCGAACGGCTGTCTGCGTGAGGTGATGGTGATCGCCTCGGCGCTGTCCATCCAGGACCCGCGCGAGCGACCAGCCGAGAAGCAGCAGCAGGCGGCAGAGCTCCACGGTCGCTTCGCCGACCCCGACTCTGACTTCCTCGCCTACCTCAACCTGTGGCAGTACCTCCAGGAGCAGCAGGACGCACTGTCCTCGAGCCAGTTCCGCCGGCTGTGCCGCAACGAGCTGCTGAACTACCTGCGGATCCGCGAGTGGCAGGACGTCTACGGCCAGCTCCGGCAGGTGCTGCGCTCGCTCGGCCTCCGCCCGTCGAAGCAACCGGGTGACGCGGACTCGATCCACAAGTCGCTGCTCGCCGGGCTGCTGTCGCACCTCGGCATGCGGGTCGACGAGACGAAGGACTACCGAGGCGCGCGGGATGCGCGCTTCACGATCGCGCCCGGCTCGGCGCTGACGAAGAAGCAGCCGCGTTGGGTCATGGCCGCCGAGCTGGTCGAGACGAACCGGCTGCGCGCCCGTGTCGTTGCTCGCATCCAGCCCGAGTGGGCGGAGCGCGTCGGTGCCCATCTCGTGAAGCACTCCTACGGCGAGCCGGAGTGGAACGCGGCGCGCGGCTCGGCGACGGTGCCCGAGCGGGTGACGCTCTACGGGCTGCCGATCGTGAACGCGCGACCGGTTCCGTTCCTGCGGATCGATCACGTCGGCGCGCGCGACATGTTCATCGAGCACGCGCTCGTCGAGCGCGACTGGGAAAGCCACCACGCGTTCCTCGAGGACAACCGCAACGCGATGGACGCGGTGCGCAGCCTGGAGGACCGCGTCCGCCGGCGCGACATCCTCGTCGATGACGAAGACGTGTTCGCGCTCTACGACGAGCGCATCCCGGACACGGTGACGTCGGCGCGCCACTTCGACCGGTGGTGGAAGAAGGCGCGCGCGGAGCAACCCGACCTCCTCACGTTCACGCCCGCGATGCTGGCGCGGCCCGAGGCGGGCGACGTCAGCCCGTCCGCGTTCCCCGACGTCTGGCGCCAGGGCGGCATCACGCTGCCGCTGACCTACCGGTTCGACCCGACCGACGACTTCGACGGTGTCACCGTGCACATCCCGCTCCCCCTCCTCGCGCACGTGCACGAGGACGACTTCGCGTGGCAGGTGCCGGGGCGCCGCCTCGAGGTGGTGACCGCGCTGATCCGGTCGCTCCCCAAGCAGCTGCGACGCAGCTTCGTTCCTCCCGGTGACGTGGCCGAGTCGGTGCTGGCGCGGGTCGGGCCGGAGGACGGTCCGCTGGTCGACGTGCTCGCACGCGAGCTCGGGTACCTCCGCGCCGAGCCAGTGCCGCTCGAGGAGCTGCGCCTCGATCGCCTGCCCGACCACATGCGCATGTCGTTCGTCGTCACCGGCGAGCGAGGCGAGCCGATCGTGGCCGGCAAGGACCTGAGCGCGCTGCGCTCGATGCTGCACGACGAGATGCGCGACGTCACCGCTCGCCTCGCGCCCGAGGTGCAGCGATCAGGGCTGCAGGACTGGACGATCGGAACGCTGCCCCGCACCGTCGACGCCACCTGGGCGGGTCACAGGGTGACCGTGCATCCCGCGCTCGTCGACGAGGGCGACTCGGTCGCGGTGCGGGTCCTAGCGAGCGAGGCCGAGCAGACCTCGGCGATGAAGGCCGGCACTCGCCGCCTGCTCCTCCTGACGCTGCCGTCGGCCACCAAGTCTGTGCAGCGCGGTCTACCCGACCCGACGAAGCTCGCCCTCGGACGCGCCCCTGGAGAGACATCGAGCGAGGTGCTCGCGCAGTGCGTCGCCGCCGCGGTCGACCGGGTCGTTGCTGACAACGGTGGGCCTGCGTGGGACGAGGAGACGTTCGCGAAGCTGCGGGACGTGGTGCGCGACGACCTCGTCGACACCGCGATCGCCGCGGCGGTCGCGGTCGGCGACGTCCTGGTCGCGGCCGAGGAGGTCGAGGACCGCATCGCGCGTCTCAAGGCGAGCCGCGCGACCCGCGCCGCGATCGCGGACATCCGGGGGCAGCTCGGTCAGCTCGTTCGCCCAGGATGGATCGTCTCCACCGGGACGCGACGACTGCCTGATGTCGCCCGCTACGTCCGAGGCATCGAGCGGCGGCTCGAACGGCTTCCCGACGCACCGCAGCGAGACCTCGACGCGATGCTGCGGGTGCAGCGGCTCGAGCGGGAGTACGACGAGCTGCACGAGGCGCTCCCTCCGTCCCGCAAGCGCGACGCGTGGCCCATCCGCTGGATGCTCGAGGAGCTGCGGATCAGCCTGTTCGCGCAGCAGGTCGGCACCCGTCAGCGGGTGAGCGAGAAGCGCGTGAGCCGCGAGATGGACCGCGTCGCCGCCGGCGAGTGACCGCGGCGCGCATCCCTTCCCCAGCGAACTTCGGAGCGATACGGCCCTCCAGGGCCGCATCGCATCCAACATTCGTCAGCGGGGTTTGGGGAAGAGGCCGGCTTTGGCGAGGAGGCCTGGGGTCGTGGCGCCGAGCTGCTCTTCGATCCAGGGGATGACGGCGATGAGCTTGGCGAGGTCGAGGCCGGTGTCGACGCCGGACCGCTCGAGCAGGTAGGCGACGTCCTCTGTGGGCACGTTGCCGGTGGCGTTCGGGGCGAACGGGCAGCCGCCGATCCCGCCGAGGCTCGCGTCGATCGCGTCGACACCTGCCTCGTAGGCGGCGTATGAGTTGGCGACGCCGGTGTTGCGCGTGTTGTGGAAGTGGGCGCGCAGCGCGACGCCCGGCTCGAGCACGGAGCGCACGGCGGCCACCCGCGCGACGACGTCGGACGGGACGGCGACACCGATCGTGTCGGCGATCGCCACCTCGGTGGCGCCCGCGGCGACGGCGCGCTTCGCGATGTCCACGACGCGGTCCACCGGCACCTCACCCTCATACGGGCACCCGAACGCGGTCGAGATCGTGAGGGTCGCGGCGATGCCCGCGTCCCGCGCCCGCCCCGCGATGGCCTCGAACGCGGCGACCGTCTCGTCCGACGTGACCCCCTGGTTGCGCTGGGCGAACGTGTCGGTGGTGACGGCGACGACGTTGATCTCACGCATGCCCGCGCTGGCGGCGCGGTCGAAGCCACGCTCGTTGAGCACGAGCCCGATGTACGTCACGTCGTCCCGGGAAGGCAGGGCGGCGAGCACGGCCTCGGCGTCCGCCATCTGCGGGACGCGCGCCGGGTTCACGAACGAGCACACCTCGATGCGCGTGGCGCCAGCGGCGACGATCCGCTCGATGAATTCGACCTTTGCCTCGGTGCTGAGCACGACTGACTCGGCCTGCAGGCCGTCGCGCGGTGCGACCTCGACCAGCTGGACGGGACGGGGCGACATGGCTCACATGCTCGCGCGGCTGACGGCAGATCCGGACGGCCAGCCACTACGGTCCGCCGATGCGCCGCCTCGCCCTTGGTCTCCTCGCGCTCGTGCTGCTGACGGCCGCGTGCTCAGGCAGCGACAACAAAGCCGCGACGCAGACGAACAGCTCCAGCCAAGCGGCCGCCGCGCCTGAGTCGACGACGACCACCGTGCTCGCTCCGGCCGACGTGCCGGCCGTCCCGTCCAAGGGGTGCACCGGCGCCGCGCCCGTCGCGGCCGGTGAGGTGACGCAGCCGTTCAGCGCCGGTGGTGTCGACGGCAGCTTCGTCCAGCACATCCCGCCGGCGCACGATGGCAAGACGCCGTTGCCGCTCGTCCTCGACCTGCACGGCTACAGCGAACCGGCGTCGATCGAGGTGCTGCTCTCGGCGCTCGGCCCCTACGGCGACACGAAGGGCTTCGTGACGTTGACTCCCGAGACGGTTCACACCGTCCCCATGTGGAGCACCGGGCTCGGCTCTCCGGACGTGCAGTGGCTCAAAGCGCTGCTCGACGACGCCGAGGCGCGGCTCTGCATCGACATCGCTCGGATCTACACGGCTGGCCTCTCGAACGGGGCGATGATGACGTCCTCCGTTGCGTGTGACCTCTCCGACCGGATCGCCGCCGTCGCTCCAGTGGCCGGCATCCAGCTGCCTGACGGCTGCAAGCCGACTCGCCCGATGCCCGTCATCACGTTCCACGGCACGGCCGACCCGTACGTCGCCTACGACGGAGGGCTCGGCCCGAAGGCGTTGCAGCTGCCGGCGCCCGACGGCTCGGGCAAGACGCTCGGTGACCTTGGCGTCGGTGAGGGCGGCGGGCCCTCCGTGCCGGACCTCGCCGCCGGTTGGGCCGCCCGCAACGGCTGCGCGTCGACGGCGCCGACCACCAAGGCGCTCGCGCCGGACGTCGACCAGCTCACGTACGACTGCCCCGCCGACGCGAGCACCGAGCTCGTCACGATCACCGACGGCGGGCACACCTGGCCGGGCAGCCCGTTCGCGAAGAACATCGAGTCCTTCGTCGGTCACACGACCGAGTCCATCTCGGCGACCGAGATGATGTGGGCGTTCTTCGAGGCGCACCCGCTCCGCCCCTGATCGCTTTTCGACAGCGGGGCCTTACCATTCCCGGCGATGCACCCGATGTCCGCCCACGGCATGCTCGGATCCGACCGGGACGCCGTGAAGGGCGCCAAGCTCGAGGGTCGGCTCGTGCGCCGGGTGTGGGGTCTGGTGCGCCACTACCGGCGCATGCTGGGGGGCTACCTCACCACGATCGTGCTCGAAGCGCTGCTCGGCATCGTGCCCGCGCTGCTCATCAAGCGCATCGTCGACGACGCCATCCCCAACCACGACCGCGGGCTGCTGACCTCGCTGGCGGCGGTGATGGCCGGCATCGCGTTCGCGCAAGCGGTCCTGTCGCTCGGGGAGCGGTGGTGGTCGGCCCGCATCGGTGAGGGCCTGATCTTCGATCTGCGATCGTCGCTCTTCGATCACACGCAACGCATGCCGATCGCGTTCTTCACCCGCACGCAGACCGGCGCCCTCATCAGCCGCATGAACAACGACGTGATCGGGGCACAGCGCGCCGTCACCGGCACGCTCGGCTCGGTGGTCTCGAACGTCGTCACCCTCGTCGTGACGTTGACCGCCATGGCGGTGCTCGAGTGGCGTCTCACGCTCGTCACCGTCTTGCTGCTACCGGTGTTCTTGTTCCCCGCCAAGCGGATCGGCCGTCAGCTCCAGGCCATCACGCGCGAGTCGATGAACCTCAACGCCGAGATGAACACCACGATGACCGAGCGGTTCAACGTGGCCGGCGCACTGCTCGTCAAGCTCTTCGGAAGCCACGACGACGAAGCTGACTCGTTCGCGGGCCGAGCGGGTCGCGTGCGCGACATCGGCGTGCGCAGCGCGATGTACGGCCGCGTCTTCTTCATCGCGCTGACGCTCGTCGGCGCGATCGGGACGGTGGCCGTGTACTACATCGGCGGGCAGCTGGTGATCTCCGCAACGATCAGCCTGGGCACGATGATCGCCCTCGCGACCTACGTCGCGCAGATCTACGGACCACTCACCGCGCTCACCAACGCGCGGGTCGACATCATGACCGCGCTCGTGTCCTTCGAGCGGGTGTTCGAGGTCCTCGACACACCGAGTGCGATCACGGATCGACCGGACGCCACCGACCTCGTCGCCCCGCAAGGGCGCATCGAGCTCGATGACGTGTGGTTCCGCTACCCGAGCGCATCCGAGGTGTCGATCGCGTCGCTCGAGGCCGATCCGCAGAGTGGTCGCGCCCTGTCGAGCACGCCCGGCTCCTTCGTGCTCCGCGGCGTCAACGCCGCCATCGAGCCCGGGCAGCTCGTTGCGCTCGTGGGGCCTTCCGGCGGCGGAAAGACGACGATCAGCAACCTCCTGCCGAGGCTCTACGACGCAACGTCGGGCGCGGTGCGAGTGGACGGCCGAGACGTCCGAGACATCACGCAGTCCTCGCTGCGCGCCGCCATCGGCATCGTCGCGCAGGATCCGCACCTCTTCCACGACACCGTGCTCGCCAACCTGCGCTACGCGCGTCCGACGGCGTCGATGGAGGAGATCGAGGACGCCTGCCGCGCCGCGCAGATCCACCACGTGATCGCCGCGCTCCCCGACGGCTACACGACGATCGTCGGCGAGCGGGGCTACCGGCTCTCCGGCGGCGAGAAGCAGCGGCTCGCGATCGCCCGGATGTTGTTGAAGGATCCGTGCATCGTCGTGCTCGACGAGGCGACCAGCCATCTCGACTCGGAGAACGAGCAGCTCGTGCAGACCGCGCTCGCCACGGCCCTCGACGGCCGCACCTCGATCGTCATCGCGCACCGGCTCTCGACGATCACCGCGGCGGACCAGATCCTCGTGGTCGACGAGGGCGAGATCGTGCAGCGAGGCTCGCACGAAGAGCTGCTCGTGGCCGGCGGCCTCTACGCCGACCTGTACCACACCCTCGTCCGCGCCGACGTCGAGCAGGTCCCCTAGCCCCGGTCAGAGGAGGTGCTGCTCGAGGACCGCGGTGCCGGCGTCGGGGTCGCCGGCCAGGGTCACGCGAGCGGCGCTCAGCCGCGATGGCGTGGCCGCATCGAGCAGGTCGGGACAGCGCGCCGGTGATCCGGCGCGGGCCTCGTCGTCGCTGGCGCGTCCGAGCTCGAGCACCTCGTCGAGCAGCGCGTGCGCGCTGCGATCCAGCAGGGCGAGGTCATCGGACACCAGCGCCATGCCGCCGCTCACACCGACGGCCAGTGCCCACGCACGCACTGCCTCGGGGCTCATCGACGTCCGCTGGGTGCGCAGCATCACGCAGTCCGGGTCGTTGAGCCACAGGCGCCGGTGGAGGAACGAACGGGTGAGCGTGTTGCGCCACGCGTTGACCGTTGCCGGCTCGCCCCGCTCGTAGCCGGCAGGACGCCACTGGTCACCCGACACGTGCCACCACGGCGCGACATCTGCGCCGATGCGCATGCCGTCGACGGCGCCGATGCACGGACCGAGCGGCGCACCGCACCCGAGCAGGAAGGCATCACCGCCTGCGCCGCGACGGATCGCGTCGTAGCCGGCCCGCACCCGCTGGGCTGGCGTGCGGGAGGGATCGGCGTAGGTGCCCGGGAGGTGGGGCGCATAGGTGAAGTCGAGCTTGAGGTAGGGGAAACCGGCGGCGACGAGATCACGGGCGACGCCCTCGAGGTGGTCGAGCACGTCGGGGTTCGTCGTGTCGAGCGTGTGCACCGCGCCACCCCATCCCGGGTTCACCATGCCGATCAGGGGACGGCCGTTCGCGGGCCAGCGGGCGAACCAGTCCTCGTGGGCCTGACCGACGTCGCTGTCGAGCGCGGCGACGAACGGGGCGATCCAGATGCCTGGCGTGTGCCCGTCCCGCGCGATCGCCGAGGCGAGGTCGGGCAGCGGAGACGGGAAGCGCTCGTTCGTGCGGAGCCAGTCACCGATGGCGTGCTGGTAGCCGTCGTCCACCTGGAACACCGAGAACGGCCACTCGGACGCGAGCGCGAGGTTGTGGCGGATGTCCTCCTCGGAGACGTCGTGGAAGTAGTGGTACCAGGAGCACCAACCGACCTGGAACGGCGCGCCCGTTCGCGCGCCAAGCGACTGGACGCGCGTCGCCCACGCGTCGAGCGCGGCGAACGGATCGGGCGCGGCCACGATGGAGCACGCGTGGAGCGCGCGCTGCTCGGCGGGCGCGAGCACCGCGCCGCCGAGGAACGCCTCGACCCAGAGCTCAGGGCCGCGTTCGCCAGCGCGGAGGCGGAAGGTGCCGTCGTGGTCCCATCCGCCGTCGAAGCCGAGCACCGCGCTGGCGTCCGGCGACGCGTCCACGACGACGGTGAACAGCTCGGAGCGCAGCTCGCCTGGTTGGGCGAGCGCGACGTCGGCGTGGTGCATCCCGATGACGAGCGAGAGTGCGCCGGCCGTGAGCGACGGATCGATGTCCACGCCGAACGTCGCCATCCCCGTCGGTGACCACGACTGGTAGCCGTTGCGGAACATGCGCAGCGGGGCGTCGACGTCCACGACGCGGAGCACCAGAGCGATCGCGTCGACGGCCACGGCGACGTCACCGCGGTTCGCAACAGACCACGTCCACCCCGCGCCGCGGTCGGAGAGGACGTCGACCTCGATCGCGCCGACGTGCATCGTCCCGTCGCCGGTCCACCGCTCGGCGCCATCCTCAGCGCCGCGGACCTCGACGCGGTCAGGGACGAGGCGCATCAGGGATGCGGGTGCGTGTGCGGATGCGTGTGGCCGTGCGCCGCGTCGGCACGCTGGTCGAGCCAGCGACGGAAGCCAGCCGCGTTGGAGTGGATCCCGTTGAGCGTCTCGAGCTTCTCCCGGGCCGCCGGATCGGTGCCCTCGAGCTCGCCGCCGAACGCCGCGTGCAGCGCGTCGGCGATGTCGTTGCCCTGCTGCCATGCGGCCTCGGCCACCTCGGCCCAGCGGCGCAGGATCCCCTCGGCCTCCTCCAGCGTGCTCATCGGTTCGGGCACCAGGCCGAAGTGGGCGAGCGCGATGCCGGTGGGCCGTCGCTCGGCGAACTTGTGCAGCGACGTGATGGCCTGGTCGAGGTCGAAGTCGGGGGGCGGGGTGGCGGGCCGGAGGACACCGGCGTCGGGCAGGCGCACGCCCACCGCATCGCCCGCGAACAGCAACCCGCTCTCGGAGTCGTGCAGCGCCAGGTGGTGCTTCGCGTGGCCGGGCGAGTCGACCGTCGTGAGCCTGCGGTTCGGCCCGATCGTGATCGCCTCGCCGTCCTCGAGGACGTGGATGCGCTCCTGCGGTGTCGGATCGAGCCGCCCGTAGAGCGAGTCGAGCAGGTCGCCGTAGACCTGCGCGGCGCTGCGAACGAGCCGCTCCGGGTCGACGAGGTGGCGGGCTCCCTTCTCGTGCACGTACACGGTGGCGTTCGGGAACGCGCGCGCCACATCGCCGACGCCACCCGCGTGATCGAGGTGGATGTGGGTGACCGCGATGCCGGCAAGGTCGGTTGGCGCCACGTTCAGCTCGGCGAGCGACGCGAGCAGTGACTCGACGGACGACTGGCTGCCGGTCTCCACGAGCACCGGCTCGGGACCGACCACGAGGTAGCCCGCCGTGACGTTGTCCCAACCGCCGAGCAAGGTGTCGATCTGGATGACGCCCGGCCCGATCTCGGTGTGCACGCCGCGCAGTCTCGCGTTTGACTGCGGGTCATGCCTCGCCTCGTCGACCTCTCGCATGTCGTGGAGGACGGGATGGTCACCTACCCCGGTCTGCCCGGCCCCGTGATCACCGATCACCTCACCCGCGAGGCCTCGCGAGAGCGCTACGCGCCGGGCACGGAGTTCCACATCGGGCGCATCGACATGGTCGCCAACACCGGCACCTACCTCGACGCGCCGTCGCATCGCTGGGCCGACGGCGTGGACCTGTCCGGCCTCGCGCTCGAGTCGCTGGCGCTGCTGCGCGGTGTGGTCGTCAGCGACGACGGACCGGCGATCGATGCGAGCACGTTCGACGGGCTCGACGTTGCGGGCGCGGCCGTCCTCGTGCACACCGGGTGGGACCGGCGCTGGGGCACGGACGCGTACGGCGGGCCGGGTGCGCCGTTCCTGACGTCGGCAGCCGCGACCGCGCTCGCCGGCGCGGGCGCGGCGCTGGTCGGCATCGACTCGGTGAACATCGATGACACGACCGACGGCAACCGTCCCGCTCATTCCATTCTGCTGCGCGCCGGCATCCCGATCGTCGAGCACCTGCGCGGCCTCGAGCAGCTCACGGGCGGCGAGCCGTTCACGTTCACCGCCGTGCCGGTGCCGGTGCGGGGGATGGGGACGTTCCCGGTGCGCGCGTTCGCAGCTCTCGAGCGCGGGTGACCACGCGCGGGCTGCATCGAGTCGCCAGCCGCAAGTGTGCTCGAGAGCCGCTGGCGCTGGCTGCGCCAGCGCCAAACGCAGCTGTGCTCATTGGAGGATGCGCCTGTCGGCGCATCCTCTTAGGCTGATCCGTCGTCATGGCAGAGCAGGTGCCTCTCTTCGCGCAGGAGCCGACGTACTCGGTGGCCGAGCTCAGCGCTGGCATCGGGGCTGCGTTGGCGCGCACGTTCCCGGACGAGGTGTGGGTGCTCGGAGAGATCGCCAACCTGAGCCGGCCCGGCTCGGGGCACGTGTACTTCGACCTCGTCGGCGACGGCTGCCGCCTGCGGGTCACGCTCTGGGAGTCGGACAAGCGAGTTGTGAACGCGGTGCTCAAGCGGGCCGGCGGCGCAGTGCGGATGAGCGACGGCACCGAGGTGCGCATCCGCGCTCGCGTGCAGTGGTGGGCCGAGGGCGGCCAGGCGTCGCTGCGCATGCTGTCGATCGACACGGCGTACACGCTCGGCCGGTTGGCCGAGGCGCGCGAGCTGCTCGTCCAACGGCTGCGCGCCGCTGGGCTGCTGGCCCGGCAGTCGACGCTGGCGCTCAGCCCGGTGCCGCTGCGGATCGGTCTGGTGACGAGCGAAGGCAGTGCCGCCGCCATTGACTTCCTCCACACGCTCGAGGCAAGTGGTCACGCGTGGCAGGTGGCGCTGGCCGACGCGCGCGTCCAGGGCCTCGATGCCGAGCTGTCGGTCGTCGCCGCACTCGACGCGCTGGCCGAGCTCGTTCCCGCGCTGGATGTGATCTGCATCGTGCGCGGTGGTGGTGCGCGCACCGACCTCGCGGCGTTCGACAGCGAGTCGATCGCCGTCGCGATTGCGAACTGCGCGATCCCGGTGCTCACCGGGATCGGCCACGAGGTGGACACGACCATCGCCGATCTCGTCGCCCACGCGCGACACAAGACGCCGACCGCGTGTGCAGCCGCGCTCGTGAGCGCGGTGATCGCGTGGTGCGAGCGGCTCGACGGCGTGCGGCTCGGGATCGCGCGCGCCGCCGGCACCGCCGCGGACCGCGCGGCTGCGAACCTCGAGCAGTCTTCGGGACGTGCCGCCGCCGCGAGCCGCCAGCACCTGCGCTCCCAGGAGGCCGCGCTCACGGGTTGCACGCGCCTGCTCGCCGCTCGACCAGGACGCGCGCTCGACGCCGCGGCGCGGGTGCTCGATGTGACCGAGGCGCAGGTGCGGGCGCTCGACCCGGCCCGGGTGCTGGCCCGTGGCTGGTCGATCACGCGGGACGCCGACGGGCGCCTCGTCCGCTCGGTCAGCGATGTCGCGCCCGGCGCGACGCTGGTGACCGCGGTGGCCGACGGGCAGGTGCGGAGCACGGTCGATGGCTGACGAAGCGCTCGACAACCTCGGCTACTCGGATGCGATGCGCGAGCTCGAGGGCATCCTCGCCGAGCTCGAAGCCGACGACGTCGACGTCGACCACCTCGCCGAACGCGTGGCTCGCGCCGCCGCGCTCATCGAGCTCTGCCGCGGCCGCATCGAGGCCGCCCACATCGACGTCAGCAAGATCGTCACGGACCTGTCCGGTCCCTGACCCCCTGCGAACTTCGGAGCGAAGCGGTCGCAAAACGCGCCGTTCGCATCCAACATTCGAGGGGTTCCCGCCTACGCTCTGACAGCCATGGCCGCCCCCAGCTCGAGCCGCAGCGTGCCGGTGCCGCCCAGCCTGCGGATGGTGGCCGAGCTCGTCGAGCACCGCTTGAGGGCGGTGCTCGCCGACGAGCGCGAGCGGTGGGGCGCGCTCGACCCTGACCTCGTCGAGCCCCTGGACTCGCTCGCCCGCCTCGTGCTCGCCGGCGGCAAGCGCCTGCGTCCCGCGTTCTGCCACTGGGGCTTCGTCGGCGCGGGCGGCGATCCTGACGATGCCCGCATCGTCGAGGCCGGCGCGGCGTTCGAGATGCTGCAGGCGTTCGCCCTCGTGCACGACGACATCATGGATGGGTCCGACATCCGTCGGGGCGAGCAGACCGCGCACCTCGCGTTCGCCGACACCCACACCTTGGGAGCGTGGCGGGGTGAGAGCCGCCGCTTCGGTGAGGGCGTCGCCATCCTCATCGGCGACCTCGCGCACGTCTACGCCGACCGCTTCATGGTCCGCACGTCGGACGATGCCGTCGCGGTGTGGAACGAGCTGCGCATCGAGCTGAACATCGGCCAGTACCTCGACGTCCTGGGAACGGCACGCGCCGACGCCGACCTCGTGCACGCCCGCCGCATCGCCCGCTACAAGTCCGGCAAGTACACGATCGAGCGGCCGCTGCACGTCGGTGCGGCGCTGGCCGGTGGCGGCGCGGCGCTGCGCACCCAGCTCTCGGGGTACGGCGACCCCCTCGGCGAAGCGTTCCAGCTGCGCGACGACCTGCTCGGCGCGTTCGGCGACCAGGCCATCACAGGCAAGCCGGTGGGCGACGACCTGCGTGAGGGCAAGCCGACGCCGCTCCTCGCGATCGCGATCCAGCGGGCCGACGCCGACCAGCGAGCCGTGCTCGAGCTCGTCGGCACATCCGACCTCAGCCGGGATGGCGTCGCCGCCGTGCAGGCCGTGCTGGTCGACACCGAGGCCGTCGCCGAGATCGAGCACACGATCGACAGGCTCACCAGCGACGCGATCACCTCGATCGAAGCCACGGCCATCACCGAAGAGGCGAGGTCAGCACTCGTGGAGCTCGCGCAGTACGTCGCCTGGCGCGATCGGTAGAGGCGTCGGCGGGCTCAGCGCGACCAGTGACGGAACGCGGGGTCGCGCATGATGAGCGCAACCGCTTCTGACCGCGTGCGCACGTTGAGCTTGCGGAAGCCGTGACGTAGATGCGTCTTCACCGTGTCGACGCTGATGTAGAGGGCGCGGCCGATGTCGGCGTTGCGCCGGCCGCTGGCGAGCAACACGAACACCTCGCTCTCGCGCTCCGAGAGCCCGAGCGCCCGACCCGGCCAATCGCGCTCAGTGGCCGAACGCCGTCCGCCTTCCGCAGGCGGTTCGACGACGACGGTGCCCCGCGCGACCGCTTCGAGCGCATCGACGAGCACCGACGTGGGCACCGACTTCGCCACGACGCCGCTCACGGGTAGCGCGAGCGCCTCGGCGATGAGGGCGTCGTCCCAGCTGAGCGTGTACAGCACCACGTGCCCGACACCCTCGGTCGCGAGCAGCTTCTCGATCCGGCCCTCGACCAGCCCTTCGCGCCCGTAGCTGTCGTAGAGCGCGATGTCGACGGGCCCACCGTTGAGCGGCTCGCCGACGAGGATCGCGTCGGCCACCTCCACACGGTCGCTGTGCGGCGCCAGCATCGCCGCGAGACCGGCGATGATGATCTCGTAGTCGTTCACGGCTGCGACACACAGCTTCTGCTCTTTGCTTCGGGTCTCGCTCACTCGCTACGGCTCGCTCGGCTCGACGTGCGCCTCGGACGCTGACGCTTCCCCTCGGCGCTCGGCCGGAACCGACGGTCGCGAGCGCCAGCGAGCCCGACGGACTCGCAGCGAACAGAGTGAGCGCGAGCAAGGGCACAGTGCCACCGATCCACAGTGAATCACCCGTTCGGGTGATGTCAAACCGGGCGGATCCGGCCACGCTCTCCCCATGTCCGATCTGACCGGCTTTCGGCTCACCCGGGAACCGGCTCGAGCGATCCTCGCCGTGCGAGGTCCGCTCGACAACCTCAGCGGACCGTCGTTCGAGCAGCTGATCGAGCGGTGCCTCGCCGGCCCCGACCGCGTCGAGGAGATCACGGTGGACCTCGCCGCGAGCCCCTTCGTCACCGCGGCGGGATTCCGCGTGCTCCTGCAGGCCTTGGCCCGAAGCAGCGCGGCCGGATGCCGCCTCTGGCTGGAGCACCCACGGCCCCTTGTGGCATCCACGCTCCAGACCCTTGGCCTCCAGGCGGTGCTCTCCTAGCCGGTCCTCGTCTGGAAGCTGCCGTGCTGGGTACGTTGCGGGCCGTGCCCGATCCCGCCTCGGCGTCCTCACTCCCCATCCGGGGAGACCACGCCGCGGCACGAGAGGCGCGCCGCTTCCTGCTGGACCACCTTCCGGAGGATCCCGCGGACGACGACGTGGATCGAGTGCTGCTCTGCGCCAGCGAGATCGTCTCCAATGCGATCGAGCACGGGCGGCCACCGCGCCGGCTCGACCTGACGGTGACGGGCCGACACGTCCGCGTCGAGGTCCACGATGGCGACCCGGGCAAGCCGACACCACAGATCGTCAGCCCGCTGTCGCTGCGGGGTCGTGGCCTGCAGATCGTCGACACTGCGGCGGACCGCTGGGGCGTCGCGCCCCATGGGTCCGGCAAGGTGGTGTGGTTCGAGATCACCGTTGCCGAGGCTTCCCCGGACACCGGGCCAGGGCGGTAGACACGGCGCGAAACGCCCACTGCAGAGGAAGCCTGCCGAACGCGCAGGCACCGCTGACCGTACGGCCGTTTCGGGATCACGGGTGACACACTTGTGGGACCCATGACCAAAGGGACCGAGAGCCAGACGTTGCTGGCCGCCGTGAGCGGGCTCGACCCGGACCTCTTCCGCGTGCTCGTCGCAGAGGGCTCCGACGTCATCGTCGTGCGCGGCCAGGACCAGCGCCTCTCGTTCGTGTCCGAGTCCGTCGAGCGCGTGCTCGGCTACTCAACGGAGGAATTCGCCGACAGCGCGTGGGATCACGTCCACCCTGACGACCTGCCCGTCCTCAAAGAGCTGGCCGAGGAGATCCGAACCGCGCCCGGCGCGCGGGCGTCGATGGAGCTGCGGATCCAGCACGCTGACGGCACGTGGCGGTGGTTCGAGCTGCGGGGCCTGAACCTGCTCGACGACCTCACCATCGCCGGTGTCGTCAGCAACCTCCGCGACATCAACGACCGCCGGCTCGCCGAGGACGCCCTGCGCGACAGCGAGGCGCGCTTCCGCTCGGTCACATCGGGGTCCCCGATCGGCATCTACGAGATGGACTCCACGCCCGTGCTGCGCTTCGTGAACGAGCGGTGGACCGAGATCACCGGGTTCCGGGAAGAAGACGCGCTCGGCAACAACTGGCAGGCGATCATCCATCCGGAGGACCGGGCGTCGCTGGCCGAGCAGTGGCAGAGGACCGGGGGGGTCGGGCAACCGTTCCTCGGCATGCTGCGCGTCGTCCGGCCCGACGGCGAGATCCGCTGGGTCATGGCAGCGACCGAGCCGCTGCAGGACGCGGCCGGCGTCCTCACCGGTCACGTCGGGACGCTCGACGACATCACCGACCGGCTCACCGCCCAGCGCGACACCGAGCGGCTGTCCGAGATCGTCGAGGCGACGAGCGACCTGGTCCTGATCACCGGGCACGACAGCCGCGTGATGTACATGAACGCGGCGGCGAAGACGTTCTTCGACCTCGGACCCGAGGACAAGCTCGAGGACTTCGACTTCAGGCCGTTCTCACCGCCATGGGTGCAAGAGCGCTACCTGACCGAGACCAGGCCGACACTTCGAAAGGAAGGGATCTGGTCGGGCGAGCTCGCCTACCTGCGCCACGGCCGCGAGGTGCCCGTGTCCGCGCTGTTCCTCGCCCATCACGACCCCGAGGGTCGCATCGAGTTCGTTTCGAGCGTCACCCGCGACATCAGCGAGCGCAAGCACTACGAGGCGCGGCTCGAGTACCAGGCGACGCACGACCACCTGACCGGCCTGCCCAACCGCACGCTGTTCCTCGACCGGCTCGAGCTCGCGATCGCGCGCGGCAGGCGCAGCCATCGCTCCGTCGCGGTGCTGTTCTGCGACGTGGACCACTTCAAGGTCGTCAACGACAGCCTCGGGCACAGCGCGGGAGACCGGCTGCTCGTCGCGCTGGCCGACCGGCTGCGCAGCGCGCTGCGTCCCGGCGACACAGTGGCGCGGTTCGGTGGTGACGAGTTCGTGATCCTCTGCGACGACATGGACCACGACCACGACGCGGTGACGATCGCCGAGCGCGTTCACGCCGCCGTGCACGAGCCGCCGCTCACGGTCGAGAACACGGAGGTGTTCGCAGCCGTCAGCATCGGCATCTCGTTCTCGCACGGCGACAAGGACCCCGAGACGATGATCCGCGACGCCGACGCGGCGATGTACCTCGCCAAGGCGAGGGGCCGCGCTCGCTACGAGATCTACGACGAGCGGCTCCGCTCGACGCTCGTCGAGCGGCTCGACATCGAGACCGCGCTGCGCCGCGCGCTCACCCGCCACGAGCTGCGCGTCGTCTACCAGCCGACGATCGACCTCGCGAACGGGCACATCGTCGGTGTCGAGGCGCTGCTGCGCTGGGAGCACCCCGAGCGTGGGCAGCTCGTGCCTGCAGAGTTCATGGACGTCGCCGAGGAGACCGGCCTCATCGTGCCGATCGGCGCGTGGGTCGTCGACCAGGCCTGCCGGCAGGCCCAGCGATGGCACACGGGTGTGGGCGGCAACGAGCTGTTCGTGAGCGTGAACCTCTCCAGCCGGCAGCTCGAGAGCTCGGCGCTCATCGAGAACATCGCCTCGGTGCTCGAGGCCACGGCGGTGGAGCCGGCGCGTCTCGGCCTCGAGATCACCGAGAGCGTCATCATGCGCGACCCGGAGGCCTCGACGACGGCACTGCGCGCGTTGAAGGACCTCGGCGTGCGCCTGGCCGTGGACGACTTCGGCACCGGGTACTCCTCGCTCGCGTACCTACGCCGCTTCCCGGTCGACCTGCTCAAGGTGGACCAGGCGTTCGTGGACGGGCTCGGGCGTGACCCCGAGGACTCCGCGATCGTCGCGGCCGTCGTCAGCCTGGCCCACACGCTGGGCATGAAGGCGATCGCGGAGGGAGTGGAGACCGAAGAGCAGCTGCACGAGCTGCGCGCCCTGGGCTGCGACATGGCCCAGGGCTTCTACATGGCCCGCCCGCTCGCCCCCGCCGACCTCGACGACCTGCTCGCCGCCGCCCCGACCTGGTAGCGCGCCGGGGCGCGCGGCTCACGACGAGCGTGTTGCCAGGAGATCGCGGATCTCAGTGAGGAGCAGCGCCTCGTCACTCGGCGCGGGCGTGTCCTCGACCACCTCGCCCGCGGCGCGGCGCGCCGCGAGTGCCTGCATCGGCTTCACGACGAGGAAGAAGATCACCGCCGCGGTGGCGACGAACTTGATCGCCGCGTCGATCACGAGTCCATACCGGAAGATGCTTCCGTTCACCTCGAAGGTCATCTCCCCGAAGTCCTTGCTGAACAAGACGCCGACGAGCGGCGTGATCATCCCGGTGACGAACGCAGTGACGATCGCAGTGAACGCAGCGCCGATGACGACAGCGACCGCCAAGTCGACGACGTTGCCGCGCATCAGGAACGCCTTGAAGTCCTTGAGCATGTCCCGCTCCTCGTTTCCGGCCGAGGTTCGGCCGATCTGGGGCGAGGTCTAGCACTCGGGAAGTGCCCCGAGTCGTGAGTCCGTTGGTGCTTTCGGCGAGCGCTGGGCGTCGCTCGCAAGGACGCAGCGCCGAGCACTCCACCAGCGAATGTGAGGCCGAGGACGCCGCGAGCGGCGTCCAGAGCCGTCGAAAGCCCGACATGACTTGCGACTCGGGGCACTTAGGACGGTGAGGCGAGGTTCGACCAGAGCGGGCGGAGGGAGGCCAGCTCGTGCTCGAGCACCGCGGCCGGCACGGGCACGCCGAACAGGTAGCCCTGGGCGCGCCGGCAGCCGAGCTCGCGCAACATCGCGAGCTCCGTCTCGTCTTCCACACCGACGCCGACGGTGGTGAGACCGCAGGAGTCGGCGACATCGATGATGGCGCGCACCGTGGCGACATCGGCAGGCGCGGGCGAGCCTCGAAGGCCGCGCACCAGGCCGCGGTCGATCTTCACGATGTCCACCGGCAGCCACTGCATCGCGGTGAGCGACGTCTGTCCGTTGCCGAACCCGTCCACTGCGATCGTGATGCCGAGGCCGCGGAGGTCCTGCAGCACCGCGAGTGCAGCGTTGCTCGCATCGCGGAGCGTCGGCTCGGCCAGCTCGAGTCCCACCATCTCCGCGCCGATCCCGCTGGACGCGATCGCGCGGGTCAGGTGGTTCATGAGACCCGGATGCGCGAGCTGACGGGCGGAGAGGTTGACGTTGACACGGGCCGGTGCACGATCGCCGAGCGCCAGGCGCCAGCTCGCCATCTGGTGGTACGCGGCGTCGAACACGCCGGCCCCGATGGTGACGATGAGCCCCGTCTCCTCGGCGACCTGGAGGAACTCCTCGGGGACGACGAGCTCACCGGTGGACCGTTCGAGCCGCAGGAGCGCCTCGACCGCAACGACGTCGGCCGTCGCCAGATCGAGGATCGGCTGGTAGTGCACGACGAGCTCACCCTGGTCGAGCGCCTGGTGGAGGAGCAGCTCGGTGCCGAGGCGGCGGACGCCCGCGGCCCGCAGGCTGGCGTCGAACAGCTCGCACCGGTCCTTGCCCCGCTCCTTCGCGCGGTAGAGCGCGGCGTCCGCGTCGCGGAGCAGCATGTCCGGCAGCGTCGGACCGTGCGCGACGGCGACGCCCGCCGACAGTGTGGGATCGACGCGGTCGCCCGTCGAGAGCAGCACCGGGTCGGAGGCAGCGGCGCGGAGGCGCTCGGCGAGCATCAGGAAGTCGGCGCTTCCACTCACGCCTTCGGCCAGGACGACGAACTCGTCGCCGCCCAACCGCGCCACCGTGTCGCCGGGGCGGACCGTGCGGAGCAGCTGCGCGGCGACCGCTTGCAGCACGCGGTCACCCGCGGCGTGCCCGTAGCGGTCGTTGATCATCTTGAAGCGGTCGATGTCGAGGTAGAGCGCGGCGACCGCTCCGCCTGAGCGCCGAGCCTTGTCCAGACCTTCCGCCATGCGCTCGAGCAGCAGCTCGCGGTTGGCGAGGCCGGTGAGCGGGTCGTGCGACGCGCGGTGGCTCAGCTGTTCCGCCGCCTCGGCGCGCTCGGTGACGTCGCGGCTGTTGGCGACGATGGCACCCACGTCCGGGTCGTCGAGCAGGTTGGTCGCGATGGTCTCGAAGTACCGCCAGCTGCCGTCCGCATGTGCGATGCGGAACTCGATCGCGCCACCCGGTGCGGGATCGATGGCGATCTGGCGGAACGCCTCGATGACACGCGTGCGGTCGCCGGGGTGGAGCAGATCGGCCATCGAGGTGCCGACCTTGTCGAACCCGTAGCCGAGCACGCGCTGCGCAGAGGGGCTGACCCACTGGATCATCCCGTCGGGTGCGAGCAGGCACACGACATCGGTCGCATGCTCGACCAGCGCCTCGAACCAGCGCTGCCGGCGCCCGAGCTCTTCCTCGGCGTGGCGCTCGGCCGTGATGTCCTCGGTCAGGTGCAGGAAGTAGAGGACCTCCCCGACGTCGTTGCGGACCGCAGAGGCGCTCGTGCGGCCCCACACGACTTCACCGCCGGGACGGACGTAGCGCAGCTCGTACGTCTCGGCATCGACCTCGCCGAGCAACATCCGTTCGCGCAGGTCCACCGAACCCGCAACGTCGTCGGGGTGGCGGACGTCGACGAAGTCCATCGAGAGGAGCTCGTCCTCGGAGCGGGCGAGGATGCGGCACAGGGCTTCGTTGACCTGGAGGTAGCTGCCCGAGGGGCTGATCAGCGCGATGCCGGTGGTGGCGTGGTCGAACGCGGTGCGGAACCGCACCTCGGCCATCCGCAGGCGCTCTGCTTCTTCGCGGCGGTCCGTACGGTCGACGACGTGGGCGACGATGTAGTCGACCCCGCCGGCCCGGTTGAGGACAGGACTGGCGCTGACGTGCGTCCAGAACACCACCGGCGCGACGTCCGATCGGACGCCCTCGCCGACTCGCGGGTCTTGGTCGTCGGTGCCACGGAGGAAGCGGAGCTCGAGCTCGACTCGGTCGGTCGCACCCGTGGTGAGCGCGAGGAGCGACGACTCCGCGGTCTCGAGGTCATCAGGGTGGACGATGTCGCGCGCGTTCACGGGTCCTTGGCTGCGGCCCAGCATCCCGAGGAGCACGCGGTTGGCGCGCAGCACCTCACCGTCGAGCCCGATCATCGCGACGCCGATGGGTGCGTCGTCGAACGCCGACTGGAAGCGGCGGCGCAGCTCGACGGACTCGCCGAGCGAGGCGCGCACGCGCACCCGGAGCCGCCGGCGCTGGTCGGCAAGGACGAAGACGAGCAGCGCGAGGAGGATCGAGGCGAGGACGCCTCCGACGACGATGGCGGCGCTGGTGGAGGACCGACCGCCGGTGAAGCCGGGAAGAGCAACGAACCGGAACGCCCAGGTCCGGCCGAACGCGCTGACGGGGAGGTCGGTCTGGCGCGCGCCTTCGGCGATCTGGGACGCGACCGCGGGGTCGCTGCGCTTGAGCGGCTTGCCGTCGTCCGTCACGACGTAGCCGACGGCGTGGGACTGGGGCTCGCCGAGCGGGCCGAAGAAGTCGTCGGCTCGCACCGCGCTTGCGGTCCAACCGATGAGCGCGTCGGCGCGCTGCTCCTCGGTTGCGATCGGCAGACCCGTTCGGAAGACGGGGACGAAGATGGCAAAGGCGGGCTTGCGCTGCTCGACGGGCAGCTGCTGGTCGTCGACCAGCGTGATCGGCTCGGTCATCGACGGGAGGCCGGTCTGGACGGCACGATCGAGCGCGGCCGCCCGCCCCGGGACGCCACCGAGATCGAGGCCTTCGCTCCGGCTCCGCACCGGCGCGCTGTACGTGACGACCTGGTAGGCGGAGCGGGGCGGCGCAGCTGCGTCAGGGCGCACGGTGAAGTCGATGGCCCCGTCCGCCCGGCGGGCCGCTTCGAAGCGGGCGACATCGCCGACGGGGACGCGGGCGATGAAGGTGATGGTCTTCAGCCCCGGGAAGCTCTGGTCCAGGTCGAGTCCCTGTGCAAACGACGCGAACGCGGCCTTCGGTTGCCCGTCGCTCTGCGACTGGAACGCCGATGCCGCGATGAGCAGGTCGGCGTAGCGGATCAGGGTGCGCTCGATGTCGGCGGCCGACGAGTGGGCGAGCGTCTCGAAGCGAGACTGCGCCTCACGATCATCCGTCGCCGCACGCCAGCGCGCGAGCCCGCTGGTGATGCCGAGACCGGTTGCGAAGACGATGACAGGCAAGAGCAACGCCGCGGCGCGCTGCCTCCAGGTGTCAAGCCCGCTACCCCGGTTGCCCATCACCTCATTGGTCGGCGGTTCAGGGGCCGCCTTGAGCGTTCTCGGCCGATCCCGCGAAGCACTCGATTGCGTCGTCGACGGACATTTCGACCACGCCGGGCTCGCGGAGCACCGCAACCAGCCATTCCGGGCGGTTCACGGCGGCGACGGCGATGGGATTTTCGAGCGGGGAGGCCTGCGTGGCCAAGCGGGCGAAGGTCCCCGCGTAGTCGGTCGGGCGGAGGTCGCGGGCCAGCTCGGCCAGCGCAAACGGGTCGGGCGGAGCCACGGCCGCGGCGTCGATCGCCACCACCGACGGCGACACGGGCTCGTCACCGCCACCGAGGAGGCCCGGGCCGTCGAACAAGATGGCCCCGTGCACGCGCTCGGGGCGGGCACCGGCCAGGAGGAGCGCGATGTAGGCGCCGAGGCCTCGCCCGTAGACCGTGGCCCGGCCGAGGTGGGCAAGCGCGGTGTCCGCGTCCGCCATGAGGACCTCGGCGGTGTAGCCGCCTCCGGTCGGCACCGACGACTGGCCGTGCCCCGTGAAGTCGAGGGCGTAGATGGGGCCCGGCCACGCTTCGAGCGCGGCGGGGACGTCGAGGGGGCTGCGCTCGGCGAGGCCGTGGAGGTGGAGGAGCGGCGGTCCGTCGCCGTCGCGCAGCGTGTGGAGCGCGAGGCGGCTGCGGCTGTGACCGAGGAACGTCGGTGGGCCCGAAGGAGGAGGTGCGGTGGTGACGAGACGCGGTGAGGGAGTGCCGGCCGTGGTGGCGCCGACAGCGGTGCCGGCGACGAGCGGCGGACTGCCGAGGAAGTCGAGCACGAGCGACGCGACACGCTCGGGGTGCTCGATGTGCACGAAGTGGCCGGCGTCGTCGAAGGTCACGAACTCGGCACCGGGCGGGAGCCACGGCTCCACGTCCTCGAGCTGGGTGCCCCAGCCCATCGTCTCGCCGACGAGGCCGAGGACGCCGAGCACGGGCATGCCGAGCCCCGGCATCCGCATCATCGACCACTCGGGCCGCCATGGACCGAAGCCACCGAAGCGCATCGCCGGGTCGATCTTCCAGCGCCACAGGGTCGGGTCGTCGATGTCCTGAGCCGCGCCGATCGGCACGAGGTAGCGCAGCCACTCGAGGGTGAGCCGCGGGTTCATGCGCTGGCGCCGTCGGGCGAGATCGTCGATCGTGCCCGGCTTGCGCTCCTTGTCCGCCGCCCTCCGCCGGTGGTCGAGCCAGCCGGCGACCTCCGTGCTCAGCAGCCGGGTGCGTTCGTGGTCGGCGACGTCAGGCCAGTTGCGCCGGGACGGCAGGCCGTCGAGGTTCACGAGGTGGGTGCACCGGTGAGGGCATGCCTCCGCGAGCTGCATCATCACGCTGCCGCCCTTGGAGTGCCCGATGAACGGCACCTGCGCACGGGTCGTCGCGTCGAGCACCGCCAGCGCGTCGCGGACGTCCGCCTCCCAGTTGTAGAGCGTGGCGTGCTCGGAGTCGCCGTGCCCACGGTGGTCCCAGCACACGACCCGCCAACCGCCGGCCGCGAGGAGCGGAGCGAACACGTCGAACGTGCCCGAGAAGTCGAACCCTCCATGCGCCAGCAACAGCGGCGGCGCCGCTTCGTCACCCCACTCGTGCACCGCCAACCGCAACCCGCTGCTCAACACCGACCGCTGCCGATCCGGCCGCCTCGCCCCGGGGAACGCTGGAAGATCCGTCACATCCGGACCCTACGCAGGTCCCCGCAGGACTCCACGACCGGAACACGCGCGGCGAGGGAAGCGCCAGCGACGAGCCGCATGTCGAGCGAGGGCGCCGCGCGACGCGAGCGGAGCGAGCCGCGACGCAACCGAACGAGACTGTGAACAAAGTCATCTGGACAATTCGGACCCTCGATGCGAACCATGGTCCATGCTCAGCCGGATCGGGACGTTCGTGGTCCGACGCCGCCGCCTCGTCCTCGTCGCCGCCGTGATCGTGTTCGCCCTCTCCGGCGCCATCGGTGGTGGGGTGGCGAAGGAGCTCTCGAGCGGAGGCTTCGACGACCCGGCCGCCGAATCGAGCCGGGCCGAGCAATACCTGCTCTCCCACTTCCAAGGTGCGGGCACGCCGAACATCGTCTTCGTCGTCACCGCGGACGAGGGCACGACGGTCGACACGCCTTCGGTCGTCTACGCGGGCACGGCGCTCACCAACCAGCTCGCCGCCGAGCCAGACATGGCCTACGTCGCGTCGTATTGGAGCACGGGAGGCGCGCCGCCGCTCAAGACCGAGGCGGGGAACCGAGCACTCGTGTTCGCCCGGTTCGACGGCGACGGCAACGAGCTGAACAAGGCGATGGACTCGATCACCCCGCGCTTCGCCGGTCACGCCAACGGCATCACGGTGCAGATCGGCGGCTTCGGCGAGGTCTTCCGTGAGGTCGGCCACACGATCGAGCACGATCTCGTTCGGGCCGAGATGATCGCGCTGCCGATCACGCTGATCCTCCTGCTGCTCGTGTTCGGCAGCGTGGTGGCCGCGGCGCTCCCGCTGGCCATCGGCGCGCTCTCGGTCGTGGGGACGTTCCTCGTGCTGCTCGTGCTGAACAAGTTCACCGAGGTGTCCGTGTTCTCGCTGAACCTCACGACCGCGCTCGGCCTCGGCCTCGCGATCGACTACAGCCTCTTCATCGTCTCCCGCTACCGCGAGGAGCTGCGCGCCGGCCAGGAGCCACATGATGCGGTCGTGCGCACCGTTCGCACGGCAGGGCGAACTGTCGCGTTCAGCGCGCTGACGGTTGCCGCATCGCTGTGCGCGCTGCTGGTGTTCCCGCTCGCGTTCCTGCGTTCGTTCGCGTACGCGGGCGTCGCGGTCGCCGCGCTCGCCGGGATCTACGCGGTCGTCGTGCTGCCCGCGATGCTCGCGGCGCTCGGCCATCGCGTCGATGGGCTCACGCTGTGGAAGCGCTCGACCAACCCGACCGACGAGGGCTTCTGGCACTCGATGGCGACCCGGGTCATGCGCCGACCGATCCCCTTCGTCGCCGGCGCGCTCGTCGTGCTGCTGTTCCTCGGCAGCCCCGCGCTGCGCATGCAGGTCGGCCTTCCCGATGACCGCGTGATGCCCGCATCAAAGCCGGCGCGGGTCGTGAGCGACATCATCCGCAACGAGTTCAGCTCGGAGGAGGCCGGCGCGCTCGCCGTCATCGCGCCAGGCGTCGACGCACAGAACCATGCCGACGACATCAACGCGTTCGCCACGACGCTCGCCGGTCTGCCCGGCGTGGCGCGGGTGGACGCTGTCACGGGCAGCTTCCTGCCCGGCGGTGTGGTCGTGCCGGCGACGACGAACCCAGGTCTGTACGCACGGTTCGCAGGCACGGACGCGACGTACCTCAACGTCGTCCCGTCGGTCGAGCCGATGTCCGAGGAGGGCGAGGCGCTCGTCGCCGACATCCGCTCGGCCGATGCACCGTTCCCCGTCGTCGTCGGCGGCAGCGCGGCGATGCTCACCGACACCAAGGCGTCGCTCTTCTCCAAGCTTCCGCTCGCGGCACTCATCATCGCCCTGGTGACGTTCGTGCTGCTGTTCATGATGTTCGGCAGCGTCGTCGTCCCCGCCAAGGCCGTCGTCCTCAACCTGCTGAGCCTCACCGCGACGTTCGGAGCGATGGTCTGGATCTTCCAGGACGGCCACCTGTCGTCCGCGCTCGGCTTCACCGCAACGGGCTTTCTCGACTCGACGACACCGATCCTGATGTTCTGCGTCGCGTTCGGGTTGTCGATGGACTACGAGGTGTTCCTGCTGTCGCGCATCAAGGAAGAGCACGACGCGGGCGCCGAGAACGAGAAGGCCGTCGCCGTCGGCCTCGAACGAACGGGCCGCATCGTCACCGCGGCAGCTCTGTTGATCTCCGTGGTGCTGGTGTCGTTCGCGACGTCACAGATCAGCTTCATCAAGCTGTTCGGCATCGGCCTCACGCTCGCGGTGCTCATGGACGCGTTCGTGATCCGGGGGACGCTGGTGCCCGCGTTCATGCGCCTCGCCGGCAACGCGAACTGGTGGGCACCCGCACCTCTGCGCCGCTTCCACAACCGCTACGGCGTCACCGAGCACGTCGACTTGGACGTCGATGATCCCGCGTGGCTGTTGCTGCCGCGCGGCGAGGGAAGCGCCAGCGACGAGCCGCACGTCGAGCCGAGCGAGCCGCAGGCGAGTGAGCGAGACTCGAGACACAGGGAACGTGTGACAATGTCCTCGTGAGTGCGCGCGTCCTCCTCGTGGACGATGACGCGAAGATGGTCGAGCTCGTGGTGGGCATCCTCAGCGACGATGGCTACGACGTGGTCGGGACGACGAGCGCGACCGAGGCGCTCGAGCTGGTGGACTCGCTGTCGCCGGACGTCGTCGTCCTCGACGAGGTGATGCCGGAGCGTTCCGGGCTCGACGTCGCAGCCGAGATCCGCGAGGGCCGTCCCGACCAGGCGATCATCATCTTCAGCTCGCTGTTCGACCTCCGCCTGAGCGAGGAGGTCCGCCGGCTGGGCTTCAGCTACGTCGAGAAGGCCGACGGCTTCGACGCGCTCGAGCGCGCCATCCGAGGCGCGGTCTGATCGGTCACGACGCTGCCGCGCCGTGGTGGGCCAGCAGCGCTGACGCGAGATCAGCGTGGTCGGCGACGACGAGGTCAGCTTCAGGCAGACCCTCGGCCGGAGGGTCATCCCACACGCCGCTGTAGCGGACCGCGGTGATGCCAAGCGCTTTGGCACCGGCGATGTCGGTGCGCCGGAGATCACCGATGTGCGCGGCGGCGCTCGGATCGATCCCGCCGAGGCCGGCAAGCGCGTGGTCGAAGATGCGACGGTCGGGTTTGTAGACACCGACCTCGTCGGAGAACGACCAGTGGTCGAAGTAGCCGAGCAGCCCGTGCTTCTCGAGGTGCTCGCGCAAGATGGTCGACGGCGTCATGCCGACGTCGCAGATGATGCCGATGCGCACGCCGGCCTCCGAGAGCGCAGCGAGCGCGACCTCGACGTTCGGCGTTGACGGGATGACCGCGGAGGCTCCGACGGTCACGAAGAGGTCGACGAGCTCGTCGCGGAGCGCAGAGTCGGGTGTGATCGGCAGCTTGGTGAGCACGAGCGCGGCGGCATCGCCGGCGCGGTACTGGTGGTTCGCCTGCCACGCCGCATCGAAGGTGCGCCACGAGTCGTCGAGCGCTGCCTCGATCACGTCCCGAGCCACCGGCAACCCGTTGTGCTCGAGCGTGTGCTCCCAGGCGTCGATGCGGAGGTTGCGCAGCTGTCCCGGCGTCTCCTGCACGAGCGTGTTCCAGAAGTCGAATGTGATCGCCTGCAGCGCGACCGACTTCAAGCGCGCACCGTTCCCTCGGCCTTCGCCGCGGAGGCCACTGCCGGTGCGACGAGCTCGACCACCCGGCGGTCGAACACCGACGGGATGATGAACCCGGGCCCGAGGTCGTCGCTCGACACCGCCTGCGCGATCGCGTCAGCGGCGGCGAGCTTCATCACCTCGGTGATCTTCGTCGCGCGGGCGTCGAGCGCGCCGCGGAATATCCCGGGGAACGCCAGGACGTTGTTGATCTGGTTCGGAAAGTCCGAGCGCCCGGTCGCAACGACAGCGGCGACCTCGGCGGCCTCCTCGGGCCGGATCTCGGGGTCGGGGTTAGCCAGCGCGAACACGATTGCGTCCTTCGCCATCGTCGCGACGTCCGCGGCGGTGAGGAGACCGGGCGCGCTCACGCCGACGAACACGTCGGCGCCGGCAAGCACCTCGCCCAGCGTGCCGGTGCGGCCTTCGGGGTTGCTGTTCTCGGCGAACCACCGCTTCGACGCGTTGAGGTCGTTGCGCCCCGTGTGCACGGCGCCGCTGCGGTCCACACCGATCACGTTGGGGACGCCGGCCTCCATGAGGATCCGAGCGATCGCCACGCCGGCGGCACCGACCCCGGACAGCACGACGGTGAGGTCGCCCATGGTCTTGCCGACGACGCGCAGCGCGTTGCGCAATGCCGCGAGCACGACCACCGCGGTGCCGTGCTGATCGTCGTGGAAGACCGGGATGTCGAGCAGGTCGCGCAGCCGCGCCTCGACGTCGAAGCAGCTCGGCGCGGCGATGTCCTCGAGGTTGATGCCGCCGAATCCCGGAGCGAGGCGTTGCACCGTCTCCACCATCTGGTCGGCGCGCGCCTCGGGTGACAGGTCTCGGGGGATGTCGAGGCAGATCGGGAACGCATCGACGCCGGCGAACTCCTTGAAGAGCATCGCCTTGCCCTCCATCACCGGGAGCGCCGCCTCCGGGCCGATGTCGCCGAGCCCGAGCACCGCGGTGCCGTCGGTCACGATGGCGACCGTGTTGCCCTTGATCGTGAGCTCGTAGGACCGCGCTGGTGCATCGGCGATGGCGCGGCACACCCGCGCGACGCCCGGCGTGTATGCCATCGAGAGGTCGTCGCGGTCCGCGATCGGGAGGTGCGGGAGCACCTCGATCTTGCCGCCCTCGTGCAGCTCGAAGGTCAGATCGGTGACGGAGAGCAGCTCGATGCCCGGGACCGAGCCGGCCACCGCCGTCACCTCGGCGAGGTGCGCCTCGCTCGTGCAGTGGACGACGATGTCTTCCTCGAGCTCGGGACCGCGCGCGTCGAACCCCGCGATGCGGGTGATGTTGGCACCCACCTCACCGAGGGACGTGGCGAGGCGACCAAGTTCACCTGGGACGTTCGCCATGCGGACGCGAAGCCGCAGGGCAAAGGCAGCGGAGGGGGTTGGCACGGGCGGCGACCGTAGTCCCGCGCCCCATGCCTCACCGCAAGCGCTGGATCAGCTCTCCTCGCGCGACATCTCCTCGAGGCAGCGCCGGATCTCGGACACGCGGAACCGGCGGTGGCCGCCGAGCGTGCGGATCGCGGTGAGCTTGCCGGCCCGCGCCCAGCGGGTCACGGTCTTGGGGTTCACCCGGAAGAGCGCAGCGACCTCAGACGGGGTCAGCAGTGCCTCAGGTGCTTCGAAGTCGTCGGTGGGCATCGCCATGGTTGTCCCTCGCTGTTCAAGGACACGCCGACTCGGGCGGCATGTCCGTTTCCTCCCTGGAACATACGGAAGGCCCCCTGAGTGAGCCATAGCCCGATCGGGCCATTCGGCGCGCCTTGGCGGACTAGTCACGCAATGGACATTGCGCCGCACTCGCGCCCCAGCGCGCCGTTCTCGGGCCGGGCTCCCCTACCGTCGCGACCATGTTCGAGCTGCTCGATCTGGCCGAGGAGCACGGCGCCGAACAGGTGGCGCTGACCGCGGATCCGGAGACGGGCCTGCGAGCGATCGTCGCCATCCACTCGACGGTCCTCGGCCCCGGGATGGGCGGCACCCGGTTCATGCCCTACCCCTCCGAGCGCGACGCGCTGCTCGACGTGCTCCGCCTCTCCCGCGGCATGACGTACAAGCACGCGGCGTGCGCCAACGAGCTCGGCGGCGGCAAGGCGGTGATCATCGGCGACCCGACGACCATCCGGGCCGACGCCACCCGCAGCCGGGCGCTGTTCACGGCGTACGGGCAGCTCGTCGACCGGCTGGGCGGGCGGTACCTGACGGCGGAGGACGTCGGTACGACCCAGGCAGACATGGACCTGCTGCACGGGGTCACCCCGTACGTCACCGGGACGAGCGAGTCGCTCGGCGGCTCGGGCGACCCGTCACCGGCAACGGCATGGGGCGTGCTGCACGCGATGCACGGCGTCGCCGAGCGCTTGTGGGGCGCACCGTCGCTCGAAGGCCGCCACGTCGCGGTGTCCGGCACCGGCAAGGTCGGCGCCGACCTCGCCCGCCACCTCGCCGCTGCGGGCGCGCGCCTCACCGTCGCCGACGTGCGATCCGACGTCGTCGCTGCGGTCGCGACCGAGGTCGGCGCGCAGATCGTCGCCGCCGGCGAGATCCATCGCGTCGAGTGCGACCTGTTCAGCCCGTGCGCGCTCGGCGCGGTGCTGAGCGAGGCGACGATCCCTGAGCTCGGCTGCGCCGCGGTGTGTGGCTGCGCCAACAACCAGCTGGCCACCGACGAGGACGGCGAGCGGCTCGAGCGCGCGGGCGTGCTGTACGCGCCCGACTACATCGTGAACGCCGGTGGCGTCATCAACATCGCTGAGGAGACCGCGCCAGGCGGCTACGACCACGATCGAGCGTGGCAGCGGGTGACCACGATCCACGACACGGTGCTCAGGGTGTTCGCGTTGGCGGACGAGCACGGGGTGACGCCCGCAGTGGCCGCCGACCGGTTGGCCGAGCAGCGGCTGCAGGGGACGAGTCAGCTCAAGAGCTCTTGACGGCGGGCCTCGATGTCGGCGGCCGTCGCGTTGAGGAGCCGGCTGACGGCGACGATGAGCGCGTCAGGGTTGAACGGCTTCCCGAGGTAGTCGGCTGCTCCGCTGCTCACCGCTCGCGCGATGTCGACACGGGCGGACTTGGCCGAGACCACGAGCACGGGCGGCGGGTCGGGCATCGACGCCAGCCGCTCGAGCACGCCCCAGCCGTCGAGCACGGGCATCATCACGTCCAGCACGACAGCGCCCGGTGCGTCGGCCGCAATGCGTTCCAATGCCGTCATCCCGTCCGCGGCGAGCAGGACCTCGTGGCCCGCGGCCTCGAGGTTGAGCCGGTGCAAGAGCAGGATGTCGGGCTCGTCGTCCACCACAAGCACCCGCGCCACGATCAGGTCGTCCCGCGTCCGGCCGCACCGACCAGCCGGACCCGCCGGTCACCCGCCTCCACCTGACCGATGCGGCGCGCTGCGTGCCCGTGGCTGCGCAGCACGTCGATCGCGCGGAACGCGTCGTCCGGCGGCACGACGAGGATCATGCCGATCCCGAGGTTGAACACCTTTGCCATCTCCGCGTCGCTGACGTCGCCGAGCCGCTGGATCTCTCCGAAGATGCGCGGCGCCTCCCAGCTCCCCTGATCGACCACCGCGTCTGCCTTCTCGGGCAGCACGCGGACGAGGTTGCCCGGGATGCCGCCGCCGGTGATGTGCGCGACGCCGTGGACGTCGACGACGCGAAGCACCTCGAGCACCGCAGGCGCGTAGATCACGGAGGGGACGAGCAGCTCTTCGGCGAGCGAGTGGTGCGCGCCGTCGAACGCCGGACCGTCGAGCGCGCGCCCTGCTCGCTCGAGCAGCACCTTGCGCGCCAGCGAGTAGCCGTTCGAGCGCAGCCCCGGCGAGGGAAGACCGATCAGCACGTCTCCAGCGCCGATGTGCGCGCCGGTGAGCAGCTGATCGCGCTCGGCCACGCCGACGGCGAAGCCGACGAGGTCGAACTCACCTGGATCCATCGCGCCGGGGTGCTCGGCCATCTCGCCGCCGATGAGCGCGCAGCGCGCGGCGCGGCAGCCTTCGGCGACGCCCTCGACGAGCTGATCGATGTGGTCGGGGTCGAGCTTGCCCACGGCGACGTAGTCGAGGAAGAACAGCGGCTCGGCGCCTTGGCAGACGAGGTCGTCGACGCACATCGCGACGAGGTCGATGCCGATCGTCGTGAACCGTCCCACCGCTTGGGCGACGAGCGCCTTGGTGCCGACGCCGTCCGTCGACGACACGAGCACGGGGTTCCGGAACCGGTGCTGCGGGAACGCGAACAGCCCACCAAAGCCGCCGATGTCACCGATGACCTCGGGCCGGAACGTCGAGCGCACGTGGCGCTTGATGCGCTCGACCGCTTCCTCGCCGGCCGCGATGCTGACCCCGGCGTCTTCGTAGCTTGCGCCCATCCCCGCGTCAGCCCAGGTTCGGGAGCGTCGGTTCTCGCACGGTTCGCTCGAGCTCGCCCGGTGGCATCGAGTTGTGCTCGAGCACGTCTTTGCGGAGATCGACGGGCACCTCGACCGGGTAGTGGCCGGTGAAGCACGCGTCGCAGAAGCCGGCGCCGGTGGCGCCCGTCGAGTCCTTCACCCGATCGAGGTTCAGGTAGGCGAGGCTGTCCGCACCGACGTAGTCGCGGATCTCGTCGACGGTGAGGCTGTTCGCGATCAGCTCGCCCTTCTCGCCCGTGTCGATGCCGTAGAAGCACGGCCACTTCACCGGCGGCGACGTGATGCGAAGGTGGATCTCCTTCACGCCCGAGGCGCGCAGCATCTTCACGAGCTGACGCTGCGTCGTCCCGCGCACGATCGTGTCGTCGACGACGACGAGTCGCTTGCCGACGATGTTCTCGCGCAGCGGGTTGAGCTTCATGCGCACGGCCTGCTCGCGCATCTCCTGGTTCGGCGCGATGAACGACCGGCCGATGTAGCGGTTCTTCACGACGCCCTGGCCGAACGGGATACCGCTGATGCGGGCGAAGCCCTCCGCTGCGGGAACACCCGACTCGGGCACCCCCATCACCATGTCGGCCTCGACCGGCGCCTGCTCGGCGAGCTGCTCCCCCATGTGGACGCGGGCCTGGTGGACGCTGCGCCCGTAGAGGCGGCTGTCGGCTTTCCAGCACATTGGGATCCTAAGCTTAGAATTCCACGTGGACAAGTTGTCGC
>JADMIO010987903.1_pt1 | contig 60819 bp, 51 predicted proteins | sample 8958161 | NCBI WGS metagenome assembly JADMIO01 (sample SAMN16585339, study PRJNA669376) | soil metagenome | isolation source: Crop rotation soil | place: USA: Cullars Rotation, Alabama | collected 2011
CGCGACTTCAAGTCACGTGAATTCCAAGCTTCGGATCCCACTGTGCTGGAAAGGCGATCTGGATTTCATTGAACACATTGGGGCGGTGGAAGTTTGATCCGTACCCGTTTAGCTTTCTCACGCTTATGGTGTCGCTCGAAGCGATCGTGTTGACGGGATTCGTGTTGCGCGACCAGGCGCACATGGCGCTCGTCAGCGATCGCCGGGCTCACTTGGACCTGCAGGTAAATTTGCTGGCCGAGGAAGAATTGACCGCCATGCTTCGAATTATGTGCGGGTTATCGAAGCATGTGGGTTTTGATGCACGCGCCGAACAGCCTGGCCTTGACGAGCTTTTGCGCCACACCAACGTTCGAAAACTCGCAGACGAGATCAGCGAAGAACTGACGCCAGCTTCATCGGACGCAACGGAGGCGTAGTATTTCTCATCAAATCTCCTGCCTCGCATGGCGCAGACGGTCAACTACTCGATCCGCAGTATGTTCGAACCCCGCGCCTAACTCGTAGACGGTTCCACCACGCAAAACGATCACCTCTGTGCGGTCGCTGCTCGCATCGGAGCATGCCCCTAATCGAGTCTCAGTAAGTTCGATGTCGATGCCACACGCACCGCACATCAATACCAGATCACTCGTCGTCCCCATCATCGACGGCGTCAAACTTCTCCGCCAGCCGACGATAGGCGAGAAAGGCTTCATCAGTGCTGAAATCCTCCCCTTGCTGCGTTATTCCTTGAGCCACGGTATCGCGGGCGTTCTCGAGCGCCGCCACGATCCATTTGAGATCGTCACTGTCGATCGTAAGGTTGATGTCAGACATGCGCGCTCCTAGAGGTCGACGTACGTGTGGCGAAGAGGGGCCGAGCAGGGCGCGCGGATGAGGAGGGACGGTGCACGCTCACCAGTATGCATGACCACATCGCGGCGGCGTTAGCACCCGGCAGAAGTTCCTGCATTTTTTCCCCGAGGTTTATCGATTCGAAGTATCCAGCCGGAGCGTCAATATAAGCAGGACGCCATCGCACAAGGAAGGATCACTGGGCCAGCCACCCGTTTCATGATCTCTTGAAGCAGTGCGAATGGCGAGAAAGCGGTTCTCGCGTGCTAAGGATGGAAGCGCAAACAAACTTGCTCCTTTCATCCAAAAAAATGGCCGTCCGAGACGCGCTCAGGCGGCGCCGAGGCGCAGCTTTTCGCTGGGTCTGTATCAATTCCTATACGGACGCGGCGCGGATGAGTATCGATTCGCGCAATGGGCCACGACGCGGATTCCAGCTTCATAGCTAGATGGCGTCCCCTGGCTACGGCCTGGCTGAATTCGCTCGCAACCCATCAATTCGCTCGGATGGTTTTGAATTGCTGTGTGCTTAAGGGGCAGCGTCGGACGTCCACGGCCGGCGTATGGTGGAACTTTTGCACAAGTGGAGGTTGTGCGGGCCTCCCGACGGGAGATCGGTGCATGGGTGCGCTGTCCACAGTGCGGACTGAGCGAAGTCGTCGGCGTGGAACCACCGCGACCTTGGGATCCAATAACCGCGCTGTGCCTGGTCTGCGGGACCTCCTTTTCATTCACAGAACGTCGCGAACACGAACGCGACCGAAAAGTAGCAGCACATGAGGTGCGCACGGTACAGAAAGGGTGAGCAATCCTCATCCCACGCCACGCTCACGGATCACGTCAACCCCATCCACCTTGAAGGTGCAGGTCAGGACCGTATTCTCGAGAAAGACATCGTCGGCCGTCTGGGTGTGAGCGAGGTCGACTTCTGACAGGAACCGGATGCTCGAACATACGCGCGCTCGCCTGAGCGCGTCGTTGTGACGGCCAGTAACCTAGGATCGCCACGCTTGGCCGAGAGCGACGGATGGTTCGGATTGATAAAACCCGGCTCGCGGCGGCTTCGCTCGATCCAATCGGACTCATGCGTGGACGCCTTTTTGCATTTCTCGACCCAGTGCGCCGCTTTCGCATCGTCGTCGTCGCCACCCTGTGGGGCGTGGCGACCGCCTGCTCGGGCCCGGTCGCCGATGCAGTTCCTTATGAGCGGCCGGCCGCCCCCGTCGCACCGGCGCGGCAACGTGACGCTGCTTTTGCCCGCGCGAAATTGTGGGTGCCTGTACCTGTTGAAGCGATGGACGTGCGGCACGGTCCGGCGCGCAAAGATGGATTTCCGTTTCTGGCGGCGGTGACGTGCGACTGGGTCGACAAACCGCTTCGCGGTCACTCGTTGAAGTTCGCTTGCGACATCGGCCATAACGACGTCGTTAAAGTGAAAATCGGTCAGGCCAACGGCGAGGTGTTCGGAGAAGTGGCCGCCACCCGACTGCTGTGGGCGCTCGGCTTCGGCGCTGACACCATGTATCCGGTGCGCCTCACCTGCCACGGTTGCCCGGCCCGACTGGGCGGCACCGTCTTGCCGTCGGGTGCACGGCATTTCGACCCGGCGGTGATCGAGCGCCCAATGCCGGGAAGCGAGTTCGACGATGATCCCGGCTGGTCGTGGGGTGATCTCCCGCGTGTCGATTCCTCCGCTGGCGGCGCGACGCGCCCCCAACGCGATGCCCTCACGCTGCTCGCGGTGTTCCTCCAGCACTCGGATAACAAGATTGAACAACAGCGGCTTGTCTGCCTCGGTGAGCGAACATCTGCGCACGCGGCCGTTTGTGCGCGGCCGTTTCTGCTGATCGACGACGTGGGACTGACATTTGGCGCGGCAAATTTCATCAACGACAACGCGCTTGGTGGCGCCAACCTTGATGCCTGGGCGCACACGCCGGTGTGGCAGGGGCCCAACGGCTGCGTGGGCAATCTGGCGCCGTCGTTCACAGGCACCTTGAGCCATCCGGCGATCAGCGAAGAGGGGCGTCAGTTTCTGGCCAGTCTCCTGATGCGCCTGTCGAAAACACAAATCCGCGAGCTCTTTGCCGTGAGCCGTATGGCGCTGCACGACCAGGCGGTACAACACGCGCCCGCGGCAACACCGCTCAACGCGTGGGTGACGGCCTTCATTCAGAAACGGCACGACATCGTCAGCCGTCGGTGCGCGTGATGCCCGAATTCCACGCCGAACCATATATCTACCTGCCGGCCGTCACGCATAAGTCTGCGCTTGTCGCTTGGGGCGCGTTCTACTTCCGCGTCACCACCAGAGGTATCGCCAAGCTGGTGGACGATAACGAGCTGAAATATGTGCATCCGCCACGGAAAGATTCGATCGGTGCCTGCTCGGCGCCGTATGGACCGGCGCGGATCGAGGTCTACGACATTGCCGGTATGCTCGTGGCCTCACAGACTACGGAAGCCACGAATCACTGCTGGGTGCCGGGACTTCGGCCAGACACCGAGTACGTCTACAAGGTCTTCGTGAAAGGGTGCGAGTGGGCTGAGGGAGAGCGATGGGACTGGTCGGTCACCGATAAGGCGCTCGTGCAGAGTGGCGGCCGCTATGACAATCGTTTCCGTACTCATCCGGATCCGCAAACCGTAGCGCCGCTCAGTTTCGCCGTGATCGGCGATTTCGGCGTCGGTGTGAAAAAGCACTCCGAGACGCGCCGGCAGCAGCAGGTGGCCAACGCGCTGCGGCGGGCCGTCGACACGCACGACGTGCGTCTGGTGCTAACGACCGGCGACAATATTTACGCCACCAAGAAGCTGTTCGGGATTGCCATCGGCTCGAGTGGTGATGAGGACGACGATTGGTTCTTCACCTATTTCCAGCCGTATCGCTACATCATCAACCGATTGCCGGTCTATCCATCGATTGGTAATCACGACAGTGACGAAACTGAAGGGTGCGACGACCGCACGCAGGTGGAAGACAACTTCTATCTGTGCGAACGCCTGGCGGGCGAAGAGGCCGGCGGCCGCGCATCGTTCAAGCCTGGTCTGTTCTACCGCTTCAAGTACGGCGCCGCCATCGAGTTCGTGTGCATCGATACCTCGAAAGAGGCGTTCTTCAAGGCGCATCGACTGTTCGCGTTGCCGAAGCATTGGGAATTCCTCGAATCTGCGTTTACGGAGGGCACCGAGCGGATTTGGCGCATTCCGTTTGCGCATCATCCGCCGTTTTCCGCCGGCCCGCGGCACCAGAACACCGAGTCGATGGCACAGCTGTTCCCGCTGTTTGCGCGCAGTGGTGTCCGAGCCATGTTCAGCGGCCACGAGCACAACTTTCAACACTCACATGCGGATGGTATCGACTACTTCGTCACCGGCGCCGCCGGTCGCGCCCGTAAGGGGACGCCGACTCGCTTTGATGCCGCGCACACTACAACCTGGAGCAGCGACTGCCACTTCCTGCTCGTCAGGGTCGATGCCGACCGAATGACCATCCGCGCCATCGGCGAAGAGACCGACCCCGGAAGTCCGATCCGCGACATCGTTCGCTACGACCCGCAGGGAGAGCCTGTCAGCGGTCCGATCGAACTGCAGCATTACTATCTACGCTAACAAGCACGCGAACGGGCGCGCGGTAAGGACCGCCAAAATGCTGACAGAGCTCACCACTGTCAATGCGGTCCGACGCCTCACACGTCCTCATGCGCGCGGACGAGACGGCCTGACCGCCTCGATCCAACCTTCCTCTCGGAGTGTCTTCTCCACATCCTGCAGTACCGCACTCACTTTATCTGGATGGTGCAAGGTGAAGAGTCGCCGACTCGTTTGCGCGGCGCAAGGCGCTCCGCGAGTACCCATAGGGGCGTCATGGTCATCGACACGACGAAGGTTCTAGATCCGAACCGTGCCTGCGTTGTGATAGCGGAACACTTCGCGTAAGTCCGTCGAGGCGTGAACGTCATCCCAAGCGATCTTCGGCTTCTCCATCGACCGGTGAACGTAACAAATAGAACGCCCCTGGCATAAAGACCTTGTCGAGACGTCGCTGCGGGCGCCACAGCACAATACAGTAGCGTTAGCACTCACAGGCGCTTGCCTGCTGATCTGTGTTCACGATCCATCAGAGCGTTGTGAGTGCCTTGAGCGAAGCTTTTGTCAGTCGCTGAGTGCTGCGCCAATAGTCCGCCCACGGATCGCTCCGCATGCGCGCGAGGCGTTGGGGAACGGTCCTTAAGGTCCACGCGCTCGGGGGCGTGTTCAACTCACTCCATTTCAACGGCATCGACACCGGCGCGCCTTCTCGTGCCCGCACAGAGAAGGCACAAATGGAGGTGTTGGTGCGGTTGTTTCGCAGGTAATCGATCAGAATCTTGCGCTCACGCCCCGCCTTGGCGAAGGTTGTCGTATACATCGCCGGATTCATCCGCACCAACACCATTGCGACACCGTGCGCGAACGCCAGACATTGGCTCCAGTCGCACGAGGGGTTCAACGGAGCCACGACGTGCGCTCCCCGTCCTCCCGTAGTCTTCACCCACGTTTCCAGCCCTAGTGTCTTCACCAGCTTCCGCACGAGACGTGCAGCCGTCACCACCTCAGTCCAGTCGGCGTCCACCCCGGGGTCTAAGTCCCACACAAGCCGATTCGGTCGTTCGAGATCATCCGATCTGACGTTCCAGGTGTGAATCTCGACGATGCCCATCTGAATCAATGCCACGATTGCGGGGATGGACTCCGCGATGAGGTATTCGCCAACCTTCGTTTTTTCCTGAATCTTGATGCGACGGAGAGCATTCGGTCCCCAGGCTTTGGCGTGCTTGAGGAAGAGGCAGGGCGCCGAGAGGCCATCGGGACAGTGGACGAGCGTCAGCGGTCGGCCTGCAACATGCGGGAGCATCCAGTCTCCGACCACCTCCGCATAGTGGGCAAGATCGAGCTTCGAAATCCCTAGGGCCGGGAAGATAAGCCGCTCCGGATGGGAGATGCGGATTCCGGCCACGTCCGGACGCGACTCAACGTTCTTCATTCCTGGAGTCGCGGTGACTTTCCTCGGAGGGCATCGATACGTTCCGATGCTTGGGCTTTGGTGAGTGAGGGGTCAAACTCCTCCCCGGTTTCGCGACACAGGGTTTCCAAATACGAACGCTGTGCCGCCGTCATTGGTTCATCGCCGGTTTTCCATTCCGAAGGGTCGAGCTGAGGGGCGTTGTTGTCCTGATCCATATCGCCCTGTCACGCAATTGCAAGGCCAGTTGGTCGACCGGCATTCTTCTCGAAAAAATTTGAAAAAGGGACACTTTGAGATTTCGAGCGGCGTCAGCTTCTTGAAGAGGGAGCATCGAGCCTTTTCGCTACCAGTCCCTCTAAGCCTTGCTCGCGGACGGAGTGAATGAGCTTCGAAAGCGAAGCATCCAGCGCTTTACATGTCGCCCTTGATCGGTGTGAACAATTGCGCGGTCGTTGACTGGAACAAGCCAAAGGCTGAAAACGGCAGCAACCGTTTGGCTGCTGGAAGTGCAAGCAGCTCGGCATGCGGAGTTCGTGCGACAAGCTCGCGAGAAATTCGTCATTCAGCCGGCTCGACTCCTGCACCAGGGCGAACATCCGGGCATTCTCCAGCGCGACAGACGCCACGCGCCAATCCAACAGCCAGACGTTCGTGAGGGTCGTTGAATTGGCCGACGCTGGAATGTCCGTCTACGTCCCTCCGAGTCGTCCCGCTGCGGAATAATTATGGGGGACAGATGCAGCTCCGCGGGAGCGGGTGTCAACCCTGCAGATAAGGAGATCACGTGTTCATAGCGTTGCTGGCAGCCGCAGGACCTTCGGCTCTCGTGTTTTCCTTTGCAGGTGTGAACCTCGACTCAGACTTGGCTCAGGTCGCCGCTCGCTACCGGCACTCGATTCTTGTCGGTTCATATATCTACGTCGCCGCAGAAGACTCGCACGATCACATTTCGGGCATCGAAGTGTCCGGCAACGGCATCACGCGTCGCGCGCGTGTCTCATTCGAGACGCGCCCCGACGGACAGCATCCGAACTATCCAACTTGTGAGCAGGCACAAGCCAAGCTAGAAAAGGAGTTCGGACCCCCAGACAGTATCCATATGTTTATGGAAGAAGCGATACGGCGCGCCGATCGCGTTTGGATATCTCCTACGGAGGAACTTACCCTATTGTGCTTTCGCGGCTCACGGAAGCGCTTGCTCGCTGAGGCAGTACAAATCAATCGGCGCGCCGATAGTGGGCAGCGACATCGGTAATTTCGCCCAGGGATGGCACCGCGAGCGGTTCTCGCAGCAGCAGCTATCGTGTGTCGTAAGGAGGACCCAATACCCAGAGACTGGCAAAGCGAAATGACACTTCTTCAGCGGGTAAGCTCGGGGGAAATGCTGAGCGATTACTTTGCATTGTGCGATCGATTTCGTGGATCCTCAGACGAGTTGAAGTACGTCATTGCCCAACGTTCGCCAACAAACGACGACGCTTGTCCTTAGCCATTTCCTTCTCGGCGGATCCTACGATCGGCCGTCCAGCGGCGCGTGCGTCATCGCGTGCTTGCCGATGACGAGCGTTGCGTCGGCGTTCGCAGAGTGAGGCTCATGAAGGAGGCGTCCAAGCAGTACGCTTCCGCTCGCGGTGAGATGCTGCTCGTCGAACGCCAGCGGCGCGAGAGGTTCAGCGCCGGCGACATCGCGTACGAGGCAGTTCCCCGAGTTGTCGCACAACAGTCGAAGGAGCGATACGAACTCCGCGCCGTTGGAAGATGCGAAGCCATGCAACTCGTCGTCAAATCGTTGCTGGTTCGCGAGCGCCTCCGGACGCAGCCGAACCGGTGGCGCAACCAACGCCCGCCGCAGCACATCGCGCTGAATCACGTCTGGAAGGGGCATTCTCCACCACGGTGGAGAGCCGACAACCACGACCTGAAGAACGTGCAGGCGCCGTAACGCGCTGATCGTTCGGTCCAATTGTTTCCAGTCGTAGCCTGGCCAGCGTCCCGACAACAGTACGGTGTCCGGCACCCGATTGGCGATAGTGCGTAGGACGAACGCGTTCATCTCCGAACAGTCCTTCGACGTGTGATCGGCGAGATCGAGAATCGGCGGACACATCGCTTGCGTGAGCTGCCAGACGTTTACTTCCCGATAGGCCGATTGAATGCCGGCATACAAAGACGCCGCAAACGAGTCGCCCCAGATGAGCACGGATGGCTTCCTCGTGTCGGTTGCTGTACACGTTGACGCAAACACGGCCGACGTAAAGGTCTGCCCCGCGCGGGGGTGGTGGAAGCAGGTCCCACTCCGGAATACCGCGTCAGGGTTGTACCGATACGCGACCAGCGTGCGGAGGTTGGGAGCGAAGCGAGCAATCACGCCGTCCTTTTTGACGACAATCATGCCCGCGATCGCCACGATGCTGGCGGCCGCCATCAGCCCTTTCACTTGGATGGTGCGCGGCGCAGACCGGAGAGGACGCTCGACAAAGCGAAACGTCGCCCATGCAAGGGCCACACTGACGAACACCGCGGCGGCGCGCGCGAGTCGAGAGGGTGGATCTGGTTCGATGAGCCGGAGAAATGTCAGAACAGGCCAGTGCCATAGATACAGGGGATAGCTGATGAGGCCAATACCCACCATCAGCGGTCGTGCCAATATGTGGCGGTTCACGCCGGCGGTGGCGCCAGCGAAGATGAGGAGCGCCGCACCAACAACTGGAACGATGGCAGCCCAACCCGGAAACGGGGTCGATGCATCGAACGTGAAAACCCCGAGCACCAACAACGCCGCGCCCACTGCCGCAGAGATTTCACGTCCGATCTTGCTGACAGCGACGAATTCTCCAAAGCTGAGGAGCCCACCTGCACATAGTTCCCAAAGTCGATATTGGGGCAGGAAGAAGGCGGCATTCGAATCTCGTGAGGTCATCCAGAGGCTGGACACAAACGACACGACCGCCATGGCGCTCACCATGAGCACGGGGCGCACACGACGAATGCGAAGGGACGCCCACATGATCAAGGGAAACAGCAAATAAAACTGTTCCTCGACGCCAAGTGACCACAAGTGCAGCAGCGGCTTGTTGTCGGAAGCCGCGTCGAAGTATCCCGCTTCCGACCACAGCACCAGATTTTGGCTAAACAGCACACCCGCTGCGACATGCTTGCCCAGTTGGCGATATTCATCGAGCAACGAGGTGAACCAGCCCACCAGCAGTGCCGTCGCGAGCATCAAGACAAGCGCCGGAAAAATGCGTGTGATGCGGTGGCGATAAAACGTGGCGAAGGAGAATTCGTCTGCCTCGAGCGCTCGTCTGATGATGCCCGTGATCAAGAAGCCGGAAATGACGAAGAAGACATCGACGCCGATGAAGCCGCCCGGTAGCTGTGTGCGAAATGCATGAAACATCAGAACCGAGAGAATCGCGGCCGCTCGGAGTCCATCGATGTCTGGCCGGTATGTCAGCGGCGATCTACCGAACGCCAGTGTGAGCTTTTGCGGTGACGAGTGCGGCTCGTCGCGCACGGTCGATTCCGAGCGTACCTCCGAGCGTACAGTGGCACCACTGCGCTTCCACCGCGCGATCTGGATTGCCGACCGTCGCCTGAGGCCCTCTGCTGCTCGCTCCACCGCGATGGTGACGAGCGAGCAATTCAGATGCCGTCATCTCCACGTGGCTTGCGTGCCATGGCCTGGTGATACGTAGAAGCTGCTAGGAGAAAAGCGGAAGGAAGTTACCGATAGTCGCCGCGTTGTTCCAGTGAGGATGTGACATAGGAGACAAGCTCGTCCACTCGGAGTGATCTAACGGGTGCGATCACGATCCTTTGCCGGGTGTGGCGTTTCAGAACATTTCAAGTTCAGATCAGGACAACCATCGATTGACCAACGACCATGTGTTCCGGAGTGAATCCCTCTATGACGAATGCCCGACAAACACTCGGTTCGATTGACGGGAGCGGGCGTATGACTCGGCGTTGCATAGCGTTGGCGGTGTTGGCCATCCTGGCGCTCTCGGTCGCACCCGCCATGGCGCAGATGGAAGTGCCAGTCAACGTGACTGCTTTCACTGGCGTGGCCATGGTGCCGGACGCGCATCGGGCACTTGGCGTCGCGGCCGGTCTGATACTAATCGACGCCCCCATTCGTCTCGAATTCGAATACGGTCGGACCGGAAGCGATCCGGCTACCGCTGTACCTGAGATCAGGACATTTGCCGGCAACTTCCATGTGCAGCCGCGGCAACCGTGGCGCCTTCAAATATACGGAACCGTGGGCATTGGCATATACCGTATGCTCCTCGACCATCGCAGCAGTGAAGCGAACGATGCAACAAACGTCGGTGGAGGCGCGAAGCTCTCGCTCGTCGGCCCGTTGAAACTTCGGCTGGATTACCGCCGCTTCTCTCTGGCTGCAATCAGAGGCCAGTACCACTCCAACGAGCATCGCTTTTATGCAGGAATTACTGCCGGATTCTGACGACAGAAGGCACGTGTCCGTCGGTATCTTTCGCACCTTCGTTCTTTACGTCGCAGGTGTCGCCGCTTCCATCCCTGCGTCAGCCCAGGACGCCGGCCTCGCCACTCCACACGTCAAATCGACCGCGCGCCGTGGAATATCGGCTCGCGTGTTGCGGCTAGACCTGCTCCTGGGACCATCGAGCGAATTCTCAGCAGATAGCTCGGAATCGGAGGCGTTGGAGGGGGCTGCGGCCACAAGCATGGGCAAGGAAGCAAGAATCAGAAAACAGTTGAAGAAAGCGGACTCCCTGCCTCGCCTCAGGCGCAGTATTCTATGTCGCATGAGAGTGGCTCAGATGACCCGAGGATCGGAGTGCTGAGAGTGCTTCGCGATAGACACTGATGCGACAGACATTATCGAACGAGCAACGAGTGGCTCGCACATGAATTCCACGACCTTGACTTCGTCCCTCGTTCGCACGGGACGACCAGGCGGCCGTGGAAACGTCGCGACCTCGGGCGTGCTTTTGATCACCCCCCCCTCAGTCTTCCTGCTTGATGAACGGGTCTTCATGAGCCTTGGAATTTTGAAGGTGGCAGCGGTGCTCGAAAGGGCCGGAGTACCCGTAGAACTACTCGACTTGTCTGGCATCGAGAACTTCCTCGACGTGGCAGAATTGCAGGTTCGCAGTTCGGCGGCGCGTGTGGTCGCGCTCACATCGACAACCCCGCAACTGCCTGCGACAGTCAAGCTCGCCAAGCGCATTCGCTCTATCCGCCCCGACGTGCGCATCGTTCTCGGTGGTCCACATGTGACCCTGGTGCATTCCGCCGTAAAGCTGGAGAAGCGCGGTGGGCGCGTCGGTCGGGCCCACCGCGCGTTCGCGAACCTGGAAGCTCATTTCGATGTGCTCGTATCCGGGGACGGTGAGCTTGCCATCTTCAAGGCGTTGGAAGAAGGTGCTCCAAAATTGATCGACGCAGACGATCCAAGGGGCGGACTCTTCATGACCGACGCAATTTACGAGGAGTCGCCATACCCGGCGCGGCATCTCGTCGATGTCTCGTCGTACAACTACATGATCGACGAGCATCGCGCGATCAGCCTCATCGCCCAGCTCGGCTGCCCGTTCGGATGCGGCTTCTGCGGCGGCCGCAACTCAAAGTCTCTTCGCATGATCCGCACGCGAACCGTGGCGTCGATCGTTGGTGAGCTGGAAATGCTCTACCGCCGTTACGGTTTCACCGGCTTCATGTTCTACGACGACGAACTCAACGTGAGCAAGAGCCTCGTAGAGCTGATGAATGCCATCGCCGACCTGCAAAGTCGCCTCGGTGTCGACTTCCGGCTCCGAGGCTTCGTGAAGTCAGAGCTGTTTACGGCGCAGCAGGCGGAGGCCATGTATCGCGCCGGCTTCCGATGGCTTCTTTGCGGATTCGAAGCGGCATCACCTCGCATTCTCGACAACATCAACAAGCGCGCGACGATCGACGACAACACGCGCGTCGTTGAGGTCGGACGCCGACACAACCTGAAGGTCAAAGCGCTCATGTCGGTTGGACATCCGGGTGAGAACGCAGAATCCGTGCGCGCCGTCCACGATTGGCTCCTCGCCGTGCAACCGGATGACTTCGACTGCACCGTGATCACGACGTATCCCGGAACTCCTTACTACGACGAAGCGGTACCGCACAAAACGCTACCCGACGTGTGGACGTACAGCTGCAAGCGAACAGGCGACCAGCTCCACGCCTATGACGTCGATTTCACGCGCGTCGCCGAATACTACAAGGGTGATCCGGACGGCGGCTATCACTCCTATGTGTTCACCGATCACCTTTCTGCCGCAGAGCTCGTGAAATTGCGAGATTGGGTCGAACGCTCCGTTCGCGAGAAGCTCGACATTCCATTTAACGATCGGAAACCCGCGATCCGTTATGAACATTCCATGGGCCAGGGAATAAACACGCTGCCACCGTTCATTCTCCGCACGACCGGCACCCCCGTACCCACGCTGACGTCCAGCGACCACTAGCGGCCGTGGACGCTGCCGAATACGACATTCATACAGTAGTAGAAGACCGTCATTGGTGGTGGCGCGCGCGGCGCGAGATCCTCGCGGACGTGATCGCGCGATTCCTACCAACGGCACCACAGAGAGCTCTGCGGCTCGCCGAAGTCGGCTGTGCGAGCGGCGGCAACCTACCGATGCTGTCCCGTTTCGGCGATGTGCTGGGCGCCGAACGGGACACGCGCGCGATCGAGTTCCTTCGCGAGAAGCACGGACGCAAGTTCCGCGTGATGCAGCACTCGATACCCGAGCCTCTTCCTGGGCCGTTTGATCTGCTCGCGATGTTCGACGTGCTCGAGCATGTCCAAGACGACCGTGGCGCGATGCGCTGGGCGGCGAAGCACCTCACCCCGGGCGGCATTCTCGTCATCACCGTACCGGCCTTCCAATGGTTGTGGACCGAGCAGGACGAGGCCGTGCATCACTATAGGCGCTACACCCCGGATGGACTGGCACAGGTCCTGCCGGAGCAGCTCGAACTCTTGCACCTGACCTGCTTCAACAGCCTGCTGTTCGCGCCGATCGCGACAGCGCGGACCGTCATGAATCTCATCCCTCGGGGTACGCGCGCACCGCGTTCGCACTTGGGAATCCCCCCACGGCCGATCAACGAGCTCTTCTACCGAGTGTTTCGGCTCGAGCGCCACTTCGTTCCAAGGGTGCGGCTTCCGCTTGGCGTGTCCGTTCTTCTCGTTGCTCGCCTGACATCCTCCCGAGAGTGAAGACCAATAGCTTGAAGACGAGCGCGAGCGCGGAGGACAGGAGCAGCGAGAATTGGCCAATCGCGCAAATGCCGGCCGCAATGGCTCCGCCGAGCAACCAGCGCTGCGCTGCGAAGCTCGAGCTCGAAACGGCCATCGCCATGCCGAAGAGCGTGAACGTGAGGGCTCCCAGCACGAACAGCAGTGCGAAGAGTTTTGCAATGACGACTTCGTAAAACACCATGAGTCCGACCATGCCGTGACTCATGAGCATGAAAAGATTCTGGCTCGTCTTGCCGCCGTACCTTGCCCGGCGGTTCCGCGTTGTGACGACATGGGGTGGGTTGAGCTTCGCGATGGCGTATGCCAAATGAACCGCTGCCAGGGGCGAGCCTTGAACCACCGGTACGAATTGCGCCGGAATCAACATGAAGTTGTTCGGGACGACGCGTTGCCTCGTGAGCAGACGAAACAGGATCTTGTAAGAGCGGAAGAACACCTTGAACACGAGCGATTCAGCGCGTTGCCCTCGCTCGATCAGCACGACCTTCCCAGGGTTCTTGGCTCCCAGCGCCAGGATCGACGGAATCTCGCGGACATCGTCCTCGCCATCACAGTCAAACGTGATGAGCACATCGTCTGGAGCCACTTGGATGCGCCCCAGCCCGTAGAACATCGCTCCCTGGTTGCCGAAGTTCGTGGGCACCTCGATCGTGTGTACAGTCACGGTGGTGCTCGAACGGGCGTAGCGGTCGAGGATCTCGCGGGAACGGTCGGTCGAAAGGTCGTCTACGACGTAGAGCGTGGTCTGCTCCGCGATGCCTGCCAGGCCTGCCATCTCCGTGAACTCGGAGAGAAAGTCATCTAGGATGGCCTCCTCGTTCCGGCAAGCAGTCAGAAATACGTACGCCATGACTTTTCGACCTTCGCTTCTAGGCTGGGGAGAACATCTCTTCGGATCCGCGCTAAGGTCCGCCGAGGCGCGCGTCACGTGCCACTCAGAGCCCAGACCTCCCATCCGGCAGTCTTGTCCTTCTTTGCATACGCGGAACTCAGACGTGCCTTCAGGCGGCTCATGAAGTGACGACGTTCCGGTCCTCCCGCGTAGCGCGACTCAGGATCATCGAAGAGCAACTGCGAGGGGTGCTCCGTCAGGATCCAGGCAATCATGCGCTCGAAATCCGAGTCCGTGAAGCTCTCAGCATAGACGTCGGCCATCGGAAGATGCGGATAGTAGTTGCTCAGGAGCGGCACGAAGTAAACGTTCGTGGTGAAGTAGTACGAGGAGCCTCTGGATGCCTGCTCCTTGACGAACATCGCCTTTTCGAAAACGTCCGTCGCGAATGCCGGGGTCACCAGGACGCCGGATAGCTTCGTTTCTGGCTGGTGGGGCGCGCTCAGTGCCGCCACACTTCGCCGCGCCGCCCAGAAATCACCGTAGGCGTGCTCGGAGAGAAGAACCATGAGAATCGCCAACCCGAAGGAAAGGCGTCCGCCTCTCAGGGAAAGCGCAGCCTGGACGAGCGAGTCCGGCTGAAAGAGGTCCACGAGCAGGAATCCATACAGGAAGAAGAACGTCCAGAGATCCCATGCCGCCGGTCGATTGAAGAAATAGGCGAACCACACGATGATGGCGACGGCAATGGCCGCTTGCGTGCGATCTCGCTCGTCGAGATGAGGAATTGTAAGAAATGCCCTCGTTGCCAGGTACACGGAGTGCGAGAGGATAAGTATCCAGGCGACGCCGAAATACAGACTCAAACCGCCGTACCCGGCAGAGAACCGAGCAAACGTGGTTCCAGACAGGCCGGGCACCGGCAGGTAGCCGAAAGCAAACCAGAATCCGACGGCGAAAAGCGTGAGAGTCAGAATGCTTCCCAGAAGGAAGCGCCCAATCGTGCCCCACAACCGCAGATGCTGACGGCTCTCGTGCTCGAGCAGGATGGACGTCGCGTAAGCGGCGCCGACTGCTATCCCCGTCTCGAGGTTCAGCAGAATGAGCCCGCCCCATACGACCCCGAAGGTGCGGGGACGCGAAGCAACGCTCGGTCGCATCACCAGGAACAGAATTCCGATCGGAAAGACGAGAAACCTCCATCCGGATTGATTGGGGGCCAAGACGGCATCGTGTAGCGTCCCGGCGAACGCAACAACTGGTATTCCGCAGATTGCCGTCGGTAGCCAGCTACGACCGCTCCACAAGTAGTAACAGAGGATCGCTCCAACACCGAAGAGCAACTGTGCGAATTGAACGATTCGAATATGCTCGCCGAAGTTGAGCAGGCCGAACTGGCGCTCGGCGAAGCCGAGCAAGGCGGGAGCGAGCACGCCGTAGTGCGGGACGACCTCGGTGAACAGGCGCAAGCCCTTCGCGAGGCGATCGGCTTGCGACACCACGATGCTGTAGTGCCATTCGGCGAACTCGATCGACGCGCTGTCGGATGGGAGCGCTGGATCCTTTAGAAGACCCGGTACGAAGACGAGGGCGGCGAAGCCAACCATCACACCCGCGGCGATGATCGCGAGACGCGGCTTCGAGCGAAACGCGAAGGCAGCGCCAACAGCGATTACGGTGCACGCCAATCCCATCGCGGCTGGCGTACCTCGATGTTCCCATGAAGCGGCGATTACGAGAACAAATGGAAGCCCGGCGGCGGCGGCGTGCGCGAAGCGCTCGAGCATTGGGGATCGAGTCCCCACGGCCACGAGTCTCTGTCGAGCGATGGGAGAAGCGATCAACCCGACGAGGCTCGTACCGAGCACGAACACGAGAATCCTGTGGGCTCTACTCTGGACCGAGCTATCCTTCAGAGCCAGCTGTTCGATGTGCTCCGCGGTGGTGTGATCCACAGCCAGGTGAGGGAACAGCATCGAGGCGGCCGCGACCAGGAGCACGATCACCGTGACCAAGGCTGCAGCAGCCGCGAGCTCGGAACGCTCTGACTTCAACTCAGTCAAAATTCTCCATCCCCACCGCGCAAGTGCACATGGTCAGGCGCCATTCCACGCCGACGGGCAAGGAGAACGACGAAGGTAACAGCAACCGGGAATGCGTCCCGCTATCTATTCTACCGTTAACCTTTTGGGCCGGTCTCCGTATCTAGAGGCATGAACCGATACTTGCCTCCCATTGTGCTGACAATCGCTCTTGTGAGCGCCTTGCCGGTCGCAGCCCAAACGGTTGCAGCACAGAGCCCGCAGGCGCGAGTCGCACCGATAGCTCCAGCCGTTGTCGTCGAGCAGAACGCGCCGCAGACTATGAAACAGCTGCACCAAGTTCTCAGCCAATACCCGCCGTCTGTCCGGGAGATCTTGCGGCTCGATCCCTCTTTGCTCAATCGTTCTGACTACATGGCGTCCTATCCGATGCTGGGCGCATTCCTTGCCCAGCATCCCACTATTGCTCGGAATCCTGCGTACTACTTTGGGCAAGCTTCAATGAATGACGACTCGCCGGCAAACAGCAGCGTCCGCGTTGCGCACGAGATTGGCGAAATGATGTGGGGTGTCTACACCGTGCTCATCGTCGCGACCATCTTTGGCGTGCTCGGGTGGATAGTTCGTCAGATCCTCGACTACCGGCGGTGGATCCGCGCTTCGGCAGCGCAGAAGGACGTGCAAGGCAAGCTGATAGATCGGCTGACCAGCAGTCAGGAGCTCCTCACGTATATCGAATCGCCCGCTGGACGGCGGATGCTGGAGGGCGTTGTCCCTGGCGATGCATTGGCACCGCAACGGGTCGCCGCACCTGTGAACCGGATCCTCTGGTCGATTCAGGTTGGGGTTGTTCTGATTGTGGTCGGCGCAGCGGTCTGGATGCTCTTTCCTGGAGCCGCCGACCCCGACGTCGTTCAGGCGTTTCGCTTCCTCGGTGCGGTGGTCGTAGCTTTCGGTGCGGGGTTCGTGCTGTCGGCACTTGTCTCGTGGGTGCTTTCCATTCGACTCGGTCTGATGACGAGAGTGCCGTCGCAATCATGAATAGCCTCGTGTTGACCGAGATCGAAAGGCTGGCGGTCCTGGACGAAGCCGATCGCACCTTTCAAATGGACGAGGAGCTGTTCCGCGCCTTCTACGAGGCCACCTCGCGTCAGGTCTGGGGCTACCTTTCGCGCATGACTGGTAGTGCGAACGCGGCGGACGATCTGCTGCAAGAGGCCTACTATCGATTCCTGCGGGCCCGTGTCGTCCTGGAAAGCGACGACCACCGACGCAATTACCTATTCCGCATTGCCACCAATCTCGCGCGCGACTACCGCGTGAGGCCGTACGAAGAACCTTTACCGGACGGCGACGTCCTGGGCTCTCAAGTCAACACCTCTCTCCCGGATCGCGCTATTAGACGACTCGATTTGGCTCGCGCTATGACACGCCTGTCTCCGAGGCAGCGGTCCTTGCTCTGGCTCGCCTACGCGCTCGGCTGGTCTCATGAAGAGATTGCACGGATGCAAGGACTGAAAGTCTCGAGTCTCAAGATGTTGCTGTTCCGCGCGCGCAAGCGGCTGATCGCCGTGCTCGAGAACAAGAATCCGCGGGGTCGATCTCATGACCGATGAAGAGCTGAAGGAACTGTTTCAATGTGAGTCGCGCCTGGCGAACGAGGACGCTAGAGTGCCCTCGGCAGGTGCCGTATGGTGGCGTGCGGCGATGCGGGCGCGATCGGAGGCCGTCGATACGGCGATGCGGCCGCTCGTTTGGTTTCAGGCGATCGCTGCCGCTGCCGTCCTCGGGGGGATGGCAGCGGCTATCGAGAAGCTGTGGCCCATAGTCAGGGAACGCATGTTTGTTGAACGAATGGAAGTGTGGACGATGCCGCTCATCGCCATCGCAGCCGCAGGGCTGATGGCTGTGTCGATCGTGCTGTATTTCGTTCGCAGAGAGCGCTGCTCAGACTAGAACTTCCTCAGCTAGATATACCCGCCCCAACGGATCTCCATCTTCGCCATAATTTCGATCTGTTGTCATCTTCGTGGGTGACTTTGTTGGGTGTCCGTCTACACACTTCTCCTTCTTTATTGAGTTATTGATGAGTCATTGACTATGCTCCAGCTTCCAGCTCAGGAGGCAGTCAATGCATCGTACCCCCTCGCGGGTTCCGGCGTCACTCGGACGGCAGCGGCACCATGGAGGGGGCGCTGGCCTTCTCGCCGCGTTCATCCTCGTCGGCTTCACATTTTCCACGGCACCTCCTGACGCATTCGCGCAGCCTCCCGCGATCGTTACGCGCTACGCCCTGAGCGACGTCACGGCGAACGGTAACGAGGTGATCCTCACCTTGACGCTCGGCCTCCGCAACGACAGCAACATTTCTTTCTCCAGCGCCTCGCTCTCGGTCGAGCACGAGGAGGTTGCTGAAGACGCGACCGACATCGATCCCGATCTCGTGTTCGGCCGATTCGAGCCGTTCGATCTCGCACCACACCAAGGCGTGCGCGTCAGCCGCCAGTTGTTGCTGAACGCGCTTGACTACGACCGCTGGACGCACGGTTTCCGTCCGCATGTCCGCCTGGCCTTCGACGATGCCCAGACCGCCGAGACGCGACGCGTGACACTCGATCTCATCGAAGCCACGGAAATTCCCCTCAACCCGCGGGCGTACTGAGCGAGGACCAGAGCGATGCGTATTCTGCGATTCGTCGTCGTCATATTCCTCGTCGCGCTCGCCATGCGATATTCAGCGCGCAGGCCGCTCGCACAGATCGCGCAGCCGATGCTCCTGAAGGACATCAACACGACCGGGGCGGCGTCCAATCCTGATTTCTTCGTAGATCTCAACGGCGTGGCGATTTTCACGGCCGACCATGCATCGTACGGCCGCGAATTATGGCGAAGTGACGGAACGACGCAGGGCACGTATCTTCTGAAAGACGTCTACGCGGGGACGTCGTCTGGCGTCAACGATCGACTAAAGGTTGTCGGATCGACGGTGTACTTTGCCGGAACCGACTTGGCCAACGGCACCGAGCTCTGGAAAACGGACGGTACGGCCGCCGGCACCGTGCTCGTGAAGGACATTTATCCGGGAGCGACGTCATCGAGCCCATACGGATTCGCGAGTGTCGGCAACATCGCGTACTTCGTCGCGGACAACGGGACCAACGGCAGGGAACTCTGGAAAAGCGATGGGACTGCTGCCGGCACCGTGTTGGTCAAGGACATCATCAGCGGCTCGACGTCCGGCAACATCGAAAACCTGACGACAGTCGGCAGCCAGGTGTACTTCTCGATGACCCCGTTGGTCGCCAACCCTTCGACGTACGCCAATCAACTCTGGAAAAGTGACGGAACGTCGAGCGGCACCGTCATGGTCCGACAGACGGCGACAATCTCGGGATTTGGCAACTACATCGCGTCCCTCACCGACGTCAACGGCACGCTGTTCTTTCGAGCGTATGACGGCGCCCAGTACGAACTGTGGAAAAGCAACGGCACGTCTGGCGGCACGGGGGTCGTCGCCGACATCAACGGAGCGAGCAGCTCCTTTCCAGGCAACCTCACTGCCGTCGGCAGCAAGCTGTTTTTTACGGCTACTGACGCGGGCGGCGAGGAGCTGTGGACGAGCGATGGCACGTCGGGTGGCACGTTCCGCGCGAAGGACATCTTGTCGGGCAGCGGTTCGTCGTCGCCAAGGATGATCACGGGGATCGGAAACGTCGCCTACTTCAGCGCGAACGACGGTGTGAATGGCACGGAGCTCTGGCGAAGCGATGGGACGTCGGCTGGGACGTCGCTCGTGGCCAACATTCAACCTGGGGCGACTTCGTCAGCGCCGTACAACTTCGTTGCCCTCAATGGCGTGCTGTACTTCACGGCGGAAGACAGTGTTGCGGGAAATGAGCTCTGGAAGAGCGATGGCACCCCGGGCGGGACGATGCTCGTCGCCGACATGTATCCCGGCGCCAATGCGTCGTCTGCATACAGCCTGACGAAGGTTGGCAATCGCCTGTTTTTCGGCGCGCAGGATTGGCGGGGCTATCAACCCTGGACGAGCGATGGGACGTCGACGGGCACTTACGTGGTGGCTGACATCCATCCAGGCAGCAACTCTTCATTCCCTGGCCAGATGACGGTGGCAGGACCTGGAGTCACCTACTTCTCCGCGAATGACGCGCAACACTTCACGCAGATCTGGAAGACGGATGGGACCGAAGCGGGAACGGTGCTCGCGACGAATCTGAGCAACGGCGTAGACAACAGCGTGGTGATCACTCCCCTCAACGGGTCATTGTTCTTCAGGGCCTTTGCGAGTGGCAGCGGCACTGAGCTCTACAAGACTGACGGGACACCCGCGAGTACGGCGCTGGTGAAAGACATCTTTCCTGGATCGAGCAGTTCGAATCCACAGTTCTTCACCGCGTTCAATGGGGCCATCTATTTCTCGGCAACAAATTCGAGCGGCAATGAGGTCTGGAAGAGCGATGGGACGTCGATCGGTACGGTGATACTGAAGGACATCAATGCCGGGTCGAGCAGCGGCAATCCGGCCAACTTCACGGTGGTGGGGACGACATTGTTCTTCACTGCCACTGACACGATCAACGGGACGGAGCTCTGGAAAACCGACGGCACCCCCGCCGGGACGCTGCTCGTCAAGGACATTCGCGCCGGTACGTCGTCATCTTCGCCGTTTGCTCTCGTGGCGGTGAACGGCCGGTTGTTCTTTGCCGCCACCGACGGCAACGGAACCGAGCTGTGGACCAGTGACGGCACGGCGGCTGGAACGGTGCTCGTCAAGGACATCAATCCTGGTACTGGAGCGAGTACGCCGCAGAACCTGTTCAATTTCAACGGCACGTTGGTGTTCTCCGCGAACGACGGCACGAGCGGAATCGAGCTGTGGAAGAGTGACGGAACGATGGCGGGGACCGTTCGCGTTCGCGACATCAACACTGGCACGGCCAATTCCTCGCCCTCCATTTTTGCCAATGTGAATGGAGTTCTTTTCTTCCGCGCGACGGATGCCACGAATGGCATCGAGCTGTGGAAGAGCGATCTGAGCGAGGCCGGTACCGTTCTCGTCAAGAACATCAATCCGGGAAACGCGGGCGCGAACTCCAGCAGCCTGACGGCTGTCAACGATACGCTGTACTTCTCGGCCAACGACGGTACGAACGGGTTCGAGCTCTGGCGCAGTGACGGCACCGCGGCCGGAACGGTGATGGTGAGCGATATCAGGCCGGGCACGAACAACAGCTCGAGCCCGACGTCGCTTGTGTACAACAGCGGCAAGCTCCTTTTCACGGCCGACGACGGCAGTTTGGGTCGCGAACCGTGGGTCCTCTCGGTCGCGACTCCAAATACGGCACCGGTGGCCAATGCCGGCGCGGATCAGATCGTCGAAGCCGCTTCCGCATCGGGCACTCAGATCACGCTCTCAGCGACAGGTTCGACTGATTCCGACAACGACACGCTGACCTACGAATGGCGCGACGGCGCCAATCACGTCATCAGTTCGACCGATACGATCACGCTCATCGCACCGCTCGGCACGACGATCTACACCGTGTCTGTGGACGACGGGCACGGCGGCACCGATACCGACGATGTCGCGGTGATCGTGCAGGACACGACGGCTCCCATCATCACGCTGTCGTCGCCAACGAACACGACCTATACACTGAATCAAACGGTGACGGCGGCATTCAGCTGTTCCGACGCCGTGTCCGGCATTTCCTCATGCGCCGCCACGGTAGGGAACGGCGGCCCCGTCGATACGAGCACCGCCGGTTCTCATGAGTTCGCGGTGAGTGCGACTGACAACGCGGCGAACACGTACACCACCATCGTGACCTACACGGTGAGCCGCGGGACGTCGACCATCACGTGGCCTGCGCCCGCGCCGATCGTGTACGGCACTGCTCTTGGCAGCACGCAATTGAACGCGACCGCGAATGTCGCGGGCAGCTTCGTCTACTCGCCCGCAAGTGGAACGGTTTTCGATGTCGGGAATTCTCAATCGCTCTCGGTGACGTTCGATCCTGACGATGACGCCAACTACAGTCCGGCAACGGCCAGCGTCAGCATCAACGTTCTTCAGGCGACGCCGACGGTCACTGCGGCACTCCCCAGCTATACCTACGACGGCTCAGCGCATGCCGCAACCGGTAACGCGTACGGCATCGGTGGCGTCGCTGACGTCCTTAGTCCGGCGGTGACGTTGACCTACATGGGAACGGGGGCCACGAGTTACGCGGCGTCGGCGGTGGCACCCAACCAGGCGGGTAGCTATGCGGTGGTGGCGCACTTTGCGGGCAATCAGCGCTATACCTCCGCTGATTCCGCAACCGTTCCTTTCAGCATCGTCAAGGCGGATCAGACCATCACCGTTACCAACGCGGCGCCGTCGAGTGTCGCCTATAACCAGTCGTTCAGCGTTTCGGCGACTGCGAGTTCGGGGCTTGGCGTGGTCATTACCGCTTCTGGAGCATGCACGCTGACCGGTGGCGGAACTGGCTCCGCCACCGGTCATATGGACAGCGGCACCGGCCTGTGCGGCGTCCAGTTCAATCAGCCCGGCAACAACAACTTCAATGCCGCGCCTGGCGCGACCAACGACGTGACGGCGGTGAAAGCCGCTCAAGCAATCACCTTCGATCAGCCTGCGTCCCCGCGCACGTTTGCTGACGCCTTCAGCGTCTCGGCGACGTCGAGCTCGAGCTTGGCGCTCACGATTGGCGCAGCCGGCGGGTGCTCAATCGATGCCAGCAACACGGTGATCATGACGAGCGGCACGCTGGACTGTGTGTTGACGGCGGCGCAAGCTGGTGACGGTAACTATGCTGCCGCAAGCGATGTTGTGCGCACGGTGGCCGCCGCCAGGAAGGCGCAGACGATCACCTTCGCGCAGCCGGCCTCGCCGCGCGCATTCGGCGACACGTTCGCCGTCAGCGTAACGGCGGATTCGGGGCTGCTGGTCTCAATCGTCGCTGGTGGTGGCTGCTCGATCGATGGCAGCAATATGGTGACGATGACGAGCGGCACGACCGCATGCGTGTTGACCGCCTCGCAAGGCGGCAACGACAACGTCGCAGCAGCGACTGACGTCGTCCGCACCGTGGCCGCCGCGAAGAAGGCGCAGGCGATTACCTTCGCGCAGCCGGCCTCACCGCGCGCATTCGGCGACACGTTCGTCGTGGGCGCGACGGCGGATTCGGGTCTGATCGTTTCGATCGTTGCGAGTGGTGGCTGCTCGATCGATGGCACCAACACGGTCACGATGACCAGCGGCACGACCGCGTGCGTGCTGACCGCCTCGCAAGGCGGCAACGATGACGTTGCTGCTGCTGGCAACAGCGTCCGTACCGTAGGCTCGCAGAAGGCATCCGCCACGGTCAGCTTCGTCGCCGGCACCCTGATGCAGACGTACGACGGCGGCATCAAGACGGTCGAGACTGTCACAGTGCCCTCCTCCCTCAACGTGGACGTGAGCTTCGTCGGGACCCCGCAGACCGCGGGCGACTATCCGGTGACTGCGACGATCAACGATTCCAATTACTCTGCAACCGCGAGCGGCAGCCTTCACATCGCGAAGGGGACAGCAACGGTGACGCTGGGATCGCTGGCGCAGACCTACGACGGCTCACCACGTGTGGCGACCGCGGCCACCGGAGCATTGGGCACCAGCACCTTCACGATTACCTATGACGGCGGAACCTCGGCGCCAATCAATGCCGGAAGTTACGCAGTCGCCGCGACACTCGTGAACGCCAACTTTGAGGGTTCGGTCGCTGGCACACTCAATGTCAGCCGCGCGAATCAGACGACGGTGAACGTGACCGGACCAGTGACGCTGACCTACGGAACGACAGCAATGGCGACAGCAAATGGTGGCCTCGGAACCGGAACCTTCGAGTTCACCTCGACGGGTGCCGGGTGCGCGCTGAGCGGCGCCACCGTGTCCGTGCTCGATGCGTCCGTCGGCTGTCAGCTGACCGCGGTGCGCAAAGGCGATACGAACTACTTCGATTCCGCTCCGAGCGCGCCGCTCAATGTGACGTTGCAGAAGGTGGCGCAGACAATCACGTTTGGTGCACTCGGCACAAAGTCGTTCGGCGATCCTGACTTCTCGCTCAGTGCATCGTCTTCGTCGGGACTGGCGGTCGCGTTTGCGGTCGCCTCCGGACCGGCGACGGTCACAGCCGGCGTCGTGCATCTCACCGGTGCCGGAACGGTTGTCATTCGGGCCACGCAGGCAGGCAACAACAACCACAATGCGGCAACACCGGTCGATCGTTCGTTCCTCGTCACAGATCAGATCACGAGGACCGGGTTCTACGAGCCGGTCAATTCGAATGTCGGCTTCGTGAACACGGTAAAGGGTGGATCGACTGTGCCGCTGAAGTTCGAAGTGATCGTCAACGGCGTAGAGAAAACCGACACCGCCGGACTGCTGTTCTCGATTGCGCCGATTGCATGCGCGAACTCGGTCGAGGATGCCGTCGACTTCACCACGACCGGCGGGACGAATCTGCGCTACGACACTGGCGTCGGTCAGTTCATCCAGAACTGGCAGACGCCGAAATCGCCCGGATCCTGTTACGTCGTCAAGATGACGACCTCCGGAGATGGGGGAGCGTTGACGGCGATGTTCAAGATGAAGTGAGGGAACGGTTCCACTTCATTTGGGGAGGTCCACGACGCCGTTTCGCGTCCATCCCTCACGTTCGAGCAATTGCTGGACGCGATCACGAATCTGGTCGCGTATCGCCCGAACGGTCTCCATCGATTTGCCCTTCGGATCTTCGAGCGGCCAGTCGTCGCGCTTTACTCCAGGGATGAGCGGGCACTCGTCGCCGCACCCCATCGTGATCAAGATCTGCGCACGCCCGGCCAGTTCCGGTGTCAGCTTCGTCGTCGGTGCATCGGTGAGATCGATGCCTGCTTCCCCCATCGCGACAATCACTTCGGGATGCACATGCAGGCGGGGGTGAGTGCCGGCGGAGATCGCCTGCGCCTTGGTGCGATCGACGAGCCGATTGAACCAGGCGGCCGCCATTTGCGAGCGGCCAGCATTGTGCACACACGCAAACAGCACGGTGGTCATGAGGATGTCTCGGAACGCGGCACCACCACGCGCTCAGTGGAGAACGGCAACGCGGGCACGAGCCAGCGGAAGAGAACCGTGGCAACGAACGCGCCAACGCATTGGGCAAGCACAAACGCTGGCACATCCGCCAGGCGGATACCGGCAAAGGTGTCCGTCAGTCCGCGCGCTACCGTGACCGCCGGATTAGCGAATGACGTAGACGCCGTGAACCAGTACGCCGCCGCGATGTAGGCGGCCACCGCGAACGGTACCGCATCGCTGCGGCGCCGTGCACAGCCCCAGATCACCGAGAGAAGCCCAAAGGTGGCGATGAACTCGCTGAACATCTGTCCAGGTCCGCTCCGTCGATGGTGCGAGACCACAAACACCGGCAGGGCAAACATTACGTGGGCCGACCAGACGCCGAGACAAGCGCCAATGAACTGCGCGATCAGATATCCGGGCACGTCCCGCCACGCGAGACCGCCTTGAGAAGCATCCGCGAGCGATACCACCGGGTTGAAATGCCCGCTCGAGATCGGACCAAAGGTCAGTATCAGGGCGATAAGCGCGGCCACCGTCGCGATGGTGCTGGCCAGCAGAGCGATCGCCTGATTGCCGCCGGCCAGCCGATCAGCCATGATGCCCGAGCCGACGATCGCCGCGAGAAGAAGTGCGGTGCCGAGCGCTTCCGCAACCACGCGGCGACCGAATGTCGCGGTCATACGCAACACCGACCCATGACGATCGCGCGTTTCCACAGCACTTCGACTAGCTGCAGCACGCCGGACCGCAGCACGATGAGGACAACGGCTTCGTTGCGCGAACGAAGGCACTGATAAACCTGCCCTCCACGGCAGCCGCCAGGCCATCGGTATCGAGCCCTTCCCCCGTCAAGAAAGCTCTCGCGTCTTCGACGCTATAGGTGCGCGTCGTCTCGATATCGATGTCGATGAATCCGGCCTTCGCGAGTTTTGCGACGTATTCGTAGTCGCCGAGTGCCCCGGCGATACAACCGACCCAGAGTTCCATGCTCTTTCGAATCACCGCAGGCACCCGTCCTCGAACCACTACGTCTGACACCGCGAACCGGCCGCCAGGCTTCAGTACGCGGAAGGCTTCACGGATGACGCGGTCCTTGTCGCCCGAGAGATTGATGACGCAGTTCGAGATGATGACGTCGACGGAGTTGTCCGGCAGTGGTATCTGTTCAATCTCACCCTTGAGGAACTCCACATTGCCGAGGCCGCTCTTGCGTTTGTTGTCCTCAGCAATCGCCAGCATTTCATCGGTCATATCGAGGCCGTATGCCTTGCCGGTCGGGCCGACGCGCCGCGCCGAGAGCAGCACATCGATGCCCCCGCCCGAGCCCAGATCGAGAACGGTTTCACCGGCCTTCAGTTCGGCCAGCGCGGTCGGATTCCCACAGCCCAGCGACGCATTAAGGGCGAGGTCGGGCAGTTCACCCGCTTGGCCGGCATCGTAGAGGTTCGACGTGATCGGATCGCAACAACCATCCGCCGTCGCGGTACCTCCCCCACAACACACACTCTTGCCGCCGGTTCTGGCGCGGAGTGCCGCTTCACCGTACTTCTCGCGAACAACGTCTCGGATCTGTTTAGTGCTCATGGAGTGTCCTACTTGCAAAAGGCCATCACACGCTTGGCCTCCACCGCCCGATTGCGCGTGCAGCACTCGGCGTAGAGAAACCCGAGAAGTTCTTCGAGCGCCTTGGTGTTCGCGCGGTAGCGAATGAAGGTCTTCTCCCGCTCGGCTGTGACGAGATCGTCCTGTTTGAGCTTTTCGAGATGATGAGAGAGCGTCGAACCGCTGACGCCGGTCTCGGTCTGAATCTCGCCGACGACCATCCCCTCGGGATGCGCCGACAGCAATAAGCGAAGAATACGGAGACGGGGCTCGGCGCCGAGCGCGGCAAACATATCGGCGTAGCGGGCCGTGTGGTCGGTGACCATATTTCTATATTTCTACATAATTAGAAATATAGTGTCAACTCGACCGATCTTGAGTTGCGGGCGCATTCGCGTTACGAAGAAGAATGTTTCTCATTCAGCTCCTGTTGCCAAAAACAGCGCCTTCCGGAACCACCCTCGATAGCGAAGTCGCACAAACGCGCGCCGAACTGGTCAAACAATTCGGCGGACTGACGGCGTACGAACGGGCGCCGGCGCAAGGCGCTTGGCGAAGCCCTGAGGGCGACGTCGAGCGCGACGACGTGATCATGGTTGAAGTCGTCGCCGCCAGCTTCGATCGCGAGTGGTGGAGTGCGTACAAGACACAGCTGGAACGCCGCTTCGTACAGAAAGAACTTCATGTGCGGGCGTTGCATATCACGATGGTCTGACGTCTACGCTGACGCGGGCCTATGGGTACTTTGTCATCTTCGCCAACAATTCAGCTGGGCGCTTCAGCGCCCTTCGCCGCCGCCGCATATCGCCCCAGAGATCGCCCATCTTCTGCACGCGTTCAAGAACGTTCCGTACCGTGAACATGGCAGGCGCTACCTCACCCCGCTCGATCTCTTCCCATGTGCACGGTGCGGATACCGGCGCGCCGCGCCGAGCGCGGACGGTGTACGCCGCGGCAAATGTTGCGTGATAGCCGTTTCTTCCGGTATCGACATAGATACGCCCGCCACGATCGACCTTATTGAATTCCTGAGTCAGCGCATCCGGGGCGAGGCTCACGAACAACTTTCCGACGGCATCGGCAAACCGCACGACTTCATCAAACGCCGCGCTGCCGTCAAGCGGCACGACGATGTGAAACCCTTTCGAGCCGGTGGTCTTGACCCACGAGGGAAGCGTGAGCTTGTCCAGAAGATCACGAAGCCCGAGCGCCGCCGCACCAACCGCTGCGACGTCGCCGGTAGACGGATCGAGATCGAACACGCAGACGTCGGGATTGTTCAGACTCGGAACGCGCGATGCCCACACATGATGGGTGATGGTGTTCTGGTTGACCGTCCATAACAGTGTCTGCAGGTCGGTGACGACTGGATGACGTACGACCCCGCCTTTCTTGGGCACGGTCACGCGTTCGAGCCAGTCGGGAAATCCTTTCGAGACATCCTTCTGCCAGAATCCTTCGCGGCCAATACCCGCAGGGTATCGCTCCATCGTCACCGGCCGGCCGCGCAAGTGCGGCAACATCACCGGCGCGATGGCTTCGTAGTACGCCGCCACCTCACCTTTGGTGATGCCATCCTCCGGAAATAGCAACTTTTCGGGGTGTGTGATCACGATGGCTCCCGAACCACGTCGCGCGGGTTCTTGTCGGTCCGAATGCCCAGAAGCCTCGGGTGCCGCAGCTTTCCATGCGCCGTCCACTCGATGAATCCGACCTGCACCACAACCTCGGGACGTACCCAATGGCCCCGACGAGGCAAGTTCGTCCCTTGTGTAAATGGCGGGTTCTGGATCGCCAGGACGTCCAGTTGCTTTCTCAAGTCGACGAGCAGTTTGGTGTCGAAGCCGGTGCCGATCTTCCCGGCGAAGACAAAATGGCGGCTCTCGTCCTTCGAGCCTTGCTCCCCAGGATGGGTTTCTTGCCGCGGGGCGTAGTAGCCGATGAGCAGCGCGCCAAGTCCCACGCGTGTGCCTTGTGGATCGGTGAACCCGCCCACTACGAATTCCTGCGCCATTTCGACCTTCATCTTGAGCCAATGTTTCGAGCGTCGATGTTCGTAGGGCGATCCGCGACGCTTGGCGATGACACCTTCCCATCCTTCGCGTCTCGCGAGATCCCATGGCTCTAGGTGCTCGATGAGGCCCACCCTCTGCATGGGCGGCTGGAACGGTAACGACGTCAGCAGCGCCTGGCGATCTTCGATCGGCAGCGCGGTCACAGGTCGGCCGTTCATCCATAAGATGTCGAACACGTGATAGCTGCTGTTACCGTCCCCTGTCAGTTCGCCATCCAGAATGAGGTTTTCGGCTGGAAGCGCGCGAACCGCATCGGCAACCGCCGGCAGATTCTGGGGAAGGCGATTGCGAGAGTAGAGCCGGACTTCACCGCCGTCTTTGTAGGCGAGGAGGCGGATGCCGTCGAGCTTGCGCTCGAACATCCAGTCCGGTCCGATAAAGCGATCTTGCGTCAAAGTCGCCGCCATCGGCTCGAGCCACTCTGGTAACGGTAGAGACGCGCTCATCACTCGATGTTACTTTGGTCGATTGCTTACCAAATCTTGATCTGTTCGTGACAGGCGGCGCGGATGTCCTGGTATAGAATCTGCGGCTTCGACCCAGAACGGTCCTTGAACAGCGGCACTCGCGGGAGTAGCACATGACAGAACAAGCCATCTCTGCATTTCAGCAGGGTCTTCGCGGCCGATTGATTCAACCGAGCGATGCGGACTACGACACCGCACGCGCGTTGTACAACGGCATGATCGACAAGCGGCCGCGCCTGATCGCTCGCTGCGTCGATACGGCCGATGTCATCACGGCGGTCAACTTCGCGCGAGAGCACAACGTCCTGTTGGCCGTTCGTGGTGGCGGCCACAACGGACCGGGCTTGGGAAGCTGCAACGACGGGCTCGTCATCGACCTGTCGATGATGAAGAGCGTTCGAGTGGACCCGGTGGCAAAAACTGTCCGTGTCGAACCCGGCTGCACGTCCGGAGATGTCGACCATGCAACCCACGCCTACGGTCTTGCCGTTCCTCTCGGCATCGTGTCGTCAACAGGCGTCGCCGGATTCACACTTGGTGGCGGAACAGGCTATCTCACGCGCCGACACGGCCTGACCATCGACAATTTGCTCGAAGTAGATGTCGTCCTCGCCAACGGCAGCGTGGTCACCGCGAGTGAACACCAACACTCGGATCTGTTCTGGGCCATTCGCGGCGGCGGTGGCAACTTCGGGGTGGTGACGAGCTTCCTGTTTCGGGCCCACCCGGTGAAGATGGTCTACGCCGGCCCCATCTTCTGGGATGCGGTTCACGCTCAACAGGTGATGCGTGCCTATCGCGACTTCCTGCCGACGGCACCCGAAGACCTCGGCATCTTCGTCGGTCTGAAGACTGTCCCCTCGATGGATCCGTTCCCCAAGGAGGGATGGGGGAAGCGCGCGTGCGCAATCATCGGCGCCTACAATGGGACAGTCGAGGCGGGACGGCGTGTGCTCGCTCCACTGCTCGACAAGCTGCCGGCGCCGATCTTCAACTGGATGGGCGAAATGCCGTTTCCCGCGATCAACGCGCTCTTCGATCCATTCTTTCCCAAGGGACTGCAGTGGTACTGGAAGGGCGATTTCGTCCAAACGCTATCCGACAAGGCGATTGACGTGCACATTGCCGAAGCGGCGAAGGCGCCGACGGAATTCTGCCTGATGCATCTCTACCCCATCGATGGTGCGGTTCGGCGCGTCGCACACGACGCCACGCCATGGGGTGCGCGCGACGCATCATTCTCGATGGTCATCGCCGGCATCTCTCCGGAACCGTCACAGGCCGACGCGTTGAAATCATGGGGACGGGCATATTGGAAAGCGGTGCATCCATATAACATGGGCGGCGGCTACGTGAACTTCATGTTCGACGACGAGGCCGACGGCCGAGTACAGGCCGCCTATGGAGACAACTACCAGCGGTTGTCGGCGACGAAAGCGAAGTACGACCCGAACAACCTGTTCAGGGTCAATCAGAACATCGCGCCCGCCAAGGCGTAAGTAAGCACCGCACTGCCAGCCAGGAGCGACTGACGCAGACCACCATTTACGCGACACTCGCTCTCCTGGCTTTTGCGGCGAATTCGATTCTGTGCCGGCTCGCGCTCCGCGATGGCACGATCGATCCGGCTACTTTCTCCTCGGTCCGCGTGATGGCTGGTGCGGCGATGCTGCTCCTGGTCGCGTCGATTCGCCGAGATCCCGGCAACGCAGTCAGGTCGGTGACGTCACCGGTCATGCTCTTTCTGTATGCGGTGCCGTTTTCCTTTGCCTACACACGCCTGAGTACCGGCACGGGAGCGCTGATCCTCTTCGGTGCGGTCCAAATCACAATGCTGGGATTCGCAGCAAGGTCGGGCGAGATGCTATTGCCGATGCAATGGATGGGCGTCCTCATCGCGCTGGCGGGCCTCGTGAACTTGGTACTTCCCGGCCTGACGGCGCCATCGCCGTGGGCGGCGGCACTGATGGGAATCGCGGGCGTGTCGTGGGGGCTCTATACGCTGCGGGGACGAGGCATGGCGAATCCCCTGGCTCAAACGACGGTCAACTTTGTTCGAGCCGTCCCCTTGGTGCTCGTCGTCAGTCTCTTGGCGCTGCGGCAGATGCACGTGTCCGCGCGAGGAGTGCTGCTCGCCAGTGTCTCGGGCGCATTGACGTCCGGGTTGGGATACACGGTCTGGTACTCTGCACTCCGCGGCCTGACGGCCACACGCGCCGCGGTGTTGCAGTTGGCGGTACCGGTGCTCGCCGCGGTCGGAGGCGTCGTCTTTCTGATGGAACCCGTGTCGTGGCGCCTGGCCGCATCGGCGTTCCTCATCATCGGCGGAATCGCGTTGACGCTCGGCCGGACCTAGCAGGCACCAGACAACGGGGGCAATTCAAGGCGTGACGTTGACTGTCACATCGACATCCGTACTCATCGCTCCATCAAATGCGCGACACCGCAGGACGTAGGTACCAGGCTTTGTGAAGGTTGCGCGAGTGACAAACTTTCCGTCTGCAGGAGGCGTAGGTGCCGTCCACTTCGGTGCCCACGGCGAATTGGCACCAACCCGCGAGTCTTCCCAGACCTTGACCGGCATCGGATCGAAGAGCACATTGGCGGCGCCGCGGTACACGAACCAAGAGACCCACAGGCCAGACACGCTATTGACAGTGATCTGCTGAGGAGGAGGCGGCAACCCTTTGGGTGTGGCAGATGGAATTGGCCGCTGCGTATTGTAGAACTCGGCTAAACCCTTGGCAGGCTGACCGTCGTCGGTGGACCAGGCGACGAAGGTCACCGGCTCGCCGACGCGAGCATTCAAGGTCCGCCCGCCTTCCACCTTCAACGTTGGAGCTGTATTCGCGCGCACGTCGGGTGTGCTGAATCCGCCACCTAAAGCACCAATCTCGGATGCCTTCGCCGTCGGATCGAGAAAATAATCGGTCCTCAACGAGGCGTACGCCCGGTTCTGCTTTCCACGAGTAGTCAATGTCCAGACGATTTCGTCCTTCTCACTGAAGCCACTAGGCACTGGTATCCGGAAGGTGAACCGGTTTCGACGTGGAAGAAAATGCGTCGGCTGCCCCTGGTCCACTCCGCCCGGTTCGATACTGTTGTCCGGCCCAATGGGAACGTCGACCTCTTCTTCCCAGTTCTCGTTCATATATCCAAAGACGAAGTATCGAGAGCCGTCGGCCTCTTGTTCCCACCCTTCATATGCCGGCCACACCGGCTGCCCCTTCGAGTAGGTTTGAGCCTCGAGGGATTTCGCGGGCAGAAGGAGCGACAGGGCGGCGAAAAAGAGAATCCCAAAGAAACTGTTCCTGGATCGAACTGTCACGTCGATGTCCCTTGTAGCTCTTTACTGTTGATTTGCCGCCACCTGTGGTGGCTGGACCATGCAGAGCGGGCAACCGAGCAAGACATCCGCGTGCGTCTGCCGGGCTTTCTCGCGCCGCTTGGCCATTTCCGCTTCGAACTGCTCGTCGGTTAACGCGACACCCTGCCCCAAGTCGATGAACATGTTTCCGACGGACCGGTTGCCTGCGCCCTGCCAGTTACGGGGATCCGGCACGTTCTTATTCGATGGTGAGTTGTCGAAGTACCCAATGAGGTGGAGGATCGTCCCTTTAGGCAGCAACGGCTTGGCGTCATCCGCAAACTCGTAACTCCGTACCCAATTGTGGTCGTAGCCGGCACACGACAACGTCTGGATGTTGATACCCCAGATGGCTTCGAGACACATGCGCGCGCCTGGTGCGTGCAGGTGCGGTTCGAAGGAGATCACCTTCGTAGGTTCCTGGAGCACCATGTACGCGTGGATCTGCTGATTCGCGTCCATCGGTCTCACGCTGATGTCCACGCCGTTGCCGAACGCCCGCGGCGCCCTCCTCACCGTCGGCTTGTACCCTTTGGGATGAAACTTGAATCCAATCTCCAGATGCGCCTTGGTGTCGCGACCGTTGGAGTGCAGATGGACACTGGGAGCGGTGATCATCGAATTCGCTTTCAAGAGCCGACCGTTGCCCGGATCGAAACGGTCTTCATTGCGGCCAACTTCATGAACCGGCCACGACAACGGATCCGGGGTCTCGCCGGGAACGCTCGTCGACCACGCCAGGTGATGAATGATGAATCGGCCCCCAACAGTGACTCGACCAGTTTGCCCGTGAAGATCGCTGCGCTCCTTCATCTCGAGAGCGGCCACATAGCGATCCTCCGTGAGGCCGGAAGGCACGCCCGGCAACTCGCCCCACCAGTCAGGGGCTCCGGCCTTCACCGTGACGTCAGGCAATGACACGATCAGGTCTGGCTTGCCGATTCTCCACGTGTTGGCATCGTCCCAGACTCGAGGCGGCGGGAGATCCGCGGGATTGCCACGTGGCGCGCCGCTATCGACCCATTTCGCGACCATCGCGATTTCTTCATCGCTCAACGAAGGATCGTTCTTATATTGCTGGATGCCAATGTTTTTCTCGATGTACCAAGGCGGCATCACGCCTGATCTCGGTCCCATTCCTGTTCTAACCTTGATGGAACGGGCCCACGGTCGCACATCTTCATAGGTGATGAGCGACATCGGTGCCACGGAATCGGGCCGGTGGCAGTTTTCACAGCTGCGCTGAAGAATCGGCGCGATGTCCTTGGTGAAGGTGATCTCGCCCTGTGTGGGCGATGACTGAGCCTTCACCATCGTGGATTGCACGGCACCAACGGTGACCAGTACGACGACGATCGTCAACACGATCATCGATCGCCGACGAACTAATGTGGCAGCTTTCATTGCCATGCGCTCCTTCGAAACTCTCGGACAACTGGACAGCCGGTCGCAGCTACGAGCGCGTCTGTATCATGGGTTCGTCCATACGGTCAACTCTCGCCGCTTAGCTGACCCGTGACCATTGATGACCAGTATGAAATATGCCAGCGGGCGCTGACTTAAGGCACAATCTCGGTTTTCCGCCGGATGCCAATTCTAGCGCCCGGCCATTGTGACGAGGATTGGGATGAGCACGAGAACTTCTGGAACAACATTGGTTCGTACGTTCCGATATGGCGCCGCTGTCATCGTCGCGGGATTGTTCAGCAGCGCACTGATCGCCGGCTGCAATTCAAAGCCAGCCGAGGCCGAAGCGTCAACAGCCGCAAAGCCGACTCCGGCCGAGCGCGGAAAGATGCTCGTGGTCGGCGGCGGATGTCACGACTGCCACACACCCAAGAAGATGGGACCGAAAGGACCCGAGCCGGATATGGACCGGATGCTGTCCGGCCATCCGGAGGCAAACGTGATTTCAACACCGTTCGTGCCCACGCCTGGCAGCCCATGGCAAATCGCGGCAACCGTCGACGCGACGGCGTGGAGTGGACCGTGGGGTGTTTCGTTCCCGGCGAACCTCACCCCAGATCCGATGACCGGTCTTCGCAGCGGCGTGTGGACAGAAGAACTGTTCATCAAGGCGTTGAGAACCGGCAAACATATGGGAACTGCGCGTGACATCCTGCCGCCGATGCCGTGGCCGATGTACGGGCAGCTGAGCGACGACGATCTCAAGGCAATCTGGGCCTACCTTGGCACCATTCCGCCAATCGTGAATCACGTGCCCGATCCGGTACCGCCAGTCGCGTCTACGAACTAGGGTAAGGCCGCTGCGGCTGGCAACTGCCCTTTCGACTCGACCAGCTGTTTCGCCAGATTGTTGACGACCACCGTGCCGTTGCGCGCCGCAGTCAGATAGGCGGCGCGCAGCAGCTGTTCCTTGCGCCCGCGGAGCGTCTCGGAAATACGATCGCGCATGCCTGGCGTCGACAAATCGCGCTGGCCCGGCATTTCGTGCGCGACGATAAGAACGAGCGCGTAGCTGCCGCCAAGGTTGGCGGTGTTCACACTGCCTGGCTGCTTGTTCAGCACCGCGTCCCTCAGTGGGGGAGGTAGCTGCCGCAGCCTGGATACCGGCACTAACCCGAGGTCGCCGCCACGCGGCGCCGTCTCGGCATCCTCTGAGTACCCTGCCGCGAGCTCGGAGAACGCGGTTCCCGCCCTGAGGCGATCCATCAGCATCTTTACCTTCGCGTTCGCCGCTTCAGGTGTGGTGGCGTCGTCTCCGGTTCCATTGGTGATCTGCGGATCGCGGACCGGCGTCACTACGATCTGGGCAATGTGGTACGCCTCTTCGGTCAGGTTGAATTGCGCACGATTGGCGGTGAAGAAGTCGCTGATCTCCTGATCGCTCACCGTCACCTTCGCGGCCACTTCCTGCTGAATCACCTTTTCCGCCAACAATTGACGACGGAGCCCTTCGCGCATGTCGTCTGGCGTCAGCTGGCGGCGCGTCAGTTCCTGCTGATATTCCTCGTCCGGGATGTTCTTCTTCGCGTTCGCGTATGCGGCATCGAGATCGGCCTGTGCGACCTCGATATTCGATGCGCGCGCCTTGGCGAACAGAATGTCCTGGACAATCAAATCGTCGAGAAGGGTGAGCTTCGCGGTCAGAATTTCTTCGCGCGACAGCGGCTGATTCGGCTCCTGCATTCGGCGATATGCCTTGTCGACATCGGCGCGCGTGATTTCGCGGCCATCCACCACCGCCCAGGTATCAGCCGCGAGCGGCTTGGGAGCGGCCGGGGCGGCAGGCTTCGAGCTGCAGGCGGCGAGGAACGCGACGGCCGCAAATGGCAGCAGTCGATGAAAGAAGTGGGTGGACGCCAGGACGTTGAGCTTAGACATGTCCCGGCAGAGTACTTCTTGAATGCGCGAGGAACAATAGAGAGAACGAAAGGCCCGGTGAGCATGCGACACTGCCGTGATGTCGCCCGCGGGTTTCCTGTTCGACGCTGATCTGCCGGACGGCTTCGACTATCGCGAAGACTTCCTGGCTGTCGAGGAAGAGGCCGCGCTCGCGGACAGCATCGCTCGAGTGGCCTTTTCGGACTTCGAGATGCGCGGCGTGATTGCCCGTCGCCGGGTCGCGTTCTTCGGCCTTTCCTACGACAACCGCACCCCGCCGGCAATGCCGATGCCGGCCTTTCTGTTTGGTCTTCGCGAACGGATTGCGGCGTGGGCCTCACTGCCGGCGAACGCCTTCGCGATGGCGCTGATCAATGAGTACCGTCCAGGCGCGCCGATCGGCTGGCATCGCGACGCGCCGCAGTACGACAAGGTGGCCGGCGTATCGTTGTTGACGTCGTGCCGGATGCGATTCAGGCCCTACGTCTCGCCACGCGCACACCGGGCGAGTGGCGCTCGCCGAGAGGCCACGCATGAACTGCGATTGGCTCCGCGCTCGGCGTATTTGATGTACGGGCTGGCGCGGCAGGCATTCGAACACAGCATCCCTCCGGTCGATGCCCTCCGCTACTCGATTACGTTTCGCACGCTCCGCGATCGAGACACCACTCGTCACCTCGGCGCTCGTGGGACTCAACCGGCCTGACCAGGATTCACCCATCGATGACGAAGAAGATTGCACCAAAGCAGAAATCGGTCCGCACGCGCGCGACGCCAGAAACGGACCGCCGGCAGTGCCACCATTGCAAGGAATGGATCGTCAAAGGCGAAGCGCACGACTGTTGGACGACCACCGAAGCGGTGTTGACGCAGGATCTGTCTGAGGATCTACGAGAAGCCTGGGAGCGATTGCGGGAGTCTGCCGCGGAGCTCGGCGAGCAACGTATCTACGCGTCAGGCACGGCGATCATGTTTTCGCGAAAGGTCTGCTACTTCTTCGTAAGGCCGCGGCGCAGTTTTCTGGAAGTCTGGATCTTCCTGGGAAGGACGGTACACGATCCCAGGATCAAACGCAGTGTCGCCTCGTCGCGCTCAAAGGTGGCGCATCTGGTTCAAGTGCGCCATCGTGACGAGGCCGAGGCGCCGCTCACCGACTGGATCGCGGAAGCGTACGCGCTCCAGGATGTTCAGAACGCCAAGACGACGCGCGCTAGGACGTGAGTCCGGAGCCACGCGCAATCTCGATGGCACGCGCCAAACGCGTGCGCGTTCTCTCGCGGCCGAGCAGAGACAGCACCTCGAAGATCCCAGGGCTCACGGTACGGCCGGTCATGGCCACACGAACTGCGTGGATGAGAACGCCAGCCTTGACGCCGCGCGCATCGGCCACGCCACGCAACGCAGCTTCGAGTGTCGCCGGGTCGAACGTGTCCACGGCCGCCAGTGCCTTCACCACGGCCGAGAGCTGTTCGCTCGTGCCTGGTACGCGCAAGTGCTTGTCGATGGCGGCAGGGTCGAACACGATGTCGTCGGTGAAAAAGAACCGGCCCAGCTCGGGAAAATCGGTCAGCCGCTTGGCGCGAGGCTTGAGCAGCTCAAGAACGGCGAAGAACCACGCATGCCGATCGGTCGTGAACGAGGCGTTCCATAATCCCGCCTCCTCGAGCAGCGGACGGATTCGTGCCGTAAGTTCTTCCGGCGCCAGACGCATCAAATGCTGCTGGTTGAACCAATCGAGCTTTTCAGGGTTGAAGACGGCATTGCCACCGCTAATCCCCCGAAGATCGAACACCTCGGCGAGCTCGTCGCGCGTGAACAGCTCGCGATCGCCAGCGCCAGGCGACCACCCGAGCAACGCGAGAAAATTCACCATCGCCTCCGGCAGGACACCGTGGCGCGCATACTCCATTACCGACGTCGCGCCATGCCGCTTGCTCAGACGTTTCTTGTCGGGACCAAGAATCAGCGGCACGTGCGCAAAGGCCGGCACGGCGGCGCCCACCGCTTCGTACAGCATCACCTGCTTCGGCGTGTTGGAAATGTGATCGTCGCCGCGCACCACATGCGTCATCCCCATCTCCACATCGTCTGACACGACAGAGAGGTGATACGTCGGCTGACCGTCGGATCGGAGAATGACGAAGTCTTCGATATTCGCCGCGTCGAACTCAATAGGGCCGTGCACGAGATCGACGAATCGCGTCGCGCCTTCAGGAACGAGAAAACGGACCGCGCGCGGCTCGCTTCTCGCCTCCCTTTCCGCGATCTGTGATGGCGTGAGCTTTGTACATGTGCGGTCGTACTTCCAGGCGCCGCCCGCGGCTTCGGCCGCTTCGCGTTTTGCCTTCAGCTCGTCTGGCGAGCAGTAGCAGTAATAGGCCTTGCCGCTCGAGACAAGACGGGTGGCCATGGCCGTGTAGCGGCCCAGCCTCTCCGATTGGAAATACGGTGCGTTTGGACCGCCGACGAGAGGGCCTTCGTCCCACGACAGACCCAGCCAGCGCATGCCGTCGAGAATACCGTCGACCATCTCGGCTGACGAGCGTCCGATGTCCGTGTCTTCGATGCGGAGAATAAAAATGCCGCCGTGACGACGGGCGAATAACCAGTTGAAGAGTGCGGTGCGTGCGCCACCGACGTGAAGGTAGCCGGTGGGCGACGGCGCGAAGCGGACGCGAGGCGCTTGCATTCCTCTGAGAATACCTGACGATCCCAACGTACGACGAACACGACGGATGTAGCGTTTGAGGTTTCGGCCGTAGTGTCCGGCTTTTCGTCTGTAGTGTCCGGCTTTAGCCGGACAAGACTGTGCTACAGCACGCCCGACTTCAGATCCGCCAGCAATTCATTCGCCGCTCGAAGGCCACTCAGACAGGCGCCTTCCATATAACCCTGCCACGAATAGAACGAATCGGCGTGCTCGCCGGCAAACTTCACCAGACCCGCCTGTGTTGATTCGAGACCGGCGACACCGGTGAACTGCCCCGGTGTGTAGCAGGTGTATGACCCTCGCGAGTAGGGACTGCTCGGCCAATGTTCGAGATGCGCGACGAACTTGCCGCCGCTTTTCGCCGCGCGCGGTGCGGTGCCGGGAAGCGCCGTCCCGTAATCGGCGACAAATCGCGCAATCTGCTGCTGCACCTTCGACGGATCGAGCGCGGCACCGCGATCTCCACTCGCGTAGTCGGTGATGATGCCAAACGTCGTCGATCGGGCGCGGTTCGATTCCCAAGCATCTTGCAGATTCGGCAAATCGCTGTACGCACCGCCACTGCGTCCAAGCAGTTCGTCCCACGGCCGCCCTTGGTAGGCGACCATTGTCTTGGCGTTGGTGCCATAGCCAAGAGTGTTGATGGCGCGGCGCTTGTCAGCGGAAAATCCGAGCGAGGGGTCGAGCGTCACGTTCCGGAGCACTGAGAACGGCAAGGCGAGCACGACCGCATCAGCGGTCTCGGGTCTCGTCGATCCGTTGAAAAACAGCGAGTACTTCATGGCTGCGGTGCGCGACAGCTTCGTCAACCGCGCGCCCATCTGAATCGGGCCGCGGATCTTCTGTGTTAGTCCCTGAACGATCCCGTCGTTGCCATCGCGGAGATGAAAACGCTCGTCGCTCACGCCAAATGGTTCGAACTTGGATTGCTTGTTCAGCCGCATGAACCCGAGGAAGTTGAGCGAGCTCTGTCGCGAAGTCTCGAGGCCGTACTCGGCGAGATAGGCTTCGTTGAGCACGGCCTGCACGAGCGGCATCCCGCCGGTGCGCGACGCGAAGTAGGTCTGGAGATCGATGCTGTCGAATGCCACGTCCGCGCTGGAATGATCGAAAAAGGTCGCCGCTCCGCTGATGGCATGGAGATCATCCTGCATGCCGGCAACAACAACACGAAACTGATCGACGATCTCCTCCTCCGGCCAGCGCTGGCCGAAGAACCAGAATGTTTCGTCACCGATTTTCTTCACGTACGATTCGCGCGCGAGGTTGAACTCGTTGGCGTAGCCGAGCATCGTCTTGTGGCCGGTATCGATCAACTCCCCGCCGTTTTCGCAGGCCATGCCGGGGACAAGCGTCCGGTTGCTGTAGCAGCGTCCGCCGAGCCGTGAATTGGCTTCGTAGACGATCGCGGAATACCCCTTCGCCTGCAGGCGATCGGCGCAGACGAGGCCCGCAAGTCCGCCGCCGACAATCGCGATACGCGGCGATGACGCCGCAATCGCGCGAGCGGCCGCGCCGACCGGAGAGGCGGAGACAGCCGCCAATCCAGCCAAGCCGAGAAACTCACGCCTCGAGGCCTGCCAACGCTGCTCGTCGCGCCGTTCGAAATATTCGCGTGTGGAGATGTCTTCGCGTTCGCAGTGCGCAGCGCTGCGCAAGGCGCGCACCACAATTCGGAACATGTCGGTTCGTGCCACGGCAGACGCTCCTGAAGACGATCGTGAGATGAAGGCGCTATATCGATCAGCTTCGAATCAAATTCTCGGTTGGTCGTGTCCAGGGCATCAGCCGGTGCCATCGCTACACGCCACGAAGACTATGTCGGCCGTTATTGCGTCTTCGCTGACTCGGTCCCTTAGCTCTTCCTTGGAATCTTGCGTGGAAAACTCCGCGAAACATCAACGTTTTCGTACGCACATCACAGTTTAGCTACACGGTAGAGCCAGTTTGGACGCTGTGGCGGCTGCATTGCTTAGAGCTTGCCGAGATTGTCCCGCTCGGCTTTGAGCCCGGCAGGAGCACGACTACGTGGCGTGGGCTCGCGCGTCAGTTCGCGATCGACGAGGAGATGCACATGACAACCGTCAAAAATCGCTATGTCTCATGGCTGGTGTTAGTGGTTCTCATCGTCATCGTCAGCGCGTGTGACAAGAAGTCGCCGACCACGCCGACACCCAGCCCGACACCGACGCCTACACCGACGACTTTCACGGTGTCGGGTACTGTGACGGATGGCTCGTCACCCTTGCCGGGCGCTTCAGTACGTATCACCGGCGGTACCGGTGCCAACATCGGCAAAAATGCGACGACGGACGCGGCCGGGCGTTATTCGATTACTGGCGTGAGTCCGGAACGGATCATTATGGAGACGACGATAGCGGGCTATGCCATTGGCACGGCAAGTCCAACGGTGGCCGCCAACACCACGCAGGATTTCGCATTGACGCGGCTGACGTTTACCATCAGCGGAACCGTCACGGATGCGACCTCTGGTGGCGTACTCCCGAACATTCTGATCAAGATCACCGGTGGTACGAGTTTGAACTTCGGCAAGAGCGCCACGACCGATGGTGCCGGCAAGTACACGATCACTGGCGTCGTCGCCGAGCGTATCGTGCTTGAGGCCTCCAACGCTGCCTACGAGGTCAGCGCCGCGAGCCCTACGGTGACCGGAAATACCACCGTCGATTTCATCCTCGTGCGCCAGGCGCCCACCACGGGAAACCTGATATTCAAGATCGACGCGGCCAGCTGCGGCACGACCCCTTCGTCACCGATTGTCGATGTGTTCATCGACGGCAACAACGTCGGGACGATCTACAACGTGACCACACCGAACAGCCAAATCAGTCGAACCGTCAGCACTGGTATGCACACCGTTGAGGTCAACGGCAGCCGGGGCGCGGCCTATCCGCTGACCAATCTAAACATCGGGACGGGTGTGGCCGTGACCATTACTTTGAGCTGCACGAGCTAAATCGAGGCATGTCGTATACTTAGCTTTCGCTGCGGTGAGGTGGCTGAGTGGCCGAAAGCGGCGGTTTGCTAAACCGTTGTACGACCTTAAAGTTGTACCCAGGGTTCGAATCCCTGCCTCACCGCCAGTACACTCAGGTCCATTCCGGAGACATAGGTAACAGTTCATTCCGGAGACATGGGTAACACTTTGGGGCCAAACGGATTCTCGATCGGTTCGAGTCGACAGGTCTCGTCGTCGAAGTACCCGAGATCGTAGTCCATGAAGCTGACGAGCCAGACGCGCTCGTTCACCTGCCTCACGCCGACCGCCTGGCCGGCAAAGACCTGGCTCAAATTCACCTTCCGCTTCTTGAAGCAAATCCGGCCACAGTACGTCACCGTGGCCGTCCAATCGTGAAACGGGTAGTCGATCTCTGGTAGGCCGCGGTAGGGGCGAACGGAGGGCACGTAGACGTCCGCCGGCACCTTCATCGCGAGCGCTTGGTGCGGCCGGTGCTGGTTGAAGCGCGCGACAAAGCCATCGAAGCGGGCCTGCTGCTGGAGGACGTTGGCCGACGCCGGTTTCGTCGCTTCGGTCTTCAGCGTCAGATGCATGCGTTCGTGCCGGCCGTTCTGTTCGGGATGGCCGGGCCGAATGCGCTCGATCTGAATGCCCAGGCGCAGCCACCAGACGGAGAGCCGACTCAGGCCATAGAGTGCGTTGGGCGATGCAAACGGCACCCCGTTGTCGGTGCGGATCGCCTGCGGCAAGCCGAATTCCGCAAACGCCCGCTCAAAGACAGGAAACGCGTAGGTTTCGCGCGTGGTCGACAGTGCTTCACAGGTCAGCAGGTACCGGCTCGCGAAGTCCGTGATGGTGAGGGGGTAACAGTAGCGCCGATTGGCGAGCATGAATTCGCCCTTGTAGTCGGCACACCACAGCGCGTTGGGCTCGTTCGGCCACGAGAGCGTTGTCCCTTCCGCGCGCAGCCGCCGGCGCCCGCGCCGCTGCACGAGGCCGTGGCGGTCGAGCACGGCATGCACGGTGCTGATCGCCGGACAGCGCACGCCGAGGCCGAGTCGCCGCAACCGCTCCCGAATCTTCGGCGCGCCCCACTCGCGAAATTCTCGCTTGAGCGCCAGGATCTGGTCCTCGAGCGCCCGGGGCAGCTGATTCGCGTGGCGATACGGGCGCCGGCTGCGGTCGGTCAGCCCCCGCAGGCCCCAGTGCTTGTAGCGCTCGTAAATCTTGTACCCCGTCTTGCGGGAGATGCCGAACTCGGCACAAAGGGTCGCCATGGCCTGCCCTTCCATCAGGCGGGCCACAAACCGCAGACGCTCGTCCTCCACGTGACACTCCTTCCAAGGCATGCCCCCTCCTTCGAGGGAGCCGAGTGTCACCCATGTCTCCGGAATATGGTGTTACCTATCTCTCAGGAAGGACATCGCTGCGACGACTCAACTTGGCAGCGTGACCTTGTTCAGCCCCACGGCGGACCGTTCCCGCGTCGCCATGTTGCGAATTCGGATGTCGTTGACCAGCTCCAGCGCGGTCCGCGAGCAGGGCGGCAACGCCGCATCGCTCTCCGTCAGCGGTGTCGCGCGGGCTCCCCATTGCACGACATGCGCGCACATAGTCAGTCCCGCGCCGAACGCTGGCATGAGCACGAGTGCTCCTGGCGTGACGCGCCCTTCTTCTAGAGCCTCGACCAGCGCCACGGGCACAGTCGCCGCGCTCATGTTGCCATAGCGCTCGACCGTGAACATGGCTTTGTCCATCGGCAGATCGCTACGCGCCATGACGGCTTCAATGATGCGCAAGTTCGCTTGATGCGGCACCACCAGTGTGATGTCTCGAGGACTGATGCCGCATTTCGCCATGACCGCTTTTGAGGCATGCGTCATGCCTTGAACAGCGCGCTTGAAGATTTCCTGACCTTCGAAATCCCAACGTGTATCACCAAAGACGATGTCGTGGTTCGCGTAGGCGCAGCCCATGCCACGAACGCGCAACACATGGCGCGCGTCGGCCTGACAGCCGAGATGCTCCCCGAGCAGTCCTTCTTGGCGCTCGCTCGATTCGAGAAAGACCGCCGCGCACCCGTCGCCAAACAGGACAGCGACATTCCGGTTAGACCAATCCATATATGGCGAGATGAGTTCGACGCCGATGACGAGTGCATTGCGAATCACGCCGGTGCGAATCATGGCGGTGGCGGCAGAAAGTCCATAGAGGAAGCTCGTGCAGGCGGTATTGATGTCAATGGCCGCTGCGCGACTTGCCCCCAGCATCAGTTGGACGCCTGATGCGGAGTTCGGCACCTGCTCGTCGCTGCTGCAACTTCCGTAGACGATCAGCTCAACGTCGGCTGCGTCCCGCCCCGCGCACGCCAGCGCGCGCCGCGATGCGACGACCGCCATGTCGGTGGCCGAGACGTGAGAAATCCGGCGCTCTTTCATTCCCGTGCGCGACACAATCCACTCGTCGCTTGTCTCCAGGAATGTCGAGAGGTCCGCATTGGTGAGCACGGCTGGTGGCATGCACTTGCCCCAGCCGGTGATGGCTGCGTATGTCATAGCGACGACCGTTAATTGTATAGGCCGCCAACGGAAGCGAGCGATTACCAAAGCTGGGGATTGACTGCCTGGGCATCGGACGTAGAGTCCCGCCGTTCATCACGACTCACCGCACATTCCGCGGAGTCGCAACCCCTGATGCTAAAAGGCGGCGAACGCTTGAGGAACAGCTGGCCCAGTGCAGGAGTTGAGGAACTTCGACGTGCGGAGCCAGTCGGCGTCGTTCGCATAAGCGAAGACCGCGCCGCCGCTCTTGATGCGGTCGATAACCTCGCGGGCAATCGGCGTTCGGAGCGCAGGACAACCCCACGATCGGCCGAGGCGCCCCTGCTGCGACGCAAACTCCGCGCTGACGTACGGTGCGCCATGCATCACGATCGCCCGTTCGTAGGCGTGGTCGTTGACGCCGGCCTCAAGCCCCCGCAGCCGCAGCGAGTAGCCGTTCTTGCCGACGTACGTGTCTTCGGTCAGGAACAACCCGAGGCTGGATTGATGGCTGTCAGCGTTGTTGGAGAAATGACTGGCGAGGTTCTCGCCGCTGCCCTGGCCATGGGCGACCAGCTCCCGATACAACAACCCTCGCGTGGCGAGATCAAACACCCAGAGTCGTTCAACGGTGGAAGGCTTCGAGTAGTCGATGATGGTCAGCGTTCGAGGAAGCGCCGGAACATCGGCAGAACGCACGGCACATTGGGTCGCCTGTAATGCCAGGGCGAACACCAACGGATTGATACCGCTGACAGCGTCCGGCTGCCATGCGGCCGCCTCGACGCCCGGTGGCGCTCCGTACACCTTTACGGCTGTGCCAGCGCCAAGAGACACAGCAAGCACCAAAGCTGGGCCGAAGAACTTCATGCGGTGGATCCATTTTACGGATCAACCAGGCAGAAGGCGACTCAGCAAATGACCAAATCACTAGATCACTAGATGACCAGACCGTCAGGATGACCAGGCGGTCAGCGCGTCTGCTTCTTGTCGTAGCCGTAGACGTCGTTCAGTAAGTGAAGGCCGCCGTTCTCGTCCACCGTGGCGGTGAAATACACGATGTGCACAGGGATTGGCGCCGGCAATTTCACCGGCCGTTCCACCCCGGCGTGCATCGCGGTCACGATCTTCTCCTCGTCCCACTCGCTGTTGCCGCGGAGGACGTATTTGGCCAGCGTCTCCGGTTCCTCCACTCGAACACACCCATGACTGAACGCACGGCCGGTTCGTGAAAACAGCGCGTCAGCCGGCGTGTCGTGCAGATAAACGTCGAACGGATTTGGAAAGAGGAACTTCACGTGGCCGAGCGCGTTGTCCGCGCCTGGACGCTGCCGGAACATCAACGTCTTGGTCGCGTTCTCGTCCTGCCAGTCGATGTCCTCTGGATCGACCGGTTCAGCGCCCGATTTCGTTGGGCGCATCACCTCGATGTGATTGCGCTGCAGATAGTGCGGATCGCGTGCGAGTGCTGGTACCGTTTCGCCCTCGGCAATCGTATCGGGGATGTTCCAGTACGGACTGAACACGACGGTTGTCATTTCGCTGCTGAAGATTGGCGTTTCATGTCCAGGCTTGCCGACGACGACGCGAATGTCGAGAACGTCGCGGCCGTCCTCGCGGGCTATCACGTGATAGGACGGGATGTTGACGAGAAGATGTCGAGATCCGAAGTCGTCGGGCATCCAGCGCCAGCGCTCGAGATTTCTGGCCACTTGCTCGATTCGCGCTTCAATCGGCACGTTCATCGCCGCAATCGTCTCGCTATCGGCGATGCCGGACGCCTTCAGCGTGTGGTGCTCTTGAAATGCTTTGACGGCCGCGGTGATCTCGCCATCATATACAGGCGAATCGGTGGTGGCGGCAGTGCCCTTCAGCTCTCCGCTCGCAAATAGGCGCTGGCGAAGCATGACGACAGCCGCGTTGCTGCGGCCAGGCGTGAGCGCGTTCGACTTGATGGTGGGCCACCCGCCTTTGACGCGTTGACCCTCGAGCGCCTTGAGTCCCTGCTGCAGTCGCGCGTACTCCGGGTGTACAGGACGAACGCGATCGAGCCAGGTCTCGAGGCCGTCATCAACGCGTTCGGACAGCGTGCCGGCCAGATCCGGCGATGTTCGTTTTGGCTTCCAGCGCGCATCGAGCGTCATCGGTGCCGTCCGTCCGAGCGCGACGTCCCGTCCGAGTGAGAGCAGCGCGATGGTAATGCGAAGATCCAGATCGGCAAGTGCACCCGCGCGTTCGGTGGCATCGCCTTGAAGTTTTCGGGCGCCGGTGATTGCCCCTTCGATCTCTGTGCGGTCGTATTCACCGCTCAAACCATGATCGAGAGCCTGCGCGAGTGTTGAGAGGATCGCCTGTGCGTGTGTCACCTTGCCCGTGTCGGACACCCACGCCAGCGCTGATTGGCGTTGCTCGTAGAACTGCTGAACGTCGGCCCAGACCGCTTTGGCAGCACGTGGTTTTCCGGAGAGATGCACTTGCAGGGCGGCCGCTCCCGGAGACACGCGTGGTTCCGCATGGCAGGCAGCAAGCGCTGAAATGGCGATCGCGGCGAGAATAGGGGAGCGCGTCACGGTACCCGTCGGAGCAAACGACGTGCCGAATTCAGTTATCAGTCATCAGTCGCAAGTCGTTAGTCCTGACCGTCAATGAGCCCCGAATTGCCATGTCAAACGTTCTTGAACGTTTTCTCCGTTACGTGCGGATCGATACACAGTCGCGCGAAGATAGCGACACCTATCCCAGTACGCCGGGCCAGCTCGACCTTCTTCGTCTATTAGTTCGCGAGCTCACCGAAATCGGCGCACGTGACGTGATGATGGACGCGCACGGCTATGTGTTCGCAACGATTCCCGCGACATCGATGAAGTCGGCCGTGCCGACGATCGGGTTCCTCGCGCACGTCGATACGTCACCGGAAATGAGCGGGCAGAACGTGGTGCCGCTCGTGCACCGCGACTATCGAGGGCAGGACCTCGTCCTTCCAGACGATCCGACAGCCGTCCTCCGTTTCGCTGACAACCCGGCCCTTGCGGAACAGATTGGCCATGACATCGTGACGGCGTCAGGCACGACCTTACTCGGAGCGGACAACAAGGCTGGCGTTGCGGAGATCGTGGCGGCGGCCGAGTACCTGCTCGCGCACCCGGAAATTCCACACGGCGCGATTCGCCTTGGCTTTACACCTGACGAGGAGGTCGGTGCCGGCACGCGCTTTTTCGACGTAGCGGCGTTCGGTGCGGCCTACGCCTACACGATGGACGGCGAGACGCGCGGCGAGCTGGAAACCGAGAGTTTCTCCGCGGATGCGATCACATTCGCGTTTCAGGGGTTCAACACACATCCCGGCTATGCGAAGGGAAAGATGGTGAACGCGATCAAAGTGGCGGCGGCGTTCATCGATCGGCTGCCGCACGACACGCTGTCCCCGGAGACCACTTCCGGGTATGACGGATATGTGCATCCGTATGTGGTCAATGCATCGGTCGATCGCACAACGGTGAAGTTTCTCCTGCGCGATTTCAGCACCGCTGGACTCGAGACCAAAGCCGAGATGCTGCGCACGCTCGCGGCGTCGACGGTGGCCGAATGGCCAGGTTCGCGGTTCGAAGCGACAGTGGAAGAGTCGTACCGCAACATGAAGGACGTGATCGACCAGCATCCAAAGGTGGCGGATTACGCCCGCGAGGCGATTCGCCGCTGCGGTCTCCCGCTTCGTGAACGCCCGATTCGCGGGGGCACCGATGGGTGCCGGCTCTCGTTCATGGGACTGCCGACTCCGAACATCTTCGCGGGTGAGCACAACTTCCATTCACGGCTCGAGTGGGTGTCAGCTCAGGACATGGAAAAAGCGGTCGAGGTTATCGTTCAGCTCGCCAGGATTTGGGAGGAGAAGAACTAAAGGGTTCCAGGTTCCAGGGTTCCACTGGTTCCAGGGTTCTACAGTGTTAACATCCGCGAACGATCCTCTGTTGTGAAAGGAGCCTGCCGGTCATGTGTCCATCCATCCGTCGTCATCTTCTCCTGAGTTGTCTCGCCGCGGTGTTTGCCGTCTCGACGATCGCCACGCCGGCGCGCGCTCAGGATGTCATTTCGAAGGAGTCCGCCGCCGCGTTGAAGACGGCGTTCGTCGCCGATCTGGACAATCTGAAAACCAAGTACGTCGGTCTCGCTCAGGCGTTCCCGCAGGACAAGTACACCTGGCGCCCCATGGACGGTGTGCGATCAGTGTCTGAAGTTCTGATGCTTGCGGCGCAGGAAGGTTATGCGCTTATCCCAGGCTCGTTCGGCGGTAAGCGGTTCGACATGCCGCCAGCCGAGATGCAGAAGCTGTCGTCGGTCACCGACAAGACAGCCGTCGTTGATCACTTGAACAAAGCCTTTGCGTACGCCAAGACGCAGATCGAAGCGCTCGATCCCGCAACGCTGACCGGCAAGCGGAAGATCTTCGGGCGCGACATGGGCTTTGCGGACGGAATCATCGCGATCGGTGGCGATCTGCACGAGCACCTGGGGCAGATGATTGCCTATGCGCGGACGAACCACATCGTTCCGCCTTGGTCTAAATAAACACAGACAGGTTCCGGGGTTCCACTCATTCGGGGGATCTACTCGTTCAGGTTCCAGGGTTCCACAGGTTCCAAGGTTCGAAAGTTTAAGAACCTGTGGAACCTGTGGAACCGTGGAACCTGGTTCGTGTTACCGTGAACCTCTCGTGCCATTGCTCAGCTGCCGTTTCGCTGCGCTGACGCTCAGCGCCATTACCCTCGTCATCCTTACCGCCAGCGTTGCGCGCTCGCAGCCGATCACCGGCACCATTACAGGCACGGTCAAGGCGTCCACCGACGCAGTCCTCGCCGGCGCCACGGTGAAGGTGCGCAACGAGACGGTTGGTCTCGAACGCACGGTGATAACCGACGAAGAGGGGTTCTACACCGCCAGCAATCTGCCGGTCCAAGGCGTGTACGAAGTACAGGTGGAGTTCTCCGGCTTCGCGCCGATGGTGCAGTCGGGCGTATCGCTCATCGCCGATGCTCGCGTGGTGATCGATCTGGTAATGCACGCCGCCAGCGCCGAGACACTCGTCGTAACCGGTCGCGTGACGACGACGCGCGAACCGGAGCGATCGACGGTTCAGCAGATCGTCAGCGAGACGCTGGTGCAGGCGCTGCCGCTGGCGGGTCGCGATTTCATCACGCTCGCCCAACTGACGCCGGGTTTCACCGGCAACCCGAACTATCCAAACGCCCTTGGCCAGATCTACTGGGCCAACAACGTCACGGTCGACGGAGCGAGCCATTATTCAAAATCACGCGGCGCCGCGCGGACGTTTTACTCGGGTTATCCGCTCGGAGCGATCAAGGAAGTGCAGGTGCTCACCAGCCAGTACTCCGCCGAATACGGCGAGTCGCTGGCGTCGATCACCAGCGCGGTGACCAACTCGGGCACCAATACGGTGCACGGCTCGATGCTGATCTTCGGACAGCAAACCATATTCAACGACATTCCGGCGTTTACGCCTCTGCGTTCGCCATTCGGGCTGCAACGATTCGGCGTCACCCTCGGCGGGCCGCTGGTCAAGGACCGCACCCACTACTTCGTCAGTTACGAAGGACGCCGTCAGCGCGGCCACGCCGTCGTCGTCTCTCCGGCCGCTGAGGGTGCTCTCACGACGAACAACGAAGACGAACACCTCTTGTTTGCCAAAGGCGATCACAAGACCAGCGCCAAGGATTTGATGTCGGCGCGCTACAACGGTCAACGTTTTCGATGGCGGGACGAACCGGGCGGTCTGTCGCTTCCCGGCGTCGGCACGCGGGTCAAAGACGATGTGCATACGGTGCTGGTGTCGAGTACACGGCTGATTTCGGATGTGGCGCTCAATCAGATCCGGGTGCAGTTTGCGCGCTATACAAGTCTGAGGACCGATCTGCAACCCAACGTGTACATCGCCCGTATTGGCTACTCAATCCAAGGGGGGCTGAATGGCCCGGTGGGTCTTGGCGTCACGCCAGAGGAAACGTTCGAGGCGTCTGACACGCTGTCACACCGCCTTCTCAGTCATGCGCTGAAGATGGGAGGCGGCGTCAGGCGTGTCAGCGCACACAACGAGTCGCTGCCCTTTGGGAACGGCGCATACTTTTTTGGTGGCCCGCCGGATCAGTTCCCGACGCCATTCTTGTATACGCAAGGCCTCGTCTCCTCGCGTGAGCAGGCGGTTGCCTCTCCGCGAGGCCTGTCGATGTATCTTTTCGCGCAGGACAGCTGGCAGGTCAGACCGGCGCTGACGATTGATGCCGGGCTTCGCTACGATGTCGAGCGCGTGACCAACGTCGAAGGCTTCGACGTGTCAGCCGACAAGAACAACCTGCAGCCGCGGTTGGGAGTAGCTTGGGAACTCTTTCCAGGTACCACGGTGATCCGTGGCGGCGGCGGCACTTACAGTCAACAGCAGCTGCTGCTTCACATCAACAAGGTGCAGCTCGAAGGGCCGTCCGGCGTCGCAATGGTGAATCTGACGCCTGACTCATCCCTGTTTCCAACGTATCCGCAGACACTGCCCGCGTCAGTGCTCACACAGCTACCGCGCGACGTTCAGCGTGTTGCGCCAGAATTCCGCAATCCCTACTCGCTGCAGGCGACAGCCGGCATCGAACACCGGCTCAATCACGGCATCGTCCTCAGCGTTGACGGGATTTACCTGCGGGGACGTGATCTCATCAGCCTGATTGACAGCAACGCACCCGCGTCACTTGCGAAGCCGCTGACGCGAACGGTCGCGCAGGCCGATGCCACCCGTCCCCTCACGCCGGTAGCTGGAGGCGTACGCAAAATCATCGAGTTGGGCAATGAAGGCGAGAGCTGGTATCGCGCTTTGCAAGTGAAGGCGAACAAAACCACCGGCCGGCTGCAGGCCGCGTTGGCCTATACCTACGCGCACGCGGATGATCTCGCGAATTATCAGCTGCCCGAAGACAGCCGGAACTTGCCAGCCGAAAGGGCGCGCGCCGACGCGGACATCAGGCACAATCTTTCCTTAGGATTCACCTGGCGGATGTCGGCGACCCATCCACTGTTGAACGGCCTCGTATTGTCTGGTGTCGAGCGTTTCCGCAGCGGCCATCCGTACACGGTGATCTGGGGCGACGATCGCAACGGCACCACGCAAGGTGATGCCCGCCCTGGAGGGAGGAACACGTTTACCACGACAGCGTTCAGAAACGTCGACCTCTCGGTGGCGCGGCAGTTTCGTGTCGGACCTCGAGCAATTGAAGGACGGATCGAAGCGTTCAACGTGTTGAGTACGGTGAACAATGATCTCTTCGAAGGCAATCTGAATTCGTCGTTCTACGGCCGTCCCGTGACGGCATTCCCGCGACGACGCATCCAATTTGGTGCGATCGTTAGATTCTGATGCAGGCGCGATCGACCCACGCACGTTTGTGGGCGGCGCTGGGACACACCGCCGTAGTCGCGTTGTGTGTCCTGGTGCTGCAGCAATGTAGCAAGCCGACCGGATCGCCCACCGGGCCCAGCACACCACCCATTCAGCCGCCGACCACGCCGACGCCAAATCCGACGCCGCCAGGGCCGCAGACCTTCGTCGGCGCAGGCGACATCGCGATATGCGATGGTCGCGGCAATCAGGAAGCGACGGCCAGGTTACTCGATGTGATCGGCGGCACAGTGTTCACGCTCGGCGACAATGCCTATCCCAACGGCACGCCGCAAAATTTCAGAGAGTGCTACGAACCGTCGTGGGGGCGGCATCAAGACCGCACGCGGCCGGTGCCTGGAAATCACGAATATCACACGCCTGGCGCGCAGGGGTACTACGACTACTTCGGCGCGAATGCCGGTGCCGCAGGTCTCGGGTACTACAGCTACAACCTCGGAGCGTGGCACATCATCGCGCTGAACAGCGAAGAACCGATTGGCTCGAGTGCCGGTCAGCGCGCATGGCTCCAGCAGGATCTCGCCGTCAGCAGCACGAAGTGTACGCTCGCCTACTGGCATCATCCGGTGTTCTCATCCGGTCCGAACGGCAACAGCGGCTGGATGCAGCCAATCTACAAACTGCTCTATGAGGCGAATGTCGACGTGGTATTGAATGGCCACGATCATTTGTATGAGCGCTTTGCTCCGCAGGACGCCGATGGCCGTCCTGACTCCGGCCGCGGCATCGTCGAATTCATCGTCGGCACCGGCGGTGTTCCGCATTACAACATCGTTAGCGTAAAGCCGAATAGCCTGGTACGTCTGACGGGCGACGGGTACCATGGCGTCCTGAAGATGACCCTGAATGCCGACACTTACGGATGGGAGTTCGTCACCATCGGTCGCGGCGTGCAGGATCCTGGATTCGCGGCGTGTCACTGATCGCCGTGAGGCCTGATGTATAGTCCGGCGGGGCTTCCTTACAATTGAAGTTTCTACATGGCCGCTTCCACACAAGGTGTCGGCGACAGGCTGCTGCTGTCTCCTCGCGAGCCGCTACTCGCGGGTGGCGCCGCTGAGGCGTTCGAACGGCAGCTCCGTACGCTCGTCCGCGGCGGTCACAAGAACCTTGTCGATCTGGGTGGGGTCACCGCGATCGATAGCGCCGGTATCCGGGCGCTCGTTCGCGGGCACACCAGCACCCAGCGCGCCGGCGGCAACCTGCGACTGGCCGCTGCAGGTCCGGCCATTAGCCACGTGCTCGAAGTCTCGCATCTGGCCAATATCTTCGAATCGTACCAGTCCGAAAATGTGACGATCAAATATCACACGTGGTTGAACCCACAGATTCCACTCGAGGAATTGAGCGGCCAGCTGATGACCGTGAACAGCGGCATATCCGGTGTGTCGTGGGAGCATCCAAAGCGCGCATGACGAGCGCTTCGCGCCAGCCAGCCGATCGGATCATTACCGCCTGCGAAGAGCGCCACGAAACCATCGTGGACGTGCTGCGCGTTGCCAAACGCCGCATCGCGCTGTCGTTGTTTCGCTGCACCGACGAGGCGATTGTTGCCGAGCTCACGGCGGCTGTAAAACGCGGGGTCGACGTCGACGTGCTAGTGACGTCGCGTGCCAAGGGCGGCAAGAAAAAGCTGATGCGCCTCTGGGACACGCTCGAGGCCACCGGCGCCAAGGTCGCGGCCTACAACGACCCGGTGGTCAAGTATCACGCGAAATACATCGTGGTTGACGATGGACCGGCCTTGATTACATCGATGAACTTCACGAGCAAATGCTTCGCACGTACCAATGATGCGATCGTCGTGACGTACGACCGCGAGGTTGTCGAAAGCTTGCGGGCCCTGATGGCGGCAGACAGCGACGGCCGATCGATGCCGGATGGCCTCTCGGATCGCCTGATCATTGGTCCAGAGACGGCGCGCACTCGGTTCACGGCGCTAATCGAAAGCGCCAAGAAACGAATCCAGATCATCGATCCCAAGCTCTCCGATCCGGCGCTGCTGGCGCTGCTCAACGCACGGCGTGAGCAGGGCGTGCGTGTCGACATCTATTCCGACGGGCACGTTGCCGGGATGAAATCGCACGGCAAGATTCTGTTGATCGATGGCGCGCGTGCGGTGATCGGCAGCATCGCGCTGACCGCCCTGTGTCTCGATTTCCGCCGCGAGGTGGCCGCGGTGGTCGACGAGCCGGCGGCGGTGTCCGCTATCGCCAAGCTGTTCAAGTTCATTGATGCCGCTGGCGCGCCACCGAGTGCGCCGGCGTCATCCTCAGGAGGCGCTTCTTGTTGATTGCTCTGCTCCTTGCCATCACTCTCGACGAGCCGGTGGCCAGGCCGTCCGTCGACGGCGCCGCGGCGACATCGACGCCAATCGTCAGCCAGCCGGCGCCGAATCCACCTGTCCCCGCCGGTCTTCGTCTTCCCGCGGTCGCCAAGGAGGAGCCGTCGAAAGCACTGCGCTTCGTGTGGCGTGAACATCCGTCATTGCGCGCCGGCCGTCTTCTTCGCCTCGATTTCGGCGTGAAGATTCAGGAGGATGGGCGAGATCCTGGCGACGACCCGGTCGACTTCAAGACATGGCAGCTGCATCGCGCCAGGGCCAGCGTCGATGGCGAACTGTTTCGCAAGCTTCAGTTCAGCATCGAGCGCGAATTTTCGGAGCGTGACACGGTCGAGGAAAGCGGCAGACCTCGAAAGAGCCAGTGGAAGGATGTCTGGGTAGAGGCCAATTTCTCGAATGCGCTGCAGATTCGTGTCGGCAAGTTCAAGGTGCCGTACGGACTCGACCAGATCAGCGGCGAGTCGGAGCTCGATTTCGTCCATCGCTCGCTCGGCGGCGACTATCTGTCGCCAGGCCGCGATATCGGCGCGATGATTCACGGCCGCTTTTACGGCCGCCGCTTGAACTATTCCTTCGGCGGCTTCAAACAGGACGGCGACAACTCGCGGTCGCGCAAGATTGCGGGCGGTGACACGACCTTTGCCGGCCGTGTTACCACGCGACCATTCACGAGCGGCGCGGCCCCCGGCATTGCGGAGGTCGGCGTGTCGTTGGCGGCCACCGATCTTTCGGATGAATCGCTGCTACCGAACGGATTGCGAGGTCGGACCGTGATGAGCGATTTCACGTTCTTCGAACCGGTATTCGTGAAGGGCACACGCCGCCGATTCGGCGTCGATGTCGATTGGACCAAAGGCCCCGCGGGTGCTCGCGCGGAGTACATGCTTGCCTCCGACACGCGCATCGATCAGGGACTCGGCAATCAGGATCTGCCGAACGCCCGCGGCCGCGCGTACTACGTGCTTGGCACGTGGGTGCTGACCGGCGAAAGGAAGACACGGCCAGTTGAGGCGAAGAACAACGGCCTCGGACGTGGCGGTATCGGAGCCCTCGAGCTCGTGGCGCGTTTCGATCGTCTGTGGTTTGACAGCAAGCCTGGCACCGATGCGCCGTTCAGGAATTCGCGTGCGGAAACGATACTCCCCAGCGGCGACAAAGTGACAACCATCGGCATGACCTATTACGCGAATCGCTTCGTGAAGATTCAGATCAATGGTATTCGCGAAAGGCTCCAGGATCCCGAGCGAAGCCCGCTTCCGGAAGACAAGCCGTTCTGGAGCAGTGTCGTCCGCTTCCAGGTCGGGCTTTAGCGTTGTCGGAGTTTTGACAGGCTGCTGTCCGTACGCTTGATGAGATCGAGGCGTCCGGTGTGATCGTCGTCCTTGAGCAGCTGACGACAACAGAACTCCACGAAGCCTTTCCGATCGACGATCTCTTCCTCGGGCGCATCGGTCACGAGCTCACCACGTTCGGCAGCGGGCGCAAATGACAGCATGCCGGCAACCCATTGCGGATTCAGTCCGAGCGCGTCCGCAAATGCGATCGCCGTGCCCACGTACGGCGCCGCGACCACGAGCCGTCCTGCTTCGAGTGCCGGCATGATTTCCGCGCGAAGTCGATAGGCGAGATCGGCGGCGTACAGCAGAAGCAGCGTACGGGCCGACGGAGTGCCGGCGCCGACATTGGCGAGCTGAATCTCACCAAAGATTCCTGACGCGTCCCAGACGCTGACGCACGATCGCTCGTCACGCCGATCCGTGGCCAGGTTCCGTGCCGAGGCGTTGAGCGCGGCTCCGTTCACGCCGTCCAACACGATGAGACGCCCAGCCGGCTTATTCACGCCGGCGTTTCCCGGCGGTGCAGCCACTCCGCAAACACGGCGGCGTTCTCAGCGGACCAGGGCTTTTCTTCACTCTCGCGGAACAGTTTGCGAATCGTATGGTGCTGCTCCCCGATCGGCTGCTCGGCGTCGATCGTCACGAAATGGAATTGTCTCGCCAGCGTTTCGTATTCGCGAATCACCTTCGTGATGAACTTCTGATAGCTTGCGGACGCATCGTCGACGAGGGTGACGTCTTGGCCAGCCTCGTAGTAGTTGGGCATCCGCAGCGCGGATACGCGCTCGCCCGACGTCTTGGCCGAGACGGCGAAATAGAACACGATGTCGGGCCACAGGAACGGTTCGTAGAGCGACTTCACCCATTCGCGTTCGAGGCCGCGCGCGACGTCTCGCGCCAGCGCCGTGAACAAGAATCGGTCGGCGATTACCAAAGTTCCGTCCCACAGCGCCGGTAGTACTTCCTGTTCAACGCGGTGCCGGAAGTCGGCGGCGTGAAGCAGGGAGAATTCCTCGCCGCTCAGCGCTCGCGTCGCCTTGCGGCTCTTGATGATCGGTTTGATGAGAGCGGAGTCGTTCCACTTGGTGGTGGTAACGCTGTAGCCTTCGGATTTCAGCCAGGCCTTGAACAACTTGCGCTGGGTGGTCTTGCCTGAGCCGTCCGGCCCTTCGAAGGTGACCAGCAGGCCGCGACGCTTCAACCCATTCGTGAAATGCGATGTGATGCGGTCGGTCAGGGACTTCATCTGGTCAGCTGGTCATCGAATCATCCGACCAAATGACCAATGACCAAATGACTAGATGTTGAGCGTCCTACATCCCGAGCGGAACGGTGAAGCTGATCTTCGTGCCGCGCGCTTCGATGGCGGCGGCAGCGTCGCCGCCATGCATGACAGCCGTCTCGCGAACCGCGAGCATCGCCACGAGCGACGGCACGCCGCCCATGCGATCGGTCCACTGCGAGTCGAATGCCCGGAGCTGCCATTGGATGGGGGGCGTCACCACATTCTGCGACACCGCGAACGTGAGTTCGTTTCCTGCAACCGATGCCGAGATGACCACTCGCGCGTTCGGCAGCTGATCAACGAGCGCCAGTGTGGCCAGGACCGCGTTCGACAAGGCGCCCGCCAGCAGCGTTTCGTCGCCGCACACGATCGACCCGAACGGCAACTCGCTCTCCGATTCGATGACGATCGGACGGAGGCGGCGTTCGGACGAGAATCCCTGCACGACCGCGTCCAGCACGTGGAGAATCGGAACGGCCAGACGCGCCATCGGCAGTTCGCGGCGAACGACGCGGGTGGCGTGGAGCAGCGTGGACGCGCGCCAAGCTTCCGCGCGCACCAGATTGCCGACGACGCCGCGCGAGAGCTCGCTCTGCGAGCCATTCAGCAAGTCGGCGCAGGCCGAGAGCGTTGTCAATGCTTGCGCGAGATCGCGGCCGGCGTGGAGCGTCGGATCGCTGACGCTCGCCGTCGGCGCCACGGTATCGCGTGATGGCGATTGCATGACCGCCGGTGGCGTAGGCAACACACGCAGGTCTTCGGGCTCGTCATGCGCCAGTTCGTCGGAGAGAACGCGGGAACTGGCGCGGTCGCGCGCTTCCGAGGTTCGTGCTTCAAGCAGGTCGACGTAGTGTGATTCCGCGCGCATGCGGTACGTCGGAGGTAAACCTTCGCGGACACGAGGCGATTCGAAGTCAGACACGGCGGAAGCCCAAGGGAAAGAATAAGGACGTCGATGCGCAGACCGAAGACACAGACGGCTCGTCGCTGCGGATGAGCCAGTTATATCACGCATCGTCATGTCAGACTACGACCGTGATCGATCCGGCGGCGCCGTCTCAGATTCGGATTTTCGCGAAGTCGATGTACCTGTTCGGCATTGGTTGGACGATCGCGGCGATCTGGTTGTGGGCTGCCGGTGTGCAGCAGCACATCCTGCGTTATGCAGAAGTCCCTCCGTACTTTGCGCTTCGCACGTTTGCGGTCGTGATGTCGCCCATGCCGCTCATCGCGCTCTGCGGCTATGTGATTCACCGATGGAGCGGCTGCGCGCCGTCACCCGCGCTCGATCGACGTGAATGGATTGCCGGATTTTGGTGGGCCCTTTGCCCGAACGGACTGGCATTCATGACGGTCTACGTCATGATTCGCGATCTTCGCTGATCAAACGCCTTGACCCTCGAACCTCGAACCCCGAACCCCGAACCCTCGACCCCCGAACTGCGACCCTCGAGCGCCCTGCTCGCGTTAGCGAGCTCCTACGTCCCAACCCGCGCTGATCCGATGCGCGCCGTCGCGGATCCCGTGCGCGTAGTCGATACGGAACGTGCCTGGCCGTCCGGGCATGCGCGCGCGCAGTCCGATGCCCGCGTCGAGGAGAAACGGGTCGCGTTCGGTACCAACGAGCCGGTCTGCGGCAATGGCGGCGTCGAGAAAGCCGGCGACGCCGATGGCCACCAGCGGCATTAAAGACCAGCGCTGTAGTTCGATATTCGTCGAAGCCGATCGGCGTCCAAATACCGGGGCGTCGATCACTCCTTCATCGAGCATGCGATGGGCGCGCAGCAGACCGGGACGGCCCCGTCCTTCGCCAGCTCCCGACCACAACGCGAGTGGCGCTGCCGCCGATGCGGCGTCAGCACGTACCAGTCCAGTGAGCACGATTCCACGTGTGTCGCGCCGCGACCGAACTGTCACCAGTGCTGATGCGTTCGAAAAAGCCGCCGCGTCGCCCATAGTGAACCAACGGTCAGCGGCGCCGACGATCGAGATGCGCTCGCCAAACAGACGCTGTTCAAGCGTTCCTCCGGCGACGATGGCATGGCGATTGGAGTTCCAGGCGTCGAGACCAGTGCGCAGCTCGTAACGGGTATTGGGCCGAAACCAGTTGCGAACTGATACCACGCCCGTGCGGCGCTCTTCTCGCAGGCGGGTAGTGGCCGCCGCGTAGTGTTGCCTCTCCCACGCCGCCTCAACACGCCAGACCCCAGGCCAGCGGCCCGTCAGCGGCGCGGCGAAACTGGCGGCGACGCGCGGCCGATTTTCCCACCACCGCCAGCTGGCGGACCACAATTCGCCTTGTCCGCTCCACCCGGCGAGCATCGTGACGAGTTCGCGATTGACAGCGGTCTGGATTCCGGCCGCCGCCCATTCCACGGCACCACGCGGCAGGCGCGATGTCTCCTGAATCGCCGCGGTCGCGGTGGCAAAGCCGTCGCCGTCAGGACGCAGCGTCACGTTGCTGGCCACGCGGTCCGGCAGCTGTTCCAGCGCACGCGTCGCGAGGGAGAACTGTGCTGGAGTCAGGAGTGTATTGGGTTGCAGTCCGGTGATGCGTGCAATCAACGCGTAGCGTGCGCGGGTCAGGCCAACGATGTCCACGCGATCGAGTTTCGGCTTTCCAACGAGGTTCCATTCGCGCACGGCGCCGGTGACGTCGTTCTGAAGAAACAGGCTCGAAGCGAGAACGTCTCGAGCGTAGCCATCATCGGCCGCGAGCTGTAATGCCTGCCGCGACAGCATCGCCGCGTCGGCGTAGCGCCGCTGGGCCAGACGGACGCCGCCAAGCTCACGCAGTGGTCCAGCCGATGCCGGACATTGCTCCAACACAGGTGCGAGCGCGGCGTCGGCGGCCGCCAAACCTTTTCGCTCGATGTCGTCGAGGGCGCCGTCGAGCAACCGATCGCACACTGACGTTGACGCTGCGACCACAGTCGGAGGCGTGATCGGCGTGGCCAGTTCGCGCGGGGCTGCTTGCGGCGTGATGATCAGCATCCACCAGCCTGCGGCGTTCCATGCCCGCGTGAACCGTGCGATCGGCAATCGCCTGGCGGGTCCCCAGGTCGGATCGTGAACGACCACATCTCTGTCGGTCAGACCCACGCCCACGACGAAGTGATACCTGGATGGCCGATCCTCAATCAGGAGAATTGGGGGACGGCCATTGGCCAGCGTAGCACGAAGAAGATCGAGCGAGCCGGCACGCGGCTCCGCGTGCCATCCCTGCGCGCGAATCGCCGCGACGAGAGTCACGTCGCGAATGCCGCCGGCGCGACGATCGACGAGCGGCGCGAACTGTTGGACGTCGGCATGACGATCGCCCCAAAAGCGGTAGACCATCGCCGTGGCGGCCCCTCCGCAGAGCGCTTCGGTTTGTGGAAGGAACGGAACCGTGAGGATCGGCTCGCCGGCGGCAGCCGCGGGGGCCGCGATGCCGGCGAGCACGAAGATCAGAAACAGCGAGCGAATCACATGACCATCGGCGGTGCGAGCGGATGCTCGAATCAGCGGGCCACGACGACGAGGATCAGGCGACGAGGACGATGATCAAAATCAAGAGCGCGATGATGATCGTCGTCGTCGAAATGGTCACCGTTGAAGCGCCACCGGCCAGCGAGTCGTTCACCTGCTGGGCCTGGGCCGCCGCCTGCGCTAGTTGAGCTGGAGTAAGTGTGGCGACGGAAGCGGCCACCTTGGACAGGTCGATACCAGTTCCCGAAGCCACCTGCTGCACTTCGGGCCGGGCAAGTGCGGCGTTGATTGTGGCGCGGTTGGTGTCTTGCTGCGCTACACCTTGAACCACAGCCTGAGCCACTGCCGCCGGCGCCACTACGTGGCGCTCTTGGGCCGAGGCCGGCACGGCGAGTGAGAGAATGGCGGTAAGTGAAGCAGCAACAACAGATCGAGTCAGTGGCATCGAGTCCTCCCGTCGTAAGCGACACCTCAACCGAAGCAAGCAGCGTACCCTAGACTGCTTCCAGTGTCTTTCGAAAACCAGATTGCTGTATGGCTGGACGAGGCCGAGCGTCGTCATCTGGCCGATCTCCGCTTTCCCGAGGTGTCGCGGGCTCTTCGCGCGCTTTCGGCCACCTATGTGGAGCGCCGGTCGCGTCTCGGCGAGGGCTTTCCAGCACATTGGGATCCTAAGCTTAGAATTCCACGTGGACAAGTTGTCGCG
>JADMIO010814500.1_pt1 | contig 60814 bp, 40 predicted proteins | sample 8958161 | NCBI WGS metagenome assembly JADMIO01 (sample SAMN16585339, study PRJNA669376) | soil metagenome | isolation source: Crop rotation soil | place: USA: Cullars Rotation, Alabama | collected 2011
GCCGCGACTTCAAGTCACGTGAATTCCAAGCTTCGGATCCCACTGTGCTGGAAAGGCGCTGAGCGCCTGCGGCTGTAGTCGCTGCCGCATAGCGGGCGAAGAAGCGCTACCTGCGACGATCGTAAGCGCCTCAGTCGAACTGCCAAGTGAGCTGGCCGCCAGGCCGCGAGCAATATCCCCGCTGGAATCACCATCATTTCCAGCGACAAAGCCTTGAGCAACTAGACCGCTGCCGAAAAGTGCGCTCGGCACAGTAACCTGCTGGAGCTTGGTTCCCACGGTCGTCAGGTTGTTGCGCGAGAGCAACTGGTCGATCACCGAGACGGTTCCGTCGCGGTTGTAGTCGAACCGGTTGATCACAGTTGTGCCAGGAATCACGCTGACCGGATTGTTGCGAGCCAGCAACTCGTCGGTGATCGACACGCTATAGTCGCCCACCACGTTGCCCGACTCGCCCACCGCGTTGCCGAAGTAGAACACGTCGGGGTTGGCCAAACCGGTGTTGGCGTTGGCCTTCACCGTGACCTGTAGCCACTGGCGGATGGCGCCAGCGCCGCTCGGCCAAATCAGCGTTACGCGGCTCGAACCGCCGACGCCTGCGCCGGGCCGAACCGTGACCGTCGGCGCCGTCGCCAAAGCGGCCCAAGCACTGGTGGTGCTGGAGTTGCCGACCTTGAAGCCGAAGTCACTGGCGCTCAGCACCGCTCCGGCCGGCAGATTGGCGATGTCCACCATGATGCCGTTCAAGCCACGGTTGTAGCTGGTGTAGTTGGCAAACGCGGACGTTTGACCTGGCAAGAGGGCCGTCTTGTCCGTGGCGATCGACGCATCGTCGGCCGAGCCGGCCGCCGCGTTGTCGCCGTCGAACTTCGACTGGTTGTAGAAGACGTGACGACCCGCGATGGAGGACGTTCCGCCAACGCCTACAGTAACGGTCGTGGTCGCAATCGCCGAGAGCCCTTGAGGGTCGGTGACGCGCACGGCAATCGTTTTGTTTCCGGCCGTCGCAAAGGTCACCGTTGGAGAAATGCCCGTTGCATCTGCCTGGAACGTCACTCCGTCGTAATCCAAGTCCCACTGGAAAGTGAGCTGAGCATCGTCGGTTTCTGGATCGGAAGAAGCGGCGCCGCTCAACGTTTTTGGCACGCCAGCCGTGGCGGTGTAGGGCCCGGCAGCGTTGGCCGTTGGGGCGTCGTTCTCGCCGATAACGTTGATGGTCACGGTCGCCGGCAGTGAACTGCGGACGCCGTCACTGGCGGAATACGTGAAGCTGTCGACGCCATTGAAGCCGGCAAATGGAGTATACGTGAAGGTGCCATTGGCCGCCGGTGTCAGTGTGCCATGCGTAGGCTGAGTGACGACGGTAGACGTCATGGTCTGGTTTTCCAGCTCGACATCGTTCGCCAGCACACCCGTGCGGCGCAGCGGCGTTCCTTCGATGATCATGTCGAAGCTAAGATCACTACTGCCGGCGCCCCCTTGGTGAATCTCAACGGCGATGGTGTTCTTGCCCGTTTTGAACCAGGAGAGATCAAGCGGCTTGTCAACGAACGATGCTCCGTCGTCGCCGACTGCGGCGCTGTAGTAGCTATACGCGGTGGGCGCGTCGCCTGGGTTGCCAGGGACACCATCGCGAATGCGTTCGATGCCATTGATCCAAACCGCGGCGCCGTCGTCGCGCTTGAGCTTCATCAACATCGATTGCAGTCCAGAGATGTCGCTGATATTGAATGTGGTGCGGAAATACGTTGTCGAATACTTCGCGGCGGTGTTTCCACCGTAGCCGATAACCGTCGCTTCGAGCGGTTCCGTGTTGTCGGTATTGAATCCGAGTTCCGACGGCCCCTGCGGCCAGGCAGGCTCGACCGCCATTTCATCCTTCCAGGTCGACCCTGGATCAGTCCCGGTAACCAGATACTTCCAAATCGATCCTGTAGTCAGATAAGTGGTCGTCGCGCTGCCGGCGACCGTTGTGACGAGGCTGCCGTCTTCAGCAACGGTGTAACTGTCGGCGACCGCATTCGGCGGCGCGTCGGCATGGACTTCCGGTGAGCTGCGAACGCTCTCGGTGCCGGAGCCGTTTACCGCAGATACTGAGTAAGTGTACATCACCCCCGGCTGCACCGTGCTATCGTCGTAGCTGGTCGTCGCGGAACTGCCAATGAGATTGCCGTTGCGATAGACGTTGTACGACGCCACGCCAGACTCGTTGTCGGTCGAGCCGGACCAGGTGAGATGCACCTGCGTTGGCGAAACGTGCGCGCCCGCCAAACTCGTCGGCGTCGTGGGAGGCGTCAAATCGACCACCACATTGGCAGCTCCCGGCGTGCCGCCGACGTTGCCGTTGAGCCAGTTCGCCGGATCGTTGGCATAGTTGCCTGCGATCGCGCGAATGATCGAAGAGCCATCGCCATCGGCCAGAATCGGCCAGGGGGCGACGTCCTCGTACTTCACGTGATCCACCGAGATATACGGAACCGAGTTGTCCGGCTCCGGATCGCCTGGCTTGCTAAGCCGGATGACCTCGCCGTCGTTCGACAAGTGCCCACCGTAGGGACCATAGATCAACACACTGGGCGAGAGTCCATGCTGCGCCCGGTACAGAGCCGGATCGATCGGCACGATGATTGCCAGCCCGCCGGCAGGCAGCGTGACGTTGGCCGGGAATTGGAAATTGACCGCCTCGGCGCCGCTTCCCTGGGTGAGTCGCCAGGTGTTGGCCGGGTGGGCCGGATCGAACAGCGGCACTGCCGCGCCGGTGATGTTGCGAATCTCGATAAACTCGTCGTCCTCGTTATCGCCGGCTGGGTGGTACATTACTTCGTTGATGACGACCGGCCCGACCTTGGGGGCCGAATTGGCAGCGTTCATCGTCTGCGTAGCCATGTTGACGAAGTCGGTGCCGCCGGTGCTCTTGATGTGGCGGCCGACGGTGACCTCGACTTCGGTCGCGCCAAAATCTCGTTCATCGCGGTAACCGCCAACGAGAGTGCCGTTGCCGGAGGAGAGATATGCGACTTCACCTAGCTCGCTGAACGCAAAGCTTGCCAGTGTATCGGGATTCCCGACGTTGCCGAAGTGCTGCGACTGGTTGAATGTGATATAGCCATTGGCCGGAATCGTGGTGCCGGTCGGAATCCGGAACTTTCTCAAATTGGCGCTGCTGTCGCTGAGATACCAGCCGCCAATGTTGACTGGCGCGGCGCTGGTGTTGCGCAGCTCGATCCAATCGCCGAGCGGCTGATCGGTGTGCGCTAGCACTTCGTTGATGACAATCGTGCCAGGGTTGACGCCGTTGTCGTCCGCGCCGGGATTTCCACCGGCAAATTCGCTGGCGCGCCAGCTTTCCGGCTCGTCATAATCGCCGGGGTCGATCGAGGTGCTTCGGATCACCAGCGAGTAGCCACCGCCATCGGTGACCGGATACCACGAATCGTGGTAGTCGAAGTCCATGATCGGCTCGCCGACAGAGTCCTCCAGCCGGAGGTCTTCGGTGTCGTTGTTGAGCAGATTTGTATAACCCGTCGCCAGCACCGGCACGCCCGGGTTGACCGCACTGAACGCGGTCGGGTTTTTCGCCAGAATGACGCGCGAGCCGGCCGCCAGATTCACGTTGGGAAAGACATAATCGATGCCGGAGACGAACTTCAGCCCATTCAGGCTAATGGTGCTGGGGCCGGTGTTCGTGAGCTCGACATATTCCAATTCTTGCGCGTCAAATCCGCCTGCAGCGGCGGGATTGTACATGATCTCGGTTATGCGCAGATACTTCTGCGCGTCGGTCGCGGTATTGGGCGTGGTGAGCGACGTGATCGCGTCGCCCGATGCATCAACAAGGTTGAGGGTTTCGCCGAGCGCCGACAAATGCCCGTCGTAGCCGCCTTGAATCAGCAAACCCTGGTTGCCGCGCGGACCAGCCGTTCGCGCTCGGAAGACTTTCGCATCGGGCACGACATAGATCTTGGAATTCGCCGGGATCACCGTGCCCGACTGGAAGGTCATGTCGATGCCGCCGGTGATCTTCCAGTTGCTGATGTCGACGGCGAACGCGTTATTGTTGAGGACTTCGATGTATTCTTCGTCCTGATTGTGCGAGGCTGGCGAGACCTCTACGACGCCAAAGGCGATGTTCCGTTGGTTGGCCGGCAGGGCGGCGATGTCTGGCTGCGCGCCGGGGATTTGGGCCTGGCCGTACAGGAAAGTCCGGCGAGCCGGGAAGAACTGCGTTTTAACGCGTTGCACTGCCTGGGCCATGCTCTCTTGCAGGCCTTGCACGCCCGGGGAAAAGAGAAATGGAGGATTGCCCCATTTCGCGCGGTCCAAGTTGGCATCGGGCTCGGTTAGCGCGAGCAACTCGTCCATCCGCCGTTCGAACTTGAGCTGTTCGGCCGGTGTACCCGGGGCCTGCAGTTGCTCGTCCATCAACGTGCGCAATCGCCGCAGATACATTTGAGAGAACGCGGGGATGGCGAACAGATCGGCAATTAGTCCGTTGTTGTTGCCGACGAACAGTCCGTTATTGGTGTAAATGTTGTCGTTGAAGTAGTTGACGTCGGAGGTCCAGTTGTGGCCGAATGAGAGATCGACGTCCCAAGGCAGGATGTACCATTCGCCGGTGCCGTTGGTGTCCCGGTACAGGTAGTAGTTTTTGTGGGCCAGATCGACGTTTGACGTGATAATCGTGGCCGCCAGCATGTTGGCGGCTTCCGCCAGATTGACGTTGTCGAGCAAGAAATTCGTGTTGTTGGCCGCCAATACGCCGTCTAGCAATGCCTGCAGATCGGCGCTGCCGGTCGGGTCGTCTTTGCGAGTCTTCTTTTCGGCGCTGCTGCCGCCGATCGCAGCGTGCCCTTGCGCGCTAAACGTGTTGTACATCTTGTAGAGCGCGCCGTCGGGATCGAGGCCATTACGCTCCAGATAGACGTCATCGCCATCCTCGACGAAGTCGGCGACGCTGAAAAATGTACCGTTCTGCTGGATGCGAATCGACTGTGCCAGGTGATGGGGCGAACCCGCATTGGCGTAAACTTCGTACGCCATGGTGTTGCGCTCCTTCGTCTTGTCCGCCCAGTTACTGAGCAGATTGATGTCCTTCATCCGCTCCATCCCCTCTTTCCAGAGGAAGCGGTGATCGCCGTTGAAGTCGATGTCGTAGCTCTTCTTGGGAAAGCCCGAGGTCGATTGGCCGTGAACATCAATCTTGATGTTGTCGTAAAACTCGCCGTTGTAGAACAGCGATGCGCGAGTTCCCGTGCCGGAATCCGCGGCCGTGGGGTTTTGCAAGAAGAGCTCGAACACCGGTAAATCGCTGTCAACTGTGGGATTGGCGACGACGGTGCCGTAGTACTCTTCCGAGTCGATCGGATCGCCGAATTGCGGCCAGCGCGTCTGGTCGTTGGTGCTGTCGGTCGAGGTGATGAAGTACCGGATCATCTGGCCCGGCGTCGATGCGCTGGCGGGAATGCTGGCGCCATACACGTGGTCGCCGGCAGCGCCGTCGCCGTGCAAACCATCGTCGAGCATCGGCAGTTGAACAATCGCGCCGTACATCACTCGATAGTTCAGAGTGACGTTGGCGATAGGGTCAAAGCTGGGCGTCACCGTGGCCGTAACGACCAGATCTTGGTTGTCGGTCGGTACGTTCGGACTGTGATTAATGCCGGCGACGATCGGCCCCAGTGTCGTCGTGCCGGTACCGTTAACGGCGTCTGGCGTCGGCGTGAAGAAATACTTGGGCGTATTGCGGTCGAGCGACAGCGAACGTCCTTGTAGCTCGGCAGAGAGCAGGAAATCGCTGTCGTCGGCGACCGAATTCAAGCCTTGAATGGCCAGCAGATTCGGACCGTTGGCGACGATACCCAAATAGTCGCTGAGGTTGATCGATTCGAATTGGATCGCGTCGGCGTCCGGTCGCTCCGTGGTCGCGGCCGAATTCCACGTCGGTGTCGAAGGAGTATTGTTACGAGCCACTTCCAGGCCGTTCAAATAGACGACGTAACCGGCGTCATACTTCAGATTGAGCCGGAGCACGTCGATGCTGGCGACGTCCGCCACTGTAAACGGAATGCGGAGGTACGCCGATGCATTCTTATTCTGCATCGCCGCCTGCACGTTGGTGGCGATTTCGGCGGCCAGGTTCGCTGGCGGCAACTGGCTGAGGTGCTCGACGATGGTCGTAAAAGTGGTCGCGTCGCCGGTGTCCTCGGTGCTCGGACCGGCATCGATCATGAAGTCGATCTTCGCCCCCAGCGGGACGGTCGTCACGACCGAGTAGTTGAAGCTGTTGTTGTTGATCGCCTGTTCGTAAATTTGCACTCCGTCGACCAGAATCCGCCCGATTGCGCCGTCGCCAGTCGGGTCGATGTCGGCCAGCGTGCCCGTCAGCTTCAGCGTGCCGGCGACTTCGCTCGTATACCGGCGAATCGTGTTGTGCGTAATCGGTGGGAACCCCGTGAATGCCGCCGGTTTGCCGCCGGTTGCACTGAGTTCGGTGAGAGGACGGGTTGCTCCGCTACGGAAGTCCCACTTCGTTCCGTCCCAATGGTTGAAGTTGCCGACGATGCTCGTGCCATTCCAGAGAAAGTTAACCATCTCGGTCGGCGCATAGACACCGTTGGCATCGCCTGATTTGACCCAGTATCCGTAGCTCCAACCGTTTTGCCCTTGGATGTTCGAGAACTCCGTTTGCGAGTTGGCGATAACCGTACCTGGAGGCGGGTCGGTGGGATCGGTTTCATAGCCAACGCCCATGGTCACGGACGTCCAGGTCGAATCGCTGTAGGTGTTCTTGAACCAGTTCTCGTCGCGCGTGGCGTCGGCGCTCAAGGGAACCAGGAATTTACCGCTCGCGCCGGTCGCCAGCAGCGTTGTCACCGTCGAGACGGTCGGCAGACCGTAGGAGATATCGGTCACCTGCGGTGGATAGCTGGGCGAGTACTCGTGCGCGATCGTTAGGTCCGGACGCACTAGCGCCAGATAGCTACCGGCGTTGGTGCTGAGCTTGAAATCGGTGTGCAGCTCGCCGTCGCTGGAGTCGCGATCTTTGTTGGAAGCAAAGACCAGCAGCGACTCGCCGGCCGGCAGCACGATGTCGGGAAACTTCCAGCCGTCGAGATTGTCGGGGTCGTCGGTCAGATACCAGTTATTGAGATTCTGGTCGGCGTCGCCGGCATTGAGCAGCTCGATCCAGTCGGAGCGGTTGCCATCCTCGTCGCGTATTCCGTTACTGTTGGAGGCCAGGAACTCGCTGATGACCACGTCGGCAGCCAAGAGCTGCTTCGCTTCCAGCAAGTCCATGCGGCAGGCGCGAGGTTTCTTCTTCGACGAGCGAACAGGCATGATGAGCTCCGTAATGCGCAATTGCAGTAAGCCGACACGCGGCGACGGCGCGGCCGGGATCAGATAAGCAGCGAGAAAAAGCGAGACAGGAACTGCGAGATCAAACAGGCGAAACAGACCGGGCCGATCGCGTGAAGCGGATCGGCCCGGTGAAATCGCTTTCAATCAACGAGCCAAAACGAATTAGCGCCGACGCTTTCGCAGCGCGAAGGACGTCAGTCCAATGCCGCCGAGGGCGGCCATCACAATGCTTGACGGCTCGGGGATCGGCACGAACGGTGCGCCAGGTCCGAGGACAGACGCAGTGAACGAAAAGCCATCGCTGCCGTCATTCATGGCGTTGATATCTGTTGTTCCGCTGCCGTTTGGATCAGCGGCGAAATCGAGAACGTCGCCCACCGCAAGGTTCAGTGTCAGGTTAAACGCTGCAGGCAAGCCATCGGTCAAACCGGAGTAGACTTGGACGCCGTTCAAAAACACGCGACCAACGTCACCGTCCCCGGCGCCTCCGTTCAGGAAATTGCCCGTAATCTGTGTTTGTCCGCTGACATCGCTCACCCAGCGTCGGATGGCCCAGTGGACGCTTTGCTCGCCCTGGCCATTGGCCGCGGGATGACCACCACCAGAATTCAGCTCAGTCCAAGGAGCAACATTGTTCGCCAGGTCGTACTTCGATCCATCCCAGTTATTGCTAGGACTCAAAGTATTCGTTCCGTCACGCAGAAACGTCTGGAAATCGCCGGCACCATACACGCCGTCGCCGCCATTCGCAATTGCATCAAACCGCACGTCGTAGTACCCGTAAAACCAGCCGTTCGCCCCTTGCGTTCCGGTTGTGGACCAATCCGCGATTGCATCAGCAACTGCGACCGGAGGCTGCGTCGGGTTCGCCGGAATCGTGTCGTTGACCTTCAATCCGAAGATTGATCCATCCGAGCCATCATTGGCATTTGGCGTTAGCGCCAAATCCACGACATCGCCGGCATGGACGTTCGCGTACCAAGTCCGATTGACGCCGATGCCATCGGTGCCCGTGATGGTGGCGGCATCCTGCTGAACGCCATTGATGTACAGAATTCCGCGAACGCCGTCGCCACCGCCGACGTTTTGCTTGCGCATGTCCCAATTGAATGCCAATGGAGCCGTGCGATCGGACACCCAGCGACGAACGGTCCAATGCTCCTGATTCGGGGCGCTGTTGGTGCCGTTCGGATGCGTCGTCTCCTGACCCAATTCCGTCCAAGGACCACTGGCGGCGGGGTTCAAATCGTAGCCACCGCCATTCCAGTGATTGGTCGGACTAACGACATTGGTGCCATCGTTCAAGAATGTTTGCAGATCCCCAACCGAATAGCCAGGCGTCGGATCAGTCGTCAGGTTGTAGTAGCCATTGAACCAACCGTTCTGGCCTTGCGTACCTGTGGTTGACCACTGTGTGCGAGAATTCGCAATTTCCGCGGCGCGAGTATTCGCCACGTGCAGTGCCAGCAGGCACCCGAGAAGCGCAGCGCCCAAAGGGCGCGCGGAGGCCGCGAAGGGCCTTCGGCGGTGGAAGAAGTTCATTAGCGTTTCCCCTAGTTGAAAAACTATGTAGGCCGTCTACGACAATTTGCTGCGCCTGTTCTCTGTCGCCGACTGCAAGGAAACCTCCGAGTTTCGTGATCTCCCTGTGTGATTGTTGTTAGATGGCTGGTGTTGTTGCGAGATCGATGGAGTATAGCCAAGAATTTCCTGGCAACTTTCCGGAGTCAGTATAAAGCTTTTTTGCTAGTGTTCAATACACTAATTGCGGCTTTCCCGGTTTTCAAGCCCGGAACCGTCCGCGGCGGGCTGCCCGACAAGCTCAATGTGGTCGCACGCCGTGTTGCGAAGCTCCTGCTTCGTGCCGTCCGGCCATTCGATCTCGATCAGGTCGACGAAATGTGCCTTTCCCAGCCCAACGTGCAGCCGACGGTCGCTTTGCGAGAGATAAGTCGTGCCTGGCTGCGTCACCGCGTGCTGCCGGCGACCTCCGGCGGTGACCCAAACGCTAACCCCGTCAGGGTTGTGGCGTCCCTGGCGGTCGACCAGGTCCAGCGTCAGCCAGTGGCCACCACGGGTGTCGTTGCGCAGCACCGCCGGGCGATCGTTCAGGTTCGAGATCACCACGTCGAGGTCGCCGTCGTTATCGAGATCGGCCACGGCCGAGCCCCGGCCAATCAGCGCTCGCTGAAAATAGGGACCGGCGACGGCTGAAACGTCACTAAAATGCCCAGCACCGTCATTGGCCAGCAGCAAGTCGGACATGCCATAGCGAGCGATGTAGTCGCTGCCGGCCGAGGCGTTTTCGTTCATCCGCACTCCGCCGCAGGTGAACAACAAGTCGAGATCGGCATCGTTGTCGAAATCGAAAAAGTGGGCGTCAAAACCCGTCGAGCGCCCCGTTGCTTCGGCCAGACCGGCGCTCGACGAGACTTCGGTAAACTGCGCCTTGTCGTTGCGGTAGAGCGTGAACGACTGCCGAGCCAGGCAGGGAACGATCAGATCGAGGTCGCCGTCGTTGTCGTAGTCGGCCGCATCGACGCCCATCGACGCTTCCGGCATGCCGAATGAATCGTAAGCCACGCCGGCCAGATGCCCGATTTCCTCGAATTTGCCGGCGCCGCGGTTATGAAACAGAAAATTCTCCATGGTGTCGTTGGCGACGAAGATGTCCGCCGCGCGGTCACCGTCGAAATCGACGCAGGCGATGCCCATCCCTTTGCCAATCTTGTCGAGCCCGGCCGCCGCGGTGTCGTCTTTAAACGTGCCGTCCCCGTTGTTGCGGTAGAATTGGCTGGCCGAGCCGGCGAAGCCCAGCGGCGATGGGTAATCGCGGACTTTCTTTTCGCCGACGTAGATGAACGATTCGGCCTGCTTGGTCGAGCCCTTTGCCAGATAATTCTGGATGAATAAATCCAAGTCGCCATCGCCGTCGGCGTCAAAAAACGCAGCACTTTGGCCCCAACCGTCGTGGTCGATGCCGGCCGGCGCAGTCACGTCCTTGAACGTCCCGTCTCCCTGGTTGCGATACAGCACGCTGCGGCCGTAGTTGGTCACGATCAGGTCGACGTTGCCGTCGCCGTCGTAGTCGCCAGCGGCACAACCTTGCCCGTAAGCGTGGCCGGCAACTCCCGCCTGGGCCGTGACGTCGACGAAGTGCCAATTTCCGTCGTTCCGGTAGAGGTGGTTGGTGGTTTTAGGGTCTGGCTCAGCGTCGATCCGGTTGCCGTTGACGAAATAAAGGTCGAGGTCGCCGTCGTTGTCGAAGTCGAACGCGGCAACGCCTCCCCCCATGATCTCCAGATACTGGTTACGGCCGGTCAGTCCATTGCTATGGCGAAACTTGATCCCGGCGGCTTCCGTCACGTCGACAAAGACTGGCCGATTGCCGAGACGGCTGTCCCAGGGCACGTCGGTCGTGGATACCGCGTCCGTGGAAGCGCCACTTGGCTCCAGCTCGCGCGACGAGAGTCGGCCGCCTACCAGCGCCTGCAGTTCCGGGCCGTAGGCGCCGACGACGACGCCGAGGGCGACGAGCATCAGCGCGCCGCCAGCGAGTAAGATTTTTGATCCGCTCATAGCCAATGCCCGCGATCGCGATAGGGAACTGCACGAGTCTCGCTCGGCATCGATTCTACATTACACTAGAACGGACCGCAGTCGCCGCGGTTCGAAGTAGATCAAGTTCGACAACCGATAGTCCGAGCATCCCGTGGGTCAAAGGAAGAAAAAACCAGCGCCATCGTCGATGCCGGCGCCAGCGGCCAAAGCGAAAGCATCGTCGTCGCGGCGGTCGATCGCGATTGCCGTAATCGCGGGGTTGTGCTTTGTCATTGGCGTTGGCGGCGGAATGCTTCTCCGGGCAGCACGACGAACTGACCCCGTGACGGATGCCCAGGCTAGCCCGCCGAAGACAAGCGAGGCGAGCGCGCCCAGCAATGGTGCCGCGAGCGATAGGCCCAGTCTGCTATCGAGTCCACAGAATCGCAAAGCGGCCGAGCAATTGTTCGGCCAGCAGTTTCGCAGCGGCTACCAGAATTTTCAGGCGGAACGGTACTCGCAGGCTGTCCGCGACTTTGAGCGCGCCACCAAGATTGCCCCCCATCTGGCCGAAGGGCACTTTTATCTCGGCGAGTCGTACAGCAAGTTGTTTCTCTCCTCCAAGGCCGAATCGGAGTATCGTAAAGCGGTCGAGTTAATGAGCGACTTCCAGCCCGCTCAAAAGAAGTTGGCCGAGTCGCTTTACGCGCGTGGCGCATACCGAGAAGCGATCGAGCTACTGAAGCAAATGGACAGAGAAACGCCGAACGATGCCTACGTGCAAGGCGAGTTGGCCATCAACTATTTGGCCCTCGGCCAGCCGCAGCCGGCGATCTTGCTGTTGGAAAAATACAACTCCGCCAGGCCGTCCGATGCCTGGGGCATGGCCCAGCTTGGACGCGCGCAGGAACTAGCTGGACACGAAGAAACGGCCGAAGAGCTTTATCGAAAAGCGCTCCGTCAGGATCGCTATCTGGCGATTGCACATCACTGGCTTGGCCTACTGCTCGCGCGCAGTAACCGAGAATCGGAAGCCGAGAAGCCTTTGGCCGAGTACGATCGCTTGCGAAAGCTGCAGACCACTGAACACGAGCTCTCCATGGGGCTGCTGCAAAATCCCAGCGACCTGCGCACCCTGATCGCGCTGGCCGACACTCGGTTCGAGCTTGGCAAAACCGACTCGGCCAAGCAAACGCTGGAGCGTGCCGACGCGATCGCCCCGGGCAGCAAGGAATCTGCCCAGCTCCGCGCTCGCTGGCAAAAGCGCTTGAGCACGGCGTCGGATTAAGCAATTGCAGCGCGCCTGCGCCGCCCACGTTACTCGCGCCAGAACGTCGATTTCGCAGGCGCCTGGTACGCCACTTTCATCTCCGGGGTTTCGACGACCTTGTTGCCCTGGTAGATCGAATCGACAGCGGCCAAAGTCATGCCGGAGGTGAGCAGGGTGCGCTCGACTGGGTAAGGAGCATGATTGTTGAGCACCATGTCCTCGATGTGCCGGACCAGCGGATGGAAGAAATCGGCAGTCGTCGCGCTGTGACCGGGCATTGGCAGATACATCTGGCATGAAATGACCTCGCCCGTATCGCTTTGCATGCCGGCGTAGTTGAAATCCTGGATGCCGGTGAGGAATGCCGCGGTCTGGAATCCGTCGGCATGTTGAATGAAGTAGCCAAGCGTGTCGGGAAGAACCCGCCTGGCCCAATCCAGCGAAATTGGGTCCTCGACGTAGCCTTCCTTCACAGGGAGTGTGTGACTTCTTGTCAGGGCGGCTTCGAAGAGCCGACGAGTCGTCTTCCGCTCCTGGCTGGCGAGCAATTGCCACAAGGCGTCGCCTCGCAGCGCTTGAACCGAGAAAATGCCAACCTCGCCCCCTTTGCGGCGCTCGGACATGCACTGGGCCGTTTCCAGCGCGTGGAAGTCGTAACTATCGACGCCGCCGTAACCGACGCAAACGCTCTCTGACAGTGGCGTACCGTGCGGAACATCGATGGCGGGGAGTCGCCAGGTCACGGGGAGTGACGAGCCCGCCATCAACGCGAAGCCTAGCGACTTAGCCTCGTCCACCATTTCCCGGCAGCGCTGCCAGGTGGTCGAAAGATGCTTGTCGTTAAACACCGGAACCGACCGGTCGCTGGATTTGAAGACGTCGACGACCTGCTTGAACCACTCGTAGCGTGGGTAGAGCCGTTGCCCTTTTTCATTCTTGGGGTAGTCGCCATGTTCGGCGATGATGACGACTCCATCCACCGCCAGCTTGCTGCTCCCTAAGGTCAACGCTTCAGCAATGGTCGGGAACAGCTTGAGATTGTGGCGCTTCACTCGCCCACGTGCCAGGTCTCCCTCGGGGAATTGATCGATATAGACCGCTGCGACGTCGACACGCGGCTGCTGCCAGGCGCCATTCCAACCGTAGCCCAAGGTCATGCGATCGAGAAAATGCTGGGCGTGCGAATGCGTTCGGACCTCGGTGCCGAGAAATGCGATCCTCTTGCGCGTCGCTGGCGACGACCAGGCAGACACTGGGACCGCGCCGGCAGCGGCAATCGCCGCGGCGCCCTTTAGAAATCCACGACGTGAAAACATCGTCGCCCTCCGAGTTTTTGATTGGTCGTGATCGAATTGAGTCGTTTACGTTGTGGCGCCGCGCCGTAAAGACGCTGGTCTCCAGGCCGTGGATATGATAGTCGTTCGGCTCGGTGTGGTGCAGCAGGTAGTCCATCTGACGGCAGTTTCCGAACTCCACAGGCCCGAGTCGATCTTAAAGCGTGTTAGCTTTCGGCAGACTGGAAGAACGATTACAACCACCGGCACTGTACAGCGCGCTTTGCTACCTGGACCGAACGTCGACGAAAACCGATTCACACTTGGAGAACAGCCCGTGTTGCCGCCAAAGCCTCTGTCGAAAGGATGGCTTGGCCGGTGGAATGCCATCCCTTTGTATTTTCGGATCCTGGTCGCCCTGGTGCTTGGTCTTGTCACCGGAGTCTTGCTGGGCGAACGCGCGTTCGTTTTTGAGATGCCCAGCAAAGTGATCCTGCAATTGTTGGGGGCGCTGGCTCCGCCATTGATTCTGGTTGCCGTCACGCACGTGCTGATGACAACGGAGGTCTCAGGCAAGATGGCCGGGCGACTGGCTGGACTGCTACTGCTCAACACAGTTGTAGCGATTGTGATCGGCATAGTCGTCGCGGATTCTGTGAGGCCGGGGACCTGGTCGGAGTTCAAAAAGCCGGACGCGTCGGTTGCAAAGGAGTCGAAGACTGCGTCGCCGGCGGAGTTGCTTGTGCAGAACGTGCCCAAGAGCCTGCTGGGACCGTTGGGTGACAAACAGAACATTATCGGTGTGATCATTATCGCCGTGGCGTTTGGGGTTGCGCTGCGGGGCGTTAAGTCGAAGCCGATCCACAACGTGCAAGACCTTGTCGAGTTAGCCTACGCGGTTCTGCTCACGGTATTGCACTGGATCATTCACCTGGTGCCAATCGGTGTCTACGCGATTGTCGCCAACGTGGTTGGCACGGAAGGTTTTGGACCCTTCAAAGCAATGGGTGCATTTATCGTCGCGGTGCTGCTCGCGCTGATATTGCAGGCCTCTTGGTATCTGCTGCGAATCCGTTTCTTCTCGTGGGCAAAACCTTTGAATGTGCTGCGCGGCATGCGCGATGCGCTGGTAATGGCTTTTTCGACAGGGAGTTCCACGGCGACGATGCCGGTCACGTACGCCTGCCTGACTGAGAAGGTTGGTGTGCGGGAAAAGTCTGCCAGCATGGGCGCTCTCGTCGGGGCCAACTTCAACAATGACGGCACCGCGCTGTACGAAGCTATGGCGGCGCTGTTCATTGCCCAACTGATCGGCCGGGATCTCACCCTCGCTCAGCAATTGATCATCGTATTGACGGCGATTATTGCCTCGGTGGGCGCTGCGGGGATACCAGAAGCTGGATTGGTGACGATGACGCTGGTCTTCTCCGCTGTCGGACTGCCGATCGAGTACATTGCTTTGCTGCTGACGGTGGACTGGTTCCTGGACCGCTGCCGGACCACGATCAACGTTCTCGGCGATGTCAACGTGAGTTGCTTGCTGGATGGGAAGACGAAACCTGAACGGCTTTCTGCAGCCAAACCAATCGCCAGCGCGGAAGCAAAACCCGTCGCTTCAGGTGCGCCCTCCGACAGCGGTCAAACAAGTGTTCAGCCGCCAGTCGCCTGAGTGAGATCAGACACCGGTGCTTGGAGACCCGCAGTTAGGAATTCCGGCCCAATCTTGGAGACTAAGCTGTGACCTACCAACGCACATCCGTTTCGATTCCATGCCGTCGGTTGAGGCAGTTGGCTCTCATTTTGATTGGCGTGGCGACAGGGGCCGTACCAATGTGCGGCGATGAGCCGGCGCTGCCTTTGACATCGTCCAACACAAAGAATGTCACTCACGCGTCAGTGCCCCGCGACTACCATTTCGACGGGACCATCTCCCGGGCCGTTCTGGAAAACTTTTTGTCGCGCTCGATCACCATGGAAGGGATGCTCAACGGCCGGGGCGATCTCGACGACAACATTCGAATGCTTAAGAGCACCGGCGCCAAATTCATCGGCCGCAGCATTTGCCTGTGGGGTGGGGAAGCGGAGTTGCTGCGCAATCTGGATCGAGCAAAGCAACTGGTTCCGAAGGTGCTCGCTGCAGACCCGGAGATGTTACTGCAGGCCTGTGTCTTCGAGTCGGTAAGCACGCAGGTGGAACAAGTTCCGGTGCCTGGATGGGCGTTTACCGCGCTGGGCCGTCCCGTTGAGGAGCGCAATTTCCGCTATGCCGACATGATCTACCCCGAGGGGCAGCGGAGAAACTGGGGCCGCAATGCCTCGGTTCCCGACGTCAGCCGGGACGAAGCGAAACTTTGGTTCTATTTTCTCGCGGCCAGCTATATCGATCTTGGTTTTGAAGCGATCCATTTCGGCCAGGTCGAAATTATGGACAACAACGACCCTAATCTCGATCACTGGTCTCAGGTCTTTGCGTTGGTCCGCCAGCATGCGGCGAAACAGGCGCGCCGCCGCATGGTCATTCTTGACGGTCATGTTCCGTCCGGCGGAATGGTGCGCGACGGGAAACTATTGTTGGATTTTCATTCGTTTCCGCTGAGAATCATGGAAGTCCCAGACCGGCCGCAGCAGGCCGCGCTCAAGGTCGGCTTCTCGGATGGCATCTATGGGAAGAGTAAAGGAGGCATCACTTTCAGCGGCTGGCAGTGCGAGCATCTGCACTATCTGGTGGAGATCGACAATTGGGGCGTCAGCCGTACGCCAGGACAACCCAACGCCGGCGGGATCTGGGTGTGGGGTTACGACGAAATCACCTGGTTCGCTCATCAAGATCAAAAGTATCGCCGCGACTGGCTGAACTATGCGTGGAAGTGGGTGCGCGAGACGGACCCGGCCGGCTATCTGCAAATGCCAGGCAGCCGAACGCTGCGCTCGCCTCGCGACCAAATGCGTTGGTATTACGCCAACAATCCCAGCCCCGCGGTACCGGAAGGGCTTGGCGATGAGGATTCCATCCGCGAGCTTTGGTCCGCGAACGAAAGAGGACGCTGACCACGTTCCAGATCGGTTGCCACCTTCGATGCAGAGAGGAATTTTTCTCGGCAGATGTCGAGGATGCCGGGACGTGACATGGAATACGTCTCGAAGCCATGCTTCGCCGGTCAGTTCGGCGGCCGTGACGAGCCGTTGTAGAAAGCTGTACAGCTCGCCGAAAGATGGCGACGCGCGTCCGCAGCAAGCAAGAATTTCAAAATGAAATCAGCCGCCTGTTGCGCGCTGATAATCCTGCTCCCGGTATACCCACATGTCTTCCTTCTTGCCGACGACGTAATAGACGGCATCGATCGGCGCGGGGCTTTGTGCGAGAGTTAGCTTGACGGAGAACTTACGTGGAGCCGTATTGTCCGTCGGCGGTGACTGTTCCGAGATAATCTGATAGCCGGCGAGCTTTTGGCCCTGTTTCCATTGGAAATCCTGCGGCGGCTGTATAGACAGCTCGCCGGACGTGATGCGAGCCGGCGTCTGTCCTTTTTGCCACGCATCCAAGGCCGCCGTCAACGCCTGCCTGGCGGTTTCCTCCGCAGGCACATAGTCATTCGTCGACGATTTACTGCACCCTCCCAGCACCAATATGACAATGCACGGAAGAGAATACGCCAACCGATGGCGCCCAATTCGAGTTCGAATTTGCAAAAGGCTCATTCCTTCACCAACTCAAAGGTGGAAACGGTTGAGGTGTCGTACTCTGAAAGCGCGTCTGGGTATGCCGGTCTCTGTTGTGCTGGCCGGTGCAGTTTGAACCATCGCCGGCGACGCACATGATAAAAAAGCACCGGCAATAGTAGATCAATGACTTCATCGGCAATCAGGATGCCTCCCAAAACCGGGGCCGCCATCGGCCGGATGATCTCGGCGCCCGGGCCGCTGGCCCATAGCATGGGGGCCAACCCGATTATTGTCGTAGCCTCCGTCAGCAGTTTGGGGCGGAGCCGGTGTGCGGCGCCCTTAAGGGTCGCCTGGCGGACGTCGTCCAAGGTCATTTTTTCCAACCCACCCAATTTCTGCACGGCTTCGCGCAAGTACACGAGCATGATGATGCCGGTCGCGGCAGCCATGCCGAAACAGGCGATGTAGCCGATCCAAACCGTCGTTGAAAACGCATAGCCGCAGAGCCATTGAAAGAAGATGCCGCCAGCGATCGCGCCTGGCACGGCCAGCAACATTAGAAGCGCATCGATCAGATCTCGATAAGTCCAGTACAGCAGAAACACGATCGATGCTAAGACGAGTGGTACGATCCAGGCCAAGGTGTGGCGGGCGCGCGCTTCGCTCTCGAAGCGCCCGGTCCATTCCAGAAACACGCCTTCGGGCAGTTTCACCTCAGCGCCGATGACGCGTCGTGCCTCTTCGACGAAGTCGAGCGTCCCGCGGTCGCGGACATTGCAGCGAACGTAATTGCGAAGCAACCCGTTTTCGCTTTTCAGCGTCGCCGGGCCCTCGGTGATGCGAATGTCCGCGAGTTCTGCCAGCGGAGCGTAATGGCGATACCTCAAGCTGCTCGAATCGTCGCCCTGCTCGGCGTCGCCGGTCGTGGATGCACCTTTGCTGAGGCGATCGACGTTCTCTGCCAACGAGCCGCCGGCCAGCACAGGCAAGGCTTTAATGGACTCTTCATCTTCGCGCGTCGCTCGGGTAAATCGCATGACCACGGGGTGCCGACTGCGCTGCTGGACGGTGGTGGTGACCTGCCGTCCCCCCAGCGCTACCTCGACCACATCGTTGACGTCACCCACATTAACTCCGAGTTGCGCCGCCCGCTCGCGGTCGACGGTGATCTCCAGGTAGCCTTTGCCGCGCACCGGATCGGCGACGACGTCGGTCGCGCCAGGCAGATTCTTCACCACCTCCGCGACGCGCTCCGACGCGGCCGCGATGTCCTCCAGATTGCGCCCGAGGATTTTGATGCCGATCGTGGTGTTGACGCCGGTGGCGAGCATGTCGACGCGGTTTTGGATGGGCATCGTCCACACATTCGTCCAGCCGGGCATTTGCACCGCGCCATCGAGTTCTCCGCCAAAGCCGATGAGTGCCGAGCGTTCGACTTCCCAGAGCACCAGGCCCGCCTTGAATTCGGCGGTAAGCTTATTTTGCACTTCGTCGAGTTTGGGCTGCCATTGTCGTCCTGGAGGAAGTGCGAGCGGCCGACGCGAATGCTGGCTGCCGTGATGCGGTTTGGCCGACGGAGAGGAAGGCTTCAGCCTCCAGGTCTGTAACTCCTTGATGGCTTCCTTTAAACCTGCCGCGGCGGAGTGCGATCGCGCAATTTGCTCTTCAATCAGAACTCGCGTGTAACCTATGGCGGCTTGTTCGATCAGTTCGCCATTCAACTGATGCACGTGGTCGCTCCAGCGACCGAGGTAGAACGCGCGGACGTCCTCAAGCAGCCGTGAATAGGTGGTTGGCCGCTCGCGCCCGGCGAACTCGTACAATGAGGCCAACAGCGTTGACGGAATACCGGTTGAATTTGCCAGTAGTTCACCGCTGTTCTGCATGAGGCCGATACGCGACGCCGTTTGTGCAGTGGAATCGGCAATCGTAACGACATCTTCGAGCGTCGGAGCTTCCTCCAGTCTTTTGATGAGCGAATTCGGCAATTCGGTGACGATTCGCGCCGCGTCCCCGGCCTTGACGGCGTCTTTACAAAGGCCGAACTTCTCCGCGCGATCCAGCACTCGCTCGACTGTGAACTGCGCAATATCTCGCGACAGGGCACGGCGGAATTCATTGTTGCGCTGATAGGCGAATTCGCGTAGCAGGCCGTCGATCCGCTGCAAGCTCGTCGATGTGGTCGATTCCAAGATCTCTCTTCGCGCTTCAGGCGTGCTCGGCGCTTCCACGAGCTGCTTATCGATCAGCGCTTCGAGAACCGCTGCGTTTTGTCGCGCGGCATCGGCTGGCGTCATTTTCCGGCGGGGCCAGAATTCGGCGGGCCGAAAACTGATCATGGTTTCGATCATGTCCAGCGGCGCAGGGTCGGTTGGCGTTTCAGCCCGACCAGCCTTGCCGACGACCATCTCAACTTCAGGAAAGCGGCATAGAATCATGTCGCGCATCTTGAGATCGTCGCCGGACTGGATCACCGAAGCGCGGGGAATGGAAATCGGCATGTCCATCACGGTGCCTTCGTCCAGAGGCGTCATGAATTCGTGTTTCAACGGAGTGATTCGTTGATCGGCGATCAAGGCAATCGCGACCAGGCTGATTACCGCGCCGGCTCGCCGCCAGGTGGTGCGAGTCAGTTGCCCCGTGACGACGATTGCCGTCAACAGCACGGCCATGGACAGCCCAGCGATCCCCAGCGGAGCGAAGCCCAGGATAAAGGTCACGCCCAGCAGCCAGGCTAATGGCGCCGGGTGCGACAGTAAGTAATCCAGCACCGGAAAATAAACGTCCATCACGCTACGAACGAGCCAGTTTTCCCGCTCGCCGCGCAGGCGTCCTTTGATCAGCAGCGTACATAGCGCCGGCACCAGCGTGATGGCCAGCCCCGCCGCCGCTCCTAGCGCCAGCGACTTCGTAAGCGCCATCGGGCGAAACATTTTTCCTTCTGCGCCTTGCAAGGCGAACACGGGCAGAAAGGATAACAGCATGATCAACACGGAGAAGAAGATCGGCCGGCCGACCGTTTGGCATGCGGACACGACAATCGATCGCACGTCGCCATCGACGGGTTGCGTCGGAAATCGCTGCTTCAAGTTGAACATCACGTTCTCGGCCATCACAATCGCCACGTCGGCCAGCACACCAATCGAAACAACGATGCCGGCCAGTGACATAATGTTGGTTTGGGCGCCGACCAAACCTGCGCCGCGAAACAGCCAGAGCATCATCAGCGATATGAGCGTGGCCAACGGCAGCGTGATAGCGACGATCAGCGTCGTGCGGAAATGCACCAACACCACCAGCACGGCCACGCTGGCGCCTAGAATTGCGTGAGTCAGCGTGTCGGTCACTGTGCCGATCGCGCCCTCAATCAACAACGTGCGGTCGTACATCGGTACGATGCGAATCTCTGCCGGCAGGCCCGCTTGCACCTCGCGAATCGTTTCCTTGATGCGACGGGTGACTTCGAGTGGATTTTCACCGTGCCGCATCGTGATCACGCCACCGACAACTTCGCTGCCATCCTTTTCGAGCACGCCCCGTCGAGGGCGACTGCCAACGGCCACGGACGCCAGATCGGCGACGCGTACGGTCCCGTCCTGGTTTGCAGTGACCACGACATTTTCAATGTCGCGCAGCACCCGCTGCGAACTCTCTGCGCTGTTGCCGCCGTCGCCGAACCAGTTGGCGCCGCGCACGATGAATTCGGCGCCCCCTTTTTGAATGACATGTCCGCCGACCGCTCCGTTGGCGCGGGCCAAGGCCCGGTCGAGCTGGTCAAGTGTTACTCCGCGGCGAACAAGCCTGTCAGGATCGATGCTGACCTGATACTCGATCGGCGAGCCGCCGACGCTGGCCACCTCGGCCACGCCGGGAACGCACGCCAGTTGGATGCGCACGTAGGAATCTTGAATCGCGCGCAAGCTCCCCAGGTCCTGATCGTTGCCTTCGAGCGTGTACCAGTAGATTTGGCCCGTGGCGGGCGAATCGGGAGCAAGATACGCATGAGCATCGGACGGCAACGACGCTGCTGTGTTGGAAATCCTTTCGCCGATTTGCTCGCGCACGCGGTCGTAGTCGTACCCATCCTCCAAAATCACGCTCATCATGGCGTAATTGACGTCGCTGGACGACCGCACCACGCGCACGCCCGACAGGCCTTGCAGCGAGACCGACAGCGGGTACGTAACTTGATCATCGAGCTCGCGCGGGTTATGCCCTGGCCAGTCGCAAAAAACGATGACCTGGTCCTCGGAAAGATCGGGAATCGCGTCGACCGGGAGACGACCGATGGCATAAATGCCGGTCAACGCAATCAATGCGCAGCAAGCGATCACCCACCAGCGCCGCGCAACGGAAACCGCGATGATGCGCTCAATCATGGAGCGGAGTCCAAATGGTCGCTCGTGCGGATTTTGGTGAGGTATTTTTCCGGATGCTCGCGCAGCTCCGCTTCGCAACCGATGCAGCAAACAAAGACGACCTGATCTGCCATTGAAAGCTTTTCCGGCTTGCCCATCGATCCCAGTCGCAGGCCCGTCACTGGACAAGTCCGCTGTGCAACTGCCCCCTGGCGATCGACCGCGGAGAGTTCGTCAAGCGCGGCGGCGATTTCTTGTTCCTTGCGGCGCTGCTCTTCTGCGCTAGCGCCCGACGCTGGGCGGACGACGCTGGCGTCCGACGATGTTGCCGCTGCGCTGCCGGCCGCCCCGAAATAGGTCGCGGCCAGGTTGCGATTCAACCGGGCTTCTGCATCGACAAGAAAGGAGCCGGCCGTCACCACTCGTTGGCCGAATTCCAGTCCTTTCGCGACCGGAAAAAAATCGCCGCTGCGTGGGCCAAGCACGACCTCGACCGCGTCAAATGTTCCCGGCATGCGCTGGACATACGCCAGTTTGTGCGTCCCCATGTCGACAACGGAAGTTTCCGGGATCGCCAGCACCTGGCCAGCGGGGCTGTACGATACGATACGCGGCACAAGCTTCATTCCCTTGCATTCGTCGCACGTGTGGCCAGGTGCGTCGGCCTGCACCTCGGGGTGCATGGGACACCACCAGCGAACTCGCTGGTTCTCGAGCAGTTCATGCTCCATGAGCTGCAAATTGTCGCGAGGGCATTTGCCGGGCTCTAGCGCGATGACGTCCGCATGGTCCGGACATACGAGCACGCTACGCGCTTCGCCCGACTCGATCGGCGGAGCATCGCTTGGCAGGGAAGCGAAGGGCTCGACCGCCGAAGCCAGCACTCGAATGCTCGCGCTGACATACATACCGGGGCGCAGTTTGCGCTCGGCGTTGTCGACCTCGATTTGAACCTCCGAAATCCATCCCGCCGGCGTTTCCTTAGCCGCGACACGTTGAATCTGGCCCGCAACAAAACTTCCTCGCGGTAGCGCGTCACAGGTGATCTCTACCGCGTGCGCGTGCGACAGCAATGGTAACTCTCGATCAGATACGACCGTGCTCAGCGTCAACTTTGTGAGGTCGGCGACCGTACAAATCGGCGTGGACCGTTCGAGACGATCGCCAGGAGAGGCGTGCCATTGCAAGATTTCTCCGGCAAACGGCGCGAGTAGCGCGATTTGTGAGCCAGTGCCCTGGCGGCCGCTCAGCTCGAATCGCCGCTTCGACCCATCACCGCCAAAGGCCGCGGCAAGATTCTTTTCAGTCTGAGCCGCCGGAAGCGATGTGTAAAGCGTGGCCAAACGCTCACCTTCGCGTGCATCAATCGTCGTGGATGTTTCAAGAGTCGCTTCAAGCACTCCCTCGACCGGCGCTAACATGCGCTGCGTGCGTTGCACCTGAGGAGTTAATCGCCCTGCACAGTGGATGTCGTAGGTGAGCGGCTGATAGGAAACCGGCGACGTCCGCACGCCGGCGATCTGAACGCGATAGGGCGAAAACTGCATGCGAGCGACGACGCCTTCCGGCAGGACCGGCATATCGCCCACCTTTCGCTGCACCAGCGTCATGTTGCAAATCGGACATTTCGACGGCCAGTCGGAGATGACGCCCGGATCCATCGGGCAAAAATACTCGATTCCCTGGGCAACGTTTTGCGACCGGCTTTCGACAGAGCTCGTAGTCCATTTGTCCCAGTATCCGCGCAGCAAGTGCCATTTGCCGACCACCAGAAACGCAATTGCGAACAGCGCGATTAGCCGCAGCCGAACCTGCACAATGCGCCAGGCCATACGCAGCTTGCCTTCGGAAGGCGTCGGCCGATCGCCCGCTGGGTCGCAATCCTCAGCAGCGCCGAGTTTTGTCGTCTCGGGGTCGATCGTCGAACTGGTATGTAATTCCGTCGTCATGGCGCCGTCTTGATTTTGGCTTCCATCGGATGTTCCCAATGGCTGAGCATTTCGTAGTCCAGTTCGTGGTAAACCCAAAGGGGATCGATGCCGACCACGACATAACGGCATTCGCGTTGCTCGGTTGGATTCGAGAGTTGCAATCGCACCTCGTACCAGCGGCCGCCGCTTCCGGTCACCTCGCCGTAAATCTCGTAGTCATCGAGTTGTTGCCCGGGCAGCCGGTATCGATCTACCGCCTCCAATCGGCGATCGCCGTTCGGTTCCGTTCGGCTAACGGGACGCTTTTCCGCCCAGGCTGCAAGAACTTCGTCTAGCACTGCCCGGGCCTGATTGGAGGGCGGGGTGTAGTCCTCGATCCTCCGTTTGTTCGCGCAACCGTGCGCCGCGACGCTGACCGCGACAATTACCATCCAAACGTGCATGGTGCAGTGCATCTTGTCCACGTTAGTTGAGCGAATCCGATTCGCCTCCGTTTCGAGAGCCGATCTCGCGCCAGACTTTAAGCGCTATGTCGTCCGCGACAAAGGGAACTGCTCCATCGCCCATCAGCACAAAGACGCCGCCCGAGTGGGCGCTGGACGGAGGAACTTGCATTGCCATGTTGGTCATCGTGCCGGGAAATCCGGTGCCGCCGCAGCTATTGGTGTTGGGAGTCGAGACGTGGTTGTAAAGCGTGCAACAGTTTTCACCCATGACCCAGCTCCAGCCCCATTTGCTCGTGAGCGGCGTCCCCGTCATTGGATCGACGGCCGTGCAGGTTTGATAAGTCGCATCAAGTGACGTCTGATGCGGAATCACGAACATGTCATTGCGGGGCTCCGGATTTCCGGTGCCGCGCAAGTGCTCGCTGAAGAACGCAGTCTTGCTCAGTCCGTCACGGACGTGGGCGGCTTTCACACGACTCTTGAAATACAGCACTCCGTTTTGGTATTCGGTAGGAGCGTTGTCGGTCGACAGCGGCTTTTCATCGCCCCGATCGCATAGCCAGCCTCCCTGGTTGCCCGCGTAATTGTTCTGCCCCGGCCAGTTCGGATCGGGCACGCTGCCGTCCGAAGGACATAGAAACAGCGAGACCTGAGCCCGGCAAGCCGCCGCGTTCTCCCGGCCAGGATTCTCGTAGGCAGGCATGAAGGCGATTACCCCGCCCATCCCCGGAGTCTCGGGAGCAAATTTGAAATTGATCGAGTTGAATAGGTTCGTTTCCTCCAAGAAGGGAAGCAACTGAGAATGCACCGACCAGCGCGCGTAATTCTTCACAGGCATCGGAAAGATGGGGCCCTTGCCGTAAGGGAATACTTTCTTACTACTGTGATAATTCTGTAGGGCCAACCCAATCTGCTTGAGATTCGCGCTGCAGCTCATGCGGCGAGCTGACTCGCGCGCCGCCTGTACCGCCGGCAATAAGAGTGCGATCAAGATCCCGATGATGGCGATGACCACCAGCAGCTCGACCAGGGTAAACCCCCTGTGGCAAATGCGTTTCATTTGTCTAATCCAAAAAAGCAACGGTAAATCGAATGTGCCAACATGGCATCACAGCGTGATGGACAATGGACGGATCGAACCAGCCGATGGCGCAAAAGGCGCGCCAGGCCGCAATGATGAAGGCGCAACCGTCGTGTGCGGACGCTCGATCGCCAGCGCGCTAAAAGTAGCGTTAGCTGTGACGTGACGCGGGACGGCGCAAGCCCCACAGAAGATCGCTCAACCGCATCGCGGCGGTCGAAACAGCCGACCAGCAAGTTCACTGCCGTCGACAGGGCAAGTTGCATCGTAGATTGCGCTAGGCCGCTCGGTTGGCACCGATCCAAGCGCGGTCAATGCCGCAGGAACGTCGCGCTGCCGACTGAGCGTCGGCGCAGGTACGGGCGCTGCCCTCGCGGGCGACTGAGAGCACTGGGGGCCATCACATGGCCTCTGCCGGGGCCCGTCGACCGGATGTGCTTTTCCCATCGGCTCATGATCCGCCCCGAATCGCCGTGACGTAACGTAATCGCCGCAGGCGCCATCGGCGCGAGATGGGAGCCACAAACTCCCGACCAAGGCAATCAGCGGGAGAGTAGCGCACAGCAGATTATTCCGGCGCGACTCCGACATGGTGGCGCTCGACAATTCGCAAACGAGGACTGCGCAGTGCGCACTCTCTACCCAGCGTAGAAGGCCGGAACGGCAGTGTCAACAAAACATGCCGTTTTGCCTTGATTCTCCGATCGTTGCTCTTTCAAGATGATGGAAGGCCCGTGAACTCAGCATTCTCGAACCGTCCTTCCGCGAGCAGTTTGAGCCGCCAAGGCCTCGCATCTGAGAGGGCGGTTAATCTTGAAGAGTCATCCGCGCACAACAATCGCAACGCCGAGTGCCGGTAAGAATTGGGAATTCAGGTCTGCATCCAGACCGTTTAAGTTGGCCTTCACGCCGGCGTTTTTTCCAAGGCAACGGGACCAGTTCGCGCTCTGAGAACGCCTAGTAGAGTGCTTGTCGGTGGCGCGCCGATAACGCTTTGCGGCAGATTCTGCGGCCTGGCCGGATTGCTAGATCCCCGCCTGGCGCAAGCGCTGCTGGGCGGCCTGCATGCTTGGAGAGAGGGTTTCCCCTTATCCTCTCCGGCGGACGAAATGTGGGCCGCTCTTTCTTTTCCTGGCGGCGCCAGTGACCGCGCGGCCCGGCCTGCCCGGCCTCTCAAGCTTTCCGGGTTGGCACTCGAACGCGCGCGGATTCATTCATTTGATTCGACACACAGACAGTTTTTGTCGTAAGTCGTTATTCGTCGGGGAATAAAGGGCTGCGTTCGCAGTGACCTGAAAACGAATTCTCAGGGCGCATTGAGAATCGCCGCGGCGTTGGGGAAACGGTCCTGGAAGATTGGGTTACCTTTCCTGCTCCTTTAGACCAACTGCTCCTCGGGTCCGGAGCATTCCGCAGCGCCACGGCCTAACACAAATCACACACTCATCCACTCGAGCGCGAATACGAGCTAACAAATTGGTCCCGAGTCCCGGTCCAAACGGCCTAGGTCGCCGCCGACCGCGTGACAAATCAGCGCCGCTGCTCGCTCGAAGAACGATGAAATGCCGTGGAAAACTGAGGACGGCGAAACACCGTACAAGTATTTTTCAAAAAATCGCTAGTGAAACTATTGAAACCTGAATGCCGTTGTGTTAGAAAATAGTTACGGATCAGTTGATTTAGGCTCATTATTGTTAGGAAACGGTTCGGTCAGGCGGATTCATTAGGAATTCGTTGCCGGACGCCGCTGCTACTGGCGGCAGAGAATTCTCTTTTTTGGGGGTGCCTAATGAATCGACCACCGTGTGTTTCTTCTGCCGGCAGACCGCCGCGCGGCCACTGCTTTTTTTCCGCAGGCACTCTGTACCGCGGGATAGGGCAGCTTCGGCGACTCTCAATCGCTCTGGCAATTCTCTCGCTGTCAGCGTTTTCAACCATCGGCTGGGCGATCGATATCACTTGGTCGGCTGCCAACGATTTGAATGGCCCGTTTACTTTTGATGTAGCACCGCCGCTCACCGACTTCACGACGGCTTCAATTGGCGCCGGTGGCACAACCTATACCACTCCGGAAGCGCTCAACGCCGCGGTGCAAGGTCTGAGCGTGAGTGCTATTCCGAACGCGTTGCCAACGGTCGCAGAGGCGACGCCTGGAACCAACGGCTTGGCACGCTGGAATTCGACGTTGCAGTCGATTCAGACCCGGCCTACTGCCAATGGCGCCACCATCCTGTTGGGCAAGTTCGTCAACACGACGGACCGGTTCATTACGGATTTCCAGATCCTCTACGATCAGGCCAATTCAAATGCCGTTACGAATGAACTACTTGGGCATTCGCTGTACTACAGCACGACGGGTCTGGCAAACTCATGGGTGCCACTTGGGCTGACCGGCGAGGCGACCCCACAGCCCAACTACTTCGCCAATTTCGTCGCTGACGGAAAGCCAAATTGGAATCAGAACTTGTATCTGTTGTGGGCTGACGACAATGGCGATGGACAAACCGATACGGGGTATACCATCGATAACTTTCTCATGCAGGTGGCGGTTGGTGATCCCAAGACGCCTCCGGAACCGCAGTTCGGCACGATCCTGCCCCCTGCGAGCAATACGGTCGGCGGCGGAAATTTGACCTTGGGGACGCAATTGGGAGGCGCGACGGTCGTCAACGAAGGCGGAAACGATATTCTGCAGCTCACAGGTACGGCCAGCATGCTGCTCGTGAGCGATCAGGTTGATCTGCGTGGCTGGAATCCGGCGACGCACAACGCGGTGGTGGGCATCGACCTGCGAACGCGGGACGACAGCGCTGGCTCGGACTTCGAGATTGCCGAGGAGCGGATCAATGTGTCGATCGAGTGGAGCAGCGACGGTTTGACGTTTCAGACGCTGCCTCTGCTGAACCTGCATGGCGGAACGGCCCCGGTCGCGCCCGCAACCTGGCCGGTCCCAGACGATACGCTGAAACCGCTCGATACGGGGGTTAATGGCGCGTTCACGCACTTTGAATTCATGGTTCCGGCCGGGGCAAAGACGCTACGAGCAGTTGTTGACGGGAATGTAGCTGGTTCAACAACCGAGTTCCTGTTTTTTGACAACCTCGGGGTCACGCTTGTTCCGGTTCCGGAACCAGCGACGCTGGCGCTCTTGGCATTCGGTGCAATCGGCTTCGTCGGCGTTGGAGTTCGTCGTCGGACGGTGAAACTTTTTTGCAAGTGAATCGCTGATATTTAGGAACGCTTTTCACCCTCGAAGTCGGGCGAATCTTAATTGCTAATCGCCAACTACAGGGAGAATTGAGTATCGGGTAAACCCAGACCCCTCAAAACAAGAATCGAAGTCAACGCCGAGCAATCGTTAGCGCGTGCGGGAAATGCAAGTATTTTTGGGAAATTCGCTCCCGAAAGTGTTGCAATTTCTCAGGCGCTGGCTATTCTGAACGCGGACAGAGGCACTCCAGCGCGCTGCATTGCTGAATGAACAGCTACTGCAGCTCGCGGGACGGCGGAACACGCGTCGTAGTCCTACGTTCGAGGTTTGCGTTGCGGACGGCTGCGATGAGCAGCCCTTCGATTCTCGTTTTGGGGGTGTCTAATGAATCGACTTCAAGGTGTCTCTTCCGCCGGCATGCTGCCGCGCGGCGTTTGGCAGCTACGGCGACTTGCGCTCGCCCTTTGTGTTTCTGTGCTGCCTGCTCTCTCGTCCGTCGCTTGGGCGATCGATATTCACGACGGAATTAACGGGCCATTCACGCTTGACGTGCAGCCTGCGGCCACTGATTGGTCGCAATTCTCTATTGCAGGCGGTTCGGGCGACATCGCCACACCCGAGGCACTGACTGCCGCCGTTCAAGCGCTGAACGCATCCGCGATCAACGGCGTCTTGGCCATCAATACGGGAGTTCCAGGGACCGCTAACAATGCGCGGTGGAACTCTACGCTTCAGGCCATTGAAACAGGTCCGACCGGAGTTCGCGCGCAACTCGTCATGGGCACCTTTGTCAACACGACGCCCAATTTCATTACCGACTTCCAGATGATTTGGGACGCCGGAACCGATCCGACGCCGCCGATCACCGGTGAACAAGTTCCGGGACGTCTCGTTTTCTACAGCACGACCGGACTACCGGGTTCGTGGGTGCCATTGCTCGGGGATGCGGAAAATGGTGGGCCCGGCTTCGCCTTTGCCAACTTCGACACGGACCTACAGCCACAGTGGGGGAATACTCCCCTGCATATTGTTTGGGCGGACGACAACGGCTCGCCATCGCCCGAGACGAGGTATCTGCTGGATAACGTCACTATGGAAGTCGTGCTCGGCGACCTGAAGGAGCCGCCCCCACCGCCGACGCCAGTGTACGGTAATATCACACCCCCGCAGTCGCAAAACTTTGAAACGCCAAGCACTGGCTGGGCAATCAATAACGGCGCGCAGGGGGTACTCACGCCACTGGTCGGCAGCCAAGCTCTGCAGATCAACAACGCATCGCTTGTGGCTGACCCCGATCAGGTCGATCTCCGCGGACTCGCTGCTGGGCTGCAAAAGGTCGTGTCGGTTGATCTAAAGGCCTGGGAAACCAGTACGACAAGCGACTTTGAAGACGATCATATTACCATTACGGCGGACGTGAGCACCGATGGGTTGGCGTTTACAACCATCACGCTCCTCGATATCCAAGGAGCGCCCACGCTATCCCCGTTCGATCCCCTAGTGCCCAATCCGGCGGATCATCTGCGGGCGACTTTTGGTCCGACCGACGCGACGAATAACGCCGACCAGCCGTTCGTGCATTTTGATCTTCCGCTGCCTGCCGACGCACAAACGGTGCGTCTGCACATCAATATGAGCACGAACTCGGCGTCGGAATTTATGGCGATTGACAACATCGCCGTTCGTGCCGTTCCAGTTCCGGAACCAGGCACGATTGCCCTGCTGGGCTTCGGCGTCGCTGGTTTGATTGGTTACGCCGTCCGGCGTCGCCGGGCCGGCTGACAGCTAGCGATCCCGAGCTGATTGAAACGAACCGACCCGAGCAGCATCACCCCCGCTGCTCGGGTCTTTTTGTTTATGGCCAGATTTGGTTTGTTTTGGCCGGAGGGGGACGGAGCAATGCTCCGTCTTACGATTCGGCAAACCAAATCCAATGCCCTGGCTAGTGGCCAAAGGCTTTGACGCCGCTCAAGAATTCGTCGACTTGTGGGCGGGATTCGATGATGTAGCGGAGCACGTCGCGGCGGGTGATCAGGCCGATGAGCTGGCCGCCACGTAGCACCGGCACTCGGCGGATACGGTGGACGATGAACAGGCTGGCAACGTCGGAAAGCAGCGCGTTCTCGTCGACCGAGAGCACATTGCGAGTCATGATGTGCTCGATTGGCAGTCGCGTGGTGTCGGGATCGTAGATCACTTCCAGAAGCTGATACTCGCTGATGATGCCGACCAGTAGCCCGTCGCGATTGACCACCGGCGCGCCGCTGTAGGCGTGCTCCAGCAGCAGGCGGATGGCCTCTTCGACGCTGGTGCTCGGCAAAAGCTTGAGCACGTCTTGTGTCATCACATCTTTTGCCCGGTACATCGAAAAACTCCTGTCGTTCGCCTGGGGGGGAGCACAATGGAATCGCCGCACGCCAGGGCGGCCTCCCTTGGAAAAACGTAGGTCGCTCCCAGCACGAATAATCGCTTGGCAATGCGGCCGCGGGGGCTGATTGTGGAGGGGGAGCGGACGAGGAGCGACGCAAACAGCAGATTGCCGGAGAAAATTGTCTGCTCTGCAAAGCCGGAACAACCGGCACAATCGGTGACGCGGAGCCGGCGACCGTTGAAACGATTCCGCGAATTTGCGATGGGAGGTTCCCCCAGCGTGGTTCTTCATTGGCTGGCAAGCAGTCAGTGGCGCCCCTGCGAGGGGTTTTTCAATTCTTCAAACCGAGCCGTCAGTGTTTCGGCAGCCGGCATAATCCGCTTACTCGCAAAAACGGTCAGGTGGCGCGGGGCAGCGCACCGATGATGCGGACAGACGGTACCGAGTCCGCGCTCGCAGCGCGGGAACCAGATCTCTGGACGCTCAGGGAAGAGACCATGCTTAAGTACCTGCTCGGATTGACGACGCCACGCCGCGCTCTGGCCATGGCGTTCACTTTGGCGGTGCTAGCGATTGCCGCCCAGGCGGAGGCCGGCGACTGTGCCTCGTGCGGCGGCGATTGCGGCGACAACTGCTGTTGCCAGCCAGCGCCGACAACCGCGCCCCGCACGCTCTGCGGCTACGATCTGCGCTGCGTGCGGCAAACGAATTTCCTGGAGACGGCCTGCTGCCCGATGTGCCTGCCCAAGTACGTGCATTGCTGCCCGACCTGCGACACTTGCCACACGGCGGCGCCGAAGGGCCGGCACGTCGGCGAGAACTGCGGCTGGTACGACAACATTTTTGGCCTGCCGCCGAAGGTGAAGTACCACGGGAAGAAGTGAGCCGGAGATTCGTAGCGAGCGATTCGCCGCAGAACTTGGTATGCGGCAAATCGGCATTCAGCAAGAATGAGCCGCCGAGGTCACAGAGACCACGGAGAAATCAGAACGGCGGGCTCCGCCATTCTCGGTGCGGTCGTTGGCTTTCGCTTTGCCGAACGGAGCATTGATCCGTTCTACTTTGCTCGTTTTTCGAACGGAGCATTGCTCCGTACTACTTGATTCATTTTCTGAACGGAGCATTGCTCCGTTCTACTTTACGCGCTCTTGGGTAGTAGCGTGCTGGTGCGGAGATGCTGGTCGTAGTGGGCGGTGACCAGGTGCGTGCCCGTGCGGTCCAAATCCATGTCGCGGGCCAGGCTGGGGAGCGCGTAGCGATGGAATTCCTTGTTCTGATCGGGCTTCCAAAATAAGACATGCCCGCCGGTGCTGCCCCCGCAGACGCCGATCAAGTGGCCGGCCGGATGGAAGACGACTCGCCAGATCGGGCCTTTGAGTCCTTCGGCGATGTGCGACTGCACCAGCTTTTGCGATTCCCACTCGAAGAGCAGCACCAAGGGATCGAGGACGGCGCCGAGGGGGTTGCTGGAATTGAACAGACCGCCGCAGGCCAGGTATTTACCGTCTGGGCTGAGCGCCATGCTGCGAACACCGCCGAAGTCGACGCCTTGGCCGCCGTTGTACGAAAAGAGCTGCTTGGCGTCGAACGTGCGCACCGAAACGCCGGTGTTTACGTCCAACTGCGTTACGTTTCCGCGCAGATCGCCAGAAATGACGAACTGTCCGCCAGGATGAAACAGCACGCTGTAAATCGGCACTTCGGCCGGGGGCATGGCGCGGACTAGCGCCCCATCGGCGGCGTTCCAGATCTTGACCATGCGATCATTGCCGCCCGTGGCCATCAGCTTGCCGTCGGCGCTCACGGCCAGACAGCGTACCCAGCCGTGATGAGCATCGATGGTGCGAGCCGGTTTCAGCTCGGCAGCGGCCGTCGGCCAGTACATCACGCGGCCGTCTCCGGCGGCGGTGTAGGTTGTCGCTCCGTCCGGCGAAAACCCGCAGGTCCAGATCCAACTCTCGTGGCCGGCGGCCGCGATTTTTTCGCCGTTGGCGCGGTTCCAGCGCTGCAGCTTGTTGTCCTCGGCCGAGGAGAACGCGAACTGACCTGTCGGATCGAACCGGCAGGCAATCAACGGGCGATCGTAGGCCCAGTCGGCTTCAAGCCGGGCGTCGGCCGGGTTGATCGCCTGGGGCTGCGCTGGCGCCGGCGTCGCGGCGGCCGGCTGTGGAGGTGCCGCGGGCTGCGCGGCAGGCGTGTCGCTCATGCCAGCAATTCCTTGATGGGCGCAGATGCCGGATCGGCCATCGGCACGGGGCGGCCGCCGATATCGAAGGTGCCGGTCGAGTCGAGTCCGACTGCCTGCAGGTAAGTGTGGAACAGGTTGCCATGGTCGACCTGACGATCGACCACGGCGGTGCCCGTTTCGTTCGTCTTGCCGATGACTGCGCCCGGATGAACCTTTGCCCCGGCCAGGCAAACCGACCAGGCAGTGCCCCAATGGTCGCGGCCGTAATAGAGGTTGATGTTCGGTGTGCGTCCAAACTCGGAGAGGACGACGACGAGCGTGCTTTCCAGCATGCCGCGGTCGGCCAGATCGGAAATCAGACAGGCGAACGAACGGTCGAATTCGCCAAGCTGTTCCAGATGGAAGTCGAAGTTCTCGTTGTGCGTGTCATAGTTGGAGTGCGTCACCTGCACGAAGGTGATGTTGTTTTCGAGCAACCGGCGAGCGAGCAAGCAGTGGCGGCCAAAGTCGTGCTTACCGTAGCGCTCGTGATCTTTCTCCGGTTCCTTGCTGACGTCGAACACGGTATTAGACTGCATGAGCTGCAGAGCTTGCTCGTAGTTTTGCGTGTAAGCGTCGGTCATCGCCGTGCGACGCCGCATGGCGAAGTGGTCGTTGACCTGGCGGCGAAACGCCTGGCGCGCGTTGTCGGCCGACTCGGGGACATCGGCCCGGCGGCTGCTGTTTTGTGGCGGATTGCCGTTGCCAAGGACGACGCTCGAATACTTTGGGCCCAGATAGGCCGAGTCGTTGCTGCGTCCGCCTCCGCCGCCGGGGGTGATCATGATATGCCCCGGGAGCGATAGCGTTTCCGGCGAGAGGGCCTTGGCGCAGACCGCGCCGAGGTAGGGATAGTCGGCAGCGGGCGTTTGCCGGCGACCGGTTTGCATCATGTAGGCGCCCTTGCCATGGTCGTTTTCATTGGTGTTGATGCCGCGAACCAGCGCCAGGCGGTGCATCTGCTTGGCCGTGTCGGGGAGCAGCTCGCTGATGTGGACGCCGGGGACGCTCGTCGGAATCGCGCGAAATGGTCCGCCGGTCGTGGTGCCGGGCTTGGGATCCCAACTTTCCAATTGGCTCAGCCCGCCGGCCATGTTGATGACCAGCACGCGTTTCTGGTCCTTGGCAAGTTGAGCGGCCAGGCTGGGACGAGCGAGCACGCCCAGACCGCCCACGATCGTGCCGCCGACGACGCCCGCCATCCCGCCGAGGAATTGCCGGCGGGCGATCACATGCTCGGCCGATCGGCAGCTATATAGGCATTTCATGGCTCGTCCTCCTAATGATTGAAACGGAACTCGGCCGAGGTGAGCAGGCTCCAAGCCAGCTCCGACGCGGCAGCGGATTTATCGCCGCGCGAGGCGAGGTAAGTGGTCACCGCAGCGACTTCGGCGTCGGTCGGGCGACGTGTGAGCACGGTCAGATAGAGCTCTTCGGAAAAAGCTTTTGGATCATCGAGTTTTAGTAGACGGGCCGATAAGTTGTCTCCGCCGGGGTTGAGCCAGCCCTTGAGCAAATCACCGTTGGCAAAAAACAGAGCCTGGTCGACTGTGGCGAAGAAATCGCTTTGGGGCTGGCCGGCCGCGGCTGCGAACAATCCGACGAACGCCTGGGCCTGCGGCTGCAGCTTGGCGAAGACCGATTGCTCGAGGAGCCGCTGCTGCAGAGTGGCGTCGGGGGGCATATTTTTCGCAGCGAGCGCTTGAGTCACTTCGGCGGTGCTGGCGACGACTTGCGTCTGCAGCACGCCGGTGGCCTGCATGATGCTCCAGGCGAGCTGTTCGGGGGTCAACTGGCGCAGAGCGCCGACGTTGAACTCGCGACTGGCGCGGTCGAGAAGCTCGCTGCTCGTCTTGGCAACTGCCGGATCGTTGGGGTTTGCCTTGGCTAATTCGACGAGGGTTTGCGCGGTGGCAAGCTTTCGTTCAATGGCTTTGAGCTGAGCGAGGTCGAAGTTGGCATGCGCTCGGGCTGCGTCGTAGACGGGCTCGACCACGGCGACCTTTGCCCTAGCCTCTTCGAGGCGGGCGGCGATGGCGTCGACAGGGGCTTGCGCCGTTGCCAGCGCTGCCGCGGCGGCTTGGGCCGGCGGCGTCAGGTCGGCGACCGATTTGGTGAGCCTTTCGATCTCGGGAGGGAATTGATCGGCGCGGGCTTTGAATTTTGCGGCGGCCTCGGCGAGATCCTTTTCGGCGGGGAGCTTGTCGGCTGCCTCCTTAGCCTTGGTGGCTGCTTCGCTTAGCGACTGATGCGTTGCGTGCGCCGCAGTGAGTTGCGACTGGGCTGTGGCGAGTGCTTTGGCGGCATCGTCGGCCGCTTTGCGCTGCGGAGCAAGCGCGGCGGTTGCCTTGGCGTATTCGTCGCTGATCGGCGGCACTGGTTCGCGCACGGCGGCGAGCTCGGCCTCGGCCTTTTCGACGGCGGCCGTCGACGCGGCGGTGACCTGCGCCAGGCGGTCGCGCTCGGCTGTGAGCGCGGGGAGCTGTGCCGTTGCGGCTGCGGCCAATGCCGGGACATCGAGCGGCGCGTCGATGGCACGCTGGTAGGTTTGCGATTGGGCAATCTCGCGCAGCAGCGCGTTGGCGCTGAACTTTTTGGCGATGAGCTCATCGGTGAGCAGCTCGAGCAATTGCGGTTGCACGGACGGATTGTCGCCATGGTGCAGATCGACAGCGTCGACCAGGCCTCGGCCGAACATCATTGCCCAGAGTCGATTGGCCATGTTGCGGGCGAACTGGCGGCTGGCCACGACTTCGCCGGCAAGCTGCGCACGGCGGCTAAACTTGGGGACGGGACGAACGTCTTTCGCCGGAGCAACCGTGTATTCCTCGCCCGGCTTGAACTTTGGCTCTTCGATTTGCTTTCCGCCGGGGACGCGCGGGCGCGTGCTACCTTTTGCGGCGGGATCGAAAACGGACTGATATGCGACTTCGCCATCGGCGGCTTCACCGAGCATGACTTTTTTGTCCGGCGCGGTGAAGAGCTGCGTGCGGCTGAAGAAGGCGAGCAGCCCGTAATACTCGCTCTGGTGATAGTCGCCGATCAGCGGATGATCGTGGCACTGGGCACACTGCAAGTCTCGGCCGAAGAAAATGCGACCCGTATCGCGGGTGAGCAGATTCGGCTCGGCGTCGCGATCGAGGATGAATCTTGCCGGAGCGCGCTGGGCGGGATCGACGCCGTCGGCGGAGAGAATTTCTCGAGCGAGCTGGTCGAGTGGCTTTTCGCCCAGGAACGAGTTATAGAGATACGCCTGCCACTCGGCGACCGGTACGTTCTTTTCCGGTCGACGCTCCATCAGCAGGACGTCGAATGCCGTGGCGAGTTGACGAGCGTGACGCGGATCAGCAAGCAAGCGATCGATCAGGGCGACACGCTTGTTGGGCGAAGGATCGTCGAAAAAAGTTCTAGCTTCGGCCGAGGTAGGAATGGCCCCGACCAGGTCCAACGTTATCCGGCGAAGAAAGTCGGCGTCGTTGGCCGACGGGGCAGCCGGACCAATGGGAGCGACCGCAAACTGCGCGTCGATTCGAGCGTTGAGTGGCTCATCGGCGCCGGCGAGCGGCAAGGAGGCGAACCAGGCTACGAACACTGTAAGGATCGCAGCAATATCACAATACCGGCTCGCCACCATGCGGCCTCCTATTGATTGGTTGCGATCGAGCGCAGCCGGCCCAGTTTGGTCGGTCGCAGCTCGCTGTGGGTTTGACAAAACGAGGCAAACCTCTTGTTTGCCGGAAGTCGGCCGCCGACGGTCGATCAATCGCGAACCGAGCGGCGGTTTGATTGTCAGGCGGGTAGTTGTTGGCAGGAGCCTGGAAATCGGTTGCGAGCAGTGCGGCGCGCATGCATCCAAGTCGATTGATAGGATAGGCGCGATCGCTAGGGCGGTCAATAACTTTGGGGAAAATACTAGCTAACGAGAGTGTTTACCTTAGGCAGCCGAAAATACCATTCGCTTCGCTCATCGGACAAAAATCGGCTGGCGCAATTGGCATTCGCGATGCAGCAAACGAAGTTCATTTCGAAAGTTGGTCGAGCGAATGTACGAGACGTTTGAGCACACAGCCGATCTCGGTTTGCGCGTCACCGCGCCGGATCTGCAGACGCTCCTGGCAGAGGCGGCCACGGGGCTGGCAAGCATGGTCGTGGCGAACCTCGACGCGGTTGAACTTGTCGAAGAGCGAGCGATCGCCATCGAAGGAGCGGATCGCGAGTATCTGATTTTCGACTGGTTGAGCGAGCTTCTGTATTTGTACGAGACGCGGCATCTGGTGCTCCGCGCGTTCGACGTTCAGTTGACGGCCAGTGGGCTGAAGGCGACCGCACATGGCGAGCGACTCGATCCCGATCGGCATGTGCTCGACCACGAAGTGAAGGCGATCACCTATCATCAACTGAAGCTCGAGCAAACTACCAGCGGCTGGCTGCTGGAACTGATTGTGGATATTTGAACGCGCGCAGCGCGATTGGTTGTATCATGCCGAAAGACGCTTACTACGGTCCGCTGGAACAGGTCAACGAGACCTGCTGGCGGATTCCCAAGTCGTACAAGATCGGCATGCGCGTCGACGGGCTGATCTTTGCCGACGAGCTGCTCATCGATTCGATTCGCAAGGACCAGGCGCCTGAGCAAGTTGCGAACGTCGCCTTCTTGCCTGGCATTCAGCACGCCAGCCTGGCGATGCCCGACATTCACTGGGGCTATGGCTTTTGTATCGGCGGAGTTTGCGCGACCGATCCGGACGAAGGGGGCGTCATCTCGCCAGGCGGGGTCGGTTACGACATCAACTGCGGTGTGCGGTTGGTCCGCTCGAATCTCTTCTATCAGGAGATCGCCGGGCACGTCCAAAAGCTGGTCGAGGAACTGTATCGCGTGATTCCCGCTGGAACGGGACGCGGCGGCAAGTACAAGTTCAGCGAAAAGGAACTTCGCCGGCTGATGGGCGAAGGGAGCAAGAACCTCGTTGCCCGTGGACTGGCGACGCCGGGTGACTTGGATCACACCGAAGCGCGCGGACACCTTTCGCAGGCGGAACCGGACAGCGTCAGTCCGCGCGCGGTCGAGCGCGGCTCGGACCAGTGCGGCACGCTCGGCTCCGGGAACCATTTTCTGGAGGTGCAGATCGTCGACGCCGTATTCGACGACGAGGCTGCCCGTGCGATGGGATTGGAAAAGGACATGGTCTGCGTGATGATCCACTCGGGATCGCGCGGGTTGGGTTATCAAGTTTGCGACGACGCGCTGCGCAGCTTGCGCGGCGCACCGCAAAAGTACGGCATCGAGCTGCCCGATCGACAGCTTGTCTGCGCGCCGATCAACAGTAGCGAAGGGCAACAGTATTTGGGGGCGATGTGCGCGGCGGCGAACTTCGCGTGGTGCAACCGCCAACTGTTGATGTGGCAAGCTCGCGAGGTTTTTGCCAGAGTGCTGGGGCAAAAGTGGGAGTCGATGCAAATGAACCTGGTGTATGACGTTGCGCATAACATCGCCAAGCTCGAAACGCACACGATCGGCGGACGGCTAAAGAAAGTCTGGGTGCATCGCAAGGGTGCGACGCGAGCCTTCCCGGCGAATCATCCGGAGACGCCCGAACAGTACCGCACGATCGGTCAGCCAGTGATTATCCCTGGCGACATGGGGCGCGCGAGCTGGGTGCTCGCCGGACAGCCCGGAAGCATGGAGCAAACATTCGGCACGGCCTGCCACGGTGCGGGGCGCGTGATGAGTCGCACGGCGGCGATCAAGCATGCCCAGGGACGCCGCATCGATCAGGAATTGCTTGCGCGGGGCGTCATCGCGCGGGCGCGAAGCTGGAAGGGCTTGGCCGAGGAACAGCCGGATGCCTACAAGAACGTCGACCAGGTGGTGGAAGTGGTCCACAAGGCGAACCTGGCGCGAAAGGTGGCGCGGATGCGGCCAATTGGAGTAATCAAAGGCTAGGCGCAAGTTCTCCAAAGAGACGGACGTACGTCAGGCTGCGAACCACGACTACTTCGGCCTCGTGCGATCCTGCCCAAGCTTCCTTACGCGCGGTCGATCGGAAATGGAATCACTTCTTGAATCGAATGAGCGCCGGTGACAATCATCAGCGCTCGATCAAAGCCTAAAGCGACGCCCGAGCATGCCGGCAAGCCGGACTCCATCGCGGCGAGCAGTCGGCTGTCTTCGGGAAGCGCGGGTTTGCCTTCGGCAGTGCGGAGCCGGTTGGCCTGACTAGCTCGCTCGCGAAGCACTTGGGGATCAAGCAGTTCGTGGTATCCATTGGCAAGTTCCATGCCATCGACGTACAGCTCAAAGCGCTCGGCAACTTCATGGCCAGCCCTACGGGTGCATGCGAGCGCCGCCTGGCTGGCGGGATAATCGCAGACGATCGTCGGCCGCGAAGCTCCAATTCTCGGCTGGATGTACTCCACGAGCAGCAAATCAAGCCAAGCATCACGATCGGCGGCGACAAAACTTTCAGGAGCTCTGATGCCAAGCCGATCCACGGCCAAACGCAGGTTTGCGGTGCTTGCCGTATGAGGATCGATGCCGGCGTGTTGCTGAAACACGTCGGCGTAGGTGACGACTTCGGCGGTTCCGCGACCGAAAAGTTCTTCTGCCAGTTCGGACAGCAGCGCGATGCCTTGCCGCATGTCGTCGCCGGCTCGATACCATTCGAGCATGGTGAACTCGGGATTGTGGAATCCGCCATGCTCGCCAGCGCGAAACGCTCGCGTGATTTGAAAAATAGCTTCCGCTCCGGCCGCTAGCAATCGTTTCATACCGAACTCCGGCGACGTTTGCAGCCAGAGTGCGCGGCCGACTTCGGGGAGACGTGGATCGTCCGGCAGCACGACAGAAATCGGATCGAGATGACGATCCACAACCACGTCGGCCGAGAGTAGCGGAGTTTCGACCTCCATGAATCCGCGATCGTAGAAGAACCGTCGCAGTCGGCGCAGCAGCTCACTGCGCTGCCGAAGGGTCTCGAGTCGCGCGGTCGGTCGCCAGTCTTCTCGCGACATGGCTAGCCGCTCGACGATTCGGTTTGATCCTGCAATTCCAGCCAGCGCTCTTCAAGCTTGGCAAGCTGATCGGTCAACTGCTTGACTTGCTCGTGCAATTTGACGGCTTCCTTTGGATCAGTGACCGTCTGAAATTGCTCGTTGAGCTGGCGCTTTTGCTCGTCGAGCCGGGCAATGTTTCGCTCGACGTTCTGCAGTTCCTTGCGGGTGTCGCGCTGGCGCTGCGACTGCTGCTTGCGGTCTTCTTTTTTTGGGGCCTTTTTAGCCGTGACCGGCATGACGCCAAAACCGCCGGCCTCCTCTTCATCGATCTCGCGGTTCATCGCGTTCAAATAAGTCTGATATCCGCCGCGGTAGTCGAGCACGCGGCCATCTCGAACTTCGACGACGGCCGTGGCGACGCGTTGCATGAAATGCCGGTCGTGACTCGTGAAGATAACGGTTCCCCTGTAATCGCAGAGCGCCTGAGCGAGCGCTTCGACCGTTTCGACATCGAGATGGTTGCCCGGCTCGTCGAGCACGAGCACGTTGTAACTGCTGAGGAGTAAGCCGGCGAGGCAGAGACGGGCACGTTCACCTCCGCTGAGGACCGAGATCGACTTTTGCACGTGGTCGCCGCGAAACAACAGACTGCCGGCGACGTCGAGAATGGTCTGAGTTTTTGTTCCCGGAGCCGCCTTGTACTCGAGATAGTGCAGGACCGTTTCATTTTGCGGCAGCGTAGTGTAGACGTGCTGTGCGTAGACGCCAATCTCGCAGCCAAAGCCCCAGCGAACCTGTCCCGCCAGCGGCTCGAGCGAGCCGACCAGTGTGCGCAAAAAAGTTGTCTTGCCTTGGCCGTTGTCGCCAACGACGGCAGCGCGCATGCCATGGTCGATTTCGACGCGAATATCGTCGGCAACAGCATGATCGCCATAACCAATTGTCACGTCGATACAGCGAACGGCGGGTCCTTTGCGCGGCTCGACTCGCGGAGCGCGAATATTGGCCGTGGCTTCATCGCCGGCGACTTCGATCAATTGCAGTCGTTCGAGCTGCTTTCCTTTCGAGCGGGCCTGAGAAGCAGTGCTGGCCGCCGCCCGATTCTTGGCAATGAACGTTTCGAGCTGCCGGCGCTTGGCCATGGTCGCTGCGTTGACGCGCTCGTCGTGTTGCCGTCGAACTTCGACATGTTCCAGATAGGTCGTGATGTTGCCGGAGAAAACGGTCAGCTTGCCCCGAGAGATTTCGAGTGTCCGGCTGCAGGTGGCGTTCAAAAAGCCGCGGTCGTGCGACACGATCAGACAGGCCTCGCGGAACTCGCGCAGAAAATGCTCGAGCAGAATCTGAGTGCGGAGGTCGAGAAAGTTCGTCGGTTCGTCGAGCAGCAGCAGGTTCGGCTCATGCAATAGCAGAGCCGCCAGCTTAGCACGCGTTTGCCAACCGCCGGAGAGTTTGCCGACGGGTCCTTCCAGGTATGGTCCCTTGAGCTCGAAGCGGCCGGCGACCTCGCCACATTTCCAGTCGGGCTGGCCACTGTCGCGGAGCAAGAATTCGAGTACGGTCTCGCCCGGCAAGAACGGATCGTGCTGGCGCAGGTATCCAAGCCGTAGTCGGGGATGGCGGACTACCTGACCGCTGTCGAGTTCCTCATCCCCGAGCAGGATCCGGCAAAGGGTCGACTTGCCTGCGCCGTTGCGGCCGACAAACCCGTATTTGTAGTCATCGGTGAGCGTCATCTCGGCGCCATCGAGCAGCACCTGATCGCCGTAGCGCTTATGGGCATCGACAAGTTGCAGCAAGACCGTCATGGAGCAAGACACTTCGGGGGAAAACGACCGAGGCCCGGAGGGGGCCAGGGGAGACCACTGGATTCAACGGTAGTCATTTGGGTCGCGGGCGTAAAGGCGTAGCAGCCGGCACAATCGCTTCGATCCAATGATCAAGCCCAAGCGGCGTGGGACAACGTATGTTTTTATATGGAAGTGATTTTACTTATCGCCGCTATTGCGGCGCTAGCCTGCGGCGCCGCGCTGCTGGTGCGGGGCGGCACGCTGGCCGGCTGTCTGCTGGTGATCGCGGCGGGGTGCTGCCTGGGGTCTCCCTTCTTTAATGTGCCGGGCGGACCGATCCCGATCACACTCGACCGCTTGCTGCTGGTTGTGGTCGTCGGGCAGTACATTCTTTTCCGTCGCTGGGGCTGGCTCGAACCGAAGCCGCTTACGAAGGCCGACATTGCCTTGCTGGCGTTTCTGGGGGTGCTGCTGGCCAGCACGTTTGCGCACGACTGGCAGGTCCGCAAGTATCAGCCAGTGTCTCACGTTTTGTTTTTCTATCTAATGCCATTGGCGGTGTATTGGATCGCGCGGCAGACGCCGATCACGGCACACGGCGCACGCGCCGTGTTTGGTTTTTTGACCGTCTTCGGAATCTATCTTTCATTGACCGCGATCGCGGAATGGCGCGGCGCCTACGGTCTGGTTGTGCCGTCGTACATCACGTCGCCCACTTACGTCGAGTTTTTTGGTCGAGCCCGCGGGCCGTTTTTGAATCCGGCCGGATTGGGCATTTTTTTGGCCACGTCGCTGGCCGCCTCGTCGCTGTGGCTGCCACGGTGTGGACGGGCTGGATATCTGCTGCTGCTTGTGTTGACTCCGATCACGCTGGTCGCTGGTTACGCAACTCTCACGCGCAGCGTTTGGATATCGATGTGCGGCGTACTGGCGGTATTAGGCATGTGGCTCATTCCGCGCCGCTGGTGGCCGGCCACGATCGGCGCCGCGGCCGTCGTTGGCATGCTGCTGGTTATCGCCAACTGGGACCGCGTGATGTCGTTCAAGCGGGATAAGAACCTGGCGGCTGAAGACGCCGAGCAGTCCGTGAAGCTGCGGCCGGTCCTGGCGACCGTCGCCTGGCATATGTTTCTCGATCGGCCGTTGTTGGGTTGCGGATACGGGCAGTACATCAACGAGTCGCGTCCTTATCTGTCGGATCGAAGTGGCGACGTGTCGCTTGAAGTCGCTCGCCCTTACGTTCAGCACAACGTCGTTTTGGCGCTGTTGGCGGAGGTTGGCCTGATTGGGCTGTCATGCTGGATGGCCACCATTGGCTATTGGCTGCGCGGCGCCTGGCGATTGCTGCGAGACCAGTCGGCGCCGCTTTGGGCACGCCAGGTGGGACTGCTTTGGATCGCGTGCTTCGTGGCGTACGTGCCCAACGCCATGGTTCACGACGCTTCGATCATACCGATGGTGAACATGCTGCTGTTCTTCCTGGCAGGGATGACGGCCAGCGTTGCGGCAAGCGGAGAAGCGTCCGCTACTGCCACGTGGGACAGGAAAGCGCAGTGGAGTTTCGGTCCGGGGTTGAGCGGACAGCCGACGAGCCGTTAGTTCCATTTTCCCTAGTGCGATTGGCCGACCTCAATAAAAGGCTCACAAATCAATGCGAATGGCCGCTAGGCACATGAGTTGCAATATCGGCCAAAGAGCACGTAAGTCGTGCCTGTGCGGTAGTTGAGCGTGGCGTTGTGCTTAGCGTCGCGACGTAGCGAGCCAACGAACTAAGCAACCCGGAACCAGCAGTGGCAGATCCGCAGAGTGAGACGCAGCGAACGGAGTGTCAGATGATTCGGTCGACGTCGGCAGATTCGTCCCAGGGAGTGGAGGGAGTACGAGCGGCGAAACTGTTGCGCATCACCAACCTCATTCGCGCGCGAACATACGATCGGGTGCAAAATCTCGCCGTAACATTTGCAGCCGACTCTGGGGGCGTGTTACTGTCAGGCCAGGTTCACACGTTCTATGTCAAGCAACTAGCGCAGCACGCGGCGCTGGACGCGATGCGCGGTGAGACCGCATTGGGCAGCAATGCAGCGATGCGCCATGAGATACTGTACAATGAGATTGAGGTTCGTCATGAAGCCGAAGCCACTCCGCCGCCGGCCCACATGATGAAAACCACGACGCACAACGGAACATGAGGGAGCTGTCAGGGAGGCAATTGACGCACGCACCGACGTGGTACCCCGTGATTTCTCAATTGCCAGACACTTCCGCAGGACGCATTTCGACCACGAGGATTGTAAAGGAGTAATGATGGTCTTCTCGGCAAACGTACTCGAACTGAACGAAGCGAAGATTAGCGACCTGCAGCGCCGCGTGCTGCTGTACACGGGTGGGCGGGTAGAAAACCTGCGAATTCTGATCGTCAACGAAGAACAAATCGTCTTGCAGGGAGTTGCCGCGACGTCGCAAACGAAGCGGCTTGCCGAGATCGCCGTGCTCGAAATTCTCCCCTACGCCGAAGTCCGCAATGCGATCAAGATCGTGCCCGTCTCCTTGGCTCAATTCGGTTGCAGATACCGGCTGAATTAACCGTTGATCCAACGGCCCTGGCAGATCAACTGCCATAGCGCTTCAAATAAACTGGCGAAGAATGCTCACGCTCGCCACTTTATGTCGAGCGTTTCTCCATGCTTGGCCTGTTTTGTATCGAGGGCCCGCAGTTCAAATTTGCCACCGCCGTCGCTCAATCGGCAGTGGACCCAGCCGTTGACCTCTCCTTTTTTAAACGGGTAGGCGACCGTCGGCAGATTGATGAGATGGATCGCTTCGTATTGTTTGTAGTCCCAGTGGTGCGTGTGGCCGAAGATCAGTGCCTTTACCTGGCGACGGGGCGCTAGGATCGCATACAGCGCATCGGTATCGGTGAGCGACGTGCTCTTGGGATTCATTGGGTCCGGGTTGTGATGAACCATGACGATCGCCGGTTTGTCGGCCCGTGCGTCGAGAGCTGCCGTCAGCCATTGAAGCTGCTCCTCGCCGATCTTACCGGGGGTCGTGTTCGTCGTCACGAGAGAGTCGAGCAGTAGCCAATTGACTCGTGGCGACTCGATCAGCGTGATTTGCCGTGACTGAATCGGCCTCTGCTCCGGCTTGGGACCACCGGCCGGCGACTCCGAGAACGCTTGCCAAAAATGGTCGCGGTGGTCGTGATTGCCCATCGACAGGTGGACGGGAATTTCCGCCTTGCTAAAGGCGCCGATCATCTCGGCGAGAAGCTGATAGTCGGTCGTCTTGCCGTCGAGCAGCGCCAGATCGCCATTGATCATCAGCCCCGCTGGCCGGTTTGGCAGCGCGCAAACCTCGGCGGAGACGGCTTCCAGGTTCTTGAACATGTTGACGTCGTTTTTGATTTCGTCACGGTTGCCTGACAGATGGATGTCGGAGAGCAGGGCCCAACTATCGGCATCGGCGGCAACGGCGTCGGCCTTGCTCCAGCGGAGCGTGACCAGCCCAACCCCCGCGGCGACGCTGCTGGTGAGAAACTGACGACGACTAACGGCGGGGACATGAACCGGCATCTGAGCACCTGACGAGGAAAGAGTGGAGACGGCGAAGGCACGGGAAGGCAGGACTATTAGCGTATCAGCCGCTGGAGACCGATTCAACGGCGTGAGATTCTCGATCGAGGCGGTAGCCCCACTGGTCGAAATTGCGCCGCCAGTCGCTGTAGATCCTTTCCTGCAGCGCCGCTTTCACAGGTGGGAACTTGTTTTTCTGGTAGCCGGCGATCGAAGCCAGGTAGGCGCGAACGCTCGGTTCGATCGTGCTGAAATCCGGCAATTGCAATCCCACGTAAATCGCTTGCAATTGCGCGAGCGGATCACGCTCCAATTCCTCGTAGGAAACTTCCACCAGGCGGCCCGGCGGAATCAGGTCGCGCTCTTCGAAATAGGCGTTGTACATCTCCTGATACTGCTCGATGACGAGCGTATCGAGGTCGTCGAAGGGTGTCATCTGTAGCCGGCACATGATGTTGTTGATCAGCATCATGTTGCCTGTGGAGACGAACGTATCGATCGGATGGCGGCGGATATGGACGAATCGAGCATCAGGGAACATCTCCAGGAACAGGCGAATGCGGGCGGTATGCGTGGGCGACTTGAGGATCAGCGGGCGCCGGTACTTCCACGTCAACTGCTGTAGGAAATAACGCAGTGCGTCTCGCCAGCGTGAAATCTCGTGCGGCGACGAGCCCCGTAGCGTGAGATACTGCCGGTAGTATTCCGCTCGCTTGGGGAACATCCAGGCCAGGTAGGGCGAGCAGAGTGTCGTGAGCAAGAGGGCGAACTCGTCCTCTTGCGGCGACTGCAAGTTCCACTCGACATTATCCATGGGGCGCCGCGGCGGAAAGAACGGTGCGATCATTCGCGACGCCTTTGCTTCCGTGGTTAGAAAGGTGTGCGGGAAGCAACACTGAAACGTGGTCGGATAGGCGAAACGCTGGTCCAGGCACATGAGGTTGTGCAGGTGCGTGGTCCCTTGCCGCCAGTGCCCCAGGATAAACAGCGGCGGGAGCACCTCGACCTGTTCGATTTCCCGGCGATACCGACGAAATTCGTATTGCCCGACCAAGCTGGTCAGCGGAGCGTACATCGAGACGGCCAGCGCGCGCGGAAAGCACAAAGGTGAAACGCGAAATCGCTCGCGGGCAAGCAACCGTAGCCACTGTCGGGTGGCCAACCCACCGAGTACGTTGGGCCCGGCATACCGCATCCACCGTTCCATGAGGGATATTGGTTGGGCCATCAGTTCAATTCTCAGCGGATTTGTTTTCCGGTCGCGGCAGGACTTATTGTGAGTGAACTTCCCCCTGTTGTCTTGAGCGCCGCATCGGCTAGGATCGCATTCGTACCCTGGGCAAATCCGAAATTCGTGGCCAGGAAACATGCTGCAACTCGAATGTCCCTATTGCCGAGGTAGCTTCGAGGCTTCACCGGAACTCGTTGAGCAGCAGGTGACGTGTCCGATTTGTGGTGGGTTGGTGCTGATTGCCGGGGATGTCGAGCCTCCGCGACCACCTGATTATTCTGCAGACGATCCACCGCTTCCGCCGCCGGTGCCCGATGTCGAAACGCCCGACGTGCCGCGACGGTTCCCCCCCGCGCCCCCTGGCACGGACTTGCCGACCGGCAGTCCGCCGTTGCCGCTGGGAACCGAACCTCCGCCCTCGGGCCTGCTTGACGAGCCTGTGCAAATGCCTGACGGAGCTCCGGCGGAGGTAGGAGCAACTGCTTTGCAGACTGATCGCGCGCGTTCATCCGAGACGCCAGCGTCGGCGACTCGTACTGACGGCATCAAACGTCCGATTGCGGTAACAAAGCCACGGAGCGTTTTGCCGAAGAAGCAGCCTGTTGGTCAGAGTGCCCAGCGCACTGCGCGCCGGCGCGTGCAGAAGAATCTAATCATCATCGCGCTCGGCATGGCACTCCTGATCAGCATGCTGATGCTGCTGAAACAGATTTAGGCAGAGTCAGGGCGATTGGAGGCCTCTGGAGCCGGAAGCGGCAGTTCGAGGATCAGCGTGCCCAGAAGCTTGCCTTGCGTGTCGGTGCGCAGACTTCGGCTGGCCCCACCGGCGAGCGCGTCGAAGAGGACAAAATTCAAGGCGTGAATTTTCGGCAGCTCGAAGCGCTCGACTCGCGTGACACTCCAGTTGGCGAAGAATGTTGCCACACGGTCCGCCGTCAACTCGCGGCGAAGAAACGCAAAGTCCTCCGGCGTGTTGGCGATTACGCCAATGCTGGCATGGTTTCCTTTGTCACCACTGCGGGCGTGGGCAATCTCGCCAAGGTTAAACGTCGACATCAAATTAATCCTTGAGCCAATCGCGTGCAGATCGAACTTCGACTTTTGGCGAGACCAAGTCCTTTGGAATGAGCGTCGGCCAATAGGCATACACTGGCCGAACCGTGGGCCGACCGGCGGCGTAACCGGCTAGTCCTGGCGGACCGCTTGTGATCAGCGGGGCGAATTCCTTAGTAAACCTCTCGACTGCTTCGCGCCGTTGATCCGCAACGGCGACCCTGAGCACGACTTCGCGCAGGTCGCGCGGCGCGGGCAGAACGTTGACGATTCCATCCCCCGCGCCCAGGCATTCGACGTGCGTCCGATCGAGTTCGAAGCCCGCCAGCTTGACGCGGGCGAGGATCATCGCCGCGCATGCTTTGGCCTTCTCAACGCAATCGCGGCCGGCAACGAGCAACTGGCCGGAAGCGAAAAAACCATCTTGATAGGCAAGCGAAACCTTGTACGAATCAGTGGCCGGTTTGCCAACCGCGCCGCTGACCTGCACTCGGTCCGGCTCAAGGTCGTTGAGCTCCACGCCGGTGAAATCGACCACCACATCGGGCGTGATGTAAGCGGTTGGGTCCCCGATCTCGTAGACGAGTTGTTCTGCAATGGTGTGGCGGTCGACTCGGCCGCCAGTCCCGCAACGTTTGGTGATGACACAGCCGCCGCGCTCATCGATCTCGGCAATCGGATAACCGACATTGGCCAGGTCGATTTCTTGCCAATCGCGAGACAGGCCGCCGGTGGCCTGAGCGCCGCACTCGATCAGATGCCCGGCAACGCTTGCGCCGGCAAGGCTTTCCCAGTCGGTCCAACTCCAGCCGAATTCGAACGCGGCAGGACCAAGGGTGAGCGAGGCGTCGGCGACCCGGCCGGTAATCACAACGTCCGCCCCCTGCGAGAGTGCGTCGGCAATGGGCCTTGCACCCAGGTAGGCGTTGGCGCTCACGATCGGTTGACGAAGCTGACTGATTGGCTGACCGGTGTCTAGGTTGATAAGTGTCTCGCCAGACGAGCGAAGTTGGTCCATTCGCTCGCGAAGATCATCTCCGCTGACGACGCCAAGCGATCGGCTGCTCAAACCGGCGTCACACAATAACTGCGCGGCGGCGTGAGCGCAGGAAATCGGATTCATGCCGCCTGCGTTGGTGATGATTCGAAGCTTGGATTGACTGCGCAGCACGTTTTGGAGGCTGCTGAGCACGTCCACAAAATCGCTGGCATATCCTAGCTCAGGATCTCTTTGTCGCAGCCGCGCCAGGATCGAAAGAGTCAGCTCGGCGAGGTATTCGAGTGTCAAGTAATGAAGCTCGCCTGATTCGGCCAGGCGGCGCGGCGCATCGAGATTGTCGCCAAGAAAGCCCGCGCCATTGCCGATGCGGATAGTTTTCATGCGATCACCGCACTTGGAAGGGGGCCACAGATTTCACAGATAAATGCAGAAGACGAAAACACGCGAAGCGATTGTCTCCTTCTTCTTCCTCAACTTTGTGAATCTGTGTCATCTGTGGACAAATTCGTCCGCTCCGCGTCCCCGCGGCTCGTTCATTCCGCCACACCGTCCGCGTGCGGGATGCCGCCGGCCTACACCTGGAAGACACCCAGCCGGTACGGTTCCGCGGCGACTGTGCGGGTGGCGACTTCAAGGCATAGGATCAAGGTGTCGCGAGTTTCCAATGGATCGAGGATGCCGTCGACCCAGCCGCGCGCGGCGCCATAGCGGACATCCATTTGGCGGTCGTAATCGGCTTTCACCCGATCGCGCAGCTCGGTAAGTCCGGCGGCGTCGACCGGTTGCCCTTGTCGCTCGTAGCTCTTGACCATGATGTCGAGCAGGGTCGACGTCGCCTGGTCGCCGCCCATCACTGCGCAATGTGCGTTTGGCCAGGCAAAGATGAACCGCGGATCAAAGGCCTTTCCGCACATCGCGTAGTTGCCGGCGCCGAACGAGCCGCCGAGAATCACGGTCAGCTTCGGCACGCGGCTGTTGCTCATGGCACTGACCAACTTGGCGCCCGCTTTGATAATGCCCGCGCGCTCGCTGTCGCGGCCAACCATGAAGCCGTTAACGTCCTGCAAGAACAGAATAGGCAACCAGTCCTGGTTGCAATTCATCACGAAGCGCGCCCCCTTCTCGGCGCTGTCGACGTAAAGCACGCCGCCGAATTGATAAGGACCGTCGGCCGGTTTGATGCGATGACGCTGATTGGCGACGATGCCAACGTTGAAACCGCCCAGTCGGGCAGTCCCGCAGACAATCGTTTGCCCGAATTCGCGCTTGTATTCGTCAAACGAATCGGCGTCGACCAGGCACTCGATCACATCGCGCACTTCGTATTCGTCGCGCGGGTTCCCGGTGACGATCCCTAGCAGGTCATGAGCGGGGCGTTTCGGGTCGGCGGGGGTGACACGAATAAATGGCGCGGAGGGAGCGCTGGTATCCGCAGGCGTCGCAGCCACCAGATGGCGTACACGATCCAGGCAGGCTTCGTCGTTCGGCTCGCGATAGTCGATCGTACCGCTGACCTGAGCGTGCATCGCCGCTCCGCCGAGATCCTCGCTGGAGACTTCCTGACCGATGGCACTTTTGACCAGCGCTGGTCCGGCCAGGTAAAGGCCCGAGCCTTCGGTCATTAGAAGCTTGTCGCAGAGGACCGGAAGGTAGCCGCCGCCGGCAACGCAATTGCCCATAATGGCGGCGATTTGCCCGATGCCGGCCGCTGAAATGACAGCGTTGTTGCGGAAGATGCGTCCGAAGTCATCTTCGTCGGGAAAAACATCTTCTTGCAAAGGCAGGAATATTCCGGCCGAGTCGACCAGATATAGGAGTGGCAGCCGATTTTGCATCGCAATTCGCTGCGCTCGAAGAACTTTTTTGGCCGTGGCTGGAAAAAAGGCGCCTGCTTTGACCGTGGCATCATTGGCAATCACCATCTGCGGGCGACCGGAAACCGTTCCGATCCCGCAAATCACGCCGGCCGCTGGGGCACCCCCCCACTCGTTGTACATCTGCCATGCAGCCCATAGCCCTAACTCCAACCAGGGCGTGCCAGGATCGAGCAATCGACTAATTCGATCGCGCACAAACAATCGCGATTTGCCGCGCTGCTTGGCGATTGCTTCCTTGCCGCCGCCGAGCCGAAGTTGCTCCTCTTGGCCGTGGATCTCTCGAGCATGTTCGACCAGATGCGTGCGGGCCTGTGCCGTGGAGCGCCGTTTATTGTCCATCAACTTCCACAATCCCTAAACAGGAGACAACCGCTCTGGAAAAAACCCTGTCGTGGAAAACCAAAATGGAAAAGCAAAGTGACCGGCTGCAACCTTTGTAGCAGCCGTAACGTCATATCTATAGTCCTCCGGTATTCCAGCTCGTCGCAACCTTACAACCACTGAAACCGCACCGAGGTTGGCAAAACGCAGCGCTGCCGTGGGCAGCATGTTGCCTCCGCGAAACATTCGAGCCGGGACCGCTCACCAATGCTCTGCGCCCACACGACGCTAAGCACCCATCGCACAACTCTTTAGGCAATTTCCCCGCGGCGCTTTGCAGCCCTTGGCACCTCAGGTGCTTTACCCTGCCACGCACCTATGATTCGCCTTTCTCAAAGTCCCGCAAGGAGTTGCACCTTGACCAAACGTTCTCGTCAGGCGGCTGGGCCGAAGCGTCGATCTGCGACTGTGGTCAAAGCAGTTGTGATTACTGTGAAACGAACCAAGAAGCTGGTCGGCCGAAAGTCGAACGACACCCCGGCCGAATTGGAAGAGGGCGATCAGCAGGTAGAGCCCGTCGAAGATGCCATTCTTCCCGCCGCCGTCGCCGAAGAGGGATTCGACGACTTTGACGAGGACGAAGCTCCGGCGCCCGAGACGATCGATAGCGAGCTCGACGAAGAGGAACTGGAAATCGCGGCGACCGGCGGCGGCTCGGAACACGCCATCGACGACCCGGTGCGCATGTATCTGATGCAGATGGGAGAAATTCCGCTGCTCAGCCGAGACCATGAGATCTCGGCCGCCAAGAAAATCGAGCGTACGCGAACTCGCTTCCGCAACAGCATGCTGGCCAGCGACTTCGTCTTGCAGGGCGCCGTTACGCTACTTGAGAAGGTTCGCGATGGGCAGCTTCGGCTGGACCGCACGATCGAGGTGTCGGTCACGAATACCGTCGAGAAGAAGCAAATCATGAAGCGGCTAGGTCCCAACCTGGCAACGCTCGCCAGCTTGCTGCAGAGCAACCACAGGGACTTTCGTTTTGCGATCAGCACTCGGAACCCAATGCCCGAGCGGCACGAGGCGTGGCGTCGTTTGGTTCGCCGCCGAAACAAGGCGGTGCGGCTGGTGGAAGAGCTCAACCTGCGGACACCGCGGTTGCAGCCGCTGCTCGACAAGCTGACCGAGATCGGCCAGCGGATGGCAGCCATCAAGGCGCAAGTCGCTGAGTTGATCGATCGGAACGGGCCGCCGGAACAAATTGATGGTCTCCGCCATGAGCTCCATTACTTAATGAAGGTCACGCTGGAAAGTCCTGCAACTTTGGCTCGTCGCATCGAGCGGACCGAGCTCTATCAGCAAGCCTACGACGCTGCCAAGCGTGAGCTTTCGGCTGGCAATCTGCGGCTGGTGGTTTCAATCGCCAAGCGTTACCGAAACCGGGGACTAAGCTTTCTGGATTTGATCCAGGAAGGGAACACCGGCCTGATGCGGGCAGTCGATAAATTCGAGTACAAGCGCGGCTACAAGTTCTCGACGTACGCCACCTGGTGGATTCGTCAGGCGATTACGCGAGCGATCGCCGATCAAAGCCGGACGATTCGCGTGCCGGTTCACATGATCGACGCCATGACTCGGGTGCGGAATGTGACCCGCGAGCTGACGCAAGTGAACGGCTTCGAGCCGACCGTGGAAGCCACCGCGGCGGCCGCCGGGCTTTCGTTGGAGGACACCCGCTGCATTCTGAAGATGGCCCGCCAGCCGTTGTCGCTCGATCAGCCGGTGGGCGATCACGACGACAGTTTCTTCGGCGAGTTCCTGGAGGATCATCGGGATGACGATCCGCTGTACGACGTGAACCAGGAATCGCTCAAAACGCGACTGGCCGACGTGATGCAGAGCTTGAACCACCGCGAGCGGGAAATCCTCAAGCTCCGGTACGGGCTGACGGACGGATACGCATACACGCTGGAAGAGGTCGGCAAGATCTTTTCCGTAACTCGCGAGCGCGTCCGTCAGATCGAGGCCAAGGCCGTGCGTAAACTGCAGCAGCCGTATCGTAGCCGGGAGCTGATGGGCTTTTTAGACGATCAGCGGTTGACGGAGCTCGACCTGATCGAACAGTGGTCGGCCGCGGGAGGCTGAGCGCCGTTTTAGCGGGGCGATGGAACAAGTTGCCCCGCGATCGGGAATTTTGCGAAGAACAGAGTAGGTGCACGTGGCAAGCCGGACAGGCACAAGGGGCCTTGTCCGGCTTGCTCGTTTTTATGGCCGGTGCATTCAGTGATCGATCACTTGGCGCCGCGCAAGTCGGCGAGCAACAGCCGGTCGCTGGCAAAGCTGCGCTGAACCCAATCGCCCATGGCTTGCTGCACGACGATGCGGCCATCCTGATTGAGATTGTCGCCACTTTTTTGGTAGAGAGGTCGACCAATCGTCTTCAGTTCCGACGTCAGATCGAGCACCGGAATCTGCTGCTGCTGGGCGATGACCGCCAGACGACGTTGCGGAAGCTCCAAGTCGATCGCCTCGCGATCGCAACCGGCCTGGTGAAGCAACTCGTCGCAGGCGGCGCGGCTGAGTTGGTATTTCGCCGGCAACACGACGACAGCGAACGACGTCTGCTCGGCTTTGCAGCGCGCCGACAGCGTCGCGAGCCGGTCGCTGGTCTGTTGCCATTGTCGGCGCATGCCGGCGGTCAAATTCTTTTGGCAAGCTGCGAGTTTCTCGAACGCCGCTATTGTCGAGCGCTCGGGACGCTCAATTTCGTAACCAAGCAAGCTCGCTACGAATTTGGGAGTCTGTAGGTTCCGCCAAGTCAGCCAGTCGCGACGCATGGGCTCGACGAAGTCGTCCCCAATCGAAACCACGGCCAGAACCAGGTCCGGACTAGCTGAGGTTGCATGCTCGGCCGCGCTGTCAATCGATGGTCCGGCGGGCCCGGTCGTGAATACCTGCAGGGAGAAAGGCAGTTCAGTAGTGTCAGCTCCCGCAGTTAGCTCGCCGGATAGTTCACTGGTAGCTTCTGGAGAGCCCACGACCGCCAGCCGGAACGACTCGTCGTGATCATCCCACTCGGAATGAGCTGGTGCTTCACCGATTGAAAGGAACTGATCAACGCCCAGCAGGGAGGCCTGTGTGACACGATCCGATGACTGCGTGGCATGCCCGATTGGAAACCAGGCGAGCGCCTGAAGCACCGTTTCGGCGGCAAGTGCGGAAATGGCAATCGAATAGGCAACCAGCGCCGGCTTTCTCACCCATCGGCAGCCGACAAGTCGGCCCCAGAACTGCAGTACTTCGGCCGGAGCCGCCAGCGGCAATAGAATGATCGCTCCAAGCGACGCTAGACCAATGGCCAGAGCAAATTGACCACCTCGGCTTTGACCGATCACGCATGCAACCGTCGCCAGGCCGGTAACAAGGACCAGGCCTGCTTTGGCAAACTGCCGCCAGGGAAGATTACCGGCTAGGAAAAAGCGATCTCGCCGCTGCCCTACTCGCCAGACAAGCGCGAGTTGCGATCCCGTCAGGATCAGCAGGATTAATGTGCAGGCAGCCCGCCCCGGGACTATGACTGGCGAGCGAAAGTGCTGCAGGCCAAAAACAGCGGCGATTGCGACTGTCGCAGCGGGAATCAGGCCAAGCGCGGCAATCAGCCGAACAGGTGATTGAAAGATTTTTGACGTAGTGACCTGTGACATAGCAACCTCCGTGCTGTCGATCGGCAGTCAGTCTGTAGAGACTGACACGACCGCGATCACGGAGGTTACTTCACAGGTGCAAACGGCCGTCTGACGGGCCAGCAGGAAGTTCCGAGCTTAAATCGACTGCTTCCTGGAAGCCCCTTTCGTACCGACGTCTTCCTTGACTGCATCCGAAGCGGCGAACACTACACCCACATCGGCTGCTTCTGTCAATGCCAACGCGCAAACCTGTCGTTGGCCGGCAAAAGCTCACCACTTGCTAGTATCGAGCAACTCGAGCAACAAGTTGAGCTGATTCATCGCCAACCAATCGGTTTGTCTGCGTCCTGCAGAGCAAATGGCTGACGTGCCGGCGAACCAACGTACCCCCGTAACCCTCTGCTCCGGCCCTCGGTGCCTGACCATCAGGCACGCCATGCCGGCTTTATGACCAAAACGCGCTTGCAACCATTCACTGGCCGCCAGCGATGTCGTGACAAAGCAAGCGCTGTGCCAGACGACGCCGCCAAAGATTAGATGCCGGAGAGAAGCGATGCAGTTCCAGCGGAAAGCCGATTTGGCGGTGAAAAGCCAAATCAGTGCTTGATGAATCGGCCAACCGACCGACCCTGAATCGTGAGGAAGAATTCCCGATTCGAGATTCGATTCTGAATGTGCGAAATCCGCCGGAGCGCCGTGACATTGAAAGGCACGAGACTTTCAAAAACCGCGTTCGGTCAAGGCAAACGGACTGCTTTCAGCACCGATGAAGTCGCAGCCGATTTGTTGAGCACGTAAAAATGAATGCCTGGCACTTGGGCGTCGATCAATTGTTGTGCTTGCGCGGTGGCGAATTCGACCCCGACACGAAACTGACCTTCGATGTCGTCTCCTTGGGCCTCCAAATCGGCGATAAATGACTTGGGAAGCTTGGCTCCGCAAAGGGTCGTGATGCGCTTGATCTGCGCAAGATTGGTGACGGGGAGCAAGCCGGGGACGATCGGCACGCGAATACCCAAGCGCTCGCAGCGATCGCGAAACCGAAAGAAGTCGTCATTCACGTAAAACAACTGCGTGATCACCACGTCGGCACCGGCGGCCACCTTGCAGCGCAGATTTTCCAGATCGGCCTCAGGGCTGGGAGCTTCCCGATGTGTTTCCGGATAACCGGCCACGGCAATGCCAAAATGGTCGAACTCCGCCCGGATCAGCTCGACCAGATCGCAAGCATAGCGCAGACCTCCTTCGACCGGCTGAAAGGTCTCCTGGCCCTGTGGCGGATCGCCGCGCAACGCGACGATGTTTTCGACTTCGCGCGTGGTCGCCTCGCGGAGGTAATCGCACAACTGCTCACGCGTCGAGCCTACACAGGTTAAATGAGAAGCGACCGCCACACTGAACCGGCGCCGAACCTCGCTGATGACGTCCAGCGTTTTCTGCCGCGTCGACCCTCCCGCGCCGTATGTGCAGGTGATATAAGTCGGCGAAAACGCGACGAGCTGCTCAACGTTTCGCAGCAGTTCCTGGTCGCCGGCCGGAGTTTTGGGTGGAAACAATTCAAAGCTCAGCCCGAGTCGGCCAGCCTGGTAAGCCTCAGATACCTTCATTGATCAAACGCGCAAGGTGATGGGGTGGACAAGGTTCTAGTATAGCGCCGAGGCCAGCCGGTATCGAGCCGAGCAATGGGCAGAATCGCTCGCACTTCGGCCGATCTGCATTCAAGCATGGAATCGCTCGGAGACCTACCGAGACGGCGATCGTGCCGATTACAATGCGACCAGCGGCCGATTTCACCTGGCCGTAATCCAATCGCGAGATACGAAGAATGGCAGCGGCAGCGTCGGCATTGGTCGGCATCATTATGGGAAGCAAGTCGGACTGGGAAACCATGATCCATGCTGACGAAATACTCACCCGGCTTGGAATTTTGCATGAGTGTCGGGTGGTGTCGGCGCATCGGACGCCGGACTTGATGCGCAGCTACGCCCAGGAGGCGGAGTCGCGAGGATTGGAAGTGATTATTGCCGGCGCTGGAGGCGCTGCCCATCTACCTGGAATGGTCGCGTCTCACACCGTGCTACCTGTACTCGGCGTGCCGGTGCAATCGAAAGCGCTCAATGGGCTCGACTCGCTGCTGTCGATCGTGCAAATGCCGGGCGGAGTGCCGGTTGGAACCATGGCGATCGGGCGTGCCGGAGCGATCAACGCGGCGCTCTTGGCAGCGAGCATCTTGGGGAACAAGCATCCGGACGTTCGCGAGCGATTACACGCGTTCCGCCGAGAACAAACCAGCAGCGTGTTGGGAGAAACCTTGCCGTGAATCGTGTGGTTCTCCCCGGATCCACGGTCGGTGTTTTTGGCAGTGGACAGCTTGGACGGATGTTCGCCATCGCCGCGCGGCGGATGGGTTACCGCGTCCATACATTCTCTCCCGACGACGATACGCCAACCGGTCAGGTTGCCGACCGTGAAGTTCAGGCGTCGTACGATGACCTCGACGCGGTGCGGGAGTTCGCCCAGCGGGTCGATGTCATCACGCTGGAGTTTGAGAACATCCCGGCCGCGACGGTGGAGGCGGCGGAGCGTTTCGCCCCGGTGAGGCCCAACGGCCATGTTCTCTATACGACGCAAAATCGATTGAGAGAGAAGACGTTTCTGCAGCAGTCGGGCATTCCGGTCGCGCCGTTTCGAGCGGTTAGCTCCGCGGCGGAATTGGCGGCCGCCATGTCGCAGATTGGCGCACCGGCCGTGCTGAAGACGGCCGGCTGGGGATATGACGGAAAAGGACAGCGGAAGCTGACGTCCGCGGCCGAGGTGGATGACGCCTGGAATTCGCTGGGCGTCCAGCAGGCGGTGCTGGAGGGTTTCGTCGACTTCGAACGCGAGGTTTCGGTGATCGTCGGGCGCGGGCTGGACGGGGCGATGGTCGATTATGGTGTGATCGCCAACGCGCACGAACGCCACATTCTGGACATCTCCGTGGCGCCCGCGCCGGTCAGCGAGCCGGTCGCGCGCGCTGCGGTCGAGATCGCTCGCGAGATTATGCAAAAGCTGGACGTGATTGGCGTGCTTTGCGTCGAGTTCTTTCTGACGCGAGATCATCAACTGCTGGTGAACGAATTAGCCCCGCGGCCGCACAACTCGGGACATTTGACCTTCGACGCCTGTGTGACCAGTCAATTCGAGCAGCAGCTTCGCGCGATTTGTGGCCTGCCGCTGGGCTCGACGGAATTGCTGCGACCGGCGGCAATGGCAAACTTGCTGGGTGATCTATGGCAAGATGGCACGCCGAACTGGAGCGCCGCTTGTGCCGATCCGGATCTGAAGCTGCATCTGTATGGTAAGGAATCCGCGCGGCCGGGCCGCAAGATGGGGCATTTGACTGCGATGGCAAGCATGCCTGCAAAAGCAGCCGAGCTCGTCGCGCGGGCGCGTAGTGCTCTGAGTTCGAAATGAGCAAGCCGCTGGGGTCGCGCCTTGTGTGTGGCTACGCGGGCCGCGATTCGGCGAACGTGGTGAGCAGATTCGCGGCGGTCGGCAGTCCGCAGCAATCCTTTGCAAGTCGTGTCGCAAGCTGTTGGCATGACTGGCGAGCCGCCGACTCCAGCAGCGGTGCGAGGGAACGAACGAGCCGGTCGGAAGTCAATCGGCGAGCGCTGAGCCAATCGCCGGCGTTCAGGCGTTTGACACGCGCGGCGTTATCGTTCTGGTCGTAGGCAAAAGGAAAGACAAGCTGCGGAACTCCGGCGGCAATAGCTTTGACCGTCGTGCCAACTCCTCCGTGGTGGACCACCGCTGCGCAGCGCGGGAAGAGCTGGCTGAATGGCGCGTACTCGACGGCTTGAACGCCGGCTGGAAGGTCGATCGGGAGCTGACCGCGATGCCGGGTGAGCAGTAAACCGCGTCGACCGAGTCGCCGGCACGCTTCGGCAGCAGCGCTAAAATGCCTGGCCGCGTGCATCATTCCTGTGCCGAAGGTGAAGGCAATGGGGGGCGAACCGGCATGCAAGAACTCCACGAGATCAGTGGAGAGCTCCGCGCCCGGGCGGCCATCGTAAAGCGGAAATCCAGCGAGCTTGAGCTGCGGTGGCCAGTCGCGCTGCGGAGGCCCATACCAGGCGGGGAACATCCCGATGACCAGCTCGGGGGACAGCCACCAGCGAAACATGCGTCGCATGGGGGAGAGACCATTTTCCTTGCGGATGACGTTGAGATGGCGTCCAACGAGCCGGTCACCAACGAAATCGAGACCGCGCCAGTAGAGCCATTTTGCTGGCGCTGGCGCCCAGCGCGGCAGCGTGAGGCCGGCCGGCATGGCCGGTGGCGCGATGCTGCTGGGGATGAGGCCCGGCTGCAAGACAACGCTGGCGGTTCGAACGCCGTGCTTTTCTTGCACGATCCGCGCGGCCGGCACGCCCGGCGACGTCACGATTACGCTGTCCGGCAAGCTGGCCAATCGCGCGAGCAATCCGCATTGTTCGCGGACGTACGCAAGGCCCCACTGTGAGACGATTCGCGCGGCCTTCAGCGGGTGCCAAAAATCGGGGTTGGCGAGCAAGCGCTCCGTTTCATCCGCTGGAACGAGCGAAGCGAATTCGAACCCATGCTGCTCGGCCAGGTTCTGGTACTGGTCACCCAGCACAGCAGTGACACGATGATCACGACGGAGCAGCTCGGCCCCGAGACCGAGCATCGGGTAAATGTCGCCATCGGTGCCCAGGGAGGTGAGGATGAAGTGGGGCACAGACGTCAGGCGGCATGCTTCAAAGAAAAGGCGTCGTTCGACAATTCGCAAGGCTCGGCGGGAGCCTCGCACGTCCGTCACGTCAGCAGCTTCGTGACGACCTTTCCAAACACATCCGTCAACCGGAACTGCCGGCCTTGGAACTTGTAGGTCAGCTTTTCGTGGTCCAGGCCCAGGCAGTGCAAGATCGTCGCCTGGAGGTCGTGGACTTCCACCTTGTCCTCGACCACGTGATAGCCCAATTCGTCAGTTGCTCCCAGCGTGATGCCTGGCTTGATGCCGCCGCCGGCCATCCAGATGGTGAAACAATGCGGGTGATGGTCACGGCCGAGGTATTTAGAGCCGCCGCGCTCTTCGTTCATCGGTGTGCGGCCGAACTCGCCTCCCCAGACAACCAGCGTGGAGTCGAGCAGCCCGCGCTGTTTGAGGTCTTTGATCAGCGCCGCCGCCGGCTTGTCGCACTGGCCGCAGCGCTGCGGTAGTGAGGTAACCAGGTCGTCGCCGGGGTTGGTGCCATGACTGTCCCACCCCCAGTGAAAGAGCTGCACGAACCGGGTGCCGCGCTCCACCAGCCGGCGGGCGAGCAGACAGTTGTTGGCGAACGAGACCTTGCCTGGCTCGGTGCCGTACAGGTCGTGGATCGCCTTCGGCTCCTGCGAGATGTCCATCAGCTCGGGCACGGAAGTCTGCATCCGGTAGGCCATTTCGTATTGTTCGATACGCGTGACCGTCTCCGGATCGCCGAACTGACCGAGTTGCAGCTTGTTGAGATCACGGATGGCATCGAGCGACTCGCGGCGCGACTCGCGCGACATGCCGTCGGGATTTGAGACATACAGCACCGGGTCCCCTTGGGAGCGGAACTGCACATCTTGATAGACGCTCGGCAAGAAACCGCTACCCCAGAGCGATGTGCCGCCGTCGGGACCGCTGGGACCGGAGAGCAGCACGACGAAGCCAGGAAGATTCTGACTTTCGCTGCCGAGGCCGTACGTCAGCCAAGAGCCCATACTGGGGCGCCCGACGCGCGGCGAGCCGGTGTTAAGGAAGAGCTGCGCCGGGGCGTGATTGAACTGGTCGGTGACCATCGACTTGACAATGGCGACGTCATCGACGACTTCGGCAAGGCCAGGCAGCAGATTTGAGAGCTCGGCGCCGCACTGGCCATGCTTGGCAAAGCTGTGCGGTGTGCCGAGCATCTTGGGCGTCCCTTTGATGAACGCAAACCGCTCTTTTTTGAACAGCGACTCGGGGCATTCCTGGCCGTTCATCTCCGTGAGCTTCGGTTTGTAGTCGAACAAATCGAGCTGCGACGGCGAGCCGGCCATGTGCAGATAAATGACGTTTTTCGCCTTGCCCGGAAAGTGAGGAGGCTTGGGCGCCAGCGGATTCGTGGAGTGACCCTCGGCGGCGTCAGCGGCAAAAGCAGAAGACAGATCGCGGCCATCGATCAGCGAACCGAGCGCCAGGCCGCCGATACCCGACGTGCAGCGCTGGAAGAATTGCCGGCGGGTATTGTATTTCAGTTGCTCGAGACGCAGGTCCATGAGATCACCCTTTGGTTACCAGCTCATCCAGATTCAGCAGCACGTTGGCGACCACGGTCCAGGCGGCCAACTCCGCGGGATCGACTCCAGCGGGGGTAGGCAGCATGCCGCCGGAGAATCTTACAGCTCCCGCTGGGTCTTGCTGGAACCGGGCAAGCTGTTGCTGATAGAGCGCCAGCAAGCGATCGCATTCGGCTGCTTCGGGCGTGCGACAAAGGCAAGCCCGAAAACCATACCGAACTCGATCCTGTGGCGGTGACCCGCCGCTA